>WNFB01000070.1_pt1 | contig 61911 bp, 46 predicted proteins | sample 5400501 | NCBI WGS metagenome assembly WNFB01 (sample SAMN13153341, study PRJNA577476) | soil metagenome | isolation source: 200 cm saprolite under Douglas fir tree site 2 hole 1 | place: USA:California | collected 2015-04-18 | reverse complement strand
AAAGGAGAAGCGCCGTGCTAAAGGAATTCAAGGCATTCGCAATGCGTGGCAACGTGCTGGATATGGCTGTCGGTATCATTATCGGGGCGGGGTTCGGGAAAATTGTCACCTCATTCGTGGAAGACGTCATGATGCCGCCTCTCGGGCGGCTCTTGGGCCCCGCAGACTTTTCGAGCTTGTTCCTCAATCTCCCCGGCAAGCATTACGACACACTGCTGGCGCATCAATTTCCTCATCCTGGCGTTCGCCGTGTTTCTACTGGTACGCCAGGTCAACCGCTGGACCACGAAACCTGCAGCCCCTGCGGCACCGACAACGAAAGACTGCCCCCAGTGCGCAATGACCATCCCGATTCAGGCGAAACGCTGCGGCCACTGCACTACCCAGCTCGCTTAGAAAACAGTTTTCAGTCGTTGGCTATCGGTATTCGGTTGAAGCGCTAGAACGAGAATGGCAAGTGACAGCAGTCGTCGATAACAAAAGGAACAGATCATCGAACGAAGAGCCAGGGACGAAAGCAAGATTCAGGAACACAAATCTGCGAACCAACAACTAAACACTAAGAATTGAGAACTGCATTTCACGTCTTGGGCGTTTTCTTCCTCTCATTTGCTTCGATGTGGGCCCGCAGCCGCTTGACGACTTGGTCTTCTTGCCCGTCGTCGATTTCCTTTTGTACTTCCTCGAGAGCAAAATGCACCACGTCATGATGGTGCAACTCCTTCGGCGCAAGGACTTCGCTAAAGCGAAGCCACAACCGGTGAAGCAGATTGACTTCGTTAGAGGTCAGGTTGGGCGCATGGGGTCCGAGAACCTTATAAATCTTGTCGCCGTTGGGCAGATGAATTTCCAGGTTGAATTGCGGCTTTGGGTCCCCGAGCTTCTCCCAGGCGTCACCAATGAGGCGCGCCTGCTCTTCGGTTGTATCTTTCGCCGAGCGTCCGATGACAATCGTGCTGGACTGGAGTGAAGTACCGGCGCGCAGAATGCCGTCCCAAAGGTCATTGGCGGCCACCACCGCCAGACGAATTGGTTTTCCGCGTTTTTCCGACATGGAAAGAGCCTGCGAAAAGAGATGCTGCTCGATGCTCCCGAAGAGCTGGTCAGCATCCAGTTCGTTTTCACCCGAGGCGGAACGCCGCAGCAAACGCACGTGCAGGACGACGACATCCCGGCGTCCCGGCTTAATGCGGTCCAGAACGTTCCCGAGGTGGTAAAGATGAAAGTGATTGCTCACGGGCACGAGGATATTGCCGGGCCTCGCGCCGACGGCCTCTGGTGTCAGCTCCCCTTCCAATTCCAGGTTGAACTGATCCATTTCCACGCGAGCGGTGCTGCCTCGATGAGAGCGCCGCTCGGAAACCGTGAAAACGATATATAGGAGAACGGAAAAAGCTCCACCGGCCATAGTGGCCACGGGCTTGGTGAAGAGGTTTACTACGGCAATCAGAAAAAGAGTCAGTGTGATCAAGCCGAGCCCGACGGGAATCTGCACCCCGCGAAAGTTGAAATTAAGAGGCACCTGGAACTCACGTTCACCGGGCCTGGTGTAGCGCAAAACCAATACCGCCAGGCCGTTCATCGTAAAGCTCCAGATCACGCCGAAAGCGTAAAGGTTTGCGAGGAAGGTGACGTTGCCGTGACTGATGAAGATGGTCAGAATCTGCAATCCAACCACGATGTTGATGATGCGATAGCTGGTGCCGAATTTCGGGTGCGGCTGGCGGAACCACTCGCTCAGCACTCCATCTTCGGACACGCGATTCAACACGCCGTTTGAGCCGACGATGGCGGTGTTCACCGCCCCTGCCAGGATAAACGTGCCCACGACGACCACGAACGCATGGAAAATCAAGCGCGCGATGAAAGGTCCGTGGAGGCTCATCGCCAAGCCGCCGATGAGGTTTTCCAGGTAGTGCTCCCGAACGCCGTCGGGGATGATCATGACCGCAAAAAACGAAACCAGCGATGTGAATACCAGGCTGTAAACGAAGATGACCAACCCAGCTTTCTTCAGGTTGGGGAGTTTTGGGCTCTCGATTTCGCGGTAGACCTGGGCAAGGGATTCCTCTCCGCTCATCGCCAGCACGGAGTGTCCGAGCGCGATGAAGATAGCGATAATCCCGAACAAGTGAGGAAGAGGGCTGCCGGCGAGCCAGCCGAGCGCGCTGGCGGTCAGATGGATATTTCGAGGATACGGCAGTGGCGGGAGCGAAGAATGCCGCAGGATCGCTGTGTAAGTACACCACGCGATCAGCACCACCACCATCACGGTCACCAGCTTCATGATGAAGAGGGCTTTTTCGCTGGACTCGGGGATGCCCTTGGTGTTCTCCCACCAGAAATAGAAGGTGACGAGAATAGCGAAGCTGGCTGCGATGAAGCCGACCTCGCCCGTAGTCAGCGGCCCGCTGATGTGAAAATACTGCAAGAGCTCGCTGAGAAGCCCCGCAAAGTATTGCCCGGCCGCAACACCGCTGATGGGTCCGGTCAAAATGTAATCAAACATGAGCGCCGAAACGCTGAATTTGGCAAGTGTTCCGCCAAGAGACTGCTTTACCGCGCGGTACACGCCGCCGCGCACAAACATGCTGCAACTTTCGACGTAGACCGCGCGCACGGCGTAGGAGAACAACATGATGGCGAGGATGAACCACGGCGCGGTCTTGCCGATGTAACCTTCGGCCTCGCCGCCCGCGTAGTAAGCCGAAGAGGCGAGATCGTTCAGAACGATCGCGGCTGCCCGCCAAAAAGAAATAAAGGTCAGGAGAGCTGTGGTGGCGACGATGACACGCGGAATTCCGTTGCCACGGCTGCCTGCGGCAGCAGGGCTGATGGGAGTGCTGCTCATGTACGGATTTGTGTGACCTGCAGATTAAAATGCTCGCATTTTTTCGCGGGGAAGTCTAGCCAGACGGCGCTTGTGGATGCGCGGAAGTGTTCTAACGAGCGGTGGCGCGGAAGGCCTCAGCGCATTCCGTGCAAGGGCAGATGCTGCGCAGATGGTCGTAGCTGTAGATGCCGGTGGAGTGGCCGTCGCTGAAATTGATCTGAATGGCGTAGTTGCCGACGGAGATTGCGGATTGCGCGCGCGGCTTCGGTTTGAACATCGGCAGCACAGGGGACGACGCCAACCCGGGCGCGGAGGCGGCAAATTCTTCTTTTTTTGTGCGCTCGTCGTTGCAGGTGGCGCAGGGGCACTGGTCCCGCAAATAAACGAAATCGTAGTGGCTGGCGTGGCCGTCCGCCCAGGTGATGTCGACTCCAGCTCCACTCGTGACGTGAACCTTCACGCTCGTCGGCTTTCTTCGTTCGTCGATGGGGATCGGCATGCCTGAAGCCGGCTCAGCTTTTCGATTTGCCGTCGCAGCAATCGCCGGGCGGGATGGGATTGCCGTGCGGGCATGTTTTCGGGTGGCCGAGGAAGGTGCAAATGCGCTGGTCGAGTTCGGGGCTAATTATGTGCTCGAACTTACAGGCTTGCGTGTGCGCTTCGGATTCATCGATGGCGAAGGTGTCCTTAAAGAGGCGCTCTGCCAGCCGGTGGCGGCGCACAACATCGCGGGCGCGTTGGCTGCCCACGGTCGTGAGTTGCACTTCTCCGTCCTGCATTTCCACCAAACGCAGGTTGGACATTCGGCCCAAAAGTCTCGCGGCAGGCTCATCCGTTGCGGCGGAGAGGCGCCCGGCCGGGCCAGTGGCGTGAAGGCGGTCAACCTGGGCTGCCTTCCCTTCTTCACCGCAGATCCAAATCTGCTCGAGAAGATGATCGAAGCGGATTTCATCGTCGCTAGAAACTGGGGTACAGCAGTCCGCGGTGTTGGCCAGAGGGCAATTGAGTGGCTGACCCGGGCCATGCTGAGCAGTGTCGAAATGCAGATGTCCATGCGCCAGCTCGACGCGGCGGTCGGCCTGCCGCGCGATGTCCGGGTCGTGCGTAACCATCAGGATGGTGTGGCCCGCGTTGTGCAGCTCGCGAAAGATCCGGAGCACAATCGCTTCGTTGGCCTCATCAAGATTGCCTGTGGGCTCATCTGCCAGAATCAGCTTGGGCTGATTGATCAATGCGCGCGCGATGGCCACGCGCTGCTGCTCGCCGCCGGAAAGCTGCGCGGGTAGATGCGCCAGGCGATCACTCATGCCAACACGGCGCAGGGCTTCTTCAGCCTGTTTCTCGTCCGTGACGCTATGGAAGTACTGCGCGAGCATCACGTTTTCTACTGCGTTGAGATACGGCACGAGATGAAATTGCTGGAAGACGAATCCGATTTTTTCCGCCCGGTAGCGGACCATCTCGTTTTCGCCGAGCTTCGAGAGCTCGACGTCATCGACCACCACGCGGCCCGACGTGAGCGCGTCGAGCCCGCCCAGAATGTTGATCAGCGTAGTCTTGCCGGAACCCGAGGGGCCCATCAGCGCGACCCACTCGCCGGGGTTGATGTTGAAGCTGACGCCGCCGAGCGCGCGCAGCGTGCCGTACTGCTTCACGAGTGATTCGATAACCACTTGCGGGGCTGCACTTGCAGTCGTCTGCGGAGCCACTTGAGCGGTCACGCTTCACCTCGAAACACCGATGCGGGACGGATATTCGCGAGCACCCGTAAAGGTAAGGCTCCCGCAATCGCAACCAGCATCGTCAGCCCCACAGCAACAGGATACACAATCAGCCGTGGTTGGGCCGCCACGCCAAACACCGCTTTGCCAAGCCACATCGACAGTAAAATGCCAGCCGCTGCCCCCAGAACGCCACCAGCCAGGCCAAGCAGCGCCGCCTCTGCGAGGAAGAGCCGCAAGACGCGCCGCGTCGCGCCGCCGATGGCTTTCATCAAACCAACGTCGTTCCTCCGCTCCATCGCCACATTGGTCATCGCCGCCATCACACATAGTCCAGTTAGGAGCAGCACTACAACCACCGTGGCCGTCAGCACCCCGCTGATCTGGTTGTAGATCTTCGCTTCGCCCTCGGTGAATTGTCGGATGCCGTGAACGTCAGCGTCGGGCAAGAGTCGCGAGAGTAATTCTATGAAGTCGTTAACTTGCAGCGGCGTTCCTGGGAAACTCACGCGAATCAAGCTAATGCGACCCCTAAGCCCGGTTAGCCTCTGTGCTGCATCCAAGCCGACGATCACATTAGAATCGTTCTCGCCGCCAGGAGTTTCAACGGCAGAAATACGACATGTTAGCTCGGAATTTTTTTCTAGGAGAAACAGCCTGTCCTTGGCATGCACGCGCAGTTGTGCCGCGACCTTATTTCCCACGAAACAGTAGGGCTCGCTCCGCGAGGCCTGGCCCACCTCTTGAAATGGCGCGAGCACGGCTGAGGTAACTCCTTCTTCGCGCAGACCAGCAATCACAACCGGAATTGGGTGAGGCGATCCATACGATCGCACTTGTCCTATGGAAAACAGAAAAGCGCTCTTTCCGCCCGCAGTGATGGGTACGGTGGGCACTTTGTCGTAGTCAGAGTCAGGAAGAGTCTCGGCCTGAGAGGTTGAATCGATCGCGACCCTCGGAGTGATTGCGACATTTGCGCCGAAAGCCCGGAATTCTGTGGTGAGGCGGCGCTTGGCGTCAACTTGGAGATTGAGCAGCGCGGCGGTGACAGCGGCGCCAGCGCCGAGCGCAAGCAGAATCACAAAGAGCCGGCCGCGGTTCGCTCCCAGCAGTCGGCGGATGATGCGCCAGAACATGGCGCGATTGCTCATCGGCGTGGCGGGCATCATTCTCCTCGCAGGATCGGTGCCGGTTCGTAACGCGAAGCGCGGCGCAGCGGAATAGCGCTGCCAAGGAGCGTAACCCCGGCGGCCAGGCCAAGCACCACAACCAGGATAAGCAGGGACGGCTCCGGCGCTGCTCCGAAGATTTTCTGACCGACAATTCGCGCCAGGACGATGCCAATTGAGTAGCCAACGCCTCCGCCGACGAACGCGAGCAGGAGCTGCTCCGCCGCAAGCAGAAAGCCCACTGCGCCCGAGCCTGCGCCAAGCGCCTTCATCAAGCCAATTTCCATGCGGCGTTCCATCACGGAGGCAGCCGACGATGCGCCCACAGCCAGCGCCGCTGCCAGGAGCGATGCAATCGTTACAAGCCAGAGCAGCGTGCGGACGCGGGTGAGAATCTGGCCCTCACCTTCCGCCACGCGGCGAATCACGCGCACGTCCGCGCCTGGGAGCACTTCCTTGATTTGATATGCGATCGAGGAAATGTACGGGGTGCACATCCAGCGTTCCAGGTCTGCGGCGTTCATCGTGCTGGGGTTGCGCCGCCCAAAATCGTCTTCGGGCTTCGTCAACGCGCTCACGTACAGCTTGCGGTATTGACGAGGCTTCCTGGCTATCTCTTGAAATCGGGCGAGAGGCAAAAGCACTGCCTCATCCTCTGGACCGCTAGTCGACAGGAGCCCGCTGATTATACAAGGGGCAAATAACTGCACCATCTTCGCAGGGTCAGGTACGTTTACGTAAAGTTGATCACCCAAATGAAGATTAGCGCGGCTTGCAAGCTTGACGCCGACGACGCACTCATTTGTGTTCTCTGCAAACCAACGACCGTCCACACTCCACCAAGGATTGGTCTTCTCAACCCCTGTTACAAAATCAGAGCCGTCTGGGAGTACCACTCGGTGCGCAGACCAGGTTCCGACTAGGTGAGTCTGGCCTCTCGTGACAAAGCTTGTGGACTGTCCACCTCGCACGCCAAAATCCGCCGTGACTTCGAGCATTGGCGCGAAGCCGACGATGTTGTTATGCCAGAAGATAGTCTTAAGTTTGGGCAGGTCGGCTTCTGGCAGATACGCGCCCGCATTGACCGGGCGGTAGTCGACGCCTCCGATTTCGAGCGGCAACGAGTCGGCCTGCGGCGTAACCTGCAAATTCGCGCCGAGGCTCCGGAATTCCCGTGCGAGGCGGTCGCCCACATCGAGCGACACGCCCAGCGCCGCCGTGGCCACGGCCATGCCGAGCGACAGCGCCGCCGCCGTCAGCAGTTTGCGGCGCGGACGGCGCGTAATGGAATCGGCAACGAGACGGAGGAACATTGGGTCGCTCTTCGCGCGAGCAGGGACACGATATGTCGTGCCCTACTGTGGAATCTCCTTGGTCGCCTGCGTCAGCGAGCTGACGTCGAGGACAAGATCGCCGCCATCGACGTGCGACGGCACTCCGATCGGATTGCACCCGCCCTGATCCCCGATCGAAGGCACATAAATCGCCGAGCCGCAGTGCCGGCAGACCACGTTCTGTCCATCCTGGCGGTAGCCCTCGGCGCCGCAGATGCGGCAGGCGTCCAGCGCCGTACCGTAGCCGTTCGGCTTTTTGATGACCATGAAGCGCAGCGACTGGCCGGCAATTTCGATGGTGAAAAGATGCAGGCTTCCGTCCTGAACTTCAACCATGGGAATGTGCACTTCGCTGCCCACCGCGGCAATCGCCCGCGCCGTCGGCGGCGCGGAATTCGCGCGCGCGTATATAAAATCAGCCGTGAGCACCAGAATCACAACCAGGCACGCCGTGGCCGCAGCGATCATCCATCGCCGCTGGCGGCGGCTCTGCGCCTCCAGGAGCCGCTTCTCCGCTTCGCCAGCAGCCTCCTTCATTGTTCTTGCATGTGACGCAGCCTGCCACTCGCGCAGAACCAGCAACGCCGCCGCGCCAAAAATAAAAACGAAGAAGAACAGCTCATTCCGCACAATGGGACCTATTAGCGCCATTTCCTGTTTGCTCGAAGGCAGCCAGCGTGCTTCGCTCAGCTCGTGCAGGCCCGTGAGCGCAAGCTGAAACGACACCAGCATCAGGATGACGCTCGTCACCGCAAAAAAGCGGTGCAGCGGCACGCGCAGGGTGCCCTTGAAGAAAAAAAGTCCCACGGCCACCGCCGCCGCAATTCCCAAAATCGTTCCGATCCAGGTTTGCAACCCTTCGCTCGAAAGCTCCACGGCGCGCAAGATCAACGCCAACTCCGCCCCCTCACGCAAAACCATCAGGAAGACGAACAGGAAAATTCCCCACCCGGCCGCGGCTCCCGCACGGCCCGCATAAGACTCCACTTTTTGCTCAATTTCTTTTTTCAGGTGGCGCGCAACGCGATTCATCCATACGATCATCGTAATGACGAAGACCGCCGCGAGCAGGAGCATCAGCCCTTCAAAGCCGTCTTCGCTGATGCGGAACCTCTCCAGGGCCACCGCCACACCCAGGCTGAGGGCTGCAGCCGTGGCCACGCCGTACCAGACAAAACGTGACAGGTGGGCGCGTCCGGTGCGTGCGAGATAGACTAGAATGATGCCGACAATGAGCGCCGCCTCGACGCCTTCACGGAGAGCAATAAGAAATGCCGAAACCAAGGAAACTCCAGTTGTAAGTAATTTGCAACTACAGTGTAAGTGTACCGCTCTTGCTTACTTACGTCAACCGGACCAAACTAGTCCGCTTTCGTCACATCAAGATGGCTTCTCGGACAATTCGACAATGACTGCGCTTGTCTCCCGCAGATTCTCTTCCCTGGTTCTTTCGCTGCTGCTCCCCTTTACGCAGGCTCTTGCTCAGGAATTGGCTCCCGCCTCAGCCGGGCCCTCGGAGCAGTCTCAGCTTCACGCTCCTCCACGCCCCGATCCCAAGCGCGCCCAGAAGGCTGCCGAACGAGGCGAAAAAGCCGAGTCCGAAGGACGCATCGCTGATGCTCTGGCCGCCTATGCCGAAGCAGCGCAATATGCCCCTCAGGACGCCGCCATTCTGGAACGGGGCGCGGCACTGCGATCGCGGCTTGTCCGCGGATATGTAGAGGCCGCCGAGCGCGATGCCCTGGCCGGCCATGCGGATGTGGCAACGGAGGAGCTGGCCGCAGCCCTGCGAATCGACCCCGGAAACGCGATCGTCGCCGAACGCGTTATGCAGATGAAGGCCATGGCAGACGAGCCGCCTCCGAAGCCGGATATGCAACTCGCAGGATTGCCCCGGTTGAACCCTAAAGCCGGGAAGCAAAACCTTGACCTGCATGGGGACACAAGGACTGTGTACGAGCAGGTAGCGGAACTCTTTGACGTCAAAGCCGCCTTTGACCCGGACCTGACTGCGCGAAACGTTCGGCTGCGCGTCGATGACGTCGATTTCAACACCGCCATGACCCTGCTGGGCGCCCAGACTGGCACCTTCTGGCGCCCGCTGAATTCGGCGCTCTTTTTTGTCGCGGCGGATACGCCCGAGAAGCAGCGCCAGTTTGGGATGCAAGCGGAACAAACTTTTTATTTGGCCGCCGCCGTCGGAACGGAAGAGATGACCGAGCTTTTGCGCATCCTGCGCGAGATCACCGGCGCCACGCACATTCAGCTCAATGCCAGCAGCCGCACTCTGGCCATCCGCGACTCGCCGCAGAAACTCGCGCTCGCCGGGGAGTTGATCCGCCAGATTGAAAGGGCGCGCGGCGAAGTGATGCTGGAAGTCGAACTCCTGGAAGTTGACCGTGACGCCGCACGAAACCTCGGCATCACGCCTCCTTCCTCGGCGAAACTGGTCACGCTCGGACCCGGCCTGCTCACGCAGCTGCGGCAGGCAAAAGATCTCAATACCCTGGCCACTCTGCTTGCCAACATCTTCGGCGGTGGAAGCGGTGCCAGTTCGGCTTTGAATCTTAGCTCGCTGATTCCTCCCCTGGTTCTGGTGGGAGGCGGTAAGACGACGTTTCTTCTGACGCTGCCCGTGGCCGCAGCGCAGTTTTCTGATGCACTCACGCTCGTGAACAGCGGGCGGCAGGTTCTCCTCCGTGCGCAGGACGGCAAGCCTGCCTCCTTCTTTGTCGGTGACCGTTTCCCGGTCACGCTCGCGCTTCTTTCCTCGAGCGTAGGAAATGGTGCAGGGATTCCGACGGTAAGCAACGGGATTCTGCCAAGCACTTCGTACAACGCGGGCGCCGGGCCCGTAGCGCTCCTCGCGGCGGATTTCCGCAATGCCGGTCAACTCGACCTCGCGGCCGTCAACGAGCTGGACAACACGCTCACTATTCTGGTGAATCAGGGCAACGGAACATTTGTGCAGGCCAGTAATTCCCCCATTCAACTCGGACCCAGCCGCGCAGCCGCGCCCGCGATCGCTCCGGCCATTGTCTCGGCAGTCCTGACGAACAGTGGTTTTCACGACCTCCTGGTAACAGATCCAACTAACAATAATGTGATCGTCCTCCTCAGCAACGGTGACGACACTTTCAAAGCCGCCGCGGGCTCGCCGATCACCGTCGGCAACGCGCCCAGCGCCATCGTGACCGGCGATTTCAACGCCGACGGCAACCAGGACTTCGCGGTGACTCATTTCAACGACAATACGCTCGCGGTTTTCCTCGGCGACGGCAAGGGCGGATTCACTCAGGAAACTGGCTCGCCCTTTTCGCTGCCTAGCGCAGTGGCGGGTCCCGTGGCCATGACCGCCAGCGACTTCAATGTGGATGGAAAGGTCGATTTGGCTGTCGTCAATCAGACCACCACCAATGTGTCGATTCTTCTCGGCAATGGCGATGGCACCTTTGGGGAGGCCAATGGCTCGCCCATCGCCGTCGGCAAGCTCCCGGTTAAAATCGCTGCTGGGGACTTGAACGGCGATGCCAGGCCCGATCTCGCCGTACTGAACCAGTCGGACAATTCGGTCAGCGTTCTGCTCAACAATGGTGACGCCACGTTTACTGCCGCGCCCAATTCGCCGCTGACCACAGGGCAAACGCCGTCTGGAATTACCATCGCCGATTTCAATCAGGATGGCCACCTCGACATTGCCGTGACAAACCCCAGCACCAACAGCGTCTCGGTCTTCCTCGGCCTCGGCCTTGGTCTTTTTGCTCCCGCCTTCGAGCTGCCCGTGGGTACCAATCCCACGGCAATCATCTCGGCCAGCCTCGCCGGCACCGCCCTGCCAGATGTGGCCATTACAGACAACCCCGCGAACGCTGCCGGCCAGGTCACCGTGATTCTCAGCCCGGCGAGTCTGTTCGCCAACGCGACTGCCGGCGTGTCGCAGCAGCCTTATCCGGGATCGGAGTATGTGGATCTGGGCGTGAAGGTGAAGGCCACTCCCACGCTTCATCCCAATGATGAAGTGACGCTCCAGCTCGAGTTCGAGATTCGCGCGCTCTCCGGCTCCAGCGTCAACGGTATCCCCATTCTTTCGAACCGTACGCTCTCGCAAACCGTGAGAGTCAAGGAAGACGAAACGACTCTGATCGGCGGCCTGCTTGATAACGAAGACACACGCACCATCACCGGACTGCCCGGTTTTGCGAATCTTCCGCGGGGTCTGGGTTATGCCTTCGGGAAGCACAGCAGCACGAGTAACAATACCGAGCTGCTCATCCTCATCACCCCAAGAAAATTGCGCCTGCGGGACCGCACTGTGCGCACGATTTTTGCCGGACAAGGCGCCCCGTCCGGCCGCGGCCAGGGCTCCGTCCCCCTGCCTTCGGAGCGCGCGCCGCAACCCTGAACTCAGTCCGCGAACCCGCCCACGCTGAGAATAAAACTCCGCGCTTACGGGAGGGGTTCGAATACCACGATCGGCTGATAGGTGCGCGGCACGACTGCTTCGGCGATGGCGATGAGCTTGTCTTGCTGGCTGAAAACGCGCAAGCGCGGCGGCTTGGATTCCCCACCGTCCAATTGCAACGTCGCGCCGGGCGGAGGCTCGACGCGGGCTGGCTGTATGTGCGCAATTTGCACGTTGAACTTCGTGCCGTGCCGCACGCGCCTTTCGACGACCGGCAATACATTCACACGCGGGAAATTCGACAGCAGGTTTTCCAGCCCGATCAGATAATCGCCCAGCTTGCCAGCGCGGGCCGCATCGGCCAGCTCTTCCAGCCTGATGGCCTGCTCGAGGGAAAATTCGCCGACGGCCGTGCGTGTAATCTCCGCGAGGTGCGCTCCGCAACCGAGCTTCCGCCCCATCTCGTGCGCCAGCGATCGGATATACGTGCCGGAAGAGCACTCGATCACGAATCGCGCCACTTGGCCTTCGATCTCTTTCAATTTGTATTCGAACAGCTCGACTTCAACGGCCTTCAGCTCGACGGCCTGCTTTTTGCGCGCCAGCTCGTACGCCGGGCGCCCATGCACCTTTTTCGCCGAAAAAACTGGCGGCATCTGTTCGAAGCGCCCAATGCACTCGGCAGCCAGTTTTTCGAGCGTCACTGCCTCTAGCTTGAGAGCCGTGTCCGGCCCCTGCGCTTCTCCATCCGAATCATAGGTGTCGGTCGCAAACCCGAAGCGAAACGCCGCCGCATAGCGCTTTCGCCGCCCGGCGTAGAACTGCGCCAGGCGCGTCGCGCGGCCGAGCAGAAGCACCAGAACGCCCGTCGCCAGTGGATCGAGCGTGCCCAGGTGCCCGATCTGGCGGAACCCTGCGAGGTGACGCACGGCGTCGACGACATCGTGCGATGTCTTTCCCGCTGGCTTGTCGATCACGAGCGCACCGTCAAGGGGCGCGGGCTGCGGCTGGCGTGGCATCGAATCAGTTCTCAGTTCTTAGTTATAAGTTCTAAGCGAAAACAATGTTTACTCTGAAGAGTCCCCTCGTCACGAGAAGCAAAGTATTTTTCAACGCTCGATCTTCAATGAACCGGCAATGAATCCATTGCGAAACACAAGATCACCTACGCAGCAGATTCTCCACTGAGAACCGAAAACTAAGAACTAACGGCTCTCTACGGCGCGGACGGCTTGTCCTTCTTCATCTCTTTCAAAAGCTGCTCAATACGCTCGGTGTATTCCTGTGAATGGTCGAGCACAAAATGCAATTCCGGCAGTCGGCGAAGCTGCAGTCTTTCGATCAGCTCGCGCCTGATGAATCCCGCGGCATGCTCCAGCGCTTTTATGGCGTCCGTTTGTTCTTTGTTCGTGCCGCTTATGTTGATAAATACGCGCGCGTGCTTCATGTCCGGCTGTACGCGCACTTCGCTGACCACCACCATGCCTTCAAGCCGCGGGTCTTTCAGCTCGCCCGCAAGCATGGCGTTGATTTCATGGGCGATCTCCTCTCCCACTCGCTCGTGGCGGTGATTGGCTGGACTCATCTTCGTCCCCGCTACACTTCCTAAATAATTTCTATCGCTTGGTTAATCAAGACCGAGCCAAGAATGCGGTCTGCCTCGTCCAGAACTTTCTGCAATACTTCCGCCACGTGCTTCTCTTCATTCGAAAGCGTCACCACGCCGACCACCGACCGCTGCCAGGTGTCGTGATGGTCCAGCTCCGCCACCGCCACGTTGAATTCCCGCCGCAGCTTGTCCTTCAAGCTCCGCAGCACCCGCCGCTTGTCCTTCAGCGATTGCGCGTCCGGGATGTGCAGCTCGAGGGTGAGCAAGCCGACCGGCATGAGCGGCTCCGGGGAACAGTTTGCGGCTGATTATTTGCTTCGCGACGTCGCGACGGGGTTCCCCTGCGCCGCGGCTTCCGCCGCTGTCAGTTTCTTTACCTGGAAGCACTCCAAAATATCGCCAATCTTCACATCGTTGAAGTTCGCGATGCCCGCTCCGCACTCGAAGCCCGTGCGCACTTCGCTGGCATCGTCCTTGAAGCGCTTCAGCGAGCTGAGCTTCGACGTGTAGATCACCGCCCCGTCGCGTAGCACGCGAATCTGCGCGTCCCGCTTGAGCACGCCGTCCACCACGTAGCAGCCCGCGACCGTCCCCGCGCCCTTGACGCGGAAGGTGTTCCGAACTTCCGCCCGGCCCAGGTAGGTTTCCTGAATGACGGGCTCCAGCAGGCCTTCCATGGCCTTTTTGATCTCGTCGGAAACTTCATAGATGATGTTGTGCGTGCGGATGTCCACGCCTTCTTGCTGCGCCAGGTCTGCCGCCTTGCGCTCGGGACGTACGCCAAACGCAATGATGATGGCTCCGGAAGTCGACGCCAGAAGAACGTCATTCTCCGAAACGGCGCCCACTCCGGACCCGATGATTTTTAATTTCACCTGGTCGGTCGACAGCTTCGGCAGCATCTCGCTCAGCACTTCCACCGAGCCCTGGACGTCTCCCTTGATGACGATCGGCAGCTCCTTGACCTCACCGGCCTTGAGCTGCTCGTGGAGCTGATCGAGCGTGATCCGCGCCCCGCTGGTGCGCGCCATTGCTGCATCGCGTTGCTTGCCCTGGCGGTATTCGACGATGTGCCGCGCCTTGGCCTCGTCGCTGACCTGGAAATGATCCCCTGCTTCCGGAACACCCTGCAAACCGAGCACTTCCACGGGCGTTGACGGCGGCGCATCCTTCACCGGGCGCCCGTGATCATCGAACATCGCGCGTACCTTGCCGAAAACCGCGCCGCAGATGAAAAAGTCGCCCAGGTTCAATGTGCCGTTCTGCACCAGAACCGTGGCTACCGGCCCGCGGCCCTTGTCGACCCGCGATTCCAGCACTGTGCCGCTCGCTGGCGCGTCCGGATTCGCCTTCAGCTCTCGCAAGTCTGCAACGAGCAGCAGGATTTCCAGCAGCTTGTCCAGATTCTTCTTCTGCTTCGCGGACACTTCAACGAATTCCGTGTCTCCGCCCCACTCCGCGGGCATCAGGCCAAGATCACTCAGTTGGCGCTTGACGCGCTCCGGCTGCGCCTCCGGCTTGTCGATCTTGTTGATAGCCACAACGATCGGCACGTTTGCGGCTTTCGCGTGGTCGATGGCTTCCTTGGTCTGCGGCATGACGCCGTCATCCGCCGCCACGACCAGGACAACGATGTCCGTCACCTTCGCCCCGCGCGAGCGCATCCTCGTGAACGCCTCGTGGCCCGGCGTGTCGACGAATACCACGCTGCGATTGTTGACGACGACTTTGTAAGCGCCGATGTGCTGCGTGATTCCGCCCGCTTCGCCGCCTGCAACATCCGCCTGCCGGATGCCATCGAGCAAGCTCGTCTTTCCGTGGTCCACGTGCCCCATCACCGTCACCACGGGCGGCCGCGGCTTCAAGCTTTCCTTGGTCTCTTCCTTCGCGACCTCCAGCACCATTTCTTCTTCCAAGGAGACAACCGTCACGACTCCGCTGAAAGACTCTGCCAGCGTCGTGGCCGTCGGCACGTCCAGAGCCTGGTTGATGCTCGCAAATACTCCGCGGTCCAGCAGCGTTTTCAAGAGATCCTTGGCGCGCACGTCCAGCTTTTCGGCAAGCTCGCGAATGGTGACGCCTTCCGTGATCGTCACTTCGCGCGGCGGACGAGGTTCCGGTGGCGCGATAACGGCAGCCGCTGTCCGGCGATCTCCTGCGCCTGGCCGCTGCCGCGTCGGGTGCAGTTTCCTCTCGCCCTCCAACTCCCGTTTGTCAATAACCGGCCGGTGCCTCTGCGGTGGCTTGCGCGTATAGAGCGGCTTGCCCGGCTCCGCCTTCGGCGGCATTTTGTCCGGCAACGGCGGCAACATCCCCGGACGCCCAGGCGCACGCGGGCCGGGGCGCGTGCCCGTCGGTACCGCTCCGCGCCTTTGCTCGAACGGTCGGCTCGGCGCGGACCCCGCGGCACCCGCACGAGGGTTGAACTGTCTTCCTTGACCACCGGGCTGCACCGGCCGCATCGGCTGGCCCGGACGCGGTCCGCCTGTAGTCCCGGGTAAAGGTCCACGATTGCCGGTCGGCATCGGTCGAGAGGGGGCAGCCGGACGAGTTGCTGCCGCTGCCGCTGGACGCACCGCAGACGGTTGCGTTGCCTGTCCGGATTGCGCCGGAGCAGGCCGCGCGGTTGACTGCGCTCCCAAAGGTTGCGGTGCTGCGGGAGCCGCAGGACGAATCGGTGTTTTCGCGGGGGCTTTTGCCGACGGGGCTGCCGGCTTGGCCGCTGGAGACGCAGCCAGAGGCGCGCTCGGCGGGGCTGCCGCAGGTGCTCTTGGAACTTGCGCTGGTGCAGCGGGTTTCGCCGCCGGAGGGATCGCTGCCGCCGCTGCGGGAGCCGCAGGCTTGGCCACCGCGGGTACAACCGCCACCGGAGGGGGAGGAGCCGCGGCAGCAGGCCTCATCCGCGCCGCTTTTGCCGCCGCTTCCTTCGCTTCTTTTTCTACCTTGGCAGCAGCCTCGGCGGCCGCTTCCGCCTCGGCCAGCCCTTGAATCTGTTTGCGCACCTTCTCCGCAACATCAACGGGGATAGAACTCGAGTGCGTTTTCTTCTCCGTTACGCCATACCCCGGCAGAAGGTCGATGATTGCCTTGGCCTTGACCTCGAGTTCCCGGGCCAGCTCGTTGATTCGGACTTGGTTTGCGTCGGTCATTCGTTCCTAGGAATTTGCCTTTTCAGCCTGCTGCTCATCGCCTTTGTCGTCTGCAGTTTCTGCTTTCTTCTCTTCTGCTTCTCGCGTTTCCGCTGCCTCTTCCGTATTCTGCGCCCCTTGTGCATTCTGCGCTGCTTCTGCACTCTGCGCCGCCTCTGCGGTGGCTGTCGTCTCCGCGGCTTCGGCTTTCTCAGGCGTCGGAGCTTCGGCTGCCTCTGCCGTCGCGGCTTTGCCATCGGCCGCAACTTCGTCGGCGGTTTCTACGGGGACCGCTGCCGCCTCCGCCCCGCCTTCGTAGAACCGGTTCACCGCTTGGTAGATTTTGTCCACCATCTTTTCGCCGATGCCTGGAATTTCCATCAACTGCTCTGGCGTCATCCCCGCTAGTTTCTCGACGTTGGTAATCCCCGCAGCCTCGATCTTCTCGATGGTCTTCGGCCCAACCCCGGCCAGCGCCGTCAACGGCGTGGTCGGCGCCGTCAGCGCGGTCATCTGCTCTTCGATCTCCTGCCGCTTCTCTTCCTCGCTCTTGATGTCGATGTCCCACCCGATCAGCTTGCTCGCCAGCCGGACGTTCTGCCCCTTCTTACCGATGGCCAGCGAAAGCTGCGAATCCTCGACAATCACTTCCAGTTTCTTATTCTCCGGATCGGTGATCTGCACCCGCGTCACTTTTGCCGGGCTCAGCGCCTTTTGCGCGAACGCCACCGTCTCTTCACTATAAGGAATGATGTCGATCTTTTCGCCGCGCAGCTCGCGGATGATCGATTGCACGCGCATTCCCTTCATCCCCACGCACGCGCCCACCGGATCGACGTCCTTGTCGCGGCTCGCCACTGCCACCTTCGTGCGCTCCCCTGCCTCGCGCGCCGCGTGGCGGATTTGCACCGTGCCGTCATAGATCTCCGGCACTTCCATTTCGAACAACCGCTGCACTAGGCTCGCGTCCGCTCGCGACACGATTACCTGCGGCCCCTTCGCCGCGCGGTCCACCATCTTGATCACCACGCGCAGCCGCTCGCCGATGTTATAGGTCTCCAACTTCGATTGCTCGCGCTTCGGCAGCCGCGCTTCCGTCCGCCCCATATCCACAATGAGGTCCGGCCCTTCCGCGCGTTTCACAATCACCGTCACGAGCTCGCCCACGCGATTGTGGTACTCGTTGTAAATCGTGTCGCGCTCGGCCTCGCGCACTTTCTGCAGAATCACTTGCTTGGCCGTCTGCGCCGCAATGCGCCCCAGCACGTCCGTCGGCTTGGCCGCCACGATCTCTGTGCCGATCTCCGCCGCCGGATTCTTTTTCTTCGCTTCCGCCAGTGTGATTTCTTTCTTCGGGTCGGTCACTTCTTCAACCACGGTATGGACGGAATACACGTCCACCTGCCCGGTTTCCTGGTTGAACTTCGCGCGCAGGTCCTCTTCCGTCTTGTAATACTTCCGCGCCGCCACAACCATCGCATCTTCAATCGCCGACACCACGATTTCCGGCTCGATGTGCTTCTCGCGGCTCAGCATCTCAATTTGTTGATAGAGCAGATTCGCCATTTCCCGTTCCTAAATTTTCCTCTTGTCCTCTCGCGCTGGCTCAACACACCGCTCCGAGCGGTTGTTCCGGCTCCGAGATCTTTTCCTTCTCCGTGTTCTCTGCGTTAATTCCTTTTTCTTCAGCTCTTACTAAAAACCGAGAACTAATAACTGACAACTTCTCTCAAAACTCCACCAACAAGTTCGCCTTCCTCACCATCTCCAGAGGCACTTCAACCGTCCGCGCGTCTTTCCCTTTCAGCTCCAAGCGGACTTTCCCGTTCGCAAATCCCGCCAGCCGCCCTTCGAAAAACTTCTCATCACCCAGGGGCTCGGTCGTCGAAATTTTTGCCATTCGCCCACGGAACCGCTCAAAATCTCCCGGCTTTCTCAGCGGCCGGTCCAGCCCCGGCGAGCTAACTTCCAGGATGTATCCCGGCCCCGGTATCAGCTCCTCCACGTCGAGGATCACGCTCAGTTGCTGGCTCACCCTCTGGCAATCCGCGTGGCTTATCGCCGCATACCCTCCGGCCCCTTCAGCCGCCACGCCGTCGGCCGCAAACTGCCCCCCTGCGTCGCTCACCGGCGCTACGTGCTTCGGCACCCGATCGATGTACACCCTCAGGAACCGCTGCTTCCCGACCTTCCACTCGACATCAAATATTTCCAGCCCTTCCGAACGGGCCACCCGCTCGGCGGCCTCACGAACCTTCGCCAAATCCACGCGGAGACTCCCCTACCATAGCCGGTCAACGTTGCACTCCAACCGGCGGCAACAAAAAAGTGGGCTTGCGCCCACTCATCCGTGCGACCCGCTTCAGAGCGAAATATGAGTATATTCCGCCAGCAAGGCAAAAGCAAGATACGGTAGGATGCTGCGTCGCCAGGCTGCCCTGCCGCGCTGTCCGGCAAGGCCTGCCTGCCAATAAGCCGGCCAGACTAGGGCCTAATGTGAACCGCGGAAATTGATTGACTAGTTCGGCTCACCCGATTCCGCCAGAAGTACCCAGCGCTCACGCGCTGGGCTAATTCCTGGCGCACCTACGGCGCTGGGACCGCCCAGCCAGGATTCATCGTCTGCCCAGCTCGCAGACGATGGAGCGGAGGGGACTGTGTCACACAAAACTAAGATCCTACGCGTGGGCGAGTTCGAAGAGAAACTCGACGTGGGAGCGGACGGCGCCGTCGATGCCTTGGACCTTGGGGTTCGCCGATTCGATGACGTAGTACTCGTCGGGAGCGTGCGCGCCGCTGCCGTGACCGAGGCCAAAGTGGCCTGCGGCCAGTTTCAGCGGCTCACCGGTGAAGACGTAGCCAGGCCACGAGCCGGCGTTGCGCGGCAACAGGACCGGCTCGATTCCGCCGCGGCGGTAGACGGACGTTTCAACAGCGATAATCGCGGCGTCGGCCGGCGTGCTATTGGGATCGTAGCCGCCGGTCATGTTCACCTGGATATCGCCGAAACCCTTCTTCGCGAGATGCGCCTTGAGCGCGGCCAGAGCTTCTGCCGCGGTCATGTCCGGCACGAGCCGCAGGTCGAGCTTCGCCACCGCCTTCCCCGGGAGAATCGTTTTTCCACCCGGCCCGGTGTAGCCGCCCACGAGTCCTTCAATATTCACCGTGGGACGCGACATCAAGAGCTCCAGCGCCTCGCGCCAACTCACGTCGTGGACCCAGTGCTCGACGCCGAGCTGTTTCTTCGCAGTGTCTTCGTCCAAGCGCAGCGCGGCTTCGGCGATCATTTTCTTTTCGGTTTCGGAAAGCGGCCGCACTTTATTTGTGTAGCCCTCGATCGCCGGAGAGTTGCCATCGGGTGTGACAAGCGACGCCAACGCTTCGACCAGGTGCCACGCCGGGCTGTCCAGGCGCGCTTTGTTGCTCGAGTGCACGTCCTTGCGCGGGCCGCGGCCCCAGCGCTCGCCGCTCGACGTCAGCTCGCACTCGATGACGCCTTTCGCGCCGAGAGTGATGGTCACTTCGCCATCGAGCCCCTGCGACGCCGTGGGCATGAAGATGCCGCTGCACTTCTTGAGCGCCGCCTGCACCTCCGGCCGCTGCACCACTTGCGGAAAGTGCGGCGAACCGATTTCTTCCTCGCCTTCGGCGACAAACACCAAATTCACGGGGCTTTTCTTCCCCGCGCCGCGAATGGCGTGCAGCGCCGCGAGAAACGACGCCTCCGGACCCTTCTGGTTGACGGCGCCGCGGCCGATGACAACTTTTCCCAGCCCGGGCTTATCGACGAGCGCGGCGTCGAACGGCGGCGAAGACCACTCCGCGGGATCGGCCTGCTTCACGTCATACATGTAGTAGAGGCCGAGCGTCTTCGGCGCGCCAGCGTCGAGCGTGGCGAAAACGCCTGGCTGGCCGTCGGTCGGGACCTTGGTGGCCTGGCCGAAGCCAGCTTCACGGAGCATGCGCATCATCAGGTCGCAACCCTCGGTCATGCCGCGATTCTCGGCGGCGATGGAGGGCTGCTGAATCCAGTGCTGCAGGCGCTGCACGGATTCGCCGTGGCGCTTGGCGATCTCCGGGAGGATGGCTTCGACCTCGCTCACGGGTGCGCCGGCGCGCGCCCAGTTTGGCCAAGCCATCGCGGCTGCGCCGGCAACGGCGCTGGCGGCAGCTCCTTGCAGAAACGCGCGGCGATCGGTTGCGGGGATGGACTCGCCCGCAGCCGATGGTTCGCTGTTGTTCACCTCGGATTCTTCACGGCGGAATTGGTCGAAATTAGAGCCGTTTCCCATGGTGTTCTCCCCAGAAATTATTTTGGCGCGTGCGATCGCCTGCGCAGAGCGTTCAAGCTTCCGCGCGAGAGAGTACACCGTCTTTGTTTTGCCCGCAAACTTCTGATTCACTACTCGAAGAGGTCGGGCTGCTCGCACGTGATGCGGTGCCAGAGCGGCTGGAACTGGAACCAGCCAGCCAGATGAGAGCCCACTTGCGTGTAAGTGAGCTTGGCGGTTTGGTGGGGAATACTGTGCGGCGGGCCGGCGGCTTCCGCCAGCAATTGCGCCTGGCAGGAGCGGTCCATGGTGATGAACCACCAAACGGCCTCGTCGACGGTATGGCCGACAGTGAGGAGGCCGTGATTGCGAAGGATTCCGGCTTTCTTGTTGCCGAGCGCGCGGGCGATGCGATCGCCTTCGTCGGTTTCGTTGACGACGCCGGTGTAGTCGTCGAACACGGCGTGGTCCTCGTAAAACGCGCAGGCATCCTGAGTAATGGGATCGAGCAAACGGCCGAGCGAAGACCACGCTTTGCCGTGGAGCGAATGCGCGTGCGCCGCGGCAACAACGTCTGGCCGGGCCTTGTGAATGCGCGAGTGAATGGCGAAGGCGGCCTGATTGACTTCGCGATTGCCCTCGACAACGTCACCTTTATCGTTGACGAGGAGAAGATCCGAGACGCGAATCTGGCTGAAGTGCATGCCGAAAGGATTGACCCAGAAATGGTCGAGGCGCTCGGGATCGCGCGCGGTGATGTGGCCGGTGACGCCTTCGTCAAATCCGCAGCGCGAAAAAAGACGGAAAGAGCCGGCGAGCTTTTCTTTACGATGACGCCGCTCTTCGGCGGGAGTGGCAAACACGGGCGGACGAGGGATGCGCTCGATCTGCGGTTTTACCTGGGGCATAAAACCCTCCTTGCTGGATGTGGCTTACTATATCGAATTCGGCGCGGTTGCGGCGAAGGATTCTCGGGGGCGCCGCAAATATCTTGAGCAAAATAGAACGCTCCCGCACGTGCGGGAGCGTTCTGGCAGAGCAAAACCACGGAGAAGTGAGCCGTTACCGTTACGGCTTTGCCGCAGCAGGCGGCTGCGCCGCGGGCTTTGGCGTGACCTGCGCCGGCCTGGCAGGCGTCGAAGTGGTGGCGCCGGCCTTCACCGGGTAAGCCTGATCGTAGAGGCGAATAATATCCTGGGTCACGTCGATCTGGTTCGAGGCGTACATGATCGGCGTATTTTGCGCAGAAGTGTCCAGCACCACCGCGTAACCGTTCTCGCGAGAATAACGTTCCAGCACGTCGACCATCTTTCGGCCGATGCGGTCGATGATGTCGCTCTGCTCAACGTTCACGTCTTCCTGGAATTCGTTGCGCTTGCGATCGAGCTGCTGTGTGAGCCGCTGCCCCTGCTTGGTCAGCCGGTCCTCTTCCTCGGCGCTGCACTTTCCGCGGCAGGCGTCGAGGCGTTGCTGAAGATCAGTGATTTGTTTTGTAAGGTTCTCGATTTCGGTCTGGCGCGGGGCATACTTCGATTGGAGCTCGGCGGAGGCCTGCTTGCCTTCCGCGGTGTTTCCAATCGCCGCGCGGACGTTGATTACGCCTACCTTACCTGCAACCGAGGCGCCTGCAGCCGGCGTTGACTGGGCGCGGACGCCGGCGATGCTGAAGAAGCACGCCGCGGCCAGCGCCGAAAAACGAAGTACCATTCTGAAATTCACTTTTATCTCCTTATTCAGGCCGTCCGCGATGAAATCGCGGGCAACCTCCGCCAATTCTGGATTGGCTTAAGATTTTCCCCACTCCCACGGCGGGTTCCGCGGGCGCCACACAAACTTCGCAGTATAGCCGAGCCGCTTCCCGTGCTGCAATCAGAAAGCATAACACCCATAAAGCGCCTGCCTCGCCGTCAATTCGGCATCGGGAACAACAGCACGCGGTTGTTGGCCTGGTCGACGATGACGGCGAGATTAGTGAACTGGTCGATGGCCACGCCGAATTGCGGCGAGCCGGGAATCCCAAGAGTCTGGCGCGTCTTCATCGGATTCGAAAGCGTATCCACGATCGAAATCGTCTTGCCGGCGACATTGGCGGTCAGGATCGCGCCGGTCTGAGGATTGAGCGCCAGCGAAGCCGGATTGATGCCCACGGTCACGAAGGAAATACTGCCGCTGTCCGGGTTAAAAGCGGTGATCTGGTTGCTGCCGCTGGAATTGACGTAGAACAAAGCCGGCGAAAGTGAAGGATCGAAAACTATGCCGGTAGGCGTGGCGCTGACGATGCCGACGGAATTGGTGGCGCTGACCGCGGGAGTGGCCGAGCCGATGTCGATGACAGTTACCGCACCGTTGGGCGGCTGACCGCTGACAAGCTGTAGGCCGGTGACGACGGCAATTCCCTGATTGTTCGTGCCCCGGTCGGGATCAATGGCGACGGCAATCGGCTGTTGAACGCCGCCGATGCTGGACGCAGTCAAGGAGGTGGCCGGAGAAGAGCCGAAGAGAAGAGCGAGATTGATCTCGGAGACGGTGTTGGAGCCGGTGTTAACGACGATGGCGGCCGCGGTGGTGTCGTCGATGGCCACACCGGTCGGATTGGTGCCCGTCGCTACAGAGGGAACGGGGAGGGAGTTCGTGAGCAGATTGACGACGGAGGCCGTGCCGTCGCCATTGTTGGCAACGACGGCCAAGCCAAAATGCTGGCTCATAGCGATCCCCTGAGGATTTGCGCCCACGGCGATGGTGTTTTTCACGGCGCCGAAAGTAGCGCTGCCGGGACTAATGTCGATGACCGAAATGCTGTTGCAGCCACTGTTGGTGACCACCGCGATGGGCGAGAACGGACCGTTGGCGATTTGGTCGGCGATGGCTACGGAGCTCGGCCGGGGCGGGCCGCTAGAGCAGACGGCGGTCAGATCCACGGATTGGATCACAAGGAAATCGGTAACGTTGGACTGGACACTGTTGCTGATGACGTCGAGAGCGTAGCGATGAGGAGCCGCAAGGAAAGACGCCGGAATCGTGGCGGTAATCTGCCGGGCGCTAATGACCTGCACGTTCGCCGAAGGGATGGGAGTGCCGTCGAGACGGACTTGCGCCCCAGCGACGAAGCCGGAGCCGAAGATCTGCACGCCGCTCAAGGGTGCCGCGGAAGTAAGAGTCGCCTGAGGAACGAGAGCATTGGGGATGCCCCCGATTGTGCCAGGCCCTGGCGTGGGGCTGGGAACGATGAGCTCTGTGATCTGCGCGGCCTTGAGTGTGTTGTTCGAACCCGGGCCGAGGTCAATGATATCGATCGTGCCGCTGCCTGATTGGACGGCGAACGCCTGATTTGTGACGGGATCCACGGCAAGACCACCCCACAAGGTCAGCGAGTTGGTGGTAGTGCCGTTGGTTACTGTGATTGTCGATGCTCCCTGCCCGCTCGTGGCAACGATGGCGTATCTCTTGCGACCCGCGGGATCGGACACAGAAACCTGGTTCTGCTGCGGGTTGAAGGAAACCAAAGCGTTCGAATAGGGCTGCCATGCCACATCGGCGGTGCTGAGCAACTCTGGTGAATTGGAGCAGGAAGTCGTATATGCAGTGCAGGTGGCGAAGAACGATATCGAACTCACTGACTGGTCCAGGGAATTGAGCAGATTGATCTGCGGACCATTGCTTCCCGTCCCGTTGGCATCGGCGAGCGCCGCAGTACGCGTAATTGGATTGATGGCGATGCCTTGCGTCGTCTGGGACAAGCCGGCAAAAGTCAAGTTGGGAGTGCTGTAGAACACCGTGCCGCCGGTGCCTGTGTCGCTGGCCGTGGAATTCAAAGTGTAAGCAAATTGAGTGCTGCTGATTACCGAAACGGGAAACGCGCCGTTGAAGTTGGTGCTGCCGGAGCTCTTCACGCCCTCAATGAGAACTGTTCCGGCGTTGCCGGGAACCAGGCCGTGAGCGGCAGAGGTCGTCACCGTGGCTGTCTTGGCCGTCAGAGTAATGGTCGAGATGCCGGTCGAAGTGGAAGCTTTCGTCACATCGACGCCTCTCACCACACCCGCGCCCCCGCCCCCAGGCGTCACGAAGGCCAGATGACCGCGGGGAGCCATGGCGATTTGCGGGTAGGCGCCGGTATTCAGGGTAACCTGTGCGTAAACGCAAGGAGGCTGAGTAACTCCGGAGCTGGCCAAACATGGGAAAGCGGTTCCCGAGGTATTGAGATTCACGATGAAGCCCACGTTAGCTAGAGAAGAAGAGGAAGTGGAGGAATAAGCAACGAGAGCGAGATTTGTGTCGGGGTCGACACCTATGGCGTAAGGCAGCGGCGCCGGTGTGACAACTCCCAGCAACGAGGCGAGAGAAACGGTGAAAGGAGTACCGAGCGCGGCAGGAACTCCGGGGATCGGCAAGACTGTCACGCTCTGATCCTGATAGTTGACGACGGCGGCGGTGTGGTTATTGCGATTCACGGAGACCCCAGTCGGGACGTTGCCAACCGGGACGGGGCCGTTAAGGGGAGTAAGTGTTCCGGCCCCGATGGTGTAGAACTGCACGGCATTGGCGCCGGTCTCGGCGACGACCGCAACGCCGAGCGTCGGGTCAATATCGATGGCGCTGGGCTTCGTGCCAGCGGCTACGGGAGCGCCCTTGAGTACTGGAGGGTTGGTCGCATAATCCGGGAAAACCGCGAGATTGGTCACCGCAGGATTGTTGGGCAGGGGAGGAGAGGGAGGTGTGCCGGTACCTGCAACAGAGAGCGGATAGAGACCCGGGCCGCCGGAATTGATTCCTCCTGAGGGGAAAGCGGTGTTGAGCTGCCGGGAGCTGGAGGGAATTTGCGGGTCCTGGGGAATTGTGTTGCCCTGAAATAAAACCTGAGCGAGTTGACCGTTGGGCCCGAAGTAGCCGCCATCAATAGTGACTCTGGCCTCGTTCGTCAAAGTCCCCTGAGGAAAATCGTCGGGAATGGAGGCAGTGACGGTGGGGCGGACGGGGATTACAGAATAGGAGAAGGTGCCGGTGGAGGATTGGGTTACAGGCTGGCCAGGGTCGGAGACCGAGACGGTAAAGGCACCGGCTTTAGCGAGATCTACAGGAAAGAGGCGAACCCGCATGCCTGTGGAAGTAGGGTTGGTCGTGGTCGAGGTGGGAATCGGAAAGAGGACCTTGAGCTGCCCAGAACTCGAATTCAGCAACTTGGCGCCATTATTTGAATCGGTCAAGGTGACGATAGACGCGGAGGAGATGTTCGGAGCGTCGAGAAAGATGTCCCAGAAGGTGGCGCCTTGCGGAGCGATAGTGGGGGAAATGCCATTGAAAGTGATCGGGCCGCCAGCAATGATGGTGATGGTTCCCGTTTGAAAGCGCGTGGTATCCGCTTTAGCGGTGACGACGATGGTAAGAGTAGCCGTGGTGGGAACGGCAGTAGGAGCGGTATAAAGGCCATTCGCGTCGATGGAACCACATCCCGAAGCATTTCCCGAGACAGTGCAAGTGGCCAACTGAGGAGGCGGAGTGGTGGTGGTGGCAGTGCCCTGAGTGACGAGCCAGGTTACTCCCTGAGCTTGCAGATCGTTGGTGAGAGAGACGTGAAATTGCTGCTGTTCGTTGGTGGGGACGGTGGCCGTAAGGGGAGTAAGCACCACGCTGATCCCGGAGTCGATGAAAAAGGTGGCGGAGCCTGTTTTGGTGGTGTCCTGCGCAGACGTGGCGACAATTAGTAGCTGGAGGAGCGGAAACTTGGTTTGATCCGGAAGGGTAGTGGGAGCGGTATAGGTAACGGTGGTGGCTTGGGCGTTGGTAAGTTTGCCTAGGGAGTTGTCGGTCGGACAATCGGCAGGTTTGGAGGGTGTGGTGGTGGTCCCGGAGGTCGTGGTGGTTGTGAACTGGCACTTCCACGTGACATCCGTATTGGTTGCGCCGGTGACGCTCGCGGTGGCGGTGAGCGATTGACCGAGGATTACCGGATTTGCCGACAGCCCGACGGAGACATTGATGACATTGGCGGCGGTCTTGCTGCCGCAGCCGTTGACCCACAAGCAGACGAGCGTCATGCCCCAGGCGATGGTACTCGAGAACTTTCGCCACTTCATTTGCACTTTTCCCCCACGTGAGCGCGCCCCGCTGGGGTAACGCGCGTTTCGATGCGAGTTTCCCAAATCTCTGTCCAATCCATGCGATTCCTATCCATCAGAAGGTCCGGCTCACGGTGAAGCGGAAGGTAGTGATCGGCTCAAAATAATTCAAGCGCCCCGGATTATTCTGAATGAAAAGCAACTGCGGCGCGATCTGGTTCGGGAAAATCGTCGGATCAATGGAATTAAATGCGTTTTTCAGAGAATTGATCTCGCTGCTCTCGATGAAGGGCGTCGGCGCGACAATCTGAGAGTGCAGCCGGTGGAGATTGTAAGCGTAGTAGATGCGGAAGGGCGCTTGAACGATGGGGAGCTGGACGACGAATTCGACGCCGGTGGAACCACGGAGCCGGAAATTGGTTCCCGAGGCAATGGGGAGCCTGCCGTTCAAATTTGAGCTGGGGAATTGCTGGTCAAGATTTGCAAGGCCCGTGGGATCGAGATGCAAAGCGCTTTTTTTGAGGATGCCCACGGTACCGCCATCGAAGAAGAGTCCGGCGGTCACGGGGCCGACGATGGGAACGCGATATTCGACGTTGCCCAAACCCTGGACATCGCCGCCGGGCAGAGTGGCCACGTAGGTGAGCACGGGAACGGTGAAGGACCGGATGGCGCCGCCGGAGGTGGGATCGTGATAAGAAATTGTCGTCGCACTGTTGGTGGGAATAAAGGTGACGGGAGAGATGGAGCGGATGTCGAAGCCACGAATGTCGCTTTCACCGCCCATGTAAAAGCGGCTGTAGGGAGGCACTTCTTTGCCGCCGTACCCGGTGGTGTAAGCGGTAGTGACATGAAAACCGATGGTGTTGCGCCGCTTGTTGATGGGATGGAAATACTTCATATCGAACACGTTGGTGATGGTGTTGACGTTACCGCCCAGCGGGCCGCCCTGGAAAGAAAGAGAATAGTAAAAACTCTTGCCGCGCGTGGCGTTCACGGGATTGTTGATAGTGTTGTAAGTGATGCTCGGCGTAATGGAGCTGGAGACGATGCCGTTCAACGCGCTGGGACCAGCGACGCTGCGAAACTGCAATTGTTCGAACAACAAGGTCGAAGCCTGATTGAAGGAAGTGATGTTCGTGCGTGAGAGACCATACTGAAGTCCAACCCTGGTGAAGGAGAAGCGCCGGAGCGGATAGCTTGCAAAAGCGGTGAAGCCGGTGCTGTTCTGGTTGTAGTTCTGGACAAATTCGGGATTGACGCTGACAGACTGTCCCCTAAACAGCGCTTCCTGCCTGGCCTGGTCGAAACTATAGCGGCTGGAAAACAGAGTGAAGCCGGTCGAGATGGGGCGGTCGAAAAGATAGGGCTCGGTAAAGCCGAACTGAAAACTGCGTTGGAGATCGCCGAACTGCGCGGAGAACGTCAGGGTCTCGCCGAGACCGAGGAAGTTGTTGGTCTGATAGGTGAGGCCGATGAAGCTCCCCGCAAGGCCGCTAACGCCGCCTTGCAATCCGATGGACTGCTTGCCTTTCTCTTTCACTTTCAAGTTGATATCGACGGTGCCTTCCTTGGCGTTGCGCTTGATTTCGGCGGCCTTGTCGGCTTCGATCTTGTCGAAGTAATCGAGCTGATTTAGACGAAGAATGCTGATCTCCCAAGCGCGCTTGTTGAAGAGCTGGCCTTCATCGATGAGAAGTTCGCGGCGGATGACCTTGTCGCGCGTGGTGGTGTTGCCGGAGAAATCGATGCGGCGGACGTAATACTGCTTTTCTTCGTTGAACTTCATGGTCAAGTTGATCTTCTTCTCAGCGTCGTCGATTTCCGTATTCGGCTCGGCGGTAAAGTCGATGAAGCCGTATTCGCCGTAAGCTTTCCCGTAATCCTCGAGAGCCTTGCGGACCTTGCCGGTGGAAAAAATATCACCCTGCTTCAAAGGGAAGATGGCCTTCAGGGCTTCGACTTTCAGGGAGAGCGCTTTGTCCGGATCCGCGCTGACGATTCTCAGCGTACCCATCCGGTAGCGCTCGCCTTCTTCGATGGGGATGGTGATGTTGACCGCTTTTCCGTGGGTATGCCCCGCAACCGGGACCGGCATGCCGAGCCGGTGTCCCACGGTGTCCACATTCTGGAGAATCGGGTCTTTGACCACCACCCGAAAGTAGCCATTGTCCTGGTAGAGCCCGCGGACGCCGACTTCCAGGTCTTCGTTGAGTTTTTCTCGATCGTAGGTCTTTGTGAGAACGGGGACGTAGAGGAAATACAAAGGGATTGCATAGGGGCGGTCGTGGCGCATGGCGCGGATCAGTTTGCGGTCGCTGAAGACGTGATTGCCGGTGAATTTTATCTTTCCGACTTTGACTTTCGGGCCTTCATCGATCTTGAAAACGAGAATCACGGCGTTGCTGGAAGCGATTCGTTCGTACTGAGGCGTCACCTTGGCGAACTGGCGCCCGTGTTCGCCGAGCAGCTCCTTCAGGACGACTTCGGCCCTCTTGATCCTGGTCGGGTCGAATGAGCTTTCGACGGTAAGGCCGACCTTGCGCTCCTTGAAGCGGTCGAGGATGTCCGATTCGGACACGGAGTGATTACCGTCGTAGCGGATGCGGCGGATCACCGGACGCTCCTTCACCTCAAAGATGATGATCTTTCCGTTGGGGAGTTCCGGAGAATCTTCGACACGGAGTTTGATGTCCTCGAAGAACTGCGTGTTCCAAAGGGCTTGGAAATCGCGGCGCAAAGTTTCTTCGCTGTAAGGATCGCCTTTGCGACTGAAGATGCGGGCCGTCAGCGTGTCCGAGCGGATCCTGCGGTTGCCGTTGAATTCGACGCGGTCGACCACCGCCTGCGGCTGGTTTGCGGTTGTTTGTTGATCCTCGGAAAGGGCAGGAGATAATTCAGCATTGGCGGCAGGCGATTCCGATGAAGAGGAGAACGGCTCCGCGGCGGCGAATACGGAATCTTCCGCACGGAGATTGCTTTGCGTCGCCGCTGGTGAGCTGCCCGCAAACAGAAGTAGGATCGCCGCGGTCGAGATGACCTGGAACGCCAACACCTCAAACGGCAAACAGACTCTCCTGCAAGCGGCCGATGAGGTCCTCAAGGCCGCGCCCCCAAACCCAAGATGTTCTTCTCCCGCCGGACCCGGTGTGGGCCGGCCGTGCGTTGACCCCGACCCGGTCGAGATCATCCGTGCGCTGTGTTCAGATTCGCTAGTGGATTACCGGGGTTGCCTCGCCCACGGGACGGAACGACAGGCCTTCCCCTGCGACGTGAATCTGGAGCGTCGCGGGCCTCTGGATTCCCCCCTGGATGAGCGCCTCCGAGAGCGGGTCTTCCACATATTTCTGGAGAGCCCGGCGCAACGGCCGCGCACCGTAATTGCGGTCCGCGCACGTTTTCTCGAGGATCCACTGGCGTGCTTCCGGCGAAAGTACGACCTGGACTTGCCGGTGGATCAGCGTGTCATTCAGCTGGCCCACGAGCAAATCGATGATGCGGAGCAGGTCATCGTCGCCGAGCGCGTTGAAAATGATGACTTCGTCCAAGCGGTTAAGAAACTCCGGATTGAACGCGCGCTTCACTTCGTTCATTACCAGCTCTTCGATGGACTTCTGGCTGGCTTCGTCGGCGCCGGACTGAAAGCCGATGGAGGTGCGCTTCTGCAAGTGCCGCGCGCCGAGATTGGAAGTCATGATGATAATGGTGTTGCGGAAGTCCACGGTGTTGCCGAGCCCGTCGGTCAACTGGCCGTCCTCGAAAACCTGCAGCAGAATATTGAAGACGTCCGGATGGGCCTTCTCGATTTCGTCCAGCAGGATGACCGAGTAAGGCGTGCGGCGAACCCGCTCCGTCAACTGACCGCCCTCTTCGTAGCCCACGTACCCCGGAGGCGCGCCGATCAGCTTCGAGACGGAGTGCTTTTCCATGAACTCCGACATGTCGAAACGCACCAGCGACTTCTCTGACCCAAAGAGGAATTCTGCGAGGCGGCGAGCCACTTCGGTTTTGCCGACACCGGTGGGCCCGAGGAAGAAGAAGCAGCCGACCGGACGCAACGGAGACTTCAGACCTGCGCGGCTGCGGCGAATGGCGCGAGCGAGAGCAGTGATGGCTTTGTCCTGGCTGATGACACGCTTGTGCAGCTCCGGCTCCATGCGCAGGAGCTTCTGCTGCTCATCTTCTTTGATAGAGGTGACGCCGATGCCGGTCCAGCGGGAAACAACTTCCTCGATATCCTCGCGCGACACGATGCCGGTGGAAGCGTCATCGAGCTTGTAGCGCTCGCGTAAAGTACGCAGGTTTTCCTTTTCCTTGCGCTCTTCCTCGGAATAGAAACGCGCCTTCTCAAATTCGTGATTGGCGATGGCCGTTTCCATGCGGTGCGTGATGAACTTGACGCGCTTCTGCACTTCGCCGACTTCTTCGGGAACAGTGGCCTGGCGCAGTTTGACGCGCGCGCCGGCTTCATCAATCAGATCAATGGCTTTGTCTGGAAGAAAACGGTCAGGAATGTAGCGATTGGAAAGATAGACGGAATAGCGCAGGGCTTCATCGGTGTAGCTGACGGCGTGGAATTTTTCGTAGCGCTCGCGAACGCCCTGGATGACCAGGATGGCCTCATCCTCGCTGGGGGCGGGGACTTTCACCGCCTGGAAGCGGCGCTCGAGGGAACGGTCCTTTTCGACGGACTTGCGGTACTCACTTGGGGTGGTCGCGCCGATGCACTGAATTTCTCCGCGGGAGAGCGCCGGTTTCAAAATGTTGGCGGCGTCGAGCGAGCCTTCGGCAGAGCCGGCGCCAACGAGGGTGTGCAGTTCATCGATGAAGACGATGGAGTTCTGGCTCTCCATCAATTCTTTCATGATGGTTTTGAGGCGCTCTTCGAACTGGCCGCGGTATTTCGTGCCCGCGACGATGAGAGAGAGATCGAGAGAAAGAATGCGCTTGTCGGCAAGGAAGGACGGAACGTCGCCGTCCGAGATGCGCTGCGCGAGTCCTTCGACGATGGCGGTCTTACCTACGCCGGGCTCGCCAATAAGGACGGGATTGTTCTTCGTGCGGCGGCAAAGTATCTGGATGACGCGCTCGACTTCGTTTTCCCTTCCCACGAGCGGGTCGAGCGAGCCCTCCGAAGCCGCTTGCGTGAGGTCGCGGCTGAATTCTGCGAGGAGCGAAGTTTCCTTGGGGCGCGCCGCAGTCGTTTTCTCACCTGACGTGCGGGCGAGTTCCTCGCGCAAGGTTGAGAGACGCAGGCCGCGCTCCATCAGGATTTCTGCGCCGAAGCACTTCTCTTCGCGCAGAATGCCGAGCAGGAGGTGCTCCGTGCCGACGTGCTTGTGTCCCAGGCGCTCGGCTTCTTCCGCCGCCATATTAAGGATGCGCTTGCATTCGGCGCTGAGGGGAACTTCGACGGAAGTCGAGATGCGCTCGCGGATGGTGATACGAGCCTCGATCTCCTTTCGAATTGATTCGATCGAGCCCTGCTGCCGCAAGAAGCGATTTGCCAGCGCTTTGTCCTCGCGCATCAGGCCGAGGAGCAGGTGCTCCGTCTCAATGTACGGGCTGCCGTACTGGCTGGCTTCGTACCGTGCGAAAAAGATGACGCGGCGCGCTTTTTCCGTATACCGTTCGAACACGTTAGCTCGCTTCTCCCCCTGGGACCCCGCTCGCAGAGGCCGCGGCCTTGCGAGTACGCAAAACGCCATGTTCAAGTCCGAGTATACGGTCGCATCGCGCGGCGAGCGCCAGATTGTGAGTCGCGATCAGCGACGTCAACTGGTGCGTGCGATGCAGCCGTTCCAGTAACTCGAACACGGCCCAAGCATTTCCCTCGTCCAAATCTCCGGTCGGTTCATCTGCCAGCAGCACGGACGGCCCAGTGACGAGCGCCCGGGCAATCGAGACGCGCTGCTGCTCCCCGCCAGAAAGCTCCCCTGCGCGGTGATCGGCCCGGCCTTCCAGGCCAACCTCCGCGAGCCACTTCCGCGCCGTTGCCAGCGCAGAAGAAAACGCTTCGCCGCGCAAGAGCAAGGGCATAGCTACATTTTCTGCAGCCGTAAAATCCGGCAGCAACTGGTGCCGCTGCCACAAAAATCCCACGGCGCGGTTTCGATATTCCGCCAGCGCTGTGTCATCGGTCGATTCAATGGCTTTAGTAGCGAAGTATACTGTACCGCTCGTTGGCGTGTCTAGCGCGGCCAGCAAATGCAGAAGAGTGCTTTTCCCCGCGCCGGAGGGGGCGACGATCGCGACCATCTCGCCTTTTTGCAATCTCAGGCTTGCATCCACCAAAACGGGCAGGCTTTTTTCACCGCGACCGTAAGTTTTCTTCAAACTGCGGGCTTCGAGCAGTACCGGGGACACATCCGCTGCGCTTGCTGAACCTCTCTGCGCGCTCTGGCTCGGGATGGAAGGCTCTTCGTTCATCAGACCTCTCGTCTATTGCTCCTGTGCCGTAGGTCCAAGAATCGTTCCTTGATTACCTTAGATGCTTCCCAGCCCATCCGCGTGGCAGCCGGGAATTGACACGCCCTGCCGCATTATCGTCAAAGTGTTTCCTTTTTTCGCCAGCGGAATGCCTGTCACAAAAAAGGGCAATTCTGTTCACAATTTGAACGCCTATAATCCTTTTATTTTCAACCGCTTATGGCGGGCATTGTTTCCACCGAAGGCTGAGAGCGCCCCCCGGATCGGCCCACCTGCCTCTGCCCAGTATCAGGAGCAAACCATGCGCCAAAAATCCCGCGAAGTGTGGCCCTTAGGTTCAGTTGCGGTGCAGTTGCCCGGCTATTCATAGCGCAGGATTTCCACGGGAAGCAACCTCGCCGCCGCGCGCGCGGGAAGAATAGTGGCAGCGATGGAGATTCCCATCGCAACGACGGTAATCCAAACGCCGTCGAAAACGCTCGGATGAAAAGGGACGTAAGACACCGCGTAAATCTGAGGATCGAGAGGGATGAGGTGGTAGGCCCCGGCTATTCCGGAGAATGAGTAGCCCACGCAGAGACCCAACAGCGTGCCCGTCGCGCCGATTGTGATTCCCTGCCAAAAAAAAATGTGGCGGATCTGCTCGCGCCGCGCCCCCATGGACATGAGCACGGCGATGTCGCGCGCCTTGTCGGTCACGGTCATGGAGAGGACGACGAGAATGTTCAAACCGGCAACGAAAGTAATCAGGCCGATAAAAATCGCGGTGACGAGTTTTTCCAGACGCAGAGCGCGAAACAGGGCGCGGTTCTCTTCCATCCAAGTGGCGGCAGAAAAACCGCGCCCGGCGATGCTCTCGATCTCGTGCGCAATTTCACCGGCGCGCTCGGGATTCTTCAAACGAAATTCCAGGACGTTGACGATGTCGCCCGCGCCGGAAAGGGATTGCGCTGCGGGCAGCGTCAGGAAGCACCAGTTCTCGTCGTAATCGTAAAAGCCGGAGTCGAATACGCCCGCGACGCGAAAACGCCTCGTGCGGGGGATCAAACCGAATGGGGTGAGGCGTCCCTGCGGGCTGGTCAGCGTGGCGTAATCGCCCGGGGATATTTTCCATTCATTGGCAAGCTGCCGGCCGATAATGAGTGCGTCGATTCCATCGGAGTCCGGCGTAAAATCAAAATGTCCCGCAGTAATGCGCTGGAGAGCCTCATCGACGCGCCGTTCGCGCTCCGGATCGATTCCTTTCGCGACCACGCCGCGGGCATCGCCTGCGAAGGACAACAAAACCGTTTGATAGGCCGCGGGCGTCACAGAGCGCACGCCGGGTGTGTTGCTGAGCTTGGAGGCGAGGGCCTCGTAGTCCTGAATGCCACCTGCGCCGGGCCGCGTGAGGGAGATGTGCGCGGTGACGCCAAGGAGGCGGTCTTGCAGCGTCTCGCGAAAGCCTGTGTTCATCGATAGCGCGATGACCAGTGTAGCCACGCCTGCGGCCACACCGAGCACCGAGAATAGTGTGACTAGACGCAGGACGGCCGGCCGGTACGGCGACCGCAGGTACCGTCGCGCCACAAACCATTCAAATCGCATGGTGGAGAGAATAGGCTACGCGCCCTCCCCTGCGGAAGCAGAAGAGGTCTCTTCGCGCCCCGCGGGACGCAGCAATGGAAAAAGAATGACGTCGCGTATGGAGTGAGAATCAGTCAGCAGCATCGTGAGGCGGTCGATGCCGATGCCCTCGCCCGCCGTCGGAGGCATGCCGTGACACAGTGCGCGAATGTAGTCCACATCGAGCTGTTTAGGCGCCTCCTCGCCGCCCTGAGCCATCTGCTCGAGGAAGCGGCGTTCCTGCTCGGCAGGGTCGTTCAACTCGGAAAAGCCGTTGGCGATTTCCATGCCCGCGACGTAGATCTCGAACCTCTCGGTCAGCGACGGATCTTCGGGTTTCTGCTTGGAAAGCGGCGATATCTCCGTGGGAAAATCGTAGAGAATCGTCGGCTGGACGAGTTTTTCCTCGGCCACAGCTTCGAAAAGCAGGCCCGTCCATTCTCCGTCGGTGGCGGTGCCTTTTGCTGCGGCGTAAGGGCCGCCGGTCTTCTTGGCCCAGAAGTTGTAGATCTCCGCAGCCAACCGCGGTCCGCCCGCGGAAGCCAGGTCCTCGAGCGAGGGAGCCGCCCCGGCTTCCAGAGGCCAATACTTCCGGATGGCCTGGCGCATGGTGAGTCGCTCCATCTTTGCGAAGTCCAACTCTTTCTCGCCGTATCGCACGGTCGTCGAGCCAGTGACGATTTTCGCCAATTCAGCGAACAGCTGTTCGTTCAGGTCCATGAGGTCCCGGTAGTTGCTGTAGGCCTCATAGAACTCGAGCATGGTGAATTCCGGGTTGTGCTGCGTGGAGATGCCTTCATTGCGGAAATTGCGGTTAATTTCATATACCCGCTCGAATCCGCCCACCGTCAATCTTTTCAGGTAGAGTTCCGGAGCAATCCGCAAATAGAGATCAATGTCCAGAGTGTTGTGGTGTGTGATGAAGGGACGCGCCGCGGCACCCCCTGGAATAAGGTGCATCATTGGAGTTTCAACCTCGAGGTAGCCGCGCGCGTCAAAGAACCGCCGCAGTTCCTGAATGATCCGGGCGCGGGTCACAAAGACCTGGCGCGATTTGTCGTTGGCGATGAGATCCAAATACCTCTGGCGGTAACGCAGCTCGATGTCAGTGAGCCCGTGCCATTTTTCGGGCAGCGGCAACAGAGCTTTCGAGAGATAGGTGAGCTCCTCGACCCAGACGGACAGCTCGTTGGTCTTGGTCCGGAAGAGGCGCCCGCGGACGCCGATGACGTCGCCAAGATCCAGCAGTTGGAAGAGTTGGAAGCCCCTTTCGCCGACAACATCTTTCTTCACATAGATCTGGATCGGCTTTCCGGCGCCTTGCAGGTGCGCGAAGCCGGCTTTGCCCATCAGCCGAAATGAAAGGATACGCCCCGCCACACGCACCTCGCGGCGATTAGCCTCCAGCTCTGCCCCTGGCGTCTCGGAGTATTTTTCAACCAGCGCCGCCGGGGTGTCTGTCCAGCGAAACTCTCTAGGATAGCGCTCGTATCCAAGCGTCTGTATCTGCTGGAGTTTTTTCTGGCGTTGTTCGAACTGGTCGCGAGGCTCAAATTGCAAAGGAAATCCTTTCGAAACGATCGGACGCGAGTATAGCGGCCTGCGGCTATTCAGGGCAACCATACCGGCATTCGAATTGGCTCCATCGCCCAGACTGGGCCATCGGCAGGGCAAAATTTAAAAATGCGCGACGGCGAGTACTCTTTTTGGTATACTCCGGCCCCTTAGTTTCATTGGAGAACGTCTGTGAGAGACCGTCACCGCGTCCCCCTGCCCCGCGGGATGACAGTTAAAGATGATTGGTGTGCGTGGTTGCCCGAAGAAAAAGACGTCGTCTTCCGCTCGTACGTCAAAGAACTAGAGGTCTGCTACGCGATGTTCAGTGTCGCGCTGAATGAGGCCATCGAGTTGCGCCACTGCGGCCATTTCAGGAAAGCCTGCCAGGCCGTTTGGATGACGCCCGATCTTTGCGCGCGGCTGACTCACCCTCTCGAGGCGCTTCTCTGGGCGCTTGGCGAACACGCCAAACATTACGGAACGGTGCCTAACGCAGCCCCTCTCGACCCCGGGAATTTCCAAGGAGGCAGTGTTCAGCGCTCTGCCCGAATGAGCGGGTTGTTGAGTCGGGTTCTCCTCAGCCACCGCGCCCAGTTTTTGCACAAGATTGATACCCTCGGAGAGATGGTTAATGGTCTCAACCAGGATTTTTGCTTCGCGGCTAATGAACTGGCCAGCGGCTTCGCCGCCATGCCGAACGGCGAATGGCAGGCCGTGGATGCCGCTCACTATGACCTCAATACCTGTCTGCGCGAAACCATTGTGCTTCTGAAATCGTTCTTCTGCGTCCTGCCGACCGACCAACTCGGCGCCTTCCAGAAGACGGTGGACACCCAAATGCACGCTTCCGAGGCGAAAATGCAAACTCAAGGTAGCGGCAACCCACTACGCCATAGACGAATAGCTTCATTCGCAGGAGAATAGTCAGACCCGCTTGGAGGCGGGCTCCCTGGCGTGCGTCGCGGGAGTAATCTTTTGTCCCCGCGTGTTTAATTGGGTGATGGCACCCACACCGAGGACAACTCAAGGGGGTAGTCGACGCATCCGAAAGGGTGGATGCGCCGCCACTGGACCGTTGGCCCGAAACCGACCATCCGATCCGAGCGAGACGTCCGCCGCACGGTCACCAAAGACGGTGACGGAAGCGGAAGCCATCCGCTTGGCGCAGGCAGGGGACGCTGGGGCATTTGAGTTTCTTTACGGACTCCACAGCCGCCGCGTTTATGCCTTGTGCCTCCGCATGGTGGGTAACCCGTCTGACGCGGAAGACCTGATGCAGGAAGCGTTCCTCCAGCTTTTCCGCAAGATTGGCACTTTCCGCGGCGAGTCGGCGTTTTCGACCTGGTTGCACCGGATGACGGTCAATGTGGTTCTGATGCGGTTGCGCAAGAAGTCGCTCCCCGCCGCCTCTCTTGAAGAGATGACGGAACCCGATGAAGAGATTGGCGGCCCGAGGAAAGACATTGGCGCACCTGACTTGCGCTTGAGCGGTGCCGTGGACCGGGTCAATCTGGAAAGATCCGTTGAAAAGCTTCCGCCCGGCTACCGGACTGTCTTTGTGCTGCACGACGTCCAGGGATTCGAGCACAACGAGATTGCGGGCATCATGGGATGTTCGGTGGGCAATTCGAAATCGCAGCTGCACAAGGCGCGCACACGGTTGCGCGAGTTGCTTCAGGAAGAGATTCGCCAGCAGGCGCGAGCGGAACGCCAAGCCGCAAAAACGCAGAGCGGACTCGGGGATTGAGCTACACTATGGCCAACTGCTGAGTCCGGGAAAGCGTCCAACAGTTTTCAGGAGTGTCGAGTGGAAGGCCACCCAGTGCCTTCCGCTGCAGGGTGACAGGTGATGCAGTGCAAAGAAGTAGAAGCGGTCCTGGAGCAGGAAGGGCTGGAACCGCTGCCCCAAGAAGCCCGCACCCATCTTGCGGAGTGCCGCGGCTGCCGAAACTACGTGGCGGATCTGACGAGCATCGTGGACGTGGCAAGGAAGCTCCCGCGGGAAATTGCCCCTCCGGAACGCGTGTGGGTTTCGCTGCGCGCCCAGCTCGAAGCGGAAGGCGTTATCAAGACGCCCGGCGACGCCGTGCTGGAAGAGCGGACCCCATGGTGGCAATCCCTCGCCGGTTTCTTCCGGGGCCACAGGCTCGCGACTGCCACCGTGGGTTTGCTCATCGCCGCAGCGGCTGTGCTCCAAGTGCGGACGAACAATGCGCCCTCAACCGCGAAGCTGGAAACCCCGCCCGTCGTTTCCGTTGCTCCCCTGGACGCGACCCGAACCGCGCTGGACGAGCAGGAGCCCGCTGCCAGGGGCATGATTCTCTCAAGCACCCTGGCCGTTGATGCTTCCTTGCGGCAGAATCTCCAGGAACTGAATGAATTTATTGCTGTGTGCGAGCGGCGGATTAAAGAAGTGCCGGGGGACGAATTGGCGCGCGAGTATCTGAGAAGCGCGTATCAGCAAAAGGCGGAATTGCTTTCCGCGATGTTGGACCGTGGAAGGAGCGTAAACTAACATGCGCCTGCGAACGATGGGACGTAGCGTGCTGCCGGTGGTGGGAGCGGGTGTGCTCTTCTGGTCCGCCGCGCCTGTTGAGGGCGCCGGGCAGCGGATCGAAAAACACTTCGCGGTCACGGGCAGGCCCGTGGTGGTCATCCAGAATGTGGCCAACGGGCGCATCGAAGTGAAATCCTCGAAGACCAATGAGGTGACGGTTATCGCCACTCAGGCTTCCAACAAGACCAGCATCGACGTCGAGGCGGTGGGCGACCGGATCGACCTGACCGCAAATGTCGTGGATAGCACTGCCCAGCCGAGCGAAGTCGAGGCAAACTTCCAGCTCACTGTTCCCGAAGAAACCGAACTCCAGCTCAAGACGCAGACCGGCTTGATCTACGTCGAGCAGGTCATGGGTGACATGACGCTGGAGAGCGTCGCTGGCGACGTACACCTGAAGGAAGTCTCCGGCTACATCATCGTGAAGACTGCCGGTGGCTCTCTGATCTGCACGCAATGCGCCGGCAAACTTAAATTCGATTCCATCAGCGGCAGCGCGCAAGTTCTCCAGCCCGGGCTGACGAATGTGAGCCTGATGACCACGACGGGAAACATTCTCTTCGACGGCGACTTCCTCCGCACCGGCCTGTACACCATGAAGAGCGGCAAGGGGCTGGTGGAAGTGCGCTTCTCCGGCAACGATTCCTTTGACCTGAACGCGCAGACTGCTACGGGCACGGTCGACAACCAAGCGGCGGCTTATCTCAAGCCCGATTCTCACGGCGTGAAGCACTTGGCTTCGAAATTTACCAAGGGCTTGTTCGGCACCGTGGGCCAGGGCCTCGCGAAAGTCGAACTCTCTTCCTACAGTGGTACAATTCGCATCCTGAAGCGCGATTAACTCTTCGCGGCAAACTTACGTGACGCAACGCCCTGTTTTGCGCGGCCAACCGGCTCGCGCGCAGATGATTTGTCTTGCCGGCTTCATGGGCTCCGGCAAGACCACCGTCGGCACGCTCCTCGCGCGCCAATTAGCCTGGCGCTTCGTCGATCTCGACGCGCGCATCGAAGAAGCGGCCGGGCTGAACATTCCGCAGATATTCGAGAAGCTCGGCGAGCCCAGATTCCGCGAGATCGAGGCGGAGCAACTGCGGGCCGCGCTCGGCCGATCGATCGAAATGAAGGAAGCCGTGGTGATTGCTCTTGGCGGGGGCACCTATGCGCAATCCGGGTGTCCGGAATTCTTGCGCGCTGCGGCCATCCCTGTTGTGTGGCTCGATTCGCCCATAGAGACGCTGCTCGCGCGCTGCATGACCATGACCGGACGCCCGCTGTTCCGTGATGAAGCCGCCTTCCGCGCGCTTTACGCGCAGCGGCTCTCCTCCTACCAGCAAGCGGACTACCGCGTGGACAGCTCGGGTGAACCCGCTCAAGTTGTCACCGAGATTCTGCGCCGCGGCATCGTCACCACAGGTGGCAGCGAAGCACATCTCGTGGTTGAAAAACCAAATTTTTGACCGGCCGCCGATAGAATGGTTTCCGCGGACACAGGCGAGCGGCTGCGTACAAACCCGCAACATCGTCAGGTAATTCCGCTCATGGGTGTGAAAAGGTTGGTGGAAATGGAATCTTGTCGATTTCGGTTCAGCCCAATGTTCTGCTGCGGTGGGGCTTTGTTTCTGGTGTGTGTCGCTGTGGGCTTCGCCGCACAGAAGAAAAGCAACTCCCCTGCGGCTCCATCGGTCTTCGTTGCGGACAAAGGCAAGTTCGCCATTCAGCTTGACGGGCAGGCCGTTGGGCGTGAAGATTTCGAAATTGCCTCTTCAGGCGGCGGCTGGACTGCACGTGGCGCTACCGAAATCAAGCAGCCGTCCACGCCCGCAACCCGCGTCAGCGGCACGCTCGTTTTGCAGCCCGATGGCGCGCCCATCAGCTATGAATGGACTGCGCAAGCCGAAAAGAAAAACGGCGCTCACATTCTCTTCGCCAACGGCGTCGCAAAGATCACCTTGGAAATGGAAGGCGCGCGCCCGTTCGAGCAAGACATGTCGTTCGGCGCGCCGCTCATCGCCGTGCTGGACAACAACCTCTACCACCACTACGCCGTGCTCGCCCGTGTTTATGACTGGACCAAGCGTGGCCCGCAAACTTTTCCTGTACTTATCCCGCAGGAGCTGACGCCCGGCTCCATCACCGTGGAATCTGTAGGCTCGGCTAGCGCCGGAGGAAAATCTTACGAAAGCCTCAAAGTCACAACCTCCGACCTCGAAGTCGACCTCTACCTTGACGGCAATCACCGCTTGATGCGCCTTGAAGTGCCCTCCGCCAAAGTTTCTGTTGTCCGTGAGTAGCTTGGCTTCAAACCCCGCTCACCTAAATAAAAAAACGCGGTGTCCCGGTCCACGCGGAACACCGCGCCAAATTGTTTTCTGTCTTGAAGAAAAACTCTACCGGGCCAGCGGCCGTTGAAACACGGGCGTGCCGCTGCCGAGGCGCCGCAGCTCATAGCCCTGCGGGTGACCATGGGCGTGCGTCAACGCATGCCCATTCGAATGGCCAACGCTTCCGATGTGACCGTTGTGGCCGTTGCCATTCGCCGACGCGGGCTGCGGCAGCCGCGCCGGATTACCGATAGGGCGGAGATTGTTCGGCATTGCGCTCACGTGATCGCTGATCGCATGCAGCCTCTTCAGGATGGACTGCCACTGTTCCCAATCCAACTGCCGCAGGAACGGCCGCAATCCCTGGATGAATGGATCCTCGAGCAGCGCTTCGCCGTCGGATTCCGGGATGAAGAAGCGGTTCAGCCCCACGTTGAGGGCTTCGGAGATTTTCTCCAGCGTGCCGAGGCTCGGCGTCATCTGCCCGCTTTCTATGCGCGACAAGTAGGAGCGCGAGACCTTCGAGCGCGATTGCAGCTGGCTCTGTGTCATCGCGCGCGATTCGCGCAACTGGCGGATGCGCTGGCCGATGTTCTCGACCGTCTGCTGGTTGGCGAATTTCTCGGACGCAGGTTCAGCGGCTGCTTCCTCCGGAGGCGCCGGTGGAGGAATCAGGAACTCCAAGCGCTGAGGCAAGGCGCGCACGCATCGACGGCAGTTCCCCGTGCGCGTCCGGTACTGGACGAGACCACATGTCTTGCAGCGGATGACTTCCCGATCCAACTCTAACGAATTCATCGTTTCTTTCTCTGTTTGTACGGACACCGGTGCTCCTCGCTGACTTTGTCCGGCGTGCGGATAGGAGAGAAACGTCGGAACGTTCTCTGGGGAAGGCAGATACTGGCGCGTCGAGGAGTATCGTGCGAATGGCCGTTTTCTGTCAAGAGTATTTTTAGACTATTTTTGCCTGTGCTCAATTGCCGGCGGAACGTTACGCAAAACTTTCGCCTGGCCGCTCGGACAGTCTCCCCTGTTTCTATCGTCTTCTCATTCACTTGGCTGCGACCCTGGAACCAGGAAACCGCTTCGCTCAATGCCGGTGCTGGTTGCGCACTACTTTTCCTGCGCCTGCCTGCGATGCCAATTTGCCGCTGGCGCTTCGCCGGAGCTGCGATAAGCTACTGTCTCTTGCGGAGGGAAGAAGGATGCCCACACGTGACGATGCCTGGAAGCTGCTCTGCGAATTCACCCAATCGGAAAGCCTGCGCAAACACATGCTCGCGGTGGAAGCTTGTGTCCGCGCCTATGCGCGCAAGAATGGCGCCGATGAAGAGCTCTGGGGTATCACCGCGCTTCTGCACGACTTCGACTACGAACGCTGGCCCAACAACGAGCATGCTGCCGACAAGGAGCATCCCGCCGAAGGGGCAAAAATCCTTCGCGACCGCGGATATTCGGAAGAGATCGTGCGCGCCATCCTTTCACACGCGGATTACTCCGGCGTGCCGCGCCAATCGGCTCTGGAGCACACGCTCTTTGCTTGCGACGAGCTGGCCGGCTTCCTCACCGCATGCGCCTACGTGCGCCCATCGAAAAGCATCCTGGATCTGGAAGTAGACTCTGTGAAAAAGCGCTTGAAAGACAAGGCATTCGCTCGCGGCGTCAACCGCGACGATGTTCGCAAAGGAGCGGAAGAGCTCGGCATCCCTCTCGAGGAACACATCGGCTGCTGCATCGCCGCCATGCGCGAGCAGGCTGACGCTCTCGGCCTGCGCGGCAACCTCGGGACGCAAACCGTACAAACGGGGGGTTAGAAAGAAAATGACCGTGGCTGCGGAACAATCGAACCCTGAATGTGAATTCCTAGTGCAGTTGTTGCGCCGCTCTCAATCCACGTACCTCAACGCGCTGGAAAATGTCTCGCCTGCGCAGGCGGCGTACAAGCCCGGGAGCGAGCGGTGGTCCATCGCCGAGGTCGCGGAGCACGTTGCTGCGACCGAACAATACATGCTTAAGCTAATAAAAAACGCTTCTCCCTCAACAGAGGAGAGCGACCCGCGGATGGATGAACGGATCCACCGCGGAGGCGCAGACCGCACGCGCACGTTCACCGCGCCGGAGGGCGTGCGGCCGCGCGGCCGTTTTCGCGATCTCGCCGAGGCCGCCGCCTACTTCAGCGACGCTCGCAGGAAAACTTTCGAGTTCGTGGAGCAGGCCCAAGCCGGCTTGCGGCGCCTTCGCGTGGTGCATCCTGTGGCGGGAAACATCGATGCCTACCAAAACGCTCTGATTATGGCTTACCATCCCGAGCGCCACGCTGCTCAAATTGCCGAGATCAAAACCGGTGCCGCTTATCCAAAATAGAATAAGAAACGCTGGCGGTTTCTCCGGGATATCGTTTTTTCATTCGTAACGCAGTGCGATCATCGGATCGACACGAGAAGCTCGCTGGGCGGGTACAAAACTGGACAATCACGGCAGTGACAAACCAAATTCGGGACCGGTCGGCGCCCGCCCGTTGCTCCTCGCGGGCAGCGATTCTTCTGTTGCCGGGGAACGGCGCGGAGTCGGCTTTGCGCGGCGCTGCGTGGTCGCCGGCCACTTGATCCGTGTACTCAACTCTCGCCACGAAGCTGTAACCCCTTCGCGGGATGGTTTTGACAAAGGCTGGTTCCTCCGGCGAATCGCCTCTCGATTCACCGCTTCCCCCGGAGTTTCGAGCAGTATGTCAAAATCTTTACAATACAATTCTCTTCCGCTTAGGCCAGAATGGGGATCGTCCGCGGATCGCAGCGCGCGTTTTCCCGCTGTACTACGAAGGAGATTCTAGATGCGCAATGAGGTATGCCCAGTCCGCGAGGTTCCTCCATCATGAGTGCAGCCCGCGAGCCCAGTCACGGCCGAGCGGCCTTCGCCTTTATCTACGTAACGGTGCTGCTGGACATGCTCGCTCTGGGCATCGTCGTTCCCGTCCTGCCGAAACTCATCGTCCGCTTCGAGCACGGCGACATGTCCATCGCTGCGTCTCAGACCGGAGTTTTCTTTTTCATTTATGCGGCCATGCAGTTCGTTTTCGCTCCGGTGATTGGGGCGCTCTCCGACCACTTCGGCCGGCGGCCGGTGGTTCTGCTTTCAAATTTCGGCCTCGGATGCGACTACATCCTGATGGCGCTGGCTCCCACGCTGAGCTGGCTTTTTCTCGGCCGTGTCATATCCGGGATTACCGCCGCAAGTTTCCCGACGGGTTGCGCCTACGTCGCTGACGTCACTCCCGAAGAGAAGCGTGCCGCAAAGTTCGGTCTGCTCGGGTCCGCGTTCGGCCTCGGCTTTATCATCGGCCCGGCGCTGGGCGGAATGCTTGGCGGCATGGGATTGCGCTATCCCTTCTGGGCCGCCGCCGCGCTGAGTCTCGCAAATGCCGCCTATGGATTCTTCATCCTCCCCGAATCGCTCCCGCCGGAGCGCCGTGCCGCTTTCAGCCTTCGCAAAGCCAATCCTCTTGGCTCGCTGAAGCTCTTGCGCTCGCACGCGGAACTTCTCGGCCTCGCTTCCGCGATGTTCCTTTACTACATCGCACATGAATCCTTGCCCAGCATGTTCGTTCTCTACACCGACTTTCGTTATCACTGGGGCGCGCGATTGACCGGGTGGGCTCTGGCGGGCATCGGTGCGACGTCCACGCTTGTCTCCGCCGTGCTGATTTCCCTGGCAGTTAAAAAGCTGGGCGAGCTTCGCACCGCGTTCACTGGTTTTCTCTTCGGCATCACCGGATTCGCGCTTTTCGCTCTCGCCCCGAACACCGTGATCTTTTTGATCGGCTGCCCGCTCATTTCCCTTTGGGGATTGACAGGACCTTCGATGCAAGCGCTGATGAGCCAGCGCGTCGGCCCTTCAGAGCAAGGCCAACTCCAGGGCGCCATGGCGAGCCTCTTCGGGGTCGCGGGGATGATCGGGCCGCTCGTCTTTACCGAAGTTTTCGCCTTCGCCATCGCCCCCGGCCGCACTTTGCAACTTCCCGGCGCTCCGTACTGGCTCGCTTCGGCGCTCCTGCTCGGAAGTTTTGTCATCGTGTGGAGCGTCACCCGACCTGCCGCCAGCGCCGTCCCCACGGCCAACATGGACGCTTGACCTTCCGTTGGCAAACCATTTGGAAACCACTTGAGAAGAGGAGGGGTACCCCCCTCCCCCCTATGTTTTTCATAAGTGTTGATTCTAAAGGAGGTTAAAGCTGTTTGTTTTGATACATTTTTACAAGTATTGATTCTAAAGAGGTTACAGGAGCCAATTGGGGAGGGCGGAAGAGGGTGAACTCGATCGGTCTCTTTTCCGGTAATCACGACGTATATTACCGTAAGAGTACACGGTTTGTCAAGAACTTTTTGCAATGTTAGTTCACGGTCAAGGGAATGGCGACGTTCGCGTCGGCATTAGCATTGGTTCCGTCGCTGGTGTTGGTTTCGGTAAACGCGTAAACGGTTACCACGTAGGAGCCCGGAGGGGTGCCGTTGTTGCCGGAAGGAATGGGTGTAACGGAATTGCTCCCGCAGCCGGCAATAGCGACACCCACAAGAATCAATACCAGTGCTGTGCCGCAGACGTGGCACCAGACGCGGCCCTGGGTGCGCAGGACAAGCGCCAAAAAGAACAAAAGGAGAAACGCCGCGATTGTACTGAGCAGGCGTGACAGCAGCCAGGGACGGAAAAAGAACCGAGGGAGCATGGAATTCGCGGTCGTCGCAACGGTCACCGTGGCGCTCGCAGTTGTGCTGGAAGTGAAGTCGATGACATTCGAGTTGAGCGGATTGCCTGTCGCGATCGAGCAAGCCGCTTTCGGTGCGGTTGTCGAACAAGACAGATAGGCGCGGCCACTCCCCATCGTGTCGCCGATCATGAGGGTGCTGCTGTTCCCCGTTGTTGCGCCAGCCTTCACGGTGATGGATGGCGGATTCCCTATAGTCGGTGCCTGTACGGGCGCAGCCTGATAGTAGCGAATGTAATCCACGAGCATCGTGGCCGGACTGGGAGTCGTCGAATCAGGATTCCCAGGAAAACCGCCGCCCACGGCCAGGTTCGTGATGTTGATGAAGGCGTGATTGAACACCCACTGAGGGGAGCCGCCGGGAACGTCGCTCGCGGTACGAACAAAAAAGACGTTGCCCGGATCGTCCACGTAAAACTGGACCATATTCGGCGACCAGATGGCTCCGTAAGCATGGAAGCTCGCCACGTCGCCACTGGTGAAGCTGAAGTTCTGCCCCAATCCATTTCCACCCGAATAGCCTGGCCCGTGAATAGTCGATCTTATTTTGGTCGGTCCGAGTCCAGCTGAGGACGGAACGTTTTCCATGAAGTCCATTTCGCCGCAGCCCGGCCAGGGAACCGTGGCGAAATTGCTTCCAAGCGCCCAGAAGGCTGGCCAGAGCCCGGGGCCCACGGGGAGCTTCATACTTGCCTCGAGCCGACCATACTGGAAGGTCATCGTACCATTCGTTTGCATCCGGCTCGAAGTCCAGCTTCCATTCGCTAGAGTCGTGTTGATTCTGAAGGCCTGGAAGACCAGGTGCCCGCTGCCGTCGATGAAAACGTTCGCTTTGCTGGGATCACAGGGAGTCACGTTTTGCGCGTCTCCAACAGGCCCGCAATACCATTCGAGTTCGTTGTTCACATTAAGGTTTCCATGGTCGAAGCGCCACTTGCTGCTATCTATGAGGCTGTTCGGGGGGCCATTAAATTCGTCACTCTGACTCGATACGAGATTCCAGGTTTGCGCGCTGGCGCGGCCTGCCGCCAGTGAGATGACGCATATCGCCAGCCTCCAGCGCCATGCTATGGCGAAATGCTTGGCTGCCCACCTCATCGTCATTCCTCCTCCAGAGGCAGTTTGCGTAGACCTCACCTTGGGCCTGTAACAAACGTTTCGCCATAGAATATCGTTCTTGCGAGTGTAAGACACGCCCTTCAGGCCGTGTCAAGACCTAGTTTCAAACGTTTTGCAATGTGATGTGACTGAAGGAAAAAGGGATTAGCGGATAGTGGGTAGTGCTCAGTGATTGGTGGTTAGTGAGGGGGAAGAAAGGAAAGAAACTTACGAGAGAGCAGGCGGAAGGGGAATTCATCGGGTCGAAGCGAGCGACCCAATGAAGGGGAAGATTGCACTGCGTGCAGCAAGGTAGCTGTCAGGGGGGCAGCCACGGGTTATTTGGAGCGAGATGTGGGAAGCGTGTACAGAAACCGACACGCAAGGCTCGCGTATGGGGCACGCGAAACCTTCCCGCTCGTTTACGCTGTGCCCCCCAGTCCGCAGGCCCGCCGCCAATAGGCCGCGGCGTGAGCCACGGCCCCAGGCATTTCAGATTCACGCGATGTGGAGCGAAACCGTCTTTACCGCCCGCACGGTCTTGCCCGAATCGCCAGCGATGATTTCGGGGCGATGCGTCTCTAAGTCTTCATGATGTTTCGGCCGACGGCACGCTTCTTGATAGCACCGCGTCCACCAGTTCTCTTAGCGGCACGCTTTTTAGCTGCCGTCATTCTACCGCCTCTGCTTTTCTTGGCCATTTTGAAATCTCCTTTTTGATCTCTTTTCTCGCCCTCTGAACGCCCTTGCTCGCCGAGTTGTTTCTGGCCGTGCCGGTGAAACCCTTGGCTTACCCTCGGTACATCGTGGCGAGCCTTTCGCCTGGCACGACCCAAGCAATTCCCGGCGATTGAATCAACAACCCAGTTGTCACGCACGGTGCTGGTTCCGCGGTGCGCGCTGGAAAACCATTCCGAGGCCGTATGTTAGAGGCGGCGGGGACGGATGACTGTTCACTTTGGAACAATCTTGGCGGGTGGGCCCGGGACTGATGCGCCAAATGGATTGGGGTGACGTATCGCTGTGCTGGGCAAGAAAAGCAAAGTCAAAATCCCCACGCTTACAATCCAAAATTTGTCTTAGCCCTTCAAGTCCGGGCCATCCGGCCCCGCAGGTCTACTCGATCCGAAAGAGCCGACGACGTTGTGTAATCGATCCAATTGACTTTACATGTCGCGCTGCCTACCATGCTTTGCGACTCCAGATCCCACCGATTGAACTCACGTGTGACCGCAAGCGGTCAAATTGACGTGTGACCGCAAAGCGGTCAACCTCGGGCTGAACACTGATGGCATCATCCAGTTCGAAGATTGCGACTCCACCCGGTTTCGGCCGCCGTCTTTTGTCCTTCCAGTGGCTATACCTCGTCGTGGCGATCGCATTGTTCGCAGTCGTTTGGATCACCAATTGGAGCCATGCGAGTCTCGTGGGCGTACTGGTCTACTCTTTCGTGACGGGCAATCTCACAACGATGGCGATGACACGGTTTGCGCCATGGTTCACGTCCCTCCGGTCTCCCTATCACTGGCCTGCTTACGTGTCCTGCCTGTTTGTGTCGGCGCTCGCAAGCTCGGCTCTGGGCGTTCTCCTGATCCTGGTAATGTTTCGAATTCCTTTCTCGGACTATGGTGCGGAGTTTTGGATTTCCGGGAGACTCGGAACGGTGGTGATTACCATCGTGGGGATCATCTACCACGCGTATACGGAATCACGCAGCAAGCTGGAGCGCCGGAACGTGGAACTGCAACGCACCGTGGAAATGGAACAGACGCACTCGCAGCAGCAGGGGCAGGAACTGGAGAAGGCGAGGGAGATTCAGGAAGGATTGCTGCCAAAGAAAATTCCGCAGGTGCGCGGGCTGGAGGTTGCGGGCGCCTGGCAGCCGGCGCGCGTGGTGGGCGGGGACTATTATGATGTGCTGAGGTTCAGCGAGAGGGCGATTGGGATTTGCATCGGCGATGTGGTGGGCAAGGGCATCAGCGCGGCTTTGTTGATGGCCAATTTGCAAGCCAGCTTTAGAGCATTCGCGGCGGAAGGCGTTTCGCCTGGTACGCTATGCCAAAAACTGAATGGCGTGATTTGCAACAACATTGCGGCGGACAAATTCGTGACGTTTTGCTATTGCACGATCGACGCGGGGGAAGGCCGGTTGATGTACGCGAGCGCGGGCCACTGCCCGCCGCTGCTGCTGCGAGGCTCTGGCGCGGTGGTTTCCCTGAAAGAGGGAGGAACTCCGCTGGGGATTATGCCGGACCGGAATTACGTGGATACGGAAGTGCAGTTGCAGGCGGGGGACCGGCTGGTTCTGTACACCGATGGATTGACGGAGGCGATGGACGCGGACGAACAGGAATTCGGGGAAGCTCGATTGGTGGAGCTGGGAAGGCGGAATATGGCGCTGAGCGCGGCCGAATTGCTCGGGGCCATGATGAAAGAAGTGTCGGGCTTCAGCGGAGGAAGTTTTCAGGATGACTTCACGCTGGTTGTTGTGGCTGTGAAGTAAGGGGCACGGCGCCTGGCTGCAACAACAGCGATCGTGGTGGCGTGCTAAAATGCGAGCCGCGCCTGTTATTTTCGCACGGCAAGTTGTTACTCGGGGAAAGAAGGGGTCCCATGAATTACTACGCCGCGAAAGAGTTGGCCGAGAGTTTTCGCACGGTTCGCAAGAACACGCTCCTTATCGCTCAGGACATTCCGCAAGAGAAGTACAACTTTAGACCGGCGGCGGACACGCGCAGCGTTGCCGAGCTGCTGGCGCATATCGCACTGACGCACGGCTTCCAATACCAGGTCCACGCCACCGAACGCAGAACCACGCTAGAGGGATTCGATTTTCCGTCGCTCGTGAAGCGCTTCGCCGCCGAGGAAAAAGAGCCCCGGAACAAGGACCAGATTCTGGAGATGCTCCGCAGCTCCGGGGAGAAATGGGCCGGATGGGTTCAAGGACTCAGCGAGGGTTTCCTGGCCGAGCAGGTGCAGATGCCCGCGGGCGCGACCCCGCCAGCAAAGAGCCGCTTCGAGATGATTCTTTCCGTGAAGGAACACGAAATGCACCACCGGGGGCAGTTGATGCTGATCGAACGGCTGGTCGGCATCGTGCCGCACATGACTCGCGAGATGCAGTCACGGTTGGCGGCCGCTGCCGCAAAGAGCTAACTCGCCGCCACTCGCCTGACGCTTGTGTTAGAATCTGGCCCGTTTTCTCGCGCAAGCCGGAAACCCGCTTCGGCTGTTCTTACAGAGCTCGCCCATTTGCAGGAGGTCTCCATGAAACGAGGAATGATATTCACTCTGTTTTTTCTTGGCTTGATGGCTTTTGCCGCGTTTTCCGCTCAGGCGCAGGAGGTGAAAGGCTGTTATGCCCACCATCCGCAGTATCTTTCCGGCCTGATCGAGGTCAGTTACACGCCGGGATGCGTCGGTCACGACGAGCCCGAATTGGATCCGGTTTCAGCGGCGCACGGTTCGGCGCGCGACCTGACGTGGACCGCCGTGTTGCCGACCGGCGGCCAATCGAAAGTTTCGGACGTGGGCCCCACATTCTGGTTTGGCGGCACCGTGACGGATCCCAGGAGCCTTTTTGGCCAGGCCTTTGTCGAACTACAGTTTTACCCCGACTCTCTGGTCGCCAAGTGCTTTCAAGACGGGGCCTTCAGCGTGCGGTTTGCGCCAGACACGTACACCGCATGCTCGCCGGTTTTCAAAATAAACCTGACCGGCAACACCAAGAGATTTCTTGAAACGGCGGCCTTCAACGCCATGCTGGAAGATAGCGCCAACGCCGGCAATCCGCTGGTGATGCACGCGGGCGACACGATCACGGTGCATTACTTCGTCACAGCCGCGAAGGACGGATTCCACATCACGGTGACCGATCTGACCACCGGTCATTCGGGAACCATCATCCTGAATTCGCCATCGGACGGCCCGCTCATGCCGCCGTTTGACACACAAGAGGTGGGCAACGCGCTGGGATGGGGAATCGTCTTCGACACGCCCAACAGCTTCGTTTGGGAGATCGGCCACGCCTCTATCTTCACCGGCGGCGCTCAATTTTGTACGCCGGGGCAAACTTTCTGCGACTCCTACAACGCAGCGAGCTGGGCAGGCTTTTCACCCATTCAGATCAAGAGCGTGACCTTCGGGGACGGCTCCGCTCCCACGAGTTGGGCCGTGGTCAGCGACCAGGGCGGCAAGGCCGAAGTCGCGAAGACCTGCTCCGTCTACGGCGGGCCGTTCTGCATTTATCCGTGGTACACGCTGGGGACCAGCGGGTTCCACTATGGGGTGGACTACCCGGACAATCGCAAAGACTTCGGCCAGGCGGACCAGTTCCCCCAGACGCGGCAGTGCGGCGGCCCGTTCGGCAACAACACGACGTATTGCGCGAACACGATCATCAAATAACGTGGACGTGTTTGGACCCGTCGCGCGGCCGACGCTCGTGACGCGCTTTGTCGCATCTCTGAACGCGTATGAATGCGCGGCCCCGAGGCGCCCCACTCCTCAACAGGCTAGGAACCTGCCTTCTTTTGGCAGATGGCCGCGATGACCAATCCCAGGACTATCGAGAGCAGTCCTTCGCCGATAATCCATTTCACGGCCAACATGTGCGGGATCGGATAGATTGCGTACTCCACGAACGATTGCGGAACCGCGGTGATCAGCGCCAGCAAAATCCCGAAGCGGATGCCCTGCCCGACCCAGGGCTTGGACTCCACGCCGCGCGCGTAAATCAGCGCCGCGCCAACAGCAAGTAGGAAATCCGCGAGGTAGAGCACCCAAAGCCGGTGCATCATGGCGTCCGGCGGCCGCCAAATGTCCTTGGTGGCCATATAGTCGCCCTTGAGCCACACGGCGTGGATCAAAAAATGTCCTCCAGCGAGCACTATGAAGCCCGCCAAAATCGCCCCGAGCGTTTTTTTCACCGACATAACTGTTCCTTCCGCAAAGCGCTGCACGCCGGCGGCATGCGCGCTTCACCGCATGATGATGTCCCGAGAATCGGCCGAAGGATGCCTCGTGCAGGCGAAGCCTACCACTCCACTGGCGCCGGCGCGAGCGTTTTCACTGGGCACCCCGCCCCAACTCCGATTTCCCGGATCGGCGAAATCAAGCTAGAATTGATGAGAATGATTACACAGATTGAAGGCTTTGACGCCGCCGCGACGCTCCACCCGCGGCGCAAGACCTATGGCGTGAAGGTCGGACACGTGCGCGTGGGCGGGGGCGCGCCCATCGTCGTGCAGTCTATGACAAACACGGACACCACCGACGTTGCGGGGACACTCCAGCAAACCCTTGAGCTGGCCGAGGCGGGCTCCGAAATTGTGCGCTGGACGGTGAACGTCCCGGAAGCGGCGGCGGCGGTGCCGGAAATCAAGAAGCGCATGTTTGATGCCGGATGCGACGCGCCCATCATCGGCGACTTCCACTACAACGGCCACGTCCTGCTGACCAAGTATCCGGAGTGCGCGAAGGCGCTGGACAAGTTCCGCATCAATCCCGGAAACGTGGGAGCGGGCCAGCGCCGCGACGAGCAGTTCGCCACGATCTGCAAGGTCGCGCGGGACAACGGCAAGCCCGTGCGTATCGGCGTGAATGGCGGCTCGCTCAATCAAGAGCTGGTCATGCGGAAGATGCAGGAGAACACGGACAAGAATCTGGGGAAAGAGTCCGAAGAGATTATCAACGACTGCATGGTGCTCTCTGCGCTGCAATCGACGGAGCTGGCGCTGGAATGCGGGCTGCGAAACGATCAGATCATCATTTCCTGCAAGACTTCGCGCCCGCGCGACCTCATTACGGTATATCGCGACCTGAGCGCCAAGACCGAGCAACCGCTACACCTCGGACTCACCGAAGCCGGGATGGGCATGAAAGGCCAGATCTGGTCCGCAGCTTCGCTGGGCGTGCTCCTGTACGAAGGTATCGGCGACACGATTCGCATTTCGCTGACGCCAAAGCCCGGCGGCGACCGCCGCGAAGAAGTTTACGCCGCGTGCGAGCTGCTGCAGGCGTTGGGGCTGCGCTCGTTTTCGCCAAGCGTCACCGCGTGCCCCGGCTGCGGGCGCACCACGAGCACCACTTTCCAGGAACTGGCCGAACGCATCCAGGGCTACATCCGCGACAGCATGCCCATTTGGAAGACGCAATACGAAGGTGTGGAATCGATGACTCTCGCGGTCATGGGCTGCATCGTCAACGGCCCCGGTGAATCCAAGGCCGCCAACATCGGCATCAGCCTGCCCGGCACAGGCGAAGCGCCGCGCTGCCCAGTTTACATTGATGGAAAGAAAGACATCACTCTCGAAGGCACTTACGATGAGCTCGCCGTCGCGTTCCAGGCGCTGGTCGACAACTATATCGTTACTCACTACGCCCGCAAAACGGCGGAAGCCGCCCCAGCCACCCGCTGAAGACAAATTCACAGGAAAATTCGCCATGGTTGGTCGCGTGCCAAGCTTTTCTTGTGTTTGCGCTCGCAACGTGAGAGCTTGTGAGGCTACGGAATACGAGGAGATGCAGGGGTCGCGACGCTGCGTAGTTTTTCCACCACCGTCGCGCGCGCTCGTGAGTAAGCTTGCTTGTCGTCGAGCAATTGGTGCGCCCAATGCGCCCCCATGGCGATAGCGTGAATCTCAAACGCCAGGCGCGTGGGGTCCACCCTGACGTTGACGTGACCGGCCTTTTGCGCCTCTTGCACGGCGCGGGAGAGGACCGCGATCCATTCGTGCATGATAGCGGCGATGCGGTCGCGCACCACTCCCCGCCGGCTGTCGAATTCGAATGACGCGGCACTGAAAAAACACCCGCCTTTGAAAACACGCCTTTCCACAAGAGCCAGCCATTGATCAATGAGGCCCCAGAGCCGCGGCATGCCTTTTGGCGCGCCAATCGCGGGGACGGTGACGTGGTCGATGAAGACTTGGCGGGCCGCTTCGATAGTGGCCAATTGCAGGTCTTCTTTCGAACCGAAGTGGGCGAAGAGCCCGCTCTTGCTCATGCCCAGTTGTTCGGCAAGCGAGCCGACTGTAAGCCCCTCCAAGCCTTGGGCGGAGGCGATGTCGACGGCGCGCGCGAGGATGGCTTCGCGTGTGCGCAGTCCGCGGGCTTGAGGGCGGGGTGCGGTCAGTTTGGCTGCTGTTCTGCGGCGCGCGCGGAAGTGTGCGGGCATGGGGCTACTGTACCACAAGACACAAATTAGCACGAACGTTCGTGCTATGCTCCTTCCCCTGAGGTACGGCCATGAGAAAGCCTACGGTACGGCGGACAATCCTTTCTTCCGCGATGCTCCTTGGTGCGGCGATTTCGCCTGGCGCTGTGCGCGGGCAGGAGATTCCGCTGGAGCGGTGCGACGGGCTGCCGGTAATCGAAGTGCAGGCCGCGGGGCGGCGCGTGTGGTTTCTTGTGGATACGGCGGCGACGACAATGCTGAATCTCGAGTCGTTCGCGCAGGGAGCGGCGCGCGACGTTCGTGTGACTTCGTGGACCGGCACCCTGGCGACGAGCGCGAAGGAAGTGACACTCTCGGAGTTGGTCGTGGGCCGCACGACGCTGGTGAAGCTGAAATTGCCGGCGATTGACCTCTCGGCGATTGGAAAAGCGTGCGGGCGGAAAATCGACGGAATCCTCGGCGTGGACCTGCTGGGAAAGCTGGGCGCGAGCGTGAACTTGAAGCAGCAGACGATGCACGTTACCACGGCAGACGAGGCGCGTGGCGCTGAGCTGGTGGCGGCGATGCAGCACGAAATGCACCGTTGCCAGGAAGCGTTCAACGAATCCGATGAGCGATCGTTCGGCGATTGCCTTGATCCGAAGATCGTGCTTTTCTCGGTCGACGAAGAGCTGCACGGACGCGAACAAGTCGTGGGCTATTTCCGCGAGAGGTATTTTCACCAGCGGCCGGCGGCGCATCTGGAAATCCGCGAGAGCGCGTTCCATCCGATTGGCGAGGCCGTCTGGTACGAATACGAATTCACGATTAATTCGGCGCGCGGGCGATTGCATGGGCGGGGCATGGCCATGTGCCGGAAGTCCGAGGGACATTGGCGGATGGCGAGCATGCACCATTCGGTCTTGCAAACGGAGTCGGCGTCGATCCCGCCCGAAAGTCGCTGAGACAACGGCCCATTCAGCAAATCCCAGTGCAAATTTTTGGGACTGGCCTCTTGCCGCTATGCCTGGCGCATCGGGATATTCGTGTGCCCCCCCAGTGAATCCAGGGGCACGTCAGGCGCTCGCGGCGGGTATGCTAGAATTTTGCTGCGCTTTGTGCACACGAAAGACGGGAAATCACTGTGAAAATCAGCCGGGAAGATGTGTTGCGGGTGGCGGAGCTGGCTTATCTCGACTTGAGCGAGGCGGAGCTGGAGATGTACCGCGCGCAACTCGACGAGATTCTCGAATACATCGGGAAGTTGAATGAGCTGGACACCACCCGCGTCGAGCCAATGGCGCAGGTGTTGACGGACGATCAGACAGCGGATGCGACGTTGCGCGAAGACGTGGTGGTGCCGTGCCGGGTGGCAAGCGAGATCTTGAAGCAGGCGCCGGACCCGGAGCCGCCGTATTTTAGGGTGCCGAAAGTGATTGAGAGATAGAAGTAAGAGGTAAGAAATTAAAGAGCCGAGGAAGAAACGGAGTCATGGCAGAGACTTGGACAATTGATGGGGTGAAGGAGGCACTGGCGGCGAAGAAGGTTTCGGCGCGGGAGTTGGCAGGTGAGTTTTATAAGAAGATCGAGCAGCGCAACCCGGAACTGAATGCTTTCCTTACGCTCTCAAAGGAGCGCGCTTTCGCGCAAGCCGACAAAGTTGACGCGATGGTGGCTGCCGGCAAGCCACTGCCGACGCTGGCGGGCGTGCCGGTGGCCATCAAGGACGTGATCAGCACGCGAGGAGTGCGGACAACGTGCGGGTCGAAAATCCTGGAAAACTACGTGCCGCCGTACGATGCGACAGCGGTGCAGCGGCTGGAAGCGGCGGGGGCGGTCGTACTCGGAAAAACGAACTGCGATGAGTTCGCGATGGGCAGCTCGAACGAGAACTCCGCGTATGGGCCGGTGCGGAATCCTGAGGCGATGGACCGTGTGCCAGGAGGATCAAGCGGGGGCTCGGCGGCGGCGGTAGCCGCGGGACTGGCGGTTGCGGCGCTAGGGACGGATACGGGCGGATCGATCCGGCAGCCAGGTGCGCTCTGCGGCATCCCGGCGATGATGGGGAGCTACGGGCGAGTGTCGCGCTACGGGCTGATTGCCTTTGCTTCGTCGCTGGACCGGATCGGGCCCTTTGCAACGAATGTGCGAGACATCGCGCAGGTCATGCGGATTATTTCCGGGCGCGATGCGAACGATTCGACTTCGACGACGGGGCCGGTGCCGGATTACCGCGCAGAGGTAATCAAGCCGGTGAAGGGGATGCGGATCGGCATCCCCAAAGAGTATTTCGGGGAAGGAATGGATGATGGAGTTCGGAAGAAGATCGAAGCGGGAATCGAGATTCTCAAGAAACTCGGCTGCGAACTGAGGGAAATCCGGATGCCGCACACGGATTACGCGATTGCAACTTATTACATTATCGCGACGGCGGAGGCGAGCTCCAACCTGGCGAGGTACGACGGAGTGAGGTACGGCCTGCGGGTGAAGGACGACTCACTGATCTCGATGTACCGCAAGACCCGGGGAGCGGGCTTTGGGGCTGAGGTGAAGAGGCGCGTCGTGCTGGGGACGTATGTGCTTTCGGCGGGTTACTACGACGCATACTACCTGAAGGGACAGAGGGCGCGTGCATTGATCGCGCAGGATTTCCGAGATGCATTCGCGAAAGTGGAGGCGCTTGTGACGCCGACCTCCCCAGTGCCGGCGTTCAAGCTGGGTGAGAGGACGAATAACCCTTTGCAGATGTATCTTGCTGATATTTATACAGTTACAGGATCTCTGGCGGGGGTTCCGGGGATTTCAGTGCCTTGCGGGAAGATCTGCGGGAAGCTTCCAGTGGGGTTGCAGATCTTCGGGCCTGCCTTTGGAGAGGCGAGCGTTCTGCGGCTGGCGCACGCATTCGAGCAAGCCGGCGGGGCCTCAGTTTGATGCAGTGCTGTGAAGGGGAGCCTTGCCTCGATCTCTCGAGCCGATCGTAAAGAAGCTGGAGCAAGCTCAGGCGGCCTTCTTGCGCGTCGCGGACGCAGTCAACACGGAGCAATGGAAAACGAAGCCAAGTGACGGGGCGTGGTCCGCGGGGGAACTGGTTGCGCACCTGATCATGGTGGAGCGAGGCGTAATCAGCAAGGCAGACAGAGTGATCCAGAAAGAGCCAAAGAGGTTGCCGCTTTTGAAGAGGTTCCACCTGCCGATGGCGCTGGTGGAGGCGCGCCTAATCCGGCGCAAATCTCCACTGCCGCTGGACCCGGAAGCAGTGGGGGAGAAAGAAGAGATGCTAGCGGAACTGCGGGAAGTGCGCGTGCGGACTTTAGCGTTCATGGAAGAAACCAGAGCGCGTGACCTGGGCAGGTACAAGTGGGCCCATCCTTTCCTGGGGACATTCAGCGTATACGACTGGATGCAGTTCATCGCTTCACATGAAATCCGGCACACAAAGCAAATGCAGGAGATTGCAGCTAATCTACCGAAAGTGGTAGCGAGCTTGCAAAAATAAGACATTTTCCCCGCTTTATGTACGCCCGGACTCCCCTCGTACCAACAAATTGAAACTTTCCCGAATCTGGATAATCTCTTTTTACGCAGGGCTTTGGAGCGAAAGTACTAGCCGGGTGGTTTTTGCATGAGAGAACGGAACGACTATTGCTCTTGAGATTATGCATCGCTTAGGATGCAAAAAGCATCAAAGTGAGTGTAGGGCAAGGCGCGGCGGAGAGTCGAGGAGTAAGGCCATGGTTACCGTCAAATCGAGCCAGAAGATCTTCACCGATGCAGAGGTCGCCACGCTAACCGGAATCTGCGTGGACCACCTGCGCAATTTCGCCAAGAGCCGGCATCTGGGCTTTATCGCACGGGCCGCAGAAGCCGCGGGAATTCAGGCGGATCAGTGGCTGTTTACGCTGTCGGACCTGATGGTGCTGGTAACGCTGTTCCCGCGCTGCACGCACTGAGGTCGACGAACAAGATTTGCAAGAAACAGGCTCCTCGGCTATGCCCCGAGGGGCCTGTTGTGTTTTTGGGGTATTGCGGTACCGGAAGAAGTGGCGGTATGCTCCGGGAGAGGGCAAACAAACTGCGTCAAATGAGCATCGGATTGCCCAAGAAATGACATGACCCTGGTTCGCGCATCTGCCAGCCTCGCAGGTTTGATTTTGTACAGCCTGGCGGCAGCCACCTGGTACCCCACTTCGGCCCCCGGCGGTGCCCTGCCACGGGTGCAATCGAGCGGCGCGAAACAAGAGAGCGGAAGGTCAACAACTGAGGCGCCGAAATCGCCTCTCCCCCGCGGAAAAAAACTCGTTCTCAAGGACGGCGGTTTTCAACTCGTGCGCAGCTATGAAAGGCACGGCGAGCGGGTGCGTTACTACAGCGTCGAAAGGGGGGATTGGGAAGAGATTCCCGCAGCGATCGTGGATTGGGACGCCACGGCGAAGGCAGAAGCGGCTGAGAAAGAAACCGCCGAGGAGCTGGCCAGCAAAGTTCACCTTCAGGAGGAAGCCGCAAAAGCGGAAGCGCCTTTGGACATTGATGCAAGCCTGACGGTGGCGCCCGGCGTGTTCTTGCCGCCCGGCGAGGGCATGTTCCTGGTGGAAGGGAAGGCGGTGACCAAGCTCGGGCAAGTGGGATCCGAAGTGAAAGTGGATAAAAAGACAGTTCTCAAGCAAGTGCTTTCGCCGGTGCCGATTATACCGAGCAAACATAATGTGGAGATCCCGGGGGCCAGGGCGGAGACACGGATCACGACCAACTCTCCGGAGTTCTACCTGCGAGAGGCACCCCCGGACCCGGACCGAGTCTCGGCGGTGCAGAGGAGCAGCCGACCCGGCGAATCGGGGCCGGAAGTAGAGCTGGTGCGCGCCAAGGTCAAAGGGGGCAAGCGGGTGCTGGAATCGATCAGAAGTCTATTCGGCCAGGAACTGTCGCCGGACCGAGACGTAATCTCGATGCAGCGGTGGGATATCGCAGTGACGGTGTTCAGGTTTACGTTGAGCGAGCCGCTCCCGCAGGGAGAGTACGCCTTGGCGGAAATCCTTCCGGATGGAATGAATGTGTACGTCTGGGATTTTGGCGTGGATGGGCCGTCGGTCACCAAGCCGGCGAAGCGCTAGGGTTTCGGACTGTTTGGCGCCCGGCCGGAAACTCCCGAAGGCACGGGCGCGCCTCCGAGAATCTCCCTGAGTAGGGCGACAACTCCCGAAATGCGGAAGGGTTTTTGCAGGTGGCGGGAATCAGGCAACGAGCCGGTTGCCGGGCCGGATTCCACAAGATCTCCAGTCATATAAAGCAATACCGGTTTGCGATCGCCGGCGGCGGCAAGGATTCGGGCGGCGGCAGCTTTGCCGCTGGCGTGTCCGCCATTTTCCGAGAGATTCAAATCGCAGAGCAATACATCGTAAGGATGACGAGCGAGAAAGGCGAGGGCTTGTTCCAGAGTGGCAGCACAGTCCACCTGGAGACCGTGAGGAGCCAGACCCTCGGCGAGGAGCGCGCGGAGGCTTTCCTCGTCGTCCAAAACGAGGACAGACCGGCCCTTCAAGACATCCGAAGCGGCAAGGTCGACTTGGGTAGAAAGAGCCGGTGTGTCTGATGGCGAAGGAGAATCAGACGGACCTGCCGGAACCGGAAGGTAAACGGTGAAGGCGGCGCCGCCAGCAGGAAGAACCTCGACTTCAATGGTGCCGCCGTGCTCACGAACGATGGACATGCAAATACTCAGGCCCAGCCCGGTGCCGCCTCCGGGGCGCTTGGTGGTGTAGAAGGGATCGAAGATGCGCGGAAGAGAGTCTGGACGGATTCCCACGCCATCGTCCTGGATAGTGACCGCAATGCGACCTGAGTTCTGAGTGAGACGAATCTGGATGCGGCCGGATTCACGGACTTCGCGGATGGCGTGCTCGGCGTTGGTGACGAGATTGAGGAAGACCTGGATGAGCTGATTGGCGTCGCCAATCACGCCGGGAAAATCAGGCTGGGGGCGGAAATCGACCTCGATGCAATTTCGACGCAGGGAATGCTCGTGCAATTGTAATGTGCGATCGATAATGCTGTTGAGGTCGACCGGTTTTTTGTGCGGCGACGCCGGCAGAGAAAACTCGAGCAGGTTCTGGACAATGCGCGCGGCCCGCCGAGCCTGGCGGTGAGTCAATTCGAGCTGGCGCTTGGCAGAGTCTTCGAGGCCTTCGCGCTCGCGCAGGAGTTCGGTCACACCGAGGATGGCGGTAAGGGGGTTGTTGAGCTCGTGAGCGACGCCGGCAAGCATCTGGCCCATGGCGGCCAGTTTTTCGGCTTGAATAAGCTGCTCTTCGAGGCGCTTGAGTTCGGTGACGTCGCGGCCGGACATGACCACACCGTCAATTTTTCCCGTCTCATCGGAGAACGGGCTGAAATTGAAACGAATGCGGCGCCAGTCGCCGAGTTTGTGGCGGACGCGCAATTCCAGCGAGGCGAGAGTCTGGCGGCCGGCAAGTAAATCACCGTAGAGGGAGAGAAAGGCAGGGAGATCGTCGGGATGAGTTCGACTGCTGAGGTCCATATCGGCGACCTCTTCGAGCTCGTACCCGAGGATTTCCTTGCAGCGCGGGCTGACAAAAGTGTATTTGGCGGAGGTATCCACCACAAGGATGAGGTCAGGAAAGCTGTCGACGAGGCGGTGAGCAAATTCCTGCTGCTGATACAAGCGGCGCTCCATTTCCCGGCGGGCGGTGATGTCCATGACCGCGCCTTGATAACGGATGATGCTGCCAGATGTGTCGCGGACAGCGGCAGCGGTAACCAGGCAGACGACCCGCGTGCCGTCCTTGCGCAAGAGGGAGATCTCGCGGCCCTGCAGCATGGGCTGCTGCTCGATTTCGTCGCGCACCGCTTTTCTCTCCACGGGATCGTCGAAGATATCCGGCACCTGCTTGGCGAGGATTTCTTCCTTGGAGGCGTAACCAAGCATCCGAACGAGAGCTGGGTTCGCGTCCAGGATGCCGCCCTCGGGGGTGGTAATGTAGATGCCTTCCTGGAGTGATTCGAACAGCTCAGTGAAGCGCGCTTCGTTCTTTCGGAGGGCGGTGATATCGCGCGCCAGGACGGTGATGCCGTGAATTTTGTCCGCGCGAGTCATCGCGTGGGCGACGCAATCGAAGTAGCAGATGGAATTCTGCTTTTTCAGCCGCACCTGGATCATGCCCGTCCAGTGACGCTGCTCGAGAAAACGGGGCATGGCGCGGCGGATCAATTCGCGGCCCTCCCCGCTACCCTCTTCGAGAAAGTCCGTGACCGGCCGGCCGATGATCTCTTGAAAGTTTGCGCCGACTAGATCAGCGAAGCTGCGATTGACGGCGCGGATTTCGCCCTCGAGGGTGAGGGCGAGAAGAACGTCATCGAAAGAATCGATGAGGTCGCGATAGCCCTGCTGAGAGCGTTCGATAACGGCAAAAAGGTGACCCATCTGCTCGTCGCTGGGTGGGGCGGAATCGCGGTGCTCGAGGCCGCGGACAAGTCCGCGAACCTCGGATATTTCCTGCGTGCGCCTCCAAGCATAGGCACCAAAGAGGACGACCAGAACAACCAGGCCGATGGGGAGGGCCTCAAAACGATGCGCGAGGGAGCGGATGGTGTTCCAGGAAGTCAGGGCGAAAACGACGGCAAGAATCAGGAGCAGAATAAAAGTGAGGCGCCAAAGTTCATTCTGGCGCTTTTCGAACTGCTCCAGGCGTGAGGATATCGTGGAGCGGTTCGCGCCACTTGGCGAAGAGCCGCTTGCAGGGCCTTCCGGGGGTTTCCCTCGTGCGCGCATCAAAGTAGGCGACGATTGGCGAAAGGGGCCAAGAATTCGTCGAAGACTTACTAAAGTATTGTAGGGAGAGTGCCCGGGATTCGGCAACGAATTGGAGGGCGCAAAGTTCCTGACGGATACCCTTAC
>WNFB01000068.1_pt1 | contig 62121 bp, 64 predicted proteins | sample 5400501 | NCBI WGS metagenome assembly WNFB01 (sample SAMN13153341, study PRJNA577476) | soil metagenome | isolation source: 200 cm saprolite under Douglas fir tree site 2 hole 1 | place: USA:California | collected 2015-04-18 | reverse complement strand
CAAGACATCAGTTGGCACCCCCTCGGTTGCCGAGCGGCTGCACTTAATGCCCGCCAACCAAACCTGATCGAGCGTCTCAAGTATTTCAGGAGCAGCGGCGACTAGAAAAGTTCGAAGAGCGTCCACTAAGGGGAGCCAATTTCGAATTCGAACGCCGCCTCGCTGTCTAGCTGCCGTGACAGCGGTACAGCAATTGGACAGCAACGCTCACCGTAAACGCCCGCCGTTCTTGCCGCACACGAATTCGGGCAATGGCATCGCAACGCGGCCCAGCACCCTTGCTTGCGGTGCTGAACCTTAAGGTTGCGATGGAGCTCAGCGGCTCGGACCCGGCCCAGTTAAATTAGTTCGTCGGCGGCTCAGCTTCTCATCGAACTCTCATGCGGGACGCACGGCCGCCGTGTAGATGTCTAGCTGGTGCAGCGCGCCGTCGGGATTGTCTCCCGTGCTATTGGAATTGTCCGACCAGGCTGGATGCGCAACCCCACCGAAAAAAGCAAGCCCGCTGTAATCCCCATAGTCGATCCCGTTGCCCGAGTCGTGCGAGTTCGAGGTCCCGGCGCTGATCTGGATGTTCGGACCGAACGAAAGTCCACCATCCGTGCTGAACGCCCCCCAGAACTGCGCGTCGTCGTTCGGGATCCCATCCGTGTCACCGGTGCCGCCGGCGCCAAGATCGCGCCTCGCGTCGTACCAGACGGTGGCTATGTTGCCAGTGGTCTGGTCCAGGGCAATCTTGGACAGGAACTGGCTGTTCACAGTGTGGTCGTCGTTAACACGCACACCCTGGCTCCAGGTCGCGCCGTTGTCGTCGGAGAAGCGAACGAAGATGTCCGTGTTGTCGCTCTCGTTCTGGATCTCCTTGGTGTAGACGAGATAGACCCGGCCGTTGTGCGTACCCTCGGTCCGGTCCCACGCCAGGCCTGGCTCGGCATCGATCGAACGATCGACCTGCGCGGGAATGAAATCGAACCCGCCGACATGGGTTTCGGCGACGAACACCCGATCCCCGAAATTCGCCGGCCCGAGCCCGTCCGGGTCGACGTTGACGAACAGCTTTCCGCCGCCCTGGCCGCTCTCGGTGAGAGTGCAGACCTGCATTACCTGGCCGGCCGGTCCGATAGCGACATCGCCATACGTGCAGTTGTTGGTTCCGGGGACGACCTCACCCTGGAAGAACGAACCGACCTGGCCGAAGCCGGTCACCGGGGCGCCGGTCGCGAACATCGGCCCACCGGCGTTGAACACGACCCAGACCTCACCCCTGGCCGCGGTGACGGTCGGTTGGTCGACGAACCGAAACAGCCCGCGATTGTCGCCGCCCGCCTTGGTCGGGGTGCCGTGCGGCGGGGCCACGATCTTGGCGATCAGGTTGAAGCTGAAGCCTCCGTCTTTGCTCAGCGCGATCGGGACTTCGTTCTCCATCTCGAAGAGGTAGCTCATGAACAGGTTCCCGAACTCGTCGAACGACAAGGTCGGGTCGCAGCAGGCGTCGCCCAGGTTGTCGTTCTCGCCAATCAACTTTCGCGTCCAGGTCGCGCCGCCGTCGAAGCTGATTCCCTCGAACATGCCGGCCGTGAGCCCGGCCTCCCGGTGGCCGACGTTGGTCACGATCACGATGTTGTTCGGGTTGGTCGGGTTGACGGCGATCGCCTCTTCGGACTCGTTCAGATGGCGCTGGCTGACGTCGACGTTGAGCGGAGTACTCTTGGCGATCGCCGGGCCGACCGGGGTGAGGGCGATCACGCCGATGATGATCAAGATGCCGGGTGCGTGCAGCCTGCGCATGGCGTCCTCCCTACTTCGTGAACAAAGAGATTGAGTTTATGGCGGGCCGTCCCAGCATGCAACCGCCGATTCAAACGGCCTGATTGTCTTCTCCAATGGGAACCGTTACTTTTCCAATGGGAACCGTTACTTTGTACCGGGCATGAACGAGACGCCCCGTCCGCGCCGCGGACGTGTGAACCTCGAGAAGCAGATGCGCGAGATCGAGCGCTTGCGAGCGGAGATGCGCGCCACGGAACCCAGTATGCGAAGCGTCACAACGCGTGCTGTGGCCCGCATTATCGAAGACGTTCACCTCGAGGGGCGCATGGGAAAGTTCACGGTCGAAGCGGACGAGCCACTTGCTCGGGGAGGCACCGAGAAAGGAGCATCTCCACTCCAGTTCTTGATGATGGGCACGGCCTTTTGACTGCTCACGCAACTGGCGCGGTTCGCGCCGCTGTACGAGGTGGCGATCGACGACGCGAGCGCCGACGTCCGCGCGACCTTTCGCAACACCGAGAAGTACGACGTCGATGACTCACCTGCCTACTTCGAGAAGGTCGAGATCAAGCTCGAGATAGTGAGCCCGGCTGGGGGCGACCAGGTGAAGCGGCTCGCCGCACATGCTGAGCGCGCATGTCACGCGGCTCAGAGCCTGCGACATCCGATTCCAGTAGCGCTCGAGACGACACTGAACGGAGTCGTCCTGGCCGAGTAGCAACTTCAGCCGCGTAGGCGTTCAGCCAGCCAGTCGGCCATCAGGGGTCGGTACTTGTAGACGATGTTGTTGCAGACGTGGTTTCCATCCGGATACATGACTAGCGTCGCGTTGGGCGCTTCGCGAGCGACCCGCTCGGCCTGGGCGGGTGGAAACAGACGGTCCTTCGCGCCGTGGATGACCAGCATCGGTTGCGTGACGCGATCGAGAACGCCCTCGAGGTTGAGCGTGTGCGCCTTGCGCTTCGCCTCCGCCTCGTCAGCAGATTTCGTGTAGAAGACGTAGCCCGCTTTGGTGAGCGGGTTGAGCGCGTCCCAGCATTCACCCAGGTTGTACGGGCCGGCCAGCGCGACGACCGCACGGATCCGAGGTTCATGAGCTGCGGCGCGCGGCCCGTAGATCGCACCCATGCTGATGCCAATGAGGCCGACGCGCTCGAGGTCGACATCGAGCTCGAGACGCACGAGCTCATCGAGGACAGGCGTGACGACCGTTTCCCAGTTCGGCCGGATCTCGAAATGAACCGAGTTCTCGGACTGGCCAGGGCCGTCCATCGACAGCGTGGCGACGCCGCGGCGAAGGAAATCCTCTTCGATGGCAAACATCTCTTCCTTCGAGGAGTCGAGGCCCGGGACGATGAGCACCAGCGGCGATCGGCTGTTCGCCTTCGGGCGGCGCAGGTTGGCCGGGATGAACCGGCCTTCGAACGCTATCTCGAGACGTTCTCCTGGGGGGTCGAGGTGGGGAAGGGCTTCCCGATACACGCTCACCGATTGGTCGCGCAATTCGCCGTGAACGTCGACGTCCTCGAACCACAAGAACTTGCCCAAGTGATAACACCAGGCGGAGCGCTGAAACGCCTGGGCTGCCGAAAGGCTGCGTCGATGTGCCTGCGCCTCGCGGCCGAGGGCCTCGTGCATCTGGCCGACGCCGCGCCAGTTCACGCCCCAGTCCTTCCACTCGCTCGTCTTCGCGACCGTCTGATCGAAGTCATTGACGTCGATTCCGTTGGCAACGAATCGCGCCCGCCAGTGATGCGCGGCCACCTGCACTCGGTTGGTGATCTCCTGTGCGCTCAAGGCCTCGCTACGTCCCTGCTTGCGATCGCTTCCTGGAGGCTCGATCCGAGGTCGGCGAGCAGGACCTCGGCGCAGTTGTGTCCCGGAAGGCCTGAGACGGAGCCACCCGGATGGGTGCACGCTCCGTTCTGGTAGAGGCCTGGGACCGGCGTTCGGTACGACGACCAGCCTTCCACCGGTCGGAAGTACCCGCTCTGGTCGGGCGAGTTCGCGCCACCATGGCACGAGCCGCGCCAGTTGGCCGGGTTGCGGCGCTCGAGGTCGAGCGGGCTGTCCACGTGCTCGCCTAGAACGATGCGTCTCGAGAGGTTCGGGGACAGGCGCGCAAGCCGCTCGAACAGCTCGTTCGACACTTCAGCCTTGATCCGGTCCCAATGGTCGGGCCCTTCGGCGAGCTCGTATGGCAGGAAACTTACGAGCTTGAATGTGTGCCTTCCCACGGGCGCCCTGCTCGGATCGATCACAGTGGGTGTAAGCGCTAGGAAGACGGGCTCTTTCAAATCGACGTGTCCAGAACGATAGGCGCGGAGCATCGCGTCGTAAGCCTCAAGCGATTCCAGCGCGCCCACGGTGACGCTCGGTTCCGCACCGCGCTCGGTCTTGAAGAGCGGAACCTCACTCAACGCATAGTGCGTCGCGAACATCGTGAGGTTCGGCTGCCATCGCTCGACGCCGGCGCGGTATGCGTCCGGTAGATGCTCCTCGCCGACCAGACCCCCGAGATGCTTGATGTGGATCGTGGACACGATCGCGCTGCCGGCTTCGTAAGTCGCACCGTCAGCGGTCTCGACAGCAGCCGCGCGCCCACCCTCGACGGCGATTCGTACGATTGGTTTCGACGTCAATATCGTGCCGCCGTTCTCTTCGATGATGCGGGCGAGCGCTAGAGGCAGCTGAATCGAGCCGCCCTCGGGCAGGATCCAGCTGAAGCGTTGGCGTCCCGCGACGAGTGAGAAGGCCATCAGTCCTGTCTCCGGCTCGTCGAGCGGGTGCAGCGTCATGAACGCAATCCATGCGAAGAACGCGCGCACGTGCTCTTCGCGAAATCGCTCCTTGATGATGTCCAGCGCGCTCGCGCGCCGCATGCCAAGCATGCTGTCGCCAAGAGCGCTCTGCCGCATGATGGCGTCGACCTCGTTAGGGGGACGCGGAGCCGCGGCGCGTTCGGCGTTGACCACTGGCGCCATCAGATCCCAATCGGCGAGTAGGCCACGGTAAGCCTTAGCATCCGCCGCCGAAAACCGCGCCAACTCAGCGCAGGTGCGGTCGAGGTCTCGCCACATCGTGATCGACGCACCGTCGAGAAACGGCATCGTGAACACGGGATCGGGGTAGAGGTACTTGAGCCCGTAGCGATCGAGCCCGAGCTCGTTGTTGCGCATCATCGGGTTGCTCTGGATCAGGTTGTGCGCCGTCGCGCAGGGGTCGTGGATGTAGCCGGGAAGGGTCAGCTCTTCACAGGTCGTGTTTCCGCCGATGCGGGGGGCACCCTCCAGTACCAGCACCCGAAAGCCGGCCCGTGCTGCGTAGGCGGCAGTGGCCAGGTTGTTGTGGCCCGCGCCGGCAAAGATGACGTCGTAGTCGCTCACGCGGTGGCTCCGAGGTAGAGCCGCCCGATTTCCGGGTTGTTCAACACTTCCGGCCCGGGGCCTTCGAGACGCACTCGCCCACTCTCCATCACGACGCCGCGCGAGGCGATGCCCAGGCCGGAGCGCGCGTTCTGCTCGACCAGCAACAGCGTGCGTCCTGACTGGTTCATATCCCGCACAGTGTTGAAAACAAGGGTGCGAGTTTTGGGATCCAGCCCCATCGATGGCTCATCGAGGATGAGCAGCGTCGGGTCGAGCATCAGGGCGCGAGCGAACTCGACGATCTTTTGCTGCCCGCCGGACAGAGAAGCAGCCGGCTCGCGGCGACGCTCGGCGACCATGGGGAACATTTCGCACACCGTCGCGAGGCGCCGTTCCACCAGCCGGCGGTCGTGAACGCTGAAAGCGCCGAGTCGCACGTTCTCCCAAACGCTCATGGTCGGGAACAGGCTGCGTTCCTGTGGGACGTGCACGATTCCTCGGGCGAGGATCTCGCGCGGGCTGCGGCCCGCCAGCGAATCGCCGCGGAATCGAACGCTTCCGGCGCTGGGCCGCAGCAGGCCGCTGATGACGCGCAGAACCGTGGACTTGCCTGCGCCGTTCGGCCCCACGATGCATGTGAGGCTCCCCTCATCGACATTGAGATCGACGCCCTGCAGGATGTCGCCGCCGCCATAACCCGCCCTGACCCCGACGAGCTCGAGAATCGGCGCCATCTCAGGCTCCCAGGTAAGCGTCGAGCACGGCCGGCTGTTGGCGCACATCACTGGGCTTGCCCGCGGCTATCGCGCGTCCTCGATGCAAGACGACAACTTCGGTGCAGAGGTTCATCACGAAGCTCATGTTGTGCTCGACGACCAGGAACGTGATTCCGCGTGCGTTGAGGAGGCGGATGTGGTCGCCGATCTTTTCCAGCAGGGCCGGGTTGACGCCGCCGGCGGGTTCGTCGAGCAAAACGAGCTCGGGCTGGGCCATGAGGACAGCGCCAAGCTCGAGCAGCTTGCGCTGTCCGTAAGACAGCGCGCCTCCCAGTGTGTCGGCGACATGAGCGATGTCCAGGAACTCGAGCATGTCCATCGCGCGACCTCGCTCGCTGCTCCAATCAGCCCGCGAGAACAGCGCGCGCAAGCCTTTGCGCCGCACCGGAACCAACATGTTCTCCAGCGTCGTGAGCCTCGGAAAGACTCGAGCGAGTTGAAAAGTTCGACCGATGCCGAGCCCGTAGATTCGGTCAGGGCCAAGGCCATCGATCGACTTCGACTTGAACGTCATGCTGCCCCTGTCCTTGGAGATGAACCCGGTCACCAGGTTGAAGACCGTGGTCTTTCCGGAGCCATTAGGACCGATCAGCCCGGTGATGCTTCCCCCGGGGACCGCGATCGAGCACTCGTCCACGGCAACCACGCCACCGAAGCGCTTGCAAAGGCCGTCGATCTGAAGCAGGCTCACGGCGTCACCGCTTTTTGCGCCGCGGGAGTGGAAGGTCGCGACCGCGATGCCCTCCGCTCGATCAACTCCATCACCGACGGAACGATTCCTCGCGGCAAGACCAGGATGACGGCTAGAAAGACCGCCGCATACAGCACCAGATAGAGACGGCTCGCCCCGTAGTTGTAGGCGAGCCACAGCTGGGCCGGTTCGAGGATGAGGGCTCCGAGCACGGGACCGCTGAGCGTGCCGAGCCCGCCCAGGAAAACCATCAGCACCATGGAGATGCCGATCAAGGGGTCGACGACAAACTGCGGATAGATGTAGGTCACGTAGTACCCGTAAACGCCGCCGATCATCCCGACCAGGGCGGCGCTGACGACAAAGGCGGTCAGCTTGAACGCGCGTGTTGGTACGCCGACGGCCAGCGCCTTGTCCTCGTCGTCACGGATTGCGAGCAGGCCGAGGCCGAATTTCGAGCGCCGGATCCGCCAGGAGACTCCTAGGGCTAGGGTCGCGAGCGCGAGCATCGCGTAGTAGTACGGAGTGTTGAAATAGTCGCCGCCCCACGGCGGCACGGGAAAGCTCAGCCCGCCGCCGCCGCCGGTGAGACCAACCAGGTTTTCAGCGAGCAGCTGCAGCATGAACATAAAGGCAATTGTCACGATGACGAATGTCGCTGCCCGCGTCCGCAGCGCGAACCAGCCGATCCCAAGCGCGAGCACGGCCGTCGCGAGACCAGCGACGGGCACGAACAGGAATGGCGTGTAACCCGCGGCGATTCCGAGGTGCGCGAGCAGCAGGCCGAGTGTGTAGGAACCGAACCCAAAGAAGCCCGCGTGACCGAGCGAGATGTATCCCGTGTAGCCGCCCATGATGTTCCAGGCCGTCGCGAGTCCGACGTACATCATCGTGAAGACAGCGATGTTCGTCGTGGCGGGGTCCGGCGCAATGGCCGGCAGCGCCAGCGCGATTGCAAACAGGAGGACGATTCCGACGACTTTCAAAACGCCGGCCTGTCGCACCACTCTCAGATCCTCTCCCGCACGCGAACGCCGTATAGCCCCTGCGGTCTGAACAGCAGAACGAGCACCAGGATGACGAAGAAGACGAAGCTCGCCCACACGGGCGAGATGACAACCGCCGTGATGTCCTCCGAAACCAGCATGATCAGGGCCGCGATGATGGCGCCGCGAAGGCTGCCGAGTCCGCCCAGTACGATGATCGTGAGCAGCCGCGAAATCAGGTCGTAGTGGCTGCCTGGGTTGAACGCGGTGGTGATCCCGAACACCACGCCTCCGGCCGCGGCCGTGGCCATGCCGATGCCGAAAGCGACGGCGGACACGCGATCGACGTCGATCCCGATCAGCTGCGCCGCCGTACGGTTGAGCATCGTGGCTCTGATCGCCGCGCCAAACGTCGTGCGGTACAGCACGAGGAACATCACACCCAGGATCGCGAGGCACAACAGAAAGCCGAATAGGTAGACATAGGTGATGCGGAAGTCGCCAATCGGAAAGCTCGCCGTGTCGTACCAGGCCTTCAGCTGCACGTAGTTGGCAGTGAAGAAGTAGCCGAGCAGGCCCTCGATGCCCAACGCGAGGGCGTATGTCACGAGTACCGAGAGCGCCTCACGATCGGTCTTGAGCGGGCGGATGAAGACGCTCTGCAGCACTAGTCCGAGCACGAACATGACGGGCATCGTGATCACGAGTGTGAGGAACGGGTCCAGGCCCAACGATCGCGAGGCGGCGAAGCTGAGATAGGCGCCCAGCACCACGAGGGCGCCGTGGCCCACGTTGATGATGCGCATGACCCCGAAGATCAACGTGAGGCCCGAGGCCATGAGGGCGTACACGCCGCCGGTGAGGATCCCAAGGACGGCCGCTTCGAGGACCAGGGTCATGGTTGTTCTATGCGGTTAAGTGGAGGACGGCGGCTCGAGCACGCCGTCCCGCGCTTCAGGTTAGTGCCAGTTGTTCTTGGGGTACTCAGGCTTGGCTGCGGCGACGTTCGCAGGGAATACGAAGATCGCTTTGCCGCCCTGCCACTGCTCGATGTAGACACCGACTCCGCCCTGCGGCTTGCCCGTCGAGTCAAATGACATCGGACCCTGGACGGTCTGATAAGTACCGCTGTGGAGGGTATTGATCAGCTTCTGGTTGTCGATGCTTCCTGCCTTGGTCGCGGCCTGGTCGACCACCTGGCCGACGCTGTAGGCCTCAGCTGCGTCCGCGCTGATGTCCGCCGCCGCGCCTCCGTACTTGGCGAGGAACGCGGCTACGAACTTGTCGTTGCCGTAGGCCTTGGCGTCTGCGGTCCAGCCCGCGGGAACCATGATGCCCTCGGTGTTCGCGCCGAGCTTCCCTGAGAAGTCGGCCCCCTGGTCGGGTCCCGTCGTCTCGACGATGGTCTTGGGATTGAAGTGCTGCTGGATGAAGGTCTTGGCAAAAGCCACGGCATCTGGAAGCTGCGTGCCGAGGATGACCGCGTCCGCCTTGGAGTTGGCGACCTGGAGCGCGATCGGTGTGAAGTCCGTCGTCTCGGCGGGATACACCTTGTAATAGGCGGTCTTGATGCCGCCTGCTTCGAGCAGGCTCTTGGCCTTGTCGACTTGTGGCTGCGTGAACGGGTCGTCTTGCGTGGCATAGGCCGCGCTGGCCGGACGCTGGTCAGCGGGCAGTGAAAGCAGCCACTTCGCGTAGCTCACCAGGTTGTCCTCGACCGCGGCCGGCTGCACGAAGAAGATGTTCGTCAGCCCGCGGTCGAACACGTGCGGACCGCCCCCCGCCGGCTCCGGGAAGGCGTAGTTGTATCGCGCGACCACGGTGGAGGCCGGGATGGTCAGGAGGCTCGAAAACGGACCGAAGACCAGCGCCACCTTGTCAACCGTGATCAGATTCTGGTAGTTGGTCACCACCTGTTGGGTGCTGCTCGCGTCGTCGACGTACTTCATGGTGATCTTGTGTCCCAGGAGGCCGCCTTTGGCATTCTCGTCCTGTGCCCAGAGGTCATAGCCCTCTATGAGGGCCTTGCCGTCGCTCGAGAAGTCTCCGGTCTGCGACACGGAGACGCCAATCGTGATTGGAGCCGCCGGCGCGGTGCTTGTTGTGCCGCCCCCGCAAGCGGCCGCGATCAAACCCAAGGCCGCCACGGCGACCGCCATCAAGCGTCTGCGCATGCTCGCTCCCTCCCTTCTTCGAGGCTGGCCACGGCCGAAAGGAATTCTCAATTCCCCCCGAACTCGGAGGCTACGCCGCGAGTTCGCGGGGACCCCTGTTCTTGAACAAACGATTGTCCTATCGTATTCACGCGTGAAACGAAAGTCAATCATGGAGTCCACGCCATGACGACGACCCTGAAGGAGCTGGCGGCGCGGGCCAAGGTACATCCCTCGACGGTCTCCCGTGTCGTCAACCAGGACCCGAGTCTGCGGGTGGCCCCGGCGACACGGGCGCGCATCGAGGCGCTGCTTCGGGAGACCGAATACAGGCCAAACGGCGTCGCCCGCGGCCTCAAGCTCCGCCAAACACTGGTCCTCGCCGTGGTCATCCCCGACATCACCAACCCTTTCTTCGGAGCACTCTTTCGAGGCATCGAGGATGGCGCCGCGCCGCGTGGCTACCAGGTGCTGCTGTGCAACACCGACGGAAGTCCCGACCGTCAGCGCGCTCACCTGCAAAGCCTCATCGCCCGTCGCGTGGACGGGGTGATCCTCGCCAGCTCCTTCCTCAAGGACCCCGCGGTCCGCTGGCTGCGCCACCAGCGGATCCCCTATGTACTGGTGAATCGCTTCAGCGAAGAAGGCCTGGACCCGTTCGTGGGCTCCGACGACGTGACCGGTGCGCGGCTGGCCACTCAGCACCTGATCAGCCTCGGCCACGTTCGAATCGGCCATCTTGCGGGCCAGTCGACGGTGAGCACGGGCGTCTTGCGCCGCCGCGGCTTCCAGATGGCGATGACCGAAGCCGGGTTCTCGACCAAGCCTGAGCTCCAGGTCGAATCCGGCTTCATCGAGGAAGGTGGCATCCGCGGGATGGAAAGGCTTCTCGCGCTGCGCGAGCCGCCGACCGCGGTTTTCGCGGTCACCGATGCGGTCGCGGTCGGCGCCTACGGCGTCGTGCGGCGCAGCGGCCTGCGAATCCCGGAGGATGCGGCAATCGTCGGCTACAACGACATTCCCTTGGCCGGCCGCCTCATCCCCGGGCTGACCACGGTTCACGTTCCCATACACGAGTTCGGCAGCGCCGCGGCCCGCCTGCTCCTGGAGCAGATCGAGAGCGGGCACGTCACGGCGCGGCGGGTTGTCTACACGCCCCAGCTGGTCATTCGTGGCTCGACCGTGGCTGGGACGGATGCGCGGGAGCACCGCACATCGAGCGAGGCCGGCGAGTAGGCTGTGAATGCGCAAACGTTTGCCCTTTCGCTAGAGGAACAGGCTTGAGACCGGATCGCAGGCTGGGTTGGATCGGAACCGGACGCATGGGCTACGCGCTTGCCTCGCGGCTGCTGCAGAACGGCTGCGACCTCACGGTCTACAACCGCACGCGTTCCAAGGCCGAGCCACTGGCTTCGCTCGGCGCACGTATCGTCGACCAGCCCGCAGACCTGGCTGATCGAGACATCGTCGTGGTTTCCGTCGCCGACTCTCCGGATTTTGCGTCCGTGATGACGGGTTCGCAGGGCCTGCTCTCCAATGGCGACCGGGTGCCACAGGTCGTCGTCGACACGTCGACCGTGTCGATCGATGTTTCCAGCGAGATCCGTGCCCAAGCGGAACGGTTGGGCGCGACGCTGCTCGCGGCGCCCGTGAGCGGCAATGCCAAAGTCGCGAAAGCCGGCAAGCTGACCATGGCCGTTTCGGGACCGCGCGAGGCGTTCGATACGTGCTTGCCCTACCTTGAGATGCTCGGGGCCAGCGTCGTTTACGTGGGCGAGGGCGAGACGGCCCGGCTGGTCAAGATCTGTCACAACCTCGTCCTGGGAGTGGTGACGCAGATCCTGGCCGAGACGACGGTCCTGGCCGAGCGCGGCGGGATCTCGCGTGCGGACTACCTTGAATTCCTCAACGGAAGCGTCATGGGATCGACCTTTAGCCGTTACAAGACGCCCGCGTTGGTGAACCTTGACTTCGCGCCCACCTTCACCGGGCATTTGCTGCGCAAGGACTTCGAGCTTGGCCTCGATGCGGCCCGAACGATGAACGTCCCGATGCCGGTCTCGGCCCTCGTGCACGAGATCGTCATGAGCCTGATTGGAAGCGGCATGGGCGACCAGGACTTCGCAAGCCTGCTCGAGCTCGAGGCCAGGGGCGCAAACCTGCAGCTCGAGCCTGACCTACGCAAGGTTCCCGATGGGTTGAGCGAATGAAGCCGACCGATGGATTCGCACTCGACCTATACCGAAGAATGCTGCGCATCCGCCTGTTCGAGGAGCAGGTCAACGAGCTCTACACCAGCGCCAAGATGCCGGGGCTCGCGCACCTTTATATAGGTGAGGAGGCGGTGGCGGTCGGCGTCTGCGCGGCACTGCGTGACGACGACTACATCACGAGCACGCATCGCGGGCACGGCCATTGTCTGGCCAAGGGCGCCAGCGTGGACAGGATGTTTGCCGAGCTGCTGGGCAAGGAGGCCGGCTACTGCCGTGGCAAGGGCGGCTCGATGCACATCGCCGACCAGGAAAGAGGCAACCTCGGTGCAAATGCCATCGTCGCGGGAAGTGCCGGCATCGCAACGGGAGCGGCTCTCTCGGCGAAGAAACGTGGAACCGACCAGGTCGCGGCCTGCTTCTTCGGTGAGGGAGCGCTGGGCCAGGGCATCCTCTACGAGTGCATGAACATGGCCTCGCTCTGGAAGCTGCCGGTGATCTACGTCTGCGAGAACAACATGTACAACGAGTACACGCACTACCTCGAGACGACCGCCGGCGACATCGCCACGCGAGCAGAGGCGTTTGGCATCCCTGTCCAGGATGGCGATGGCCAGGACGTGCGGAGCGTACATGACGCCACGCGCTTGGCGGTCAAGCGAGCGCGGGCCGGGGAAGGACCGTCGTTCTTGCACTTTCGTACTTATCGGCAGCGCGGGCACCACGTAGGTGACATCGATCGCGCTTACTACCGCTCTATAGAAGAGGAGCGGCCCTGGGCCGAGGAGCGCGACCCTCTGAAGATTCTCGGGCAGTCGCTGGTTCAGGAAGGCGGGGCCGACACCGCGGCCCTGGACCGCATCGAAGAGGAGGTCCGTACCGAGATCGCCGACGGCGTGAGGTTCGCGCTCGACGCTCCATATCCGGGCCCGGAAGAAGTGACCATGCACGTCTATGCGTGAGCAGGCCATTGCGGAGCGCCAGCTGACCATGGCGGAAGCCGTCCGGGAGGCTCTGGCGGAAGAGATGCGCCGCGACCCGCGCGTTTTTGTCATGGGCGAAGACGTGGCCGAGGCCGGCACGCCCTTCAAAGTTCTGAGGGGCCTGGTCGACGAGTTCGGACCCGAGCGGGTGATGGACACGCCGATCTCCGAGCCTGGCTTTACTGGCATCGGCCTGGGCGCGGCGATGACCGGGATGCGGCCCGTCGTCGACATCATGTTCGGGGACTTCTTATTTCTCGCCCTCGACCAGATTGCCAACCAGGCGGCCAAGGTTCACTACATGTCCGGTGGCAAGCTGACCGCGCCGCTCGTCATCCGCACCACGCTAGGAGCCACCAGGCGTTCCGCTGCACAGCACAGCCAGAGCCTGCATGCGCTCGTGAGCCATATCCCGGGCCTGAAGGTTGCACTTCCATCGACCCCGTGCGACGCGAAGGGCCTGATGAAGTCGGCGATCCGTGACGACAACCCGGTGGTGATCTTCGAGGACAAGATGATGTACTCCGTAAAGGGCGGCGTGCCTGAAGGCGACTACACGATCCCGTTTGGGCAGGCCGATGTGAAGCGGTCAGGCGATGACATAACGTTGGTGGCGACGAGCAGCATGGTCTACGTGGCGCTGGCGGCAGCTGACCTGCTCGCTACGAAAGGCATCTCAGCGGAAGTGATCGATCCTCGCACCACCGTCCCGCTAGATGCCGAAACGCTGGTGGCTTCGGCGATGAAGACCGGCCGTGCGATCGTGATCGACGAGGGCTACCAGAGCTACGGCGTGACCGGCGAGATTGCTTCTCTCATCTCCGACCGCGCGTTCTATCAGCTCGACGCCCCGGTCAAGCGGATGGGCGCGATGGACGTGCCAATTCCTTTCTCGCCCGCGCTCGAAGACCTCACAGTGCCGACCGCCGAGAAGGTGGCTGAACTCGCCACCAACCTGTGTCGCAAAGGGAGTTGACCATGGGACTGAGGACTTCCGGCCGGATGGCTGTCGATTGGGAAGAGCGAGTCAACTTCGACCGCCTTCGCCGTGAGCGACTGGGGCGCGCGACTCGCGAGCTTGGCGGCTCGGACCTCGGCGCGCTTCTTTGCTTCGACATGAACAACATCCGCTACCTGACCGCAACCCAGATCGGAACGTGGGCCTACGACAAGCTCATCCGATTCGCTCTGCTGCCGCGCGACGATGACCCCATCCTCTGGGATTTTGGATCTGCCGCTCGCCATCATCAGCTGTATTGCCCGTGGTTGGGTGAGCGATCGAGGGCGGGGCTGTCCACCTTCCGCGGCTCGATCGCTCCTGAGGCGGGTCGGGCGCAAGACGTTGCTCACAAGATCAAGCTGGAGCTGGAGCAGCGGGGACTGCTCAGCGAGCCACTCGGCGTAGATATCGTCGAGCCTCCTGTCCTCTTTGCCCTTCAGGATGCCGGCATCAAGGTGGTGGACGGCCAGCAGGTGATGCAGAGGGCGCGGATGGTCAAGACGGAAGACGAGATTGCCCTGCTCAACCAGGCGTGCGCCATGGTGGACGCGGCTTACGACGATCTTTATCGGGCGATGAAGCCGGGATTCCGTGAGAACGATTGCGTCGCATTAGTGGCCAAGAGCCTCTACCGCCAGGGCTCGGAATTCGTCGAAGGGGTTAACGCGATCTCAGGCGAGCGCTGCAGCCCTCATCCGCACAATTTCTCGGATCGCGCGCTGCGGCCGGGCGACCCGGCGTACTTCGATGTGTTGCATTCGTTCAACGGCTACCGCACGTGCTACTACCGGACGTTCGCGGTGGGCAGCGCGTCGCGCGCAATGGTCGACGCATATAAACGCTGCCGAGACTACCTCGACCAGGCGATCGCCCTCGTCAAGCCTGGAGCAACGACTGCCGAGGTGACGAGCGTATTCCCCAAGGCGAACGAATTCGGCTTTGCCAACGAGGAGGATGCCTTCGCGCTCCAGCTTGGACATGGGGTCGGCCTTTCGATCTGGGAGAAACCGGTGTTCTCGCGATTGGTTTCGCTGGACCATTCCGAGGTCATCCAGCAGAACATGGTCTTCGCCCTGGAGACGTTCTGGCCGGCTTCGGATGGCTGGTCTGCCGCCAGGATCGAGGAACAGATGGTCGTGACCAAGGACGGCGCCGAGATCATCACGCGCTTCCCAGCCGAAGAGCTGCTAGTGGCCGGCAAGCGTTACTACACGGCGGGCGGCTCGCTGCCGACTACCCGCGAGACGCAGTCGAATCTGAACCGCGACGGCCACACGGCGGTGGTGCAGGCGGCGAAGCGCGAAGGCACGAAGGTCAGGACTTCAAACTGAGTGTCGACTGAGGTCGTCATGCCGGCACTGGGCATGGCTCAGGAGACCGGCAAGCTCGTCCGCTGGCTGAAGCACGAGGGCGATCAGGTTTCGAAGGGTGAGGCGCTGATGGAGGTCGAGACCGACAAGGCGACTGTCGAGGTGGAGTCACCGGGGAGTGGCACCTTGAGCGCGATTACCGCCGCGGAAGGCGATGATGTGGCCGTCGGCCACGCGATCGCTGTGATCCTGGGCCCTGGAGAATCGGTGCCGGCGCCCCGGCGCGTGGAGACTGCGCCATCTCTGGCGAGGAGTTCGGCTCCCCCAGTGGCACCAATGCCACAGCACATGCCTCAATCGGCCCGGTCATCGGCCTCGCCTAAAGCGAGGAGGCTCGCTGAAGGGCGCGGCGTGGACATATCCAGAGTTGCAGGTACTGGTCCGGGTGGCGCGGTGCTGGAGGAGGATGTGCTCCAGGCCTCAAGCGTGGCTCGGGCTCCCGCCGAGTCGGCCCTGTGGCGAGCGATGGCGGAGAACGTTGCGAGGAGCTGGCGCGAGGCACCGCACTTCTTCGTGATGCGGGAGATCGATGCAACGCGGCTTGTTGAAGTACGAGGTCGCCACGGGAACGAAGTCACCTACACCGACCTGCTCGTGAAGGCTGTTGCCACGGCATTGACCGGCCATCCGCGAATGAACGGTTGGGCGAACGAGATCAACGTCGGTCTGGCGGTTGCGCTGCCGGATGGGCTGATCGTGCCGGTGATCCACAGCGCCGATCGATTGAGTGTGGACGAGACGGCAGCTCGACGGAGGGAACTGCTCGATCGCGTGAGGGCGCGCAAGCTCCGATCAACCGACCTGTCAGGTGGCACATTCACGCTCAGCAACCTGGGTATGTATGAAATCGATGCATTCACGGCGATCCTGACCGAGGGGCAGGCCGGCATCCTGGCCGTCGGGCGCATCACCGATCGCGTTGTTGCTCACCAGGGCGCGCCGGCCGTGAGGCCCACAATGCTGATGAGCCTCAGTTGCGATCATCGCCGTATCGACGGCGCTCGAGCGGCAGAGTTCGTTCAGACACTCGCGGCGCTGCTTGAGAAGTCAGGACGGTCCGACTGAGGTCGAGAAATCACCAATGCAGGCCCCCGTTGTCCCCAAACCATAGGCGAGGCGATGCTTCTCTCCGCAGCGCACTCGTACAGCAACGCCGGTGGCAAACGGTGATATTCGGCGGCACTCAACGATGCTGGGTGAATTCGGACCGCAATTTCTGAACGCGCCGCAGCGATCTGTTAACCGCAAGGTTCAGGGTTCGAGTCCGCCGGAGCCACCTTTCGTGTGCTGATTCGGCTGAAGCACGACAAAAGCGTCCCGCCTGATGCTTGTCGTGGTTTCGGCTGATGCCTTACAGGTATCCCAGTTGATGCTCGACACTCCCGCCCATGAGGGAGATCAGCGGTGGCTGAGCGAAGGTCGTCCAGGCAGTTATGTTGCCGATGCCAACGCGCAGAGCAATGCTGGTGGCGCAGCGCGACAGCACTTGCCTAGCGCCTGGGCGCTGAGGCCTGAACCGTCGGCGGGACGATCGCGGGCGCCGATGTGGACTGCCTCAGCACCAGCCGCACGCCGACCACCGCCGTCATCGGCCGCCCCTTCAACCTGCCCTCGATTCGCTCGATGATCGTGTCGATGCCCTTCCGCGCCAGCTCGTCGCGCGGTTGCGCCACCGTGGTGAGAGCGATTCGGGCCAGCCCTGCGATCGGAACATCGTCGAAACCGACGATCGACAGGTCGGCGGGGACACGCAGGCCAACGCGGTCCCCAAACTCCATCAGGGCGACCGCTGCGACGTCGTTGGAAGCGAAGACGCCGGTGATCCTGCCATCGCCGACGAACGCGTCCCGGAGCTCCGCCACCGCGCCGTTGATCTCTGCATGGTCCGCAGGCGGCGACCAGCTGATCCGCGTCACCGATGCGCCGGCGTTCTCAGCCTCCGTGACAAAGCCGACGTAACGCGCTTGATCGGAGCTGTCTGACAGCTCGGGGATGGAAAGAAACGCGAGCCGTCGGTGGCCGGCCTCGATCAAATGGCGGGTCGCAAGCCGCCCACCCAGCTCGTCGTCCACGGCTACCACGTCGCCCCAGTCTTCGTGACAGCCCAGGAAGACCGCCGGCACGTGGTGCTGCAGCGTCTCCCGCATCGTCCGCGAGTCCCCCGAAAAGGCGAGAAACACGACTCCGGCCACCCGCTGCGCCAGCAGGGTTTCGATTCCGGCCAGCTCGCTCTGACTGTCGCCTCCCGTGTTGCAGAACATCGCGGTGTATCCTCGCGCGGCCGCGTGCCGCTCCACTGATTTGGCCATCTCCGCGTAGAACGGGTTCGCCAGGTCGCCGACGATCACGCCCAGGATGTTCGTCCGCTGCTGCACGAGCTGACGGGCGAGGTTGTTTGGCCGGTAGCCGAGCAGCTTGATCGCCGACTCGACCTTGCCTCGAGTCTCCTCGGAGACGCCGATCACGCCGCGGATGACGTTGGACACGGTCGACTTCGAAACGCCCGCTCGGGACGCGACGTCGAGGATGGTTGGCGACCTCCGCGCGGAATTCAATCCAGCTGCCACCGGTGATTGGGGTCGGTGGTGATCAGCCACCTGCGCACCGGGCCGGCCGGCTCTTGTAGGTGATCGCCGCCGCAGCGCTGCGTCTGGTCGCCACTTTCCCCGCATACCTTAGGCCTCCCCCAGAGAAGAGGGCTGCCTGCCGATTGACACCCGGAGGCGATTCATATTAGCTTCACTGGAACGTTCCAGCGAACGAAATCGGTGGGAGAAGACGGTTGATGGAGAGGTTGAGGGTCGGGGTCATCGGCTGCGGTCTGATCGCCCAGGTCATGCACCTCCATTACCTGCGCGAGCTCTCCGAGCGGTTCGAGATCGGCGCCCTCTGCGACGTCTCGGAGGAGGTGCGGACGGCCTGCGGCCGGGAGTACGGCGTGGCCGACCTGGTCGGGTCGTGGCAGGAACTGCTCGACCGCGAGCTCGATGCCGTGATGGTCCTCACCTCAGGCAGCCACGCGCCCATCGCGATCGCCGCTGCCCAGGCGGGTATGCATGTCTTCACCGAGAAGCCGATGTGCTTCTCGGTGGCGGAGGGGCGGGCGATGATCGAAGCGGCAGACGCGGCGGGCGTGACCCTGATGGTCGGCTACAACAAGCGCTACGACCCGGCCTACCGCCGGCTGCTCGAGGAGAAGCCCACGCTTCAGGACCTGCGCCTGCTCCGCATCACGACGCTGGAATCCCCGATCCCGCCATACGTGCAGCACTACAACTTGCGGCGCGGGGCGCCCTTGCCGAAAGAGCTCGCCGAGTCGCTCAGAGCCGACGACGACGCGCGGGTCGCCGCCGCGCTGCCGGATGCCGATCCGCTCTCCCGCTGGGCCTACCGGTACGTGCTCCTCGACAGCCTCGTCCACGAGCTCAACGCGATGCGCGGCTTGATGGGCGAGCCCGACCGTGTCGACTTCGCCGACATCCGCGAGACCGGCCTCACCGCGGTCTTCACTTATGGGCCGGCTCAGACCATCCTCATCTGGGTTGACCTGCCGGTCATCGCGCGCTACTCCATGGAGTTCGCGCTCTATTCGCCGGAGAAGCGGCTCACGCTCGCGTTTCCGTCCCCGTTCCTGCGCAGCATGCCGACGCTGCTGATCACCGAGGAGGGCGACGCGGATTCTCCGCGCTCGACCCGCACCGAGGAAGTCGCGTCTTACCGCGAAAGCTTCAAGGAAGAGCTCATCCACTTCCACGAATGCGTCACCAGGAGGCTCGAGCCGCTCACCTCCGGGCGTGACACGCTGCACGACATCGCCCTGTGCGAGTCGATCGTCGCCGTGCATCGCGCCAGAACCGCGTCACGATGACGGCCGTGCTCGCCAACGCCCCGGTCAGCTACGGCGCGTTCGAACTGACCGTCGGCATCGTGCCAGGGGTGCCTGACGGCGGCACGGTACTCGACGAGGTGGCTGGCGCTGGCTACGCGGGCATCGACCTCGGTCCGCTCGGCTATCTCGGCACCGGCGACGGGCTGGCGCAGAACCTCGCACGTAGAGGCCTCGGCCTGGCCGGCGGATTTTTCGAGCTCCCCTTCAGCGAGCCGGCGATGATGGACGAGGCCCTGGACGGCCTCACCGCGCTGCTCGACGCGTTCGACGCGGTCTCGGCGCAGGCTGGCCTCGAGCCCCGGCCTACCCTTGCTGCCCAGGGCAGCCGCTCGCGCGGTTTCGACGCGGAGACGTGGAAGCGATTTGCCGAAGGCGTCGAGAGAGCGGTGGCCAGGTGCCGCGAGCGAGGCTACGAACCGACGTTCCATCACGAGACCGGTACCCAGGTCGAGTCGCCAGGGGAGATCGAGAAGGTGCTCGAGCTGACCACGATCGGGCTCTGCCTCGACACCGGCCATCTCCTGCTCGGCGGCGGCGACCCCGTGAAGGCGATCAAGGCATGGCGGCCGCGGATCAACCACCTCCACCTGAAGGACGCTCACCGAGCTGTCGTCGAGCAGATCGTCCGCGAGTCCGCCCCGGTATCCGAGATCTGGAAGCGCAAAGCGTTCTGCCGCCTGGGCGACGGCGACCTGGACGTCGACGCCATCCTCGACTTGATCCGCGGCTCATACTCGGGCTGGATCGTCGTCGAGCAAGACACACTTCCCGAGCCGGGCGGGCAGGCGGCCGCGGACCAGCGGGCCAACCGCCGCTTCCTCGCCGAGAGAGGCTTCTGAGTGGCCGTCTTCAAGTTCGGCTTGCTGGGCGCCGGACGCATGGGCCGCAACCATCTGCGCGCGATCTCCGCTTCAGACATGGTCACCGTCAGCGCGATCGCCGAGCCTTCCGCTGCCGCGCGCGCCGCCTTGCAGACCGACGCGACGGTTCACGAAAGCCTGGACGCGATGCTCGACGCTGGCGGGCTCGACGCGGTTCTGGTCTGCGTCCCGAGTGACCTCCACCTGGAGACCGTGAAGCGCCTGGTCGACGCCCGCATGCCGACCCTCTGCGAGAAGCCGGTCGGCGTGACGGCGCATCAGTCGCGAGAGGCGGCCGCGCTGGTTCAGCGCGCGAATATCCCGTTCCAGGTCGGCTTTTGGCGACGCTTTGTGCCCTCGCTGCGCGAGCTGCGCGAGCGCATCGGCGCCGGCGAGCTGGGCGACCTCTACTGCGTGGCGAACTTTCAGTGGGACGGCGCGCCGCCCAGCGCCTATTTTCGACAGCACAGCGGCGGGATCTTCGTCGACATGGGCGTCCACGAGTTCGACCAGACCCGCTGGCTGACGGGCCAGGAGTTCCAGGCCATCACTTCGGTCGCGTCTGGCGTCGCTGCCGAGCCGTGGCCGGGCGATCCCGAGAGCGCGCACGCGATCGCGGAGCTCTCACGGGGTACGACCGCCGTGATCTCCCTCGGCCGCCGGTTCCCGCTCGGCGACGTCTGCAAGGTCGAGGTCTTCGGCACAAAGGACGCCGACGAGCGCAGGTTCCTCTGGCCGCCGTCGGCGAATGACACGTTCTTCGCCGCCCTTCGGGCCCAGGCGGAGAGCTTTGCGCGTCACGCCGGCGGTGCACCGCTCGAGGGCGCCGGCGCAGAGGATGCCGCGGCGGCGCTCGACGGGGCGCAGAGGGCAGTCACCCGTGCGTGAGGTCGGGATCGGCGTCGTCGGCTACGGAATGATGGGCAAGGCGCACTCCTACGGCTACACGGTCGCACCCCTCATGCGCGAGCTGCCAGTGCGTCCGCGACTGCGCGTCATCAGCGGCCGGGACAGAGAGAAGGTCTCACGCGCGGCCGGCAGATATGGCTTCGCAGAGTGGACCACCGACTGGCGCGAGCTGGTCGCGCGCTCTGACGTCGACATCGTCGACATCTGCACTCCACCGGGGACCCACGCCGAGATCGCGATCGCCGCAGCGCGCGCGGGCAAGGCAGTGCTCTGCGAGAAACCGCTCGCCGTGACGTTCAGGCAGGCGGTCGAAGCGCGAGACGCCGCCGAATCGGCCGGGGTCCTCAACGCGGTCGGCTTCAACTACCGCCGACTGCCGGCCGTGTCCCTGATGAAGCGGATGATTGGCGAGGGGGCGGTCGGCAGGATTCGACTGGTCAGAGCAAGCTGGCTGTCCGATGAGTTTGTCGATCCTGCGATCCCATTTGACTACCGATTCGACCGCTCGATGGGCGGATCGACGATCGCCGACCTCGGCAGCCACTTGCTCGACATGGCCATGTGGATGGCCGGTCCGATGGCCGAGGTGAGCGGCCAGTCCGAGACGTTCACGAGACAGCGTTCGGGCAGGCAGGTCACGGTCGACGAGGCTTCGTCTGCGCTCGCTCGATTCGAATCTGGCGCGCTGGGCGTGTTCGAGATGGCGCGCACAGCCGTTCGCCGGCCCTGTGACTTCACGATCGAGGTCAACGGTGACCGCGGCACGCTGGTCTTCGAGTACGCCAGGCTCAACGAGCTCCGGTTCGGGGACGGGTCGGACGACCCCGCGCTGTACGGAATGCGCCGCATAAGGGCCGAGCAAGAAACCCATCCGTACGCGGCCGACTGGTGGCCCATCGGCCAGGGGGTCGGCTACGGCGCGAGCTTCGTGAACCACCTCGGCGACCTGCTCGAGCGCTGGCCTGACGGGCCGTGGGAGCCCGACTTCAAGCAGGGTGCGGCCGTCCAGGCGGTCTGCGAGGCGATCGAGCGCGCGGCGGCGGAGCACCGGTGGGTGCCCTTGACGGACTCCAGGGCTTGACCTATGTTTCTGGAACGCTCCAAAAGGCCAATTTGACGTTCGCGACGAATTAGGGGAGGGGAAGCATGGCCACCACGACCACCGGATCTGCAGGCGGCAAGGCCACGGCCGGGCAGGGCCTCTTCACCCGGCAGTCGTCGGGCCTTGTCCGTGAGCTGGGCATCCCCGCCGCCACCGGCATCGCGCTCGCCTCGGTGGCGGTGGTCAACACGTTCATCAACTTCTACGGGGGGCTGCTCAACTTCGCCAAGTCCGACATGGTCCTGCCGCTACTGCTCGCGGCCCTCATCTGGTTCATCGCCATGTTCGCCTACAGGTACCTGCTGCAGGCAATCCCCAGGGCCGGCGGAGAGTACATCTACATGTCCCGCATCATCCACCCGGCGGTCGGGACCATGGTCGGCATCGCGTGTGCGGTCGGCTTTAGCTACACCCTGGCGGCCAACGCCAACTTCGCAGCCAACTACGTACCGTTCGCGCTGAATAGCCTCGGGGCTGCATTCAACAGCTCCGCGCTCACTAGCGCGGCCACGAACGTCGCCAACACCACGCAGTGCGGGCAGGTCACCTGTGCGCCTGGCCTGGCGATCTGCGCAGTGGTCTTTCTGGTGATTGTTGGGTTGGGCTCGATATTCTCCCTGCGGCGCATCGCGCAGGTCATCCTCGGCCTCGTCATCTTCCAGGTGCTTGCGTTCCTGGTTCTCGGCTTTCTCTTCGCCACCCACTCGCACCAGGACTTCGTCAACGCCCTTGGCTCGTTCAGCGGCAAGCCGACCGCATACAGCGACGTCATCGCCCTTGCCCAGAAGGACAACCTAGCCCTCGGCGTCGATATCGGCGCCTCGATCCTCGTCGTGCCATTCATGGTCCTGAACTACAACGGCGTCCTCTACTCGTACTACGTCGGCGGAGAGCTCAAGCGTCCCGGCCGCACATACATCTGGGCGTCCGTGATCAGCATCGCGCTCTTGATCGTGGTCTGGGTCGGCGTGTGGCTGCTGATGCGCAGCACCATCGGCCTCGACTTCATGCAGGCCCAGGCGCAGGTCGGCACCACCGACGCGTCGAATTACGGCAACATCACGAGCCTCCAGGCCAACGCCGGCGGGTTGGGCTACGGCCTGGTGCTGTCGGGCGACCCGATCACCAAGATCTTCATCGGCCTCGCGGTGCCCGCGGCCGAGCTCGCGGTCGACCTGGCGTTCGTCGCGGTGGTGACCCGGGTCATATTTGCGCTCGCGTTCGACCGCATGCTGCCCATTGGCCTGGCCAAGATCAGCGAGCGGAGCCAGTCGCCCATCAACGCGGTCATCCTGGCCGTGCTCGTCGGGATCGCGTTCACGATCGGAGGCTCGATCCTCAACATCGCCAACATCTCTGCCAACCTGGCGCTGTTCTTCGCGCTGGTCCTGCTCGCGGGCTCGGTGTCAGCAGTAGCGCTGCCGTTCCGCCGGCCGGACCTGATCAAGAACCCCGCCACCAACGACGTCGACCGCGTCGCCGGGATTCCGACCGCCGCGGTATGGGGCGCCGTCTCCACCCTGGGGGCGCTGTTCACGATCGCCGTGATCATCGCCAAGCCCAGCGTGTTCGGCGCTTTCAGCTTCGTGTCAATCGGCTCGCTGATCGTGATCTTCTTCTCCGGCCCGGTCATCTACTTCATCGTGCGGCAGCGAAGGCTCTCGACCTCGTCGATCGACATGAGCCTGGCCATGCGCGAGCTGCCTCCGGAGTAACCGATAGGAATCAAGAAGCGGGCCCTCCGCGTCTTCTTCGCGACCGACATCCATGGTTCGGACCGGTGCTTCCGCAAGTTCCTCGCGGCCGCGAAGGCGTACGAGGCGGGTGCGTTGGTGCTCGGCGGTGACATCGCGGGCAAGGGCCTCGTGCCGATCCGCAGCCACAACGGCAGCCTCAGCGCGAAAGTCCGCGGTGAGCACGTGACGGTCCCGGTTTCCGAGGAGGGCCGGCTGCGCGGCGAGATCAACCGCATCGGCTTCTACTCGATCATCGCCGGCGACGACGAGTTCGAGCGCATGGAAGACGACGCGGCCTATCTGAGCCGTGCGTTCACCGCCGCCATTGCCGAGCAGGTCGAGGGCTGGTGCCGGCTGGCGGAGGAGCGTCTCGATGCGAAGGTGCGCTGCATCATCACGCCGGGCAACGACGACCCGCTCGCCATCGACCCGGTGCTCAGGTCGGCTCCTCGCATTGAATGCCCAGAGCGCCAGCTCTGCGAGATTGGACCCGTCCTGCTGGCTAGCTGCGGCGACGTCACGCCGACGCCGTGGAACACCGAGCGCGAATTCTCAGAGGATGAGCTCGGGCGGCGACTGTCGGCCATCCTGGATCCGGCGCCGGCCGGGGCGAAGATCGTCGCCAACTTTCACGACCCGCCGTACGGCTCCGGCCTCGATTTCGCGGCTGAGCTGGACGAGACGCTGCTTCCTGTGATCCGCGGTGGCCGGCCGAGCATAATTCCGGTCGGCAGCAAAGCTGTGCGCGAGGTCATCAAGAAGTACCAGCCCGTGGTCGGCCTGCATGGACACATCCACGAGTCGAAGGCTGCCCAGCACATCGGCAAGACCATGTGCTTCAACCCGGGCAGCGATTACTCCTCTGACGTCCTACGTGGAGTCATAGTCGACTTCGACGGAGTGGGGGACTACCTTGACTTCCTCTTCACCGCCGGGTAGCAACGGCGCCTCGCCGGTTGCCGATCCGCTGAAGGAATCGCGACGGCTGGTCGACGCTGCCAGGGATGCCGGCCTGGTGATGCGCCTGCTTGGAGGCGTCGCCGTCTGCCTCCAGGCTCCGGGCGACGAACCGCTCCTTCCGCGGAAGATCGGCGACATCGATGTGGCTACCAAACAGGGTGGCAAGCGAGCCGCGACCGACGTGCTCACCAAAGCCGGATACGTCCCAGACGAGCATTTCAACGCGTTCCACGGAGCGCGCCGGCTGCTGTTCTACGATCAGGCGAACGGCCGCAAGCTCGACGTTTTCATCGGCGACTTCTCGATGTGCCACGTCATCCCGATCGCCGACCGCCTCGAGCTCGACCCGCTCACGGTTCCTCTGGCCGAGCTGATGCTGACGAAGCTGCAGATCGTGGCGCTGACCGAGCGCGATCAGCGCGACATCTACAACCTGACCTACCACCACGACCTGCGAGAAGGCGACAGTCGAGGCATCGAGGCAGACTTCATCGCGGACCTCTGCGCGCAGGACTGGGGGCTGTGGCGCACGACCAGGACCACGGTCGAGCGGTGCCTGGCAAACATGACCTCGTACGAGCTCGAGCCCCAGGCGGCCGACACCATCGCGGAGCGCCTGCAGGCGCTGTGGAAGCGAATCGACGCAGCCCCCAAGAGCACGAAGTGGAGACTCCGCAACCGCGTGGGCGATCGGGTTCGCTGGTACCAGGAACCGGAAGAGTAGCCGCCTCGTGAATCTTGGTCTGTTCACCGACGCCTTTCCTGGGTGGTCGGTCACCGAAGTGCTGGACTGGCTGAGCCGCGAGGTGCCCAGCATCACCCGGGTCGAGATCGGCACAGGCGGCTACTCTCCGGCGCCGCACTGCGACATGCGCGCGCTGCTTCGCGGCAGCAGGCGTCGCAAGGCATGGCTGGAAACGATCCGATCCCGTGGTTACGAGATCTCGGCGCTCAACGTCTCGGGCAATCCTTTGAGCCCGCGCGCCGAAGTCGCGAAGCTCCACGATCGCCACCTGCGCGACACCATCCGCCTTGCCGCTGCGCTCGGCGTCGATCGGGTGGTGGCGATGTCAGGCTGCCCAGCGGCGCCCGGGCGCGGGCCAGCGGACGCGCCGCACTTTGCCGCCGGCGCCTGGTTGCCCGACTTCGAGCACATCGCCGGCTGGCAGTGGGAGACGAAGGTCCGGCCGTACTGGGAGGAGATGGTTGCGTTCGCGCGGCTGGAGCACCCGTCGCTGAAGATCTGCTTCGAGCTCCATCCCGGTACATACGTGTACAACGTCGCGACGTTCAAGCTCGCGGCGCAGTTGGGCGAGAACCTCGCTGTCAACCTCGACCCCAGCCACTTCTTCTGGCAGAGCATGGATCCGATCGCGATCGTCGGTGCGCTTGGCGATTGGATCGGGCACGCGCACGGCAAGGACACGCGGATGCTGCCCGAGAACGTCGCCCTCAACGGCGTCCTCGACAACAGGTGGCTCGGAGAGCCGGAGGAGATGCCGTGGCTGTTCGCCACCGTAGGCGATGGGCGGCCGGCCGGGTGGTGGGATCGTTTCGTGCACGCGCTCGGGGAGCACGGATTCGACGGGACGGTCAGCATCGAATGCGAGGACCCGCTCGTAGATGCCGAGACAAGCGTGCGCCGCTCCGCAGCCTTGCTGGCCGCCGCCATGCGGCTTACTGCCGGCCCGTCTGTGTAGCGGATTCGGATCCTCCATCCGGTACGCAGGGGTTGAACGTCTCCAATGCAGCGCTAGCTGGGCCATAGCCGGACAGCGACGTGAGCAGCGTCGCGAGCTAACCTGACCTCGATGGGGGCGCGGCTCTTGACCGAGTTCGTCGGCACGTTCATCTTCTTGAGCACGATTGCCCTATCTGGTCGTACCGGCCCACTCGCCCCACTCGTCATCGGTGCTGCATTGACATCCATGGTCTACATGGGCGGTCATGTATCTGGCGCCCACTACAATCCGGCCGTCTCATTCGGTCTCTTTCTCCGCAAGGTCATCACGCCCCGGACCATGCTGTTGTACTGGATCACCCAACTCGTTGCCGGAAGCCTGGCCTTCGTCTTCGCGTTCCTGATCGGAGCGCACATCTCAGGGATTCACCCCGGCGCCGGCGTCTTTTGGCAAGCGGCTATTGCAGCAGAGATCGTGTTTACAACTGGACTCGTACTCGTAGTTCTGAACGTTGCAGCAACGAAAGAGACAGCCGGCAACTCCCACTACGGTCTGGCCATCGGCTTCACGGTGGCCGCCGGCGCCTTTGTCGTCGGGCCCGTTTCAGGTGCGGCGTTCAACCCGGCCGTCGGCTTCGGCGCCACCCTGGGAGCTGTCTTGTTCTCTCACGGGACTTGGTCAGACCTGTGGATCTACGTCGTGGGTCCATTCGCTGGAGCCAGCATTGCGGCCGCTGTTCACCGCCTGCAGGCAAGGCGTGAACCTGTGCCGCCGGAGGTCTCCGAACGCAGGCAGACGGGGCGATAGGCATACAGAACGCCAGTGGCAAACGTTGTCACCTGGCGGCACTCAGCGACACGTCGCGAATTCGAATCGCAATTCGGAGCGGGCACCGCAACGGATGCCGCAGGCGCGAGTGATCAGGACCTATTGCAGGATGCGCTCGACCGCAGCGAGTCCTCTGCCCGCAACCGAGCTTGGATCCTCAAGCCAGTACGCGGGGTTGAATGTCTCGAGGCTCCACGGGCCCGCATAGCCGCCCTGCCTGAGCTGCCTGACGAGTTCCGCCAGCTTGACGACCCCGTCGCCGGGCAGCACACGGTCGCCGTCCTCCACCTCCCTCGGTGGCTTGCGCGGAGCATCGTTGAGGTGGACGAGCGCGAGTCTGCCGATCGGGTATCCGTCCAGCGGCAGGCTGCCGCTGGCGTGCCAGTGACAGGAATCGAGCACGAGCCAGATCCCATCGATGCCTTGAATCGTCTCGGCGGCGAGCGCGGGCGTGTTGATCGGAGAGTCACCAAAGCCGAGGAACTCGAAAGCGATCCGCAGGCCCATCGCGCCGGCTCGGTCGCGTGCCAGCTGCAGTGCATCGCGGGTGCCGGGGATGGCGCGACTGGCCGGCAGCCCGGGCGCACGCGGCGCGATCGCCAGCAGGTATGGGGATCCGACCTCCCTGCATAGGCGAAGACGCGCCTCGAGGTCCGCCTCGAGGAGTTCGCGGTGAATGCGGCCGTCCGGCAGCAAGCTCAACGCGACGCCATTCAGACTCAGGACTTCGTTCGGTCGCGCAGTCGCTGCGGTGGCGCGCACCTCCTCCGCGTCCTGCAGGAGCCGCTCGGCGCGGGCCTCGATTCCGGTGAACCCGGCCTCGCGCGCGATCGCCACGACGCGCTGGGTGGGAGTCGTCATGAGGGTGGCGCCGTTGAGGTAGATGTCGGCACTCATTTCTCGCGGATCACGCCGAACGTCAGGCCGGCCACGATGTACCGACGACCGATGACCATCAGGGCGAGCGGGAGCGCCATCGCAATCACCCCGGACGCGGCCATGTCGTTCCAGATGATCTCGAACTGGGTGACGAGGCCCTGTACTCCGACTGGAAACGTTTGCGAGTTGGGGGTCGCGGTGAGGATCAAGGCGAAGAGGAACTCACTCCACGCGAAGGTGAAGACGATGATCCCAGCCGCCATCACGCCCGGGGCCGCAAGTGGCATGAGCACCCGCCAGAACGCTATCCACCGGGTCGCCCCATCGACCAGCGCTGCATCCTCCAGCTCGAGGGGGATCTCTTCGAGAAATCCCTTCAACATCCAGATCGCAAAAGGCAAATTGAAGAGGGAGTAGATGCCGATCAGCGCGATGGGCTGGTCGTAGATCTGCAGCGTCCGGACGATCGCAAAGTACGGAATCACGACGGCGATGGGCGGCAGGAACCGCAGCGATAGAGCCCAGATCAGGATGTTCACGCGCAGCCGCGGCGGCACCGGCAATCGCGTGATCGGGTACGTGATGATCAGGCCCAGCACGAGTGTTACGACGACCGTCGAAAAGCACACCATGACGCTGTTCTTGAGCAGGACCCAGAACCCGCGGTCGATCAGCACGCTGGAATATGCGGCGAGGGTCGGGTTGTGTGGAACGAGGTGGACCGAGCTCGCGAACAGCTCTGCCTTGCTCTTCAGCGAGGTCACGACCAGCCAGTACAGCGGAAAGCCGTACAGGACGCCGGCGATTCCAAGTCCGACCGTCGCGAGCGCCGTCCTCAGGAGGACCCACCGTGTGACCCGGCCTGTGAGCCAGCGCGTGTACGCGCGCTTCATGCCTTCTCCAGCGGGAGTGCCCGCGAGATCAGCCTGTAGAGGACGCTGAACGAAACGAGGACCATCACGGCGAGCGCTGCGGCCTGGCCACCGTCGAAGAACTTGAACTCAACGCGGTACATGTAGAGGCTCAGCAGCTGGGTAGTGGTGCCCGGACCGCCCCCCGTGAGGATGAATATGTGGTCGAACACGCGCAGAACGTCGGCCAGCCGGAAGAAGATGATCAGAAGAAACAGAGGACGCAGGTAGAACAGGTCGATATACCTGAACTGCGCCCACCAATCCGCTCCGTCGATCTGCGCTGCTTCGACCGACTCACGTGGCACGGTCTGGAGGCCGGAGAAGAGGACGAGATAGACGAAAGGGGTCCACTGCCAGATGTCCACGCTCGCCACGGCCAGCATGGCAAGGTTGGGGTCGCCCAACCAATTGATCTCCTGGTGGATCACCCCCAGACGCTCCAGGATCACATTCAGAACCCCGTAGCTTGGGGCGTAGACCAGGCGCGCCACGACACCGATCGCCACCGGCGGCACCACAAGCGGGAGGATTGCCAGGACGTAGATCGCCGCCCGCAAGCCCAAAGGCCGCACGGTGCGGTGCACGAGCAGCGCGAAGCTCAAGCCGAGGAGGATCTCCAACGGCAGGACGATCACGCTGTAGACGGCAGTAGCCCGGATCGCGTCGATGAGGAGCGGGTTGCTGAGGGCACGTGAGTAATTGCTGAGTCCCACTAGCGTCCCGTCGTCCGCGCTGATCGACTGGATCACGACGAGCACGAAGGGGATGGTCACGATGACGAAGACGGCGCCCAACGCCGGCAGGAGCAGCAGGTAGGCCAGACGCTCGTCCCGGCTGAGCCGGCGCCTGCCGGTCCTCACCGCCTGGGCAGGGATGAGGGCCGGCAGTTTTTCCGGCGAGCGGATCACATCGTCAATTTAAGAGGGGTAACCGGCCTGCTTCATGGCCGCGCGAATTTGCGAAGCAGCCGCTGTCAGCGCGTCCTTCGGTGACTTGAGCCCGGCCACGGCCTGGTTGACCGCCGTGCCGTAGACCGTCTCGACCGCGTTCCACTGGTCGGTGCGCGGGCGCCAGTTCGGTTGCGCGGCCAGAGATTGAGCCAGTGCGGGGAAGTATGGATTGGCCTGGCCCAGGGTCGGGTCGTTGAGCAGGCTGGTGCGAGTTGGGATGCCCCCGTTCTGGACATAGGTCTTCATGTTGTCGGTCTTGATCAGCCATTTGATGAAGTCGGCAGCGGCTGACCCGTTCTGCGAGCCCTTGGGAATGCCGAGCAGCCAGTTGCCCATCATGCCGAGGCCCTTCCCGCTCGGGCCCTTGGGGATCGGGATGTACGCCATCTTGCCGACGACCTGGGAAACTCCCTGCGCCTCGACGACGCCGGTGACCTCGGCCGGCCACGTCGTGGACTGGAACGCCTGCCCGATCGCGATCAGCCTGTCACGGTCGGCCGCGTCGGTGTTCTCCGCGCCTGGCTCGGCGTATTTCTTCAGGTTTTGGGTGAGGAAAGTGATCGCGTCGATAGAGGCAGTGGAGTCGAGCATCACCTTCCAGTTGGAATCGAAGATGTCGCCTCCGAAAGACCACAGAATCGGGAGAGAGTCGCTGCTCGCCGGGTTGGTCGCCTTCCCGCGGATGACGTAGCCATAGAAATTCGCTTTGTTCACTTTCTGGGCGTTGGCCAGGACGTCATCCCAACTGGTCGGGGCTGTCGAGACGAGGTCCTTGCGATACATGAACATCTCGACGTTGCCGACGATGGTGATTCCGTACAGATGCTGCGACTTGCCCTGTTCCGAGGGCGGCACCGGCCCACGCGGTGGCGGCCAGGTGCCAACGTCGTAAACGATGCTCGGGATGTCCGAGTCGCGGGTGAATCCGAAGTTGGAATCGAGCGGCTGGAGCGCGCCCATGGTGCCGAACTTGGGCATCCAGGGATCGTCCATCATGCACAGGTCGTAGGAGGAGCCATTGGCCTGGAAGGTCGTGACGAGCTTCTCGAAGAGCTGGTCGTAGGGAAACTCGACGATCTCCATCGTGATGCCGGTCTGCGATTGATACATCGGCGCCACTTTCTTCAGCGGTCCATCCTCCGCGCCCTGGACGGCCGCAATCGTCAGCTTGGTCGTCTTGGTGGATGTGTTGCTGCCGGAGGTGCAGGCCTCGAGAATTGCCGGGATCGAGGTCAACATCGCTCCGGCGAATGCAGTCCGTTTGACGAACTCACGCCGGGAGATTCGCTCCATTTACAACCTCCTGTCAGGTTGAACAACCCTTTTCAAAAGGGCCTAACACGAACCTTTTCGTTCGAAATCGTATCAGTTTTAGTGGCCGACCTCAGAGCCCCCGCCCGAGCAAGTATTCAGGCCTGCTGTTCAGGTGCCATCACCGGCTCCGACGGACGATCTCTAGACGCGCGGGTGCGGTGCACGGCGGCCACAGACTCACAAAGTGCGATGTCCTGCAGAGCATCGCGACCGGAAGTCGTCGGGACGCGGCCGCTCGTCACGCAGTCATGGAAGTGGACGAGCTCCTAGCGTGCGATCACAGGCAGGTCGACCCAGGCCAGGACGCACTGCGCCTCCAGTTCGCTTACGTTTCTCGTCCATGCCATCGACAAGCGCTGTCGAATTTCGACCAGCGGCGCGTCCCCTGGTTGGTCCAAGATTTGTAGGGCGGTCGATGATTCGCAACCTCAATACGCGCAAGAAGGTGGTCGTCATCCGATGGTGAAAGGAAAGGTGGCGGGCGTCACGTTCAAGAGCCCGCTCCACCAGATGACGCAGACGACGGCCACGAGCCTGTGGAACGACTCGGCGGACCTGGACGAGCTCAAGTACGCGATCGAAAACGGCGCTGTCGGAGCCACCTGCAACCCGGTCATCGCGCTCGGGATCCTGAAAAAGGAGATGAACCTCTGGCGGCCTCGGATCCAGGCGCTCATGCGTGAGCTGCCCGGCGCGACCGAGGATCAGATCGGTTGGAAGCTCATCGAGGAGATGTCGGTCAGGGCCGCGAAGTTGCTCGAGCCCGTGTTTGCGGCGCGGGGCGGGCGCGACGGCCGCCTCTCGATCCAGACCGATCCCCGGCTGTACCGCGACGCCGGCGCCATAGTCGAGCAGGCGGTGGCGTTCAGCCTCCTCGCCCCCAACATGATCGTCAAGATCCCAGCCACCCAGGCAGGCATCGGCGCCATCGAGGAGGCTACGCACCGCGGGATCACCATCAACGCCACGGTTTGCTTCACGCTGCCGCAGTGCCTCGCCGTCGCGGAAGCGGTAGAGCGAGGTCTGCGCCGCCGGGAGGTGGACGGCAAGGACATCGAGTCGATGGGCCCGGTGTGCACGATCATGGTCGGCCGGCTCGACGACTGGATGAAGGTCTTGCTCGAGAAGCGTGAGATCTCGGTCGACCCAGGCATTACGGAGTGGGCCGGCGTCGCCGTTTTCAAGAAGACTTACGGCATCTTCCGCCAGCGCGGCTACAGGGTGCGACTGCTGTCGGCCGCGTTCCGCAACCACATGCACTGGAGCGAGCTCATCGGTGCGGACGCGGTCGTTTCGCCTCCCTCCGCGTGGCAGAAGCGCTTCAACGCCAGTGGCATCGAGGTGCGGCCACGCATCGACGATCCCGTCGACCCGAAGGTCATCGCAGCCCTGCTCGACCATTTCACCGACTTCGGTCGGGCGTATTCGGAAGACGGCCTGACCATCGGGGAGTTCGACACTTTTGCGCCGACCGTGCGGACGCTGCGCCAGTTCATCGCAGCATGCACGGATCTCGACGGCCTGGTGCGGGACGTGATGCTCCCCGACCCGACCTAGGGCGAGCGTGAAGACCGTACGGCTGACCGTGGCCCAGGCGCTGGTGCGATTCCTGTCCGCGCAGCGCACCGAGCGCGACGGTGTTGAGCACCGTTTCATCGAAGGCTGCTTCGGCATCTTCGGCCACGGCAACCTCACCGGGGTCGGGCAGGCGTTGGCCGAGAACCCCGCGCTGCTCACGTACTACCAGGCGCGCAACGAGCAGGCGATGGTGCACACCGCCGCAGGTTTCGCGAAGATGCGCAACCGCCTCGCCACGCTGGCATGCACGACGTCCATCGGTCCAGGCGCGACCAACATGGTCACGGGTGCCGCAGCCGCGACCGTGAATCGCATTCCAGTGCTGTTGCTGCCAGGTGACGTCTTTGCGTCTCGGCGGCCGGACCCGGTCTTGCAGCAGCTCGAGACGCCATGGCACGGCGACATCAGCGTCAATGACGTGCTCGTGCCAGTCTCGAGGTACTTCGACCGCATCCAGCGACCCGAGCAGCTCATCCCGGCAGCCCTTGCCGCGATGCGCGTGCTCACCAGTCAGGCCGACACCGGCTCCGTCACGCTGGCGCTGCCCCAGGACGTGCAGACGGAGGCGTTCGATTACCCGACGGAGTTTTTGGAGGCCCGGACATGGCGAGTAGGCCGTCCGGCACCCGACGCCGCGGCGTGCGACCGGGCGGCGGGGGTCATCAGGGCGGCCAAGCGCCCGTTGATCGTCGCGGGTGGCGGGGTCATCTACTCGGAGGCGACCGGGGCTCTGCAGCGCCTGGTCGATCGAACCGGTGTCCCGGTGGCCGAGACGCAGGCCGGCAAAGGCTCGCTGCCGTTTGACCACGCAGGCGCTGTCGGAGCGATCGGCGCGACTGGCACACTGGCCGCGAACCGTATCGCGGCTGACGCGGATGTGGTCATCGGCATCGGCACGCGCTACAGCGACTTTGTGACCGCGTCTCGCACCGCATTTCAAAATCCCGCGGTGCGGTTCGTGAACATCAACATCGCCGACCTCGACAGCCACAAGCTGGCCGGCCTCGCGTTGACCGGCGACGCGCGTGCGGCGCTCCAAGCCCTCGATGAGCGGCTCAAGGGTTGGAGCGTCGACGGCGCCTACCGAACACGCTGCGAACAGCTCCGCGCGGACTGGGACCGAGAGGTCACGCGCCTCTACAACCTGGGGCACACCCCCCTGCCGGCCCAGTCGGAGGTGATCGGCGCTGTGAATGAGCTCTCGGGCTCACGCGACGTGGTCGTCTGCGCCGCCGGTTCGATGCCGGGTGACCTTCACAAGCTGTGGCGCGCCCGCGATCCGAAGGGCTACCACGTCGAGTACGGATATTCGACCATGGGCTATGAGATAGCAGGGGGTCTTGGTGTGAAGCTGGCAGACCCGTCGCGAGAGGTCTATGTCCTGGTTGGCGACGGCTCCTACCTGATGATGGCGCAAGAGATCGTGACGTCCATCCAGGAGCGCGCCAAGCTGACGATCATCCTCGTCGACAACGAGGGCTTTGCCTCGATCGGGGCGCTTTCGCGGTCGAAAGGTATGGGCGGGTTCGGCACGCGCTATCGCTATCGCGCCGATGGCTCGCTCGGTGACGACGTCGCGCCTGACGACGGCGAGCGGCTGCCGGTCGACCTGGCGCTCAACGCGGAAGGTCTCGGGGCCCACGTATTGAGGGCTCGCAGCGTCGAAGACCTGCGGGACGCCCTCCTGGCGGCGAAAAACATCGAACGCACGGTGGTCATCCACGTGCCGGTGGACCGTTACGAAGCTGTCCCGAGCTACGACAGCTGGTGGGACGTACCGGTGGCGGAGGTGGCTGAGTCGGCCGATGTAAAGAAGGCGCGGGAAGAGCACGCCCGGGGGCAGGCCCGCAGGCGGTGGTACCTGTGAGCAAGCTCGTCATGCGACGTCCGCAGGCGCCGGGGCCCAACGGCCGAATCGTCGCGATCTCTCCGGAGTCCGCTGGATGGAAATACGTCGGGTTCGAGGTTTACCAGCTCTCGCCGCGCGGCCGCATCGAGTGCTCGACGGCTGGGCGCGAGCTGTGTGTGGTGATTCTCTCCGGACGCGCCGACGTCAAGTGCGGCGGGCACATGTGGCGCGACGTCGGTTCGCGGGAAAGCATTTTCGCCGGGCCCCCGGACGCGGTTTACATCCCGCCGGGAAATGGGCTCGTGATCGAGGCCAGGACCGAGTGCGAGCTCGCGATGTGTTGGGCCCCCGCCAAGCGCGGCGTTGCGCCTGCTCGGCTTGGCGCAGCCGATGTCCGCCCGTTCAAGCGGGGATCAGGCAGGACGGAGCGAACCATCCACAACATCCTGATGGAGGACCGCCCGGCCGAATCGCTGCTGGTGACCGAAGTGTTCACGCCCGGCGGTAACTGGTCCAGCTACCCGCCGCACAAGCACGATACCGAGGACATTCCGCGTGAGACGTACCTCGAGGAGACCTACTACCACCGGACGGCCCGTCCGGATGGCTTTGCCGTCCAGCTCGTCTACACGGACGACCGCTCGCTCGACGAGGCGATCCAGGTCCGTGACGGAGACGTCGTCCTGGTCCCGCGAGGCTACCACCCGGTTGCTGCGGCGCCGGGCTACGACCTGTACTACCTGAACGTGATGGCGGGACCGGTGCGGCGCTGGCTGGTCACAACCGACCCCGCCCATCGATGGCAGCTCGACTGACGGGTTGGTTGCGCCGAGGTCGGGCGGTTATCTACCGCGCGGCCCGGCAAGCTCGCATGTCGTCTTGTCGATCGCACGCACAACTAGGACAACTCCGCGATCACCGCCTTCGCCACATCGACAAGATCTACCGTGAATAGTCGCCAAAATGCGCTCGTGCGCGTTGACACAGACAGACGCCAGCTTTCAACAGCGCGGACTAGATGCTCATGTGGGGCACCAACGAGATCCACAACCGGTGCTGGGCCAGACGATCACGGCCATTTCCCCCTACCGCTAGCGGCCGGTACACTTGCCTCTTCGCGCCGGCCACACACGAGGGAGGAAATGACCATGCGGTGGTTTCGCCTATTGGTGGCAGCCTTTGCCGCGCTGATCGGCCTGTCCACGCTAAACGCGTACGCGGCAGGCCTCGTCCAGCTGAGCAGCGATCCGTTCACCAACAACACCAGTCAGCATCGGACCGAGGTCGAGCCCGATACGTTCGCATTCGGTTCGACGATCGTCTCCGCTTTCCAGGTGGGCCGCTTCTTCAACGGCGGCGCCTCGGACATCGGCTTTGCCACTTCGAACGACGGTGGCAAGACGTTCACCAGCGGCTTCCTGCCGGGCACGACCTTCCAGTCGACGCCGGCCAACCTTAAGTACCAGCGGGTGAGCGATCCTTCGGTCGCCTTCGACGCCAGAGACAACGTCTGGATGATCTCCTATCTCGGGATTCCTCCGGCGCTGGTTCCGGTTGACGTCCTCACCAGCCGCTCCACCGACGGCGGGCTGACGTGGGGACAGCCCGTGGTCATCACGGCCGACGGGCAGTTCAACGACAAGAACTGGACCGTCTGTGACAACACAGGGAGCAGCCCGCACTACGGCAACTGCTACACCGAGTTCGACGACGCCTCGCTCAGCGACCTGGAGCAGATGAGCACGTCCATTGACGGCGGCCTTACCTGGGGCGCGGCGCTCGAAACCGCCCAGCACCTGCACGGTATCGGCGGCCAGCCGCTGGTCCAGCCGAACGGAACGGTGATCGTCCCGGTGGGTGGGTTTGCTTCGCGGGGCGGCGACGTCAACGCCTTTAGCTCGGCCGACGGCGGCGCGAGCTGGGGCAGGACGACGCGCATCGCAGACGTCACGGCGCACCTGGTAGCCGGAGGCCTGCGCAACGGCCTTGGCCTTCCCACGGCTGAGATTGACGCGTCGGGCAAGGTTTACGTGGTCTGGCCAGACTGCCGCTTCGAGCCAGGCTGCACCGCCAACGACCTCGTCCTCAGCACGTCGACCGACGGCACGAACTGGTCTCCGGTTACGCGCATACCGGTCGACCTGATCGGCAGCGGAGTCGACCACTTCATCCCCGGCCTGGCCGTTAACATGGCCACGTCGGGTGCCAGCGCTCAACTAGCGCTTGCCTTCTACTTCTATCCCAACGCCAGTTGCACTGCGGCGACCTGCCAGCTCGAGGTGGGCTCTTCGACCTCCGCTGACGGCGGCGGCAGCTGGACTTCGAACCAGCAGATTGCCGGGCCGATGTCGCTGTCCTGGCTCGCCAACACGAGCCAAGGCCGCATGGTAGGCGACTATATATCCACCTCGTTCGTAGGCGGGCCGGCATTCCCGGCCTTCGCGGTCGCGAACCCTCCTGCGGGAGGCGTTTTCGACGAAGCGATGTACACCGTCAAGGGTGGGCTCAGCGTGGGCCGCAGCAACGGCGCACATGACCAGCTCGCGATCCCCAGCAACGGGCCGGACTCGGGGAGCAACCAGACCGACCAGTAAGCCGTCTCACTGGGGCGCCCGCAGCCTTCTGCGGGCGCCTCCCCTTCGGCTAACCTCGACCTGTGGGCGAGCCGCATTGCGTGATGTACCTCCTGAACGGAGAGGGCTGCATCCCCGATCCCGCCGCGCGTGAAGCTGCGGCGTGTCGCGGATAAACAGCCGATGATCGGCCCCACCGAATGGACGATCCCGGCCCGTGGGTGGGCCCCGATCAAATCTGATCTCGTGGCGCTGAGGCGTTATGCGCCAGGAGCCTTGCCCTTGGTCAGCCCAACGCCGGTGGCGAGTGTTTCCTGGCTCTCGTACTCGTCGTGGCGGCGCCACCACAAGCCGGTCTCGTTCCGACCGAATGGCGCGCGGTCGAGCCACTGGTACATACCCCAGAGGCCGTCAATCCCGCGCTCGTACGCCGAGTAGGTGTGATACACGACGCCGTGCTCGAGCGCAAACGCACTCACCCCGGGCCCTTCTCGCCTGTACGTCGGCCAGTCCGTTCCAACGCTCGAGGTGAGCTCGGCGACGAACGGATTCTCTTCGCTGCCCTCGGGCGGCCGAAAGTCCACTGTGCGGAAGTTGTACTCGACGGCTCCCGACTCCCACTCCTCCTTGGTATGCGCCACATGGAAGTCGTAGTTGAAGTCGCTTTCGAACGAAGACGCCCAGGGGAAACTCCAGCCCATCCGCCGCTTGTACGCCTGCAGTTTCGCGAGCGGAGCCCGCGACACTGCGCTGAGCGTGATGTCGTGATTCGCCAGGTGGACGACGGAGCCGTCGAAGCCGTCCGCGATCGCCGAGCAGGACGGACACCCTGCCTCGTACTCGGGCCCAAACATGAAGTGATATATGAGGAGCTGGGAGCGTCCACTGAAGAGATCGGCGAGGGACGCCGCGCCCTCGTCGGTCTCGAAGCGGTAGTCCTTCTCGATTCGAACCCAGGGCAGGTCCTGCCGCAACCGCGCCAGTTCGTCGCCACGCCGCGTCTGCGCTTTCTCCGCCTCGAGTAGCTCCAGCCGGGCCGCAAGCCACTCTTCACGTGTTCCGGTCTTGTGATCGCTCATTGTTTCTCTCCTTCTTGTTAGCGACAACTGGGGTGGCGCGCGCCACCGATGACTTCTCACATCGGTGGCGTGAGCCCGGGAACCGACGAGGGCGAGATGACGATCAGGATTCCAAGGCACGAACCGACGAATAGCGGCACGGCACGCACACCGCCGGCATGAGCGTGTCGAAAGACTGCCGGAACCGCGCCCGGGAGCATCATCGCCGCCATCATTGACACCCACAGGGCGACGAAGAACGGAAACCAACCGAGCGGGGTCGCACGCCCATGTCCATCCCGCTCACCTGCCGGACCGCGACGACCCAGGATGCGGCCGCGAGCCCGAGCGTCGCCGTCAGCTCCGCGGCCGTCCCGGCTGTCATGGCGCCAGTCCGTAGAGGTAACGCCAACGTAACCTTGTTGCTCAAGAGCACGGTTACGTCCTTCATTCCTCAACGAATCGCTTGAGACGGTCGAGCGCTTGATCCCATCGCTTCGAGACGTGCTGGAGATAGGTTCGCGCCGCTTCCATTTGTTCGGGCTCAAGCTCCCAGATGCGTTCGCGGCCGCGCCGCAGATCCGAGACGAGCCCAGCGGTGGCGAGCACGGTCAAGTGCTTGGTAACGGCCTGTCGAGTGACAGCAGATCCGTCGGTCAGTCGGGTAATCGAGAGAGGGCCCTCGGAGCTTAGTCGGGCCACCAGAGCCAGCCTGGTTTCGTCACCGAGTGCCGCAAACACAGGCGCAGCGCGGGAAACCTCGCGCCAGTCGGCGCTATGAAGCGACATGTCGCGCGATGTTCTCGAGCTGCGCAGCCCAGCCCGCGTCGTTCATCCGAAGTGCTTCAGCACGCCGCGCCGGCGGAATTCCGTCGAAGCCTGACTCGACCACCTTGAGCCGCGTGCCTTCGGCGACTTCCTCAAGTTGGAATTCGACCAGTGTGGTGGGCTCGCTCGAGTAGTCCACGCCGGCTTCGACTGCGTATGGATGCCAGCGGTACGACATCCAGTTCTCTGGATCCATCCGCTCGATCGCGATCTCGATGGTCACCTGCCCATGGCCGGGCAGCGTGATCTGGCCGTGGACACGCCCGCCTGGCACGAAATCGCCCTCGAGCTTCATGCCGAACCAGGTGCCGAACTGGTCGGCGTCGGCAAGAGCGTGCCAGACACGGGAGCGGGTTGCGCGCAGAACGATCTCTTTCTCGATCCGGTCTGTAGCGTTGTGCAACTTCATGGTTGCATCTTACTGCTGCTACTCCTGGAAATGCAACCCGCAGTTTGCATATCCACCGTCCGTAAAGTCTCGGCCTCCATGCCCCACTTGACCGCACTCGGGCGCCCGGCTATGCTCAACCTAATGGTTGAATATCGCGAGGATCGGCTCGATGCCACGTACGGCGCGATTGGTCACCCCGTACGGCGGGCGGTGCTGGAAAGGCTCCGAGCGGGCGAAAGCCGGATCACAGAGCTGGCCGCTCCATTCTCGATATCGCTTGCGGCCGTCTCCAAGCACATCCAGGTTCTCGAGGAGGCCGGACTGGTGGAGCGTGCGGTTCACGGGCGGGAGCACCGCCTTTCCCTCAACCCATCTCCATTGCTCCCAGCAGCGCATTGGATTGATTCGTATCGGGCGTTTTGGGAGCAGAGGCTCGATGCGCTCGAAGCCAGGCTGCGGGCCGGACGCTCACTGTGAGCAGCCCCGACGCTATCGAGATTCGCCGGTGGCTTCCGGCTCCGATTGCCGAGGTTTTCCGGTGGTGGACAGAGGCCGAAATGCTCAGCGAATGGATGACGCCTTTCGGCGAAGCGGAAGCGTTTGTGGACCTCCGGGTCGGTGGCGGCTTTCGCATCGTGATGCGAAGTGGCGATGTGACGATTCACCACCGCGGAGAGTTTGTTGAGATCGAGGCGCCCAGGCGCCTCGTGTTCACGTGGGTATCACCCTACACAGGACCCGAGCCGAGCCTGGTGACGGTAGAGCTCGAGCCAGATGGCGAGTCGGCAACACAGTTGCGGATGGTTCATGGCGGCCTACCCAGTGATGTCGCACAGTCACATCGAGACGGCTGGGGTGCCATGCTCGAGCGCCTTCGGGCGGGGCTGAGTAGGAATCAGGCCGAGGTTGCGAAGTGGCCGTCGACGTCCTGACAGAAACTCTGATCAACCGCCCCCGATCAGAGGTCGCCGCGTATGCGGCCGATCCGTCGCACGCGCCTGACTGGTACGCGAATATCGAGTCGGTAGAGTGGAAAACAAGCCCGCCGATTGCGATTGGCTCGCGGATGGCATTTGTGGCCAGATTTTTGGGTCGCCGCCTCTCCTATACCTATGAGATCACCGAGCTCTTGCCGGGAGAGCGGTTGGTAATGCGTACCGCTGAAGGACCGTTTCCTATGGAGACCACCTATACATTCGAGTCGGCTGGGGAGACCAGCACGCGGATGACTTTACGAAATCGCGGAGAGCCGAGTGGATTTTCGAAGGTAAGCGCTCCGCTGACGGCAGCGGCCATGCGCCGCGCAAATCGAAAGGACCTGGCCCGCCTCAAGACCCTGCTCGAACACGGATGATGCGCCCGATCCGGAGGGCTGGCACGGAGCGCCATTTCTGATCGGGCTGCAGCGACCTGCTAACTGCAAGGTTCAGGGTTCGAGTCCGCCGGAGGGTCCGGGTCCCGTGGCCGACCGGGACCCGGCGTCGCTCGAATCATCCGGCGGCGACCGCCTCGGGGAGCTGTCCCGGCAAGGCCATCAGGCCTTTGTCGGTTTGGTCGACGTACGCGAGCGAACTGTGAGTTTCCTTCCAATCGAACTTGATCTCGCCGGTGGACTTGAGGACTGAGGTCTGCGCGACCTCCATCTCCTTGTATTCGAATCCGTCAGGGAGACGGACGATGACCCGCTGTTGATCACCGGTTGCAGGGACCGAGAGAGGCACGGAGCGCGTCTCGATCTTGCCTGGAATCGAGATGTGCGCGCGCCGCCCCTTGTAGTCGAACTGCCACGTAATCGGCACGAAATGCGGTCCGTGGATCGTGGTGATGATCTGGGAGAGGATTTCGAACAGTGGCCCTCCCTGCTGCCCGGTCAAGATCGCGATCAGGCCCTGGCGCTGCTTTTCAGTCGCGTTCTGGTCGATGTACACCTCGGCTGTGCCGTTGCCTTCATGGAGCGCGCCCGGAAAATGGACCGCCACGACCCAGCTGAGGCCGTCGAGCTTCACCCCGTCGACCTCGCCGTCGGTGATCCGCATACCGACGAGCCCTTCGCAAAACTTGTGTGGCGAGGGAATTCCGGCTGTGTCGCAAGCGCACGTCGCCAGACAGTTGCAGTTCTTGAGGTATTCCCCCTTCATTCGAAACATCTTTCCTACTCGTTCACCTCCTCTTGGCCATCAGCTATGTCCGGACATCCCGGATCCGACACCCGAAAGCCAGGCCAGCAGCTCGGGCCGAACGATGACGAAGACGCCGATGCCGGCGACCAGTGAACCGGCCAGGCGCGTCACCGCTGGCCCATGACGCCAATTCTTCTCGGCCAGAAAGACCAGCGCCAGGGCCACCATCCACGTGAGATTCATCAGACCAACCACGACCAGGACCGACATCAGCGCCCAGCAGCAGCCGAGGCAGTAGGCGCCATGGGAGATTCCGGCACGCAGCGCCGAACGCCACCCTCCGCCGAAATCGTGCTCCAGGATAAAACCGACCGGAGTCCTGCACGCCCGCAGGCAGGTTCCTTTCCAGGGTGTGAACTGGTACACGCCGGCCACGATCAAGGCGGCGCCGGCGACCCAGGCGGTCCATGGACCGGCACCCACCCGAGCGAACAAGACCAGAGCCGTCAAAGGAACCACGCCGGCGGCAGACCAGACGACCAGGTAACCCAGCAGGAAGGTTGCGGTGGGCACCCAACCCTCGCCCCTTTGAAGGACGACCATGCGATGCGCCAGCACCACCGGCGCGACTGCCGGAAACATCATCGCGACCATCATCGAGATCCACATGGCCATGAAGAGCGGCACCGTCAGGCCGGCCGGCATGTTGACGCCGATCTGACCCAGGCCGGTTGCCATCCCGGTCATGTCGAACGATTGCCTGACGGTCAGCAGCCACCCACCCGCACCTAGAAGCAGCAACACCGCGACCACCCCGAAGGTCGCTCGCTTCTCCAGGAGCGAGTAGGCCATCGCCGGCCGCTCGGACCGGACAGCCGGCGAGTCAGCCAACTGCCCCATTGCCCGCCCGCCGATGAGTGGCGATCAAGATTCCGTAGTTGGACACGCAGTAGGGGACCAGGTAGGTGAGGGCGATCTTCAGCCACGTGAAAGGTGTCGCCTGGCCCCGAAGCAGGACGTCGAGCTGGTTGATCGTGAGCAGGATCGTCCCGACGACGGCCGCCAGGATGAGCGTTCGGCGAAGGTTCGGTGGGTAGAGGCAGACGCGTGGGATCTGGGCCCATTGCGTCCACGAAGGAACTGACTCCACCCCACCAGGTCCTCCAGTACGCGGTGACGGCTGCACGCGGACTCTACTCGAACTCAGCCCGATCCGTCCGAGTCAGTTCGCGTGCTTGCTCAGGAAGGCGAGGGTTCTCTGGTTGAACGCCTCCACGTTCTCGTAGATCGGTGCGTGGGCGCAGTCCTCGAAGACGTGCACCTCAGAGCCCTTGATCTGCCCGTGCAGCGTGTCGGCGAATCGCGTTGAAGTGACCATGTCGTAGCGCCCAAAAGTTATCTGTGTCGGGGCTTTGATGGCGCCGAGGTGGGCCAGGCAGTCATGGTTGATGACGGCGTCAGATTCGCGAAGAAAAGCATCGAGCGGCTGCACAGGACGGCTGCGCACGAAATCAGCCAGCGACTTGACGTAGTCAGGCTTCGATGCGTACAGGCCAGGCGTGAAGCACCACGGAAAGATGCCGAGGATCACCATGTCCGCGACGCTGCCGAGACCTTTGGCCATGACCTGCCATCCCTCGACGACCGTCCTCAGAAACGGGTCCGTCTTCGGCCATGCGCTGTGCAGCGACAGGGATTTCACCTTGTCAGGATGCTTTGACGCCAGCCACATCCCAACAGCGGCTCCAAGTGAAAGGCCTGAGACGTGGGCGCGATCAATGCCCATCGCCTGCATGAAGGCCGCCACGTCGTCCGCGAACAGCTCGGTCGAATAGGGCGTCGCGGGTTTGTCGGACTGGCCGGCGCCGCGCAGATCCACCGAAATGCACCTGAAATGTTTGGCGTACTCGCCAACCTGAAAGGCGTAGCAGGCCTGGTCCGCGGCGAGGTACGGGATGAGGACCAGCGGTTCACCTTCGCCCTGGGTCTCGTAGTAGAGGTTCACGTTGTTGGCGCGCACTGTCGGCATGGCGGATTCCTCCCTTACGCACGATGTGGGCGCCGTTGCCCCACCGCGATCTCGCACCCATCTTGGGCCAGCCGGGACTCGACGGCAACCCCCGTCCGCCGCACTCCTGGGTAAGCCTGTTGACGCTGGTGGAGCTACTTTGCTACCTTGGCCCCCGGATTCCTCGCGCTCCAGCGTGCGGAGAGCAAGCCAAGGGGTAGGCGTTGCGCACTTATCGCTACGCGAGCCATGCAGTGGTGCTGTTGGTGGCGACGGCAATTTCGGGCTATTCGGCAGTCAACCTCAACCTGTCGTTGATTCCGAGGCCCGGCGCCGTCAACGCCGACGCCGCCAACGGAGCAGGTCAGCTCGGCGACGTTCAGCTTGGCGGGGACGGCACGATCATAAAACCGATTTCGATTCCCACCTCGCCGCTGCCGGACCGCAAAGCCATTCGGTACGCGGTGAAGGAGGGAGACACCCTCGACGGCATCGCGCAAAGATTCGGCATCACGTTTAGAGACATCACATGGTCGAATCCAGGCTTGCGCTTGCCCCTCGCCGCGGGAAAGATTCTCGAGCTGCCTCCCGTGCCTGGCGTCGTCGTCATCGTCAAGCCGGGCGATTCGCCGGCGAGCCTCGCTGCGGCCTACGGTGCGGACGTCACCACCATCCTGGGGTTCAACGGCATTCGCGCCGCGCAGCTGACGTCGGGCTTGACGATCGTGATTCCGATCGACCCGCTGGTCGGACCGAATTTGAGTACTGGCGCGCCTGCCGACCCGATACATCCCGGCGAGTTGCTCTGCCCGATCCAGGGGGCGCAGATCATTCAAAAGTTCGGACCGACGTCGTTTGCGGTCGAGCCGTCGTACGGCGGCTACATTCACTTTCATTCCGGTGTCGATCTGCTGGCGGCCTATGGGACTCCGATTCTGGCCGCCGCAGGTGGAAGGGTGACAGCCGCAGGCCCCGCGGACTACTTCGGCATCCGGGTCGAGATAACCGACAGCTACGGGTTGGTGGAGATCTACGCGCACATGTCAGACGTTGCGGTCGCTGTTGGGGAGCCGATCCAGCAGGGCCAGAGGATAGGCCTGGTCGGCAGCACGGGTCTCTCCGTCGGCTCGCATCTGCATCTGCAGCTCGAGGTTGGTCGCCTGCCGACGGATCCGTTGCCGCTCATCGGCTGTTAAGGACGGTTAGCGCGCCGTCATCGGCCGTTCTACGCTGAACGCATGCGAATCGACAGGTTCGCTTTCGGCACCATCCGCATCGACAGCGAGACCTACGACCGTGACGTGGTGATCGACCGCGGCGAGGTCCGGCTGCGGAAGAAGAAACCCTCCAGGCAGTTCCGCGATGAGTACGGCCACACGCCACTCTCGATGGAAGAAAAGATCCCCTGGAAGTGCTCGCGCCTCGTCGTGGGAACCGGTGCCCAGGGAGCGCTCCCCGTGATGCCCGCCGTGCTCGAAGAAGCCCGGCGTCGTGGGGTGGAGGTCGTTGCGATCCGGACAGACAAAGCGATCGAGCTGCTGCGCAACGCAGGCGGCGACACGAACGCGGTGCTCCACATCACCTGCTGACATGAGCCCGGTCCGGACCCGGATGACCGCCGCATGCTTTGCGCTTGCGGGCCTGCTCTTCGTCCTCTATCCCGCGATCCGGCCGTTCTCGGACGAGTCCTCGCTGCAGGGGGCCGCGGCGTTTGCATCGGCTGCCTGGATCGTCGCCCATTCGCTCGCCATCGTCGCTTTCGTTCTGGTCGTCCTGGGCATGCTGGGCGTGTACCTGCTCCTCCTACGGACGGCGGTCGAAGGGTTGACCCTGGTCTCACTGGTGCTGAGCTGGATTGGCGTCGGGTTGACGCTGCCGTTCTACGGCGCCGAGGTGTTCGGACTCCATGCCATCGGCCAGGCTGCGCTGAAGCAAAACAATGCCGGTCTTGTGTCGTTGGCCGGCGACGTGCGCGGTGAGCCGGGCATCTGGTTCATCATCACCGGGCTGATCCTCCTTGGCGCCGGCATCGTCGTCTTTGCGGTCGCGATCTGGAGATCCAGTGTCCTCATCAAGTGGGCCGGAATTCCGCTGGCGGTTGGCTTTGCCCTCTACATCCCGCAGTACACCGCACCCCAGGCGCTGCGTGTCGCGCACGGACTGCTGGTCACGCTGGCATGCGGGCTCATCGCGTGGAACGTGTTCAGCTTGCGGCGTTAGCGGGGCTGGTCGCTCTCGCTGTAGCGTGTGGAAAGGAGTCGATGGTGGCCGCCTCGATCAGCGTTTCAAGCCAGGCATTCGGCAGCGGCAGCGCCATTCCGGCTCGGTACACCTGCAGCGGCGCCGACGTCTCGCCTCCCGTCAGCTGGAGCGGCGTTTCAGGTGGCGCGCAAAGCCTCGCACTCACGGTGATCGACCCGGACGCACCCGGCAAACCCTTCGTCCACTGGGTGCTTTTCAACCTGCCTCCGGCGACGTCGGGACTGTCCGAAGGTGCTGCCCCGCCGGGTGGCAGCGTCCAGGGACGCAATGATTTCGGCAGCAACGGCTATCGCGGTCCTTGCCCGCCGCCAGGGTCGCCCCACCACTACCACTTCAAGGTCTACGCCCTGGACATCGTGACCACGCTGCGAGAGGGGGCATCCAGTTCTTCCTTTCAGGACGCGATCAACGGGCACGTACTTGCAACGGGGGAAATCGTCGGGACGTTCAAGCGGTGACGACCGCGCGCGCCTGGCGCGCGACTAGCCCTTTCGGTTGGCGGTCAGGTCCCAGGCGAACTGGACTGTCGAGCCGAGCGTCCCGTCCACCTTCTGCTCCTTGTAGGTCAGGTCGATCTTGGAGAAATTGAAGCTCACCGACTCCACCGGCCTCTCGGCGTTGGTGTCGGCGACTTCCTGGACTGAGCTGACCAGGACGTTTGTGAACTTGACGAAGAGAAATTCGAACTGACCCTCTCTGTTCGAGCCGGGCGAGGTGTTGCGGCGGCCGGTGAGAAGCGCTGATGGGATTCGCTGGCCGCTCGCGCACGCCAGCAGCAGCTTGGGTGAGGCCTTGGTCAACCCGGAGACAAAGTGGAAATCCTGGATCGAAACCCGGCCCCCGGCGAGGCCGGCGCCGGTTGCAGCGGCGCTGCCCGTGTGCGTCTCACCCCAACTCCAGGACACGAGATCGATCTCTAGTTTGTGCTTGAAGTCGGTCGACTCGCCGTCGATGCCGTCGAATTTGAGGAAGTAGTCAGCTGCCGCCATCGATCATCTCCCGAGGTTCAATGTAAGGGTGAATTCCGCCGTCCCGTCGCCACCTGTCTCGAGCGGGCTCTGCGAGCTGACGTAGTTCCCGGTCGCGCCGAGGAAGCGGCCGGTCCCGCCGACGACCGCGAATACGTTCTCGCCGCTGCCCGTCGTGGTGCCCATCCCGATCAAGGTCCCGTCCGGTAGCTGGAAGGTGTGTGTCTCGAGCTGGGCCGTCGCGTATGGTCCATGGCCGGCGGCGGCGTCCAGGTGGACGACCGACGCAAAGAAAGTTCCGACCTGAGCGTCGCCGCAGGCGTGGCTGAGGATGCCCGAGATCGATACCTGGTCACCGCGCTTGGGGAGATCGCCTCGCCTCAAGCCCGGCGCGGCCAGGTGCCAGTCGGTTCCGTACAGCTTGATCGTCTGCGCGTTCGCGGTGGCAGTCGAGAGCAGCGTTCCGGACCTGGCCCTCTCGGCGACTCCGGTGAGGCCGACGATGCCGGCCAGCGCCCCAACCGCAAGCAGGCCCTGACGCAAGACGTTGCGTCTGCTGGTCCTCAGCCCTTCCGACACAAGCGATCTCCTGCTAGTCCGCCGACGGTTGCGCAGCAAGGATAATCCGGCCAGAGCGAATTGCAATATCTAAATGGTTAAGCGAAAGCGAACGCCGCGCGCATCCACGCCGGCGGTGATGAGGAGCCTTGCGGTCGCCCCCGACCGGCCTGCGCTCCAGCATCTGAGGACCGCTCTGGGCGCGGCCGGCTATACGCGTGACAACGTGCGGCGAGCCCTCCAGACCGACCACAACCTGACGGCGCTGCCTGGCGAGGTGGTCGTTTTCGAGCATCGGCTCACAGGCCGGACGGCGGTCGAGACGCTCATTCGAACATTCCTGATCGGCTCCACCGTCCCTGCGGAGGCCCTGGAGTCGAGCCTACCCGCGGTCGGTCTGGGCAGGCTTGAGGGCCTCGGCGTGGTGGAGCGGGTGGACGGCGGTGTCCGGTCCACCATCCGGATCATCCCCCACGGTGACGTCGTCGTCGCATGTGACCGCAGCTACTACGCCGACCCCGACCACCAGGCTGCCGATGCCGTTACCGGCGTGACCAGCCCCGCCATCCTGCTCGCGGACCTCAGCATCCGAAGGCGGACCGGCACCGCGCTCGACCTGGGGACCGGCGGAGGCATCCAGGCTGTCCTTCTCGCCAACCACTGCGATCGGGTGGTCGCGGTCGACATCAATCCCCGAGCCCTTCAGTTCGCCGAGCTGAACCTCTGCCTCAACGCGATCGAGAACGTCGAGCTCCGCAAGGGCAGCTGGTTCGAGCCGGTCGACGGCGAGCGGTTCGACATCATAACGGCCAATCCGCCGTACGTCATGTCGCCCGACTCGACCTTCCTCTATCGCGACAGCGGCATGCCGGCGGACAGCCTGTGCCGGCGTCTCGTCATGGACATGCCGCGCTTTCTGGAAGAGGGTGGTTTCGGGCACATCCTGATCAGCTGGGCGCTGCGGGCCGGCGAAGAGTGGTCCCAACCTCTGCGCCGCTGGGTCGACGCGCTCCCCTGCGACGCGTGGCTGCTGCACTACCTGACCGAGGACCCGCTGTCGCAGGCCGCCAAGTGGAACCAGCCGTTGATCTCCGAAGGGCTGGCCACCTACGGCGCGGCGCTCGATCGGTGGACCGAGTACTACCGCCGGGAAGAGATCGAGCGTATCGCCTTCGGCGCTGTGATTCTGCGCAGGCGTTCGGGAGGCTCGAACTGGGTGCGGGCCGACTCCTTCCGGGCCGGGCAGGGCTCGTCGGCCGGGCTGGTGCTGCGGGTGTTCGAGGCCGAGGACTTCCTCCAGGGACTTCGCGACGACCGGGCGCTGCTCGACGAACGGTTTGCGCTCGTGCCCGAGCACCAGGTTGAGCAACGGATGCGAGCGAGTGATGGCCAGTGGCAGCTGCAGGACGCCACCCTTACTCTCACGCAGGGGATCGCGTTCCACGGGATCCTCGACCTGAACACCGCCCAGCTCTTGCCGCATCTCGACGGCCGCAAGACCCTGCGGCAGGCAGTGTCAGAGACCGGCCGCGACCTGGACCTGGCGGAAGGCGATGCTGGGTCGCTCGCCGAAACGGCGGTCGCCATGGCCAGGCGCCTATACCAGCTGGGCTTTCTCGAGCGAACCACGGCACAAGACTGCTGACTCAGGACGCCGAGCGGGTCTCCTCACCGTGCACCGGTGCCGGGCGCTCGGCATTGCTCCAGGAGATTTCAGGTGCGGTCGACTTCCCGAGTTCCGCGGCCAGTCTCCAGTGTCTCGCTGCGGCAGCGACATCCCCGCGGTCCTCGAGCAGCTTCGCGTACGCCATGTGGCAGTCACGCAGGCGATTCGGCATCTCCAGCTCACCGAAGATGGTGATTGCCTTCAGGAAGTGATCATCGGCACCGTGCCCATTACCGTGCCGCTCTTCGAGCTGCGCGGACAGGACCTCGACGTTGCCACGCACGATTCGTTCTCCAGTGGCTTCGCTTGCCTCAGCCGCCAGCTGCAGGTAGCGACGCGCGTCGTCGAGGCGTCCTTTGCGCAGGCTGACGTCACCCAGGTTCGCCAGGATGTAGCCCCGTCCGCGGCGGCCGATGTGCAGCTCATCGGCCCCGGCCAGCGCCTTGAGGAAATGCTGTTCAGCGGAGTCGATCTGACCTTCTTGCAGGAGCAGATCGCCGAGGTCGTTCTCGACTCGGTAGACAGCGCTCAGCTCCGATTCGATCGAGTAAAGCGCCAGCGCCTTGTCGAAGTGCTGCCTTGCCTTGGTCGATTGCTGCAGCCGCTGGTATGCCGCGCCCAGGCCGTGATGCATCTTCGCCATCTGCAGGAGATCCTTGATCGCGCTGGCAGCGCCGACGGCTGCTTCGTAGTGGCTTATTGCCAGGTTCCAGGATCGGGCCACCACGTACATGCCCGCGATGTGACCCAGGATGCGAGCTTCGAGCTGCGGTGGTCGGGGGTCGAGTTTGCGACAGCGCTCCAGAGCCTGGTTCGCCATGGCAATTGCTCTCGGATCCTCCAGGAGCCCCAAGGCGCTGGCCTCCCAGTCGAGCGTGTCGACGGCCAGCCACTCGTCCTGCTGGCGCTCGAATTGCGCCCTGGCCAGCGGCAGATACCTCAGTGCGTCATGCGGCCTTACCGTCCTGCAGTAGGCCTGGCCCAGATAAAAACGGATGAGGGCCGCATCCTCGTCGCTCCACCGCTTTTTGAGCGATGCCAGACCGAGCTCGATGACCGATTCGAATTCGCGGACCACGGTGAGGCGATCCAGCTCGCGCAGGTCACCCGGCTGCTCGGTCAGCTCCGCGCGGGCGCCTGGCTCGAGCAAGAAAAACTCGATCGGATGCCGCGTCTGGCGGGCGATCAGCTGGAGCGTCTCGAGGGATGGTCGGACCTTGCCGTTCTCGATCAGGTGAATCGCGGTGCGGCTGACCTGCTTGGCAGCCACCTCGCCCAGGCTGAGCCCAGATTCCAGTCTGGCTTGACGGACCGAGCCCTCGCGGACCGCTATGCCTTTGCGGCGTCCGCGGTACTTGCGGTCGAGCATGGCGGTGAGCATACCGCCACGCTCGACGCTACGACTGTCGAATTTACGACGCGCTTTACGGGGTGGGTCCGATCGAGTCCGCCAGGGCGGGCGCGACCGACAACGCCATCACCACCACCGTAAACAGCAGAGAAAGGATCAGCTTGCGCATCAGCGCACCTCCAAAAATGTGATGGAGGCAGTGTCGGTTGAGTTGACGGCCAGGTCAACTCAAAGGTCTGGCAGCGTGAGCCTTGGGGGCCCCTTCCGGTTGCCTGGCTACAAAAGCCAGACTTGACGCCGGGCCTGACCATGGCCAGAGCAACCGGGTGGGGGGCCCGTAGAAATCGGCACTATTAGTCACGTGGACCTGTTCGCCTCCGCCCTCGATCAGGCTGCCGCGCGCCGGCGCCGCGACCTCTCCTCGCTCGAGCTGACGCAGGCGTACCTCGATCGCATCGAGCGCCTCAACCCCCTGCTCAACGCGTTCGTCCTGACCACGCCCGAGCTGGCGCTCGAGCAGGCGGCAGCGGCCGACTCCGCCGTCGAGGGAGGTCCTCTGCGCGGAGTCCCCGTGTCCATCAAGGACCTCATCGCGTTGTCCGGCTACCCCATGACCCTCGGCTCGAAGGCATTCGAGAACTTCACGCTGAACGTCGACTCTTTCCCGGTCGCGCAGCTGAAGCGTGCGGGCTGCCCGATCCTGGGCAAGACCAACCTCTCGGAGTTCGGCACGCGCCCCACCACAGAGCACGGGCTGTTCGGAGCCACGCACAACCCCTGGAACCTCGAACACAGCGCGGGCGGTTCGACCGGCGGAGGCGGGGCCGCGGTCGCGGCCGGGCTGTGCGCTTTCGCACACGGGTCTGACGGTGGCGGCTCGGTTCGGATTCCCGCGAGCTGCTGTGGGACCGTCGGTCTCAAGCCGGCCCGAGGCCGGATCTCTCCGGGACCGCTGTACGGAGAGCATTGGGAGGGACTGGCGACCGACGGGGTCATCGCACGGACGGTCGCCGACGCCGCGGCCGGGCTGGACGCAATGGCCGGCCACCTTCCGGGCGATGCCTACTGGGCCGAGATCGAGGGACCGTTCGCTGCAGCGGCGGCGCGGCCGGAGCAGCGCCGGCTTCGGATCGGATTCACGACGACCGGCCGCAGCCCGGTCGATGCGGACGTGGGCGCCTGCGTGCGCGATGTCGCCAGGCTTCTCGAGGAGCTCGGCCACGACGTGACCGAGGGCGGCCCGGACACCGAACCGTTCCATGGACCGTTTCAGCTGGTCGTCGTGGCGGGCCTGGCTTCCCTTCCTATTTCGGACGAATCGGTGCTCGACCCTTTCAACCAGCTCGGCCTCACGTTCGCCAGGCAGCTGTCGGCAGCCGACTACGTCCGCGCGGTCGATGCGATTCGCATGCACAGCCGCCTGGTGGTCGGGTTCTGGGACTCGCACGACGTGCTGGTGACTCCGACCCTGCCGAGGACGGCTCCGCGCCTCAACACGCTCGGCGCCGAGCTGGCAAGTGCCGGTGACGAGTACATGGACTTCGTCGGTTTCACCTACCCGTACAACTGCACGGGTCAGCCCGCCATCTCACTTCCACTGGGCGTGGACTCGGCGGGACTTCCGATTGGAGTCCAGCTGGTCGGCCCGCCTCGGGGTGAGGCGGTGATCCTCAGCCTTGCCGCCGAGCTCGAGCAGGCGCGGCCCTGGAGCGATCGTCGACCGCCGGTCTGAATCTCAGGTCGTCGAGGAGGTCACGGTGATCGGGCCGAACACCCAGATGCCAAGAGCCGTTTGTCCTCTGACCCGGCCGCAAATCAGGCCATAGGTGCCGGCGACATCGATGACTTTCGTCAACTTCAGTGTCGAGTTGGGCGACACCAGCTCCTGGAACATCACGACCGTGTAGGTGGGAGGCCCGATCGGGTCCGCTCCCGCGAGGATTCTCTTTTGCTCGTCTGCGATATGCGTCGCCAGCTCGGAATACTGGTGGCCGACATTCAGCAGCAGCATGGAGACAACTTCTGAATCCCCTGTCTGGTTGGCCCCATGCAGGACGATGGTTCCCGCCGGGAAGGTGGTGTCGCCCTGATAGACGCATCCCGAGTCGGACAGAGTAACCGTGCCCACATCGCGTACCGGGGACGCGGATGGGCTCGACTCGACTCCCGTGGTCGTGCCTCCGCAGGCGATGGTGGCAAGCACCACCGCGAGCGGAAGCAGCAGCAATCGCACCAGGGTCAGCCCGAAGCGGGAATCAGTATTTCGCCCGCGATCCGCACGGCGATCGCCACCATGACTCCCTCCTGAGCGGATTGAACGTAACCCGCAAGAGAGGCGTTCACATCCGTACTAAATACGGATGAAAAAACCAGTTCCGACCTTTGTTGACAGCGAGCCGAGACGGCCGCACACTTGCCTACCACCTGCCGTGCGCCCGTCCATTCCACACGATTCGAGCGGCAATGACGCCCTTGGCGCCCTGCCAGGTGGGCCGTTCGGTGTGATCAGCGCCGATTTCAACGGCGACGGCATCAGCGATCTCGCGATGCTGACACCGGGCCAGGAGGTCATTGTCCTGCTCGGCACCGCAGACGGGCTGTACCGTCAGTCCTACCGCACTGGACTTGACCGCGACGCGCAGGGGCTTTATGCAGCCGACCTGAACGGCGACGGCAAGCTCGATCTGGCTGTTCTCCACGCCGGCGGTCGCCGCGTCAGCCGCTTTCATGGCAAGGGCGATGGACGGTTCTTGCCCACTCGCGGCGCGTCGAGCGTTCGGCCCAGCACCTGGTCACTGACTCCCCGCGAACTGCAGGTTGCCCGGCTTGCGGCCGGCGGCTACACGTGCACCGAGATCGCGGCTGAGCTGGGAATCAGCCGCCGGACCATTGAGGCGCATGTCAAGGCGATCCGCTCGAAGCTGGATCTGAAGCACAAGCGGGAGCTGGTCAGTCTCCTCAAGACCCCCGGCGGATAGGCTCGGGCTCAGCCAGCGTCAGGTGCCGGCTGCCCGCCACAACGGCCTCAGCAGCCCCTTCTCGACCAGGTCCAGCTCAGCCCCATAGACACGCAGCCAGTCCGCGTAAAGCTGCTGGTAGCGACCATGCACCTCGGGGTCGGGATCCACCGTCCGCTCGAACGAGACCGCCTGCCGCGACGCCGTCGCGACATCCGAGTACTGTCCGGCGCCGATCCCGGCAAGGATCGCCGCTCCCAGCGCTGTCGACTCCTTGACCGACGGCACCTTGACCGGCAGACCAAGCACGTCAGCCAGCACGCGCGGCCACAGCTTGCCCTTGGAAGCGCCGCCGGTGAACACCACCTCTGTGCACTGCCTTCGGGTCACCTCTTCGATGACCTTCAGGTGCCCATAAGACACGTAAGCCGCCGCCTCTTCGATCGCGCGAATGCATTCCTTCTTCCCGGAGCGGGCGGGATCCCCGACGTCGAACTGCACGAGCGCCGGCGCCGCGTGGATCCAGCGGCTGGCGACCATCAGGTTCGAGAAGATGCCAAGGACCCCGTTCGAACCAGCCGGCACATCCATCGCGGCCGCCTCCATCAGGCTGTACGCGTCGGTGCCGCTCGCGGCGGCCTCCTGCTTCTCCAGGTCGCAGAACGCATCGCGGAACCAGCGCATGGTCAGCCCGCAGTAGAAACCGATCCCTTCCATCATCCACTGGCCCGGAAGCGCGTGGCACAGCGTGCGCAGTCTCGCCTCCGGATCGATCAGCGCTTCGTCGAGTCCGATGGTCTGCTGCCAGAACGTGCCGCCTATCACCGCGAAATGGCCCGTTGCGACCTCGCCGATTCCAACCAGGCCCAGCTGCGTGTCGGCGCCACCCACGACCACTGGCGTCCCAGACTTGAGACCGGTCTCGGCGGCCGCTCTCGCATTGACCGACCCGGCCACGGTGCCAGGTTCGAGCACCGGCGGAAAGATTTCGGGCGCGAGCCCGCAAATCTCGATGATCTCGGGCGACCACGTCCGCGCGGCGAGGTCGAACATCCCTGAGCTGGAGCCGATCGACGGATCGGTGAAGTACTCGCCCGACAATCGAAACGCGATCCAGTCCGCCAGCATGTTGAGGTGGGCGGCCTCGTTGAACACGTCGGGCTGATGGCGCTGGATCCAGCGCAGGCGCGCCGGCGCCGTGATCGCCACCCAGTCGCCGCCCTTGCGGTAGATGGTCTCCGCCAGCCTGCGTTGAACCAGGTCGGTCGCCTCGACCCCGGCCCGTGAATCGACATTGGGGCAGGCCCAGATCTCGCGCCCTCGCCGGTCGTAGAGGACCATGCCTTCGCGCATGCTCGTCGTGCTGACGGCCCGGATCGCGTCCGCGGCGACGCCGGGCGCGCGAAGCACCTCCCTCACGCACTCCGAGATGAGGCGCCAGTTGGCCTCGGTATCGAAGACCTGCGAGCCTGGCACCCCGTCGAGCGCGTGGTGGCTCCACTCCCGCTGCGCCACGGCGACCTGCCGGCCGTCTACCTGGAACAGGATCGCGCGGCAGCTGCCGGTCCCCGCATCGAGGGCCAGCAGCAGGTCTTCGCTCACACCTCGACCACGGCCCTGTTCACCACGGAGCCGAGCGGGCGACCCGAGCTGAAGCGCGATATCTCGTCCGCGACCATGGTCACACCGCGAAGCAGGGTCTCGTGCGTGGCTCCGCCGATGTGGGGAGTGATCACCACGTTGTCATGCCCGAGCAATGGATGTGGACCGGCGCCCGCACGAGGGCGAACAACGTCGAGTGCGGCTCCCGCCAGGTGACCGGAGGACAGCGCAGCCCCGAGCGCGTCCTCGTCGACGAGAGTCTCCCTCGCCGTGTTGATGAAGAATGACCCGTTTTTCATCATCCCGAACTCGGTCGGTCCGAACAGGTTGTTCGTGTCCGGCGAAGTGCGCACGTGCAGCGAAACAAAGTCGGCAGACGGCAGGAGCTCGGCTAGGCTCCCCACCTGGCGCGCGCTGGCGGCGTCCTCGACCCGCACGAAGGGGTCGAAGACTGCAACGGTCATGCCGAACGCGACCGCCCGGCGGCACACCCGCCGCCCGACGTTGCCGTAGCCGACAAGACCCAGCAGATGTCCGCCGAGCTCGTGGCCGAGGAAACGCGCGCCCTCGTACGCCGACTCGCCGAGCTTTCCGCCTTCCAGCAGGAAGCGCTGCGCCCGCGGAAACCCACGTGCCAGCATGACCATGAACGCCAGCGTCTGGTCGGCCACCGCCTCGGCGTTCTTGCCTGGAGTGTTGACGACAGGGATTCGGCGCGCGGTCGCGGAGGCGACGTCGACGTTGACGGGACCGCCCCGGGCACAGCAGACGAGCTTCACGCTGGCGCCGGCCGCCAGCACCTCCTCGGTCACGGGCGCCCCGTGTACGACCAGGATGTCGCTGTCGTCGACCTCTGCGGCCACCTCCTCCGGGGTGCCGAGGTACTCGCGAATCCGGCGCCCAGACTCGGTCGGCGGCCGCGGCGGCAGCGACTCGTCGAGCTGCAGGTAGGAGACGCTGTGGTCCGCCTCGAGCTGCTCGAAGCCGCGCTTGAACACCGAGACCGGCACGAACGAGTCGCCCACGACGAGGATCTTCATCGCGGTCCCGGACGCAGCCTCAGGGATAGACCCGGCTAGGCTTCAGATCGACCGCGTGGCCGGTGCCGGACTCGAAGATGACCTTGAGGAGCGGCTCCGTGTCGAGGTAGTAGAACCGGATGGTCTCCCCGATCCTGCCCTCCATCAGGATCCTTGCGCCGAGGTCGGCGAAGTGGAGCTCGGCCGCGTCCGACTCAGCCGGTGTGGGTCTCATCACCGCGATGTGGTGAAGACCTTCGCCGTGGGCATCGAGCCATTCCTTATATATGCTGGGTCCTTCGTCGGGCTGGAGCAGCTCGACCACCATGTCGCCGACGTGCGTCTCGGCCCCGATCATCGTGAAGTGCGTCCGCTTGCCGTGCAGGTACGTGTCGTGCAGCGCGGGCGGTTTGTGCTCGTAGACGTTCCATGGGCCCCAGCCCAGCGCGCGGTGGTAGCGCTCCAGTGCCTCGTCTATGTCGCGGACAACGATCGCGATCTGGCTGATCGGGAACCCGCCCTTCGGCACGGTCATCGCTTTCGAATGTTCACTGTGCGCGTGCATCGCCACCTCCTACATGAGCGCGATCGGGTTGAACGGTGAGCCGGTGCTGTCAGGCAGCCGCAGCGGCTCCGCGACCACCATGAACTCCCACCTCTTCTCCTCTTCGCATGCCTTGGCGAGGTCCTCCAGGTTGAGGCTGTCCGACACGACCATGCCCATCGCGGCGACCTGCAGCGGATGAATGGGGTACAGGATCATATCGACGGTGCTGGGCACCGTCTCGCCGTCCCCGTCGGGAAGGAACGCGGCGATGCGCCGTTCGTGCATCCAGGGAATGGTGTCCACGTGAAGGCCAGCCTTGCCCTCGCCGCCGTATCCGTTGTCCCACGGCCCGCGCTCCAGGCGCCGGCGGTGGTGACCCGTGCGGAACACGAAGATGTCGCCTTCGCCGAGACGCACTCCCTCGGCACGTTCGGCTGCCTCCAGCTCGGCGCGCGTGACAGCCTCGCCCGGCTCGACCCACGGCACCCCGCGCAGGCGAGGGATGTCCAGCAGCACGCCACGCCCCACCACCCCGTTGGCGTATGTCGTGATGTCGAGCCCACGGGATCCCCTGCTGGTGACGTCCGAGATCGGGCGGCCGTTGTAGAGACGACCTCCGTAGGCGATGTGGCACAGCGCGTCGATGTGCGTGTGACAGTCACCGTGGCACTCCATGCCGAGGAAGTCCATCGCAAAGCCGAGCTTGCTTTCCCCGACCGGGACGTCGTGGTTCTGCGTCATGTAGTGGATCGCGGGGTGCGGGTTGTCGGGACCTGCCACCGTGTTGATCGGTATCGCCATCGAAACGGTGCGCCCCGACCTGACCAGCGTCGCGGCCTTCTTGATGTGCTCGGGGGTAATGTAGTTCAGCGTGCCTCGTTCGTCGTCCGCGCCCCAGCGACCCCAGTTCTTCACCGATTCGAACATGGCCTCGAAGTCCGCGAGCGAGATGTTCTTCGCGCGCTGCCGCGTACCCGCCATCAGCGGACCGCGCCCGGTAGCGGCGTGTCCATCTCGCCGGGCTCGGGTAGTCCCGTCGACAGCGCGCCGTCGACCACCATCAGGTGGCCGGTCAGATAGGACGCGTCATCGGAACACATCCAGAGAATCGGCCTCGCCATCTCGTCTGGCTCGGCGAAGCGGCCGATCGGTATCCGGTCGAGCATGATCTTGCGCGACTCGGGGTTGTTGATCACGAAAGCTGACAGCCGCGTGTTGATGATCCCGGGGGCGATCGCGTTGACGCGAATGCCATGCTTCGACAATTCGAGCGCCGCGGTGTGCATGACGGCAACCTGGCCCGACTTCGACGTGTTGTATGCGAGGCCGCCGGCCTCCGGCTGGAATGCGTTGGTCGAAGCCGTCAGAACGATCGAGCCGCGGATGCCGTCGCGCATCATCACCCGAGCGGCCTCCTGAGCGAGGTACCACGCGCCGCGCAGGTTCACGTTGAGGATGCGGTCCCAACTCTCGTCCGTGACTTCGAGGAACGGCACGAAGTCGGCGATTCCCGCCACCTGGACGGCTGCGTCGAGGTGACCGAAGCGCTCGACGGCAAGGTCCACCGCCCGGCGCACGTCTTCCCGCCGGCTGACGTCCCCGTTCACCGCCTCGACACGGCCGCCGGTTTCGCGGATGGCCTTCGCTGTCGCAGCGAGCACGTCGGCTTCGTTGTCGACCATCACAACTCCGGCGCCCTCGGCGGCGAACGCCTTCGCCACGGCGCGGCCGATTCCCTGCGCCGCCCCCGTGACGACCACGCCTTTGCCCTCGAATCTCGCCCCGCCGTCTGTCACGCGATCAGCCCTCCGTGTCCCGGTCCGCGCGGGATTACCGGCCAGATGTCGACCACCCGGTCGTCGTCGACGACGTGGAATGCGTCGTACCAGTTGACCGTGCCTGGCGCGTACCCGGGCAGCAGCTCGACCACATCGCCGACACGCAGCGGTTCGTCAGGGCGCGCGACGAAGATGCCGTGCTCCTCGTCGAACCGCATTGCCCTGTTGTCGTGCCCGGCGATAGTGGACAGGGCCGGGGCGCCGAGCGACTTGTTGCCGGCGTCGACGATGACTCGGTCTGGCGGGCGGCTGATCACGGTCGCGGCGACCGTGACCGCGTGCTCGAAATCGCCTGCCATCGGCTTGTGGAAGTTGTCCATCACCGCGTACGAGCCGGCCTGGATCTCGGTGACGTTGGGGTCGGCGGCGGTCAGGTTCCAGGTTGCCGTCCCGCCCGCCGAGACGATGGGGCAGGGATAGCCTTCGGATCTCAGCCTCGCCGCCGTGGCCGTCAGGAACGACATCGCGACCCGCTGTCGCTGCGCGCGAAGGCCGGCCTCAGGCGTGAGCGAGCAATGGCCCTCGTAACCCGTCACACCCAGAAGGCGAATGCCGCGGAGGTCCACGACCTGCTTCGCCAGCTCCACCGCCTGCGACTCCGTGTCGACCCCGGCCCGATCCATCCCGGTGTCCACCTCGATCAGCACGCCCACGTTCGCGCCCGCCGCCCTCGCCGCCTTTGCGATTTCGGTCGCGTTTTGCGGATCGTCGACCGCGACCATCACCTCCGCGTCCCGCGCGATGGCCGCGATCGCGGCCAGCTTCTCTCGACCCGCGACCGTGTTGACGATGAAGATGCCGTCCAGTCCGGAGCGAACCATTACCACGGCCTCCCACACGGTCGCGGTCGAGATTCCGATCGCGCCCGCCTCGACCTGCATGCGCGCGAGGTCAGGGCTCTTGTGGACCTTGATGTGAGGGCGAATCTTCGCCGGCATGCCAGTCAGCCGGTCGGTCATCTTCCTGATGTTCCGGCGCGCCGCCGCCAGGTCGAGCAGGAGAGCCGGCGTCACCATGTCGTGCCGGTTTCTACCGATCGCCGGGCCGTAGGCGTGCCTGACTCGCTCGCGCGTCTCCTCGATCACCTCGGTCGCGTGCGCGAGCTCAGGCATGTCCGGCCGGCTTTCCAGATGCGGGGATCGTCACCGCGTTCACGCGCTTGGCGAAAGCATCGATCGCGCGCGCGCCGTCGAGGGCGCCGATCTCGATGTCGTAGCTCTTCACCTCGCCGGGCGCAAGGTAGTGCAGCTCGCCGCGCTCCCGCGCGTCGAAGCGGCCCGCGTCGCGGTTGGTCGTCGGCTCCATCGCGACCCCGTACGTCCCTTCGCCGAGCATGCGCCACATGGTGTGGAAGGGGAACTGGTCGCGGCGGTAGACCTGGTAGGCGCCGAGCCCACGCGATCGGTTGACGATGGCCACAGGCACGGTTCCCGCCGGCTCAGCTGTCACGGAGTGCTCGTAGCACTCTTCGGGGAAGCCCGCATTGGGTCCGGTGAGCCGCCGGTAATCGCGCGTCGGATAGTCCGCCACGGGAGCGCCGGCGGGCGCGGGGATCAGGTACTCAGACCCTGCTTCGACGACCGGCCAGCCGACATTGACGTGGTAGAGGTACATATGTGTCGTGGGGTCGAAGCCGACGTTCACCACCTCGTCGTGAACCACAAACCTGTTCTCGCCCACGCGCGCCTCGATCCGGCGGCGCAGCTCCATGGCCTCGCCGAACACGGCGGCCTGGCGCACGACCCCCTCCGCCCACAGGATGCACTCGTCACCGTCCCATCGCTCTCCGTAGCCCGCCAGCCGCCCAGGCATGAAGCCGATCCTCCCGTGCAGCCCGTATTCCTCTGTCGGGCGGACGAGCTGGTGGAAGTTGGAAGCGTCATCGACGCCCCCGAGCAGCGTGTGGTCGAGGCCGCACGTTTCGAGCATGCCCCCGCCCCAGCTGCGGAACCAGCCGAGCCCCAGCGGCTCCGCGTACCACGGACCGACCACACCGGTGGGGGAGAGCCAGCTGAGCGACTGGCCGTTGAGCTCGCAACGGCCCACGTCGAGCGAGCGATCGACCAGGACGTCGAACGCGAACCCCGTCCCGGTGCGAAATTCGAGCACGCGGACGCCGCGCTCGATTCCGTCACCGAGCGTGACCAGGCGCACGCCCGCGAGCTGCTCGAGGCGGCCGACCCGGCGCATCAGCTCGCGCCGGGTCATCGCCGCCCCGTTGATCGACGGCATGGCGGTCTCCTCGCCCAGTAAAACTAGACCCTGGCGCTGGCTCCTGCCGGGCTGACCTTCGCCATCGCGAGGTCGTCCTCGCTCTCGCCGAGGGCTGCACCGGCGGTCTTGAGCCACTGCTCACGCTTGTTCACCGCGTAGTACACCAGGAGGAGGATGCCGATCACCAGCCAGCCGCCGGCGACAAGAGGCGCCTTCGCGTAAGGGTCTACCGGGCAGTTCTGCGCGGGGCAGAACGGCGGGAACGACTCGGCGAGGGCGTAGAGCAGGACCAGTCCGGACACGGCCGGCAGGATGGCATGCCACAGCCAGTTGAACTCCGAGCGGCGCTCCCTCCAGTAGTACACGAAGACGCCGACGTTGGCCGCCAGGTAGACGAACGAGACACCGAGGACCAGGACCAGGCCAGTGAGCAGGAAGAAGGCGACGTCCGGGTGGAACCAGGCCCCCGCGATCAGGCCGGCGCACAGCGACAGCGCGAGCTGGGCGAATATGGCATTGGTCGGGGTCTTGTAGACCGGGTGGACTTTGGCGAAGAGCTTCGGAAACGCCCCGTTGCGGCCCATGCCGTACCACATCCTCGTGCTCACGTTTGCTGTCGCCAGGGTCACCGCGATGGTCGAAGACAGGAAGGCGATCAGGATGAACCACCAGCCTCCGCCCCAGACCCTGCGCGCGAGCGCCAGGCCTGGCAGGTCGGGGGAGCCGGTGAGGCCCTTTATGTTGTCGACGCCGAACCCGGTGATGATTCCCCAGTAGGTGAAGACAAGGAAGACGCCCAGGATGATGATCGAGAGCAGCACCGAGCGCGGAACGTTGCTCTTCGGGTCCTTTGTCTCCTCCGCCAGGGGGGCCGCGGCCTCCCAACCGGTCAAGCCCTGCACAGCCAGCACGATGGCGAGCGTGAAACCCGAGAGGCCGAAGCCGGTGCCCACTCCGATGTTCCCCGGGTTGAACACCGACAGCGAAAAGCCGCCGGGTCCGGAGTTGGCAAAGCCCGTCACGGCCAGCGCGAGGACGATCACAATTTCGGCGCCGCCGGTGATCAGCAGAGTCCGCGCCGAAAGCTCGATGCCGCGGTATTGGAGGAAGGCGACGATCGACGCCCCGAGGATGACGGACACCCACCACAGCCAGGGGACATCCAGGCTGTAGCTCGCCTTCAGCTCACCCGCGGCGATGAAGCCGAAGAACCCGCAGACCACCCCGCCGGCCATCGGCGAGTAGAGGATGAACATCCACGACGTGAGGAACCCGGCGCGGGGGCCGAGCGCGCGGCTCACGTACGTGTAGTAACCGCCGGCTGACGGCAGCTGCCTCGAAAACTGGATCAGGGTGTTGCCGAGCATGAGCACGATCACAACGCCGACGAAATAGGCGAGTGGC
>WNFB01000067.1_pt1 | contig 62140 bp, 50 predicted proteins | sample 5400501 | NCBI WGS metagenome assembly WNFB01 (sample SAMN13153341, study PRJNA577476) | soil metagenome | isolation source: 200 cm saprolite under Douglas fir tree site 2 hole 1 | place: USA:California | collected 2015-04-18 | reverse complement strand
AAGGAGCATGTGACAAAGTTACACCGCGAGCAAAAACCGGCTCAACGCGATTCGCCGTGACACATTCCTAACCCTGCCGAGCGTGGCCGTTCGGGCACAGAGACGTATTATCGGGCCATGCTCTTGGCGTTGCGGTGCGCCGATCCGCTCGTGGGATGACCTGCAAGCGGCGCTTCGCGGTCTGCACATCGGTGATCGCGCGGCAGTGGAGATTCGGCGCGACGAACGGCCGCTGACAATCACGCTGGCGGTGAGTGGTTACACGCGGCCGCGGGTACGGTTTGTCGATGCAGCGGATGTCACGGCCGAGCAGCGGTCGCGCCAACAGGAGTGGTTTGCGGGGCGTTAAAGAGTCACTCGTACATCTTGGTCGTATCCGCGTGCGCCAGCTCAACCAGAAAGTCCGCGATCTTCCCGGTCACGGCTTCCACATAGCGTTTCCCCTTCTCGGCGGTCGCTGCGGCCGGATTTCCGGAGCCGGTATCGTCCGTGACCTGACGCCATTGTCGTGGCGCCCACGCCCACCCTTCGCGGAACCCGGCGATCTTGAATTTCCGAGCCGCGCCAGGGCCGGCTTCAGACAGCGGCAGGACTCGCTCGGACGCGATGTGTTGCATCACGCTCGTCTCCAGCTCCCCGGCATGGTCGCCGAGATCGGAGAAAAAGGACTGCGGATCCACGACCTTCGTCCAGTTGATCACGCAGAGAAAAACCGAGACCTGTGGCTGCAGCTCGCGGATCATTTGGCGAAAGTCATTAGCGCCGTGACCGTTGAGAATCACGAGCTTCGGTATGCCCTGCTCCGCCAGCGATGTCGCAACGTCGCGGAGCACCAGCACCTGGGTACTTGGATTCATGTTGATGCAGAGTGGAATGTCGAGCTGCCCCGTGTTCACGCCGAACGGCACGACGGGGAGCACGACCACTTTGGCGCCCTGCTTCCAGGCGCGCTCAGCGCCGCGCGCGGCGATTTCCTCCGCCTGGATGTTGTCGGTGGTGTACGGGAGATGGAGATTGTGCGCTTCGGTCGCCCCCCACGGCAGGACAGCGACCTCGTAGCGCGTGTCGCGTACGGTTTTCCAGGTCAGCTCGTTGAGTACATACGGACGGGCGGGCATCGCGTCCCAAAACTGCGGCTACTTCTGCGCCCGCACAACTTTGGTGATCGTGTCCCAGGTGCGCGTGGTCACCTCTTTCCCGCATGTCTTCTCGATCAGCGCCATGAAAACCGGCCCCTTCGGACTCGGCAGGTAGGCGCTGAAGATTTCCCTTCCCTTCATGGTGAGAATGCGGGCGCCGTCTGATTCGATCGGCAACTTGAGCTTCGCCCGGGGCTCGTCGCGGAGAAACGTGACGATCCGTTTGGCTTTGGGGCTGACCCCGAACTTCTTGTACGGGTCGGAGGCGACCAGCTGCTGCAACGCCTCTATGGGACGGACGATCGTCAGGAAGGACTGGCCAAGGCGTTCGAACATCGCCGCTTCCGCCCTGCGTTGCAGCCCCACCTCTGCCGCGCTGCGCGTGCTGAACACGACGTTGCCACTCGAGAGGACCGTCTTGACGTCGGTGAAGCCAGCCGCTTCGAAGGCCTGCTTCAGGTCGGCCATCTTCGCGTTCATCGGCATGATGCCCCGGAGGAAAGCGGCGTAGCGCGGCATGCCGAAAACTAACGCGAGGTTATCGTTAAGGTTCTATGCGCCCATCCTATCTCCTAGCCTGCGCCGTGTTGCTGTGTTCTCCGCTTACGGCGCAACAGCGCCACACGATCACGCATGAGGACATCTTCCTCATGAAGCGCGTATCCTCTCTCGTGATCAGCCCCGACGGTAGATCGATTGTCTTCACCGTCACCGAGCCGTCCTACACCGAAGCCGATCAGGTCAGCGATCTCTGGCTCGTGCCCTCCGACGGCAGCTCGGAGCCGCGGCGGCTCACGAATACGAAGAGCGGAGAGAGCGGTGTGGCGTGGAGTCCCGACAGCCGCCGCATCGCGTTCAGTGCGAAGCGCGAGGGTGACGACGTCGCGCAGATCTACGTGCTGGACCTGGCCACTGGCGGCGAGGCGCAGCGCATCACGAACGTCTCGACCGGCGCCGGCAATCCGCAGTGGCGGCCCGATGGCCGCGCGATCCTCTTCATCAGCATGGTGTATCCGGGCGCGACGACGGACTCGGCCAACCGCGCCGCAAGCGCCGACCGGCGCACCCACAAGTACAACGCGCGCGTGTACGACGCGTCGCCGATCCGGCTGTGGGACCATTGGCTCGACGACCGGCGGCCCAGTCTGTTCGTGCAGCCGCTCGATGCCGGATCGCCCGCGCGTGACCTTCTGGCCGGCTCGCAGCTGATCGCGAACCCCGGCTTCGGCGGCCAGCTCGGCACGAGCGGTGAGGATCTCGCGGCGGCGTGGACGCCCGACGGCAACGCCGTCGTGTTTGCCGCGACGACCAATCGCCGGGAGTGGACCTACGCCGATGTGGTGCAGACGCTGTGGCTGGTGCCCGCAACGGGCGGCGAGCCGCGACATCTCACTCCAGGCCGCGACGACTACGACACGCCGCGCTTCTCGGCTGACGGACGCACGCTCTACGCGGTGATGACACCGACCACCGAGCACACGTTCAACAATCGGCGGTTGGTGAGCTGGACCTGGCCCCTCGCGGGTTCGCAGGCTCCCCAGGTCGTGGCCGGCGGCACCACTCATTCGATTGGCAGCTACGCTATCGCGCCGGACAGTCGCTCAGTGTTCTTCCTCGCCGAAGATGCCGGACACCAACGATTGTTTCGAGCCGTGGGTGCGCCCCCCCCCAATGGCGAGCGCGAAGTCGGCACAATGACGAGCGGGACGTTCAACGGCCTTCAGATCGCGACCGGCTCGAAAGGCGCGCTGCAGATCGCCGCGACATGGGAGAGCGCCGTCAGTCCCTCCGAAGTCGTGCGCATCGATCCCGCGAGCGGCCGGTGGACGCCGCTCACCCATTTCAATACCGACCGCGTGGCGCGCATCGACTGGCAGCCGCTCCGCGAGTTCTGGTTCACCTCGAGTCGCGGCAAGCACATTCACAGCTTCTATGCCGTACCGCCCGGATTCGACTCGACGCATACCTATCCCTTGTTCGTCCTGATCCACGGCGGCGCGGCCAACATGTGGACCGATGCCTTTGGACTGCGTTGGAATCCGCATCTCCTTGGTGCCCCCCCCCGCACCCCGGGCTTCGTTGTGCTGATGACCGATTACACGGGGTCAACGGGCTACGGTGAGAAGTTCTCGCAGGACATTCAGTTCGACCCGCTCGAGGGACCGGCCAACGACATCAACGAAGCCGCCGACTCGGCGATCAAGCGCTTCCGGTTCATCGACGCGTCCAAGCAGATCGCGGGAGGCGCGAGCTACGGAGGGCATCTCACCAACTGGCTGGCCGTGACGACGACGCGTTATCGCGCGCTGATCAGCCACGCGGGCGAATGGGACCTCGAGACGCAATGGGCGACCAGCGACTTCAACTACGACCGCGAGCGCAACGTCGGCGGGCCTCCGTGGGAAGATCATCCGCTTTGGCGCACGCAGAGCCCGATGCGTCGGGCGGCGAAGCTCCACACGCCGGTGCTGGTGTCCGTCGGCGAGCGCGATTTCCGGGTGCCGATGAACAACGCGCTGGAGTTCTGGACCGCGCTCCAACGTCAGAAAATTCCCAGCCGCCTCATTATCTGGCCGGACGAAAATCACTGGATTTTGCGCGGCGAGGACAGCCGGTTTTTCTATCGTGAAGTGCAGGCGTGGATCGCGCGCTGGCTCAGTGAGCCGGCGGCGAGCGGACAGTGACCGACGGATTCACCGTGCGCGACTCCAGGGTAGAACGCACCTTCGTTGGCTGCTGCTGGCCGCCAAGACCAGTCCGCGCATCACGTCCAGCGACCATTCCGGGGTGACGGCAAGCTCCGCCTTCCCCAGAAGAACGTCGCGCACGTTCTCGTAGTAGCGCGTGAAGCTCGACCGGAGGGTCGGCACGACGCGCGACCCGTCCGGCGTCGTCAGCTTGCCGTACATATTCTCCGGCTCGGTGTCCCAATCGTGCTCATCCGGTGTACGGCCCTCTTTGAGCGCCGCTTCCTGCGGATCCATCCCGTATTTGATGAACGAGCCTTTCGTGCCATGCACAATCCACGTCGGCCCAACGGAGGCTGCCATCATCGACCCGCGCAGGGTCGCGCGCGTGCGCGGGTAGTACAACGTCACGTCGAACGCGTCGTCCACGACCGCGCCCTCGCGCTCGATGCGAATATCGGCGCCGATCGCTTCCGGGACCCCGAACAACAGCAATGCTTGATCGAGGAGATGCGGTCCCAGGTCGAACCAAACGCCTGAGCCAGGCAATTTCTGCTCGCGCCACGCGCCGGCCTTCAACTCGGGACGGAAGCGATCGAAATGGGATTCGTACGTCACGACACGTCCCACTGCCCCCTCCGACACCACTTGTTGCACGGTGGCGAAGTCGCCCGTGTAGCGGCGATCCTGGTACACGGTGACGATGCGCCGCTGTTTCTTGGCCAGCTGGACCAGCTCCTCCGCTTCGCCGAGCGTGAGCGTGAACGGCTTATCGACCACGACATGATGCCCCGCGAGCAGGCACTGCTTCGCGATCGGATGATGTGACGTATTCGGCGTCGCGACGACAACGAGGTCGATCGGCCGGGTAAGCAGCTCGTCGACGCTGCGCACGAATTCGGCGTCCGGATAGCGCGGGTCCGGGTCGCCGTGACGCTGCACGATCGCGGCCAGCCGAAGTCCCTCGACCGCCCGAATGACCGGCGCATGGAACACCCTGCCGGCGAAACCAAAACCGACGAGTCCTACGTTGAGCATATTGTGCCTATGATCGGCTTGCTCCTCATTCTCGCCCTTGCGCAATCAGTCGACAGCCTCGACGTCACCACCGTTGGCAAGAATCCGCGCTGGAAAATCTCCGGCCGAAGCGCCTCGATCGTCGACATCAAAGGGAAGCATGCGCTCGAGCTGAGTGAAGGCCCCGGCATGGGCGTCGTCTGGCTCGATGGATACGACTTTGGCGACGGCGTCATCGACATCGATATCCTCGGCCGCAGCCAGCCCGTGCAGGGGAGCTTTGTGGGTGTGGCGTTCCGCGTCGTCGACGCGCAGACGCATGATGCAGTCTACTTCAGGCCTTTCAACTTCCGCACGACTGACTCCACCCGTCACAGCCACGGAGTGCAGTATGTGTCGCACCCCCCGTTCCCGTGGCAGAGACTGCGATCAGAGCACCCGGGACAGTATGAAGCCGCGATCGTTCCTGAGCCGGATGGTGACGAGTGGTTTCACGCCCGGATCGTGGTCGAGCGCCCCAAGATCAGCGTCTACGTCAAAGGCGCGAGCACGCCCGCCCTCGTCGTCAACGAGCTCAGTGACCGTGCGCATGGATCGGTTGGCGTCTGGGTCGGCGAAGGCTCGGGAGGGCACTTCGCCAACCTCCGCGTTAGTCGCGGGGCTTTCGTCTTTCGTCACCGGTCATGATGAACAGCGGCGCGCCGTCGAACTCATAGATCGGCCGCAGCCGTTCGGTGTTGTAGTACTTGGATACGTCCACGACCTTCTTCTCCGAGGTCACGCTCGCGATCGGGACGCTGTCGTAAAACCCGCGGTGAATGCTGACCAATCGTCCATACTGCTTCCTGCCTACGAGATCGAGCGCCAGGTTGCCAAACGCCATGGGCACGATCGAATCAAGCGCGTCCGGATCGCCGGAGCGCACCAGGTAGCCGAGGCGCTGGTTGACGACGTCGATGCGCCGGCCGTTGTTGTACTTGGACGACGATTCCTTGAGGGCCGTCCCGATGATATCGCCGATCCCGCCCAGCTTGCGGTGTCCGAACATGTCGGTCTCTTCGCCTTCATAGCTCATCCCCTCGTGCGAGGTCAGGCGCGCGCCCTCGGATACCAGCACGACCGAGTAGCGGCTCGGATTCTTGTTGCGGTCGTGAGTGAGCAGTTCTGCGAGGTGCTCGACCTCGACAGCGTACTCGGGGATCACGCACCGATCGGCGGCGCCTGCCATCGTCGGCAGCAGCGCGGTGAAGCCCGCGTAGCGGCCGAAGACCTCGATCACGAGGAAGCGCTCGTGCGAGCCCGCCGACGTGCGCAGGCGGTGCGTGAGCTCGATCGTACGCGTCACGCAGGTGCTGAAGCCGATGCAGTAGTCGGTTCCGAAGACGTCGTTGTCCATCGTCTTTGGGATGGCGACGACATTCACGCCCTCGTCGTGCAGCCGTTTGCCGTAGCTGAGCGTGTCGTCGCCCCCGATAGGAATCAGGATGTCGACGCCGATGTGCTCGAGATTCTTGAGCACATCTTTGGTGATGTCGTTGACCTTCTCCTTATAGCCAGTGAGGTGTGGGGGCAGCCGGGAGTCCGGCAGATGACTCGGCCGCACGCGCGACGTATGGAGGAAGGTGCCGCCCGTGCGGCCGGCGCGGTTGACGATCGGCTCGGATAACTCGAGGACGTTGTCGCTGTTGTCCGCCTTGGCATCGCGTATGTAGTCGACCAGCCCGCCCCAGCCATGTCGAATGCCGACGACCCGGTACCCGTCTCGCAATGCGCGAATCGTGATCGCGCGGATCGCTGGATTGAGACCGGGAACGTCGCCGCCGCCGGTCAAGATCGCGATTGTGCCTTTGCTCATGGGTGGCATGGGGGGCATGGGGGCAAGAAGATACGGAAACTCTGGCTGGCCTCAACTCCGGCGCGCGCTCTGAAGTCTAGTTCCCCGGATGGTATTCGCGCTCGGCGTGCCCTTTGAGCTGCGATCGATAGAAATAGACGTCTCGTAGATCGCCCGCCGCGTAGCGGACGGCCTCATCATTGAAGTGCTGCGAACCGGGATGACCACTTTCCCCGCCCGCGGTCACCGCTTTCGCCCGCACGCTGTCGCCGAACTCGACGACCGCGACGAAGCTGTTACCGTAGGTCCCGTACCATTGCTTCGTCCTAGGATATGCGCGGGCGCCGAATGCGGCCAGCGATCCCCAGCGCGCGGACGTGAACGGCACCGGGATGCTCGGCCCTGAGTCGGTGAATGGATGGACGATGTCGTCGGTGAGCCGCTGAAAGCGATTGATCTCCCCCCACGGCGTTTTCCACGTGCCAAAGTCGGCGGTGAGCCGGTCGACGGCGTCGGCGAGCGCTTGCACCGCACCGCGCCCCGATCCGTCGCCGAGCCGTTCGCCCCAAAAGACCGCAACCGACGTCGGAATGGACGTCGCAGACCAGCGCAGGTCCCAGCTCCGTAGCTGCTCGATAGGCTCCGCGACCTTCGTCTTGAGCGAATCGCCCGCCGGCAAACTGTCCCACGCCTGGATCAACGCCGGCAACTGTTCCGCGAACCACGTGAGATAGCCGTCGTATGCGGCTGCGCGCAGCGACTCGACCGTGAAGTCCTTGGTGCTCTGCAAGACGCGAACGGCGTGCCGCCCGCGCGCCGTCCCGCCGCCCGTCTGGACATACGCCGGATAGTCTTCCTTGCGCGGGCTCGATGCACCCCCCCCTGTCGCCCACCAGGGCGCGTCGTTCGAGTTATAGAGCCAGCCAGTCGCGGGATTCAGCAGGTGCGGAGTCTCATCCACGGACAACGGACCGTGCCATTCAGTCGCGGGATTGCTGCCGTCCACCGGCCGCGTCCAGTCGAAGCTCGTGTCGCGCCGCGGAATGAAGTTGCCGTGGAAGTAGGCGATGTTGCCATCGGCGTCGGCATAGACCGTGTTGTTGGACGAGTTGGTGTGCAGCTCCATCGTCTGCAGAAACCCCTGATAGCTCTTTGCCTTGGTGCGTGAGTAGGACTGGGTCAGCGCGTGAATCGGATCCTGCATCAGACGGATGCTCACCCACCTCTCCCCGACCTTACGCACGATCGGCCCGTGATGCGTGCGATAGACGGTGAATGTCTTGCGTGCCATCCCCCCCCCGGCCGCGGCCTTGTACGGCACGGTGATCCTTGCGACCGTCACGGGCCGATCGGCCGAACCGTAGCGATAGAAATAGCGGTTGCCCTTCTTGACGACCGTCTCGAGATACTCGTCGATCGCGTCGACGCCGCTCGAGGTGTGCATCCACCCGACGCGATCGTTGAAGCCCTGATAGACAAAGATCTGTCCCCACGTCACCGCCCCGTAAGCGTCGAGCCCCTGCTCGCTCACCACCTGCAGCTCGGCACGGAAGAAAAACGACGTGTGCGGATTGATGAGCAGCAAGGCATGGTGGTTCAGCGTGTTCGAGGGCGCGATGGCAAACCCGTTCGAGCCGCCGGGGTCGTCATCGTCGGATGACGTCGTCGGACCAGTCGTGCTGTCGTAGAACGCCTGAAGCTGCCGCAGGTCGATCCGTTCGATGTCGCCGCCAATGCTGCCCTCCGTAAAGGACAGTGCCATCCACGGTTCGAAATGCGTGATAAGGCGGGGCTTCACCTCCGGATGCTTATAGAGGAAGAAGTTCAGCCCATCAGCCCACGCATTCATCAGGGATTTGAGCCACGCCGGACTGCGCGCGTACTGCGTCCGCAACGAGTCGGGATTGATGAACAGCTTCATGCGAAGGTCCTGATAGATCGCCGCTTCGCCTTCGGCCTCCGCCAGCCGCCCCATCGCGTTGATGTAGTTCGTCTCGACGCGATTGAAATCGTCCTCGGCCTGCGCGTAGATCATGCCGAAGACGGCGTCTGGGTCGGTCTTGCCGTAAATGTGGGGAATGCCCCAGTCGTCGCGGATAATCGTGACCGCGCGCGCTTCGCGTTGCCAGCGAGCGAGCTCCGCAGGCCCGCGCTGTGCGCCGGTGGTGACGACGAAAAGGAGGAGAATGCTCAGCCGTCTCATACAAATCCGTGGTTCAGGACCGTTTGCCAAGTTTCAAAGCCAGAGATAACCTATCGCATCCTCAAACGGGAGATGGTGGTGGCGGCAGCGACGCGTGCGAACCAACAGCGGATCCTCGCGAACCAGAACAAGATATTGCGGAACCAACAGCAGTTGCTGAGCAACCAAAAAAAGATCCTGGCGAATCAGAGAAGGATTCTTTCGAAGTGAGAACCTTGTTGGACCAGCTCAATGGACCGTGGCACAAGCGGTCCCTGCAGGCCTTCATGGTGATCGTCATCGCCCACTGGGCCGAGCACCTGGTGCAGGCGTATCAGGTGTACGTGCTGAGGTGGCCGCTGCACCAGGCGCGAGGGGTGTTGGGGCAGGCCTTCCCGTGGCTCGTGCACTCCGAGGTGCTGCACTACGGATACGCCGCGATCATGCTCGCCGGTATCTGGATGTTGCTGCCCGGTTTCCTCGGCCGCGCGCGAACGTGGTGGCTGGCCGCGCTCGTGATCCAGTTCTGGCATCACATCGAGCATGGGCTACTCCAGGCACAGGTCATCGCCGGCCGGACGTTGTTCGGCGCTGCCGCGCCGACGAGCATCTTGCAGCTATGGTTCCCGCGTCTCGAGCTCCATCTGTTCTACAACACGGTGGTCTTCATACCGATGGTGGTGGCCATGTATTACCACCTGTATCCGAACGCGATCGAAGCTGCTGGAATCCGGTGCAGCTGCGCCCTGCACGCGCACCCGGCCACTGCCTGACGAAGCAAACCGAGAACACCACTTGGACACCGGTCGTCAGAGTCTTCGTGACGACGAGTTTAGTCTTCGGCGGGTGCCAAGGGCAGTTTGACGAAGAACCGTGACCCCTTTCCCAGCTCGCTCTCGGCGCTCAGCTCACCGCCCAGCGCTTGAGTGATCCGCTGCGCAATCGTCAGGCCGAGTCCGGCCCCACCGTGTTCGCGGGTGGTGGAGCTGTCGAGCTGCTTGAACGGATCGAACACGAGCTTGAGCTGGTCGTCGGGAATACCCCGCCCCTGGTCCTGGACCTCGGTCACGACGAACCCGTCCTGCTGCCACCACCGTACATCCACGCGGCCGCCCTGGGGCGAGAACTTGATGGCGTTCGACAGCAGATTCACGATCACCTGGACGACCCGATCGCGCTCGGCGCGCACGACCTGCGGCTCGGCCGGCGGCTTCGTTCGGAGTGTCACGCCGCGCGCTTTCGCGAAGGCCGCGACCATTTCGACGCCCGCCGCTACCGCGTCCGCCACCGCGACCGGTTCGAGCCGGAAGTCCATGCGCCCGGCGTCCAGCCGCGAGAGATCGAGCAGGTCATTCACGAGTCGGATCAGCCGGTCCGCGTTGCGAAGGGCGACCTCGAGCAGCTCGTGAGCTGCGGGCTCGAGCGCCCCACCGGCGCCCGCGAGCAGCAGCGCCAGCGACGTCTTGACCGACGTCATCGGCGTGCGAAGCTCGTGGCTCACCACGGACACGAACTCCGTTTTGGCTTTCTCGACCTCCACCTCGTGAGTCACATCGCGGTAGAGCACAATGTGACCGAGCAGTGAGCCGCTGCTGTCCCGCGCGGGCGCGACGACGCGCTGATAGGTCGCCTGCCGCGGGAACGTGAGCTCGACCCGGTCTCGCAGCGACGCATCGAGCGACAGCACGTTCTCCTGGCTGACCAGCGCGGAGGGATCCACGAACGAGCCGCGCAGGAAGCGATGAATCGTGTCCACACTCGCGCCCACGACCGCTTCCTGCGGAATGCCGACCAGCCGCGCCATCTCGGCGTTCGCGTAGGCAATCTTCCGGTCCGGCCCCACCAGCAGGATGGCTGCGTCGCTCGCATCGATCAGCGCTTCCAACTGGTTGCGCTGGCCGCGCACCGTTGTATGCTCGCGCGACAGGGCCTCGCGTTGTTGCGCGATCGTGTTGAGCAGGGTCGAGTAGTAGAGCGACGATTCGATCTGGCGGCCCAGGACGACCGCCCAGTCGAGATCGTCCTCCGTGTAGTGGCCTTCCTCCTCATGTCCGAAATTCAGCGCCCCGATGACCCGCTCGCCCACGTGGAGCGGCACGATCATCGCCGAGATGCGGCGGCCCTCCTGTAGTAGAATACCTTCGGTCCCTGGCAGCGCCTCCACCCGTACCGGCCGGCCCGTGCGGATGGCCTCTCCCGTCAACCCCTGATGGATGGGAAACGCCGCCTCGCCGGCGACGAATCCGCCGCGGGCCTTGTCGAACAGCGTTTGGATGTAGTAGTGCGTTGCCGACTGGTCCACGAGCACGACGCTGGCGCGCCGAAAATCGAGTACCCGTTGCACCTTCTCGATGGCGCCGCGGAAGATTTCGCGCATGTCGACCGCGGTGCTGATCAATGACGTGAGCTCTCCGACAACGGCCAGACGCGCCGCCGATGATCGGACGCTCCCGGCTGCCGCGGTCGCGCGGTAGGCGCGCGCCGCGCCGTCGAGCTCCTTGAGTGCGGCCGCCGCGGCGCGCCGCTCGTCGGTCAGCGCGACCCCACGGTGCAACCAGTCGCGCGCCAGCTGCTCCAGGTCGCCGGCAACGTCCGAGAGGTCGTCGGCCCCGAAGCTCGCCGCCGTACCACTCAGCGAGTGCGCCGCCCGGTACAGCGCCTCCGCCTGCTCGGCATGGAATGCGCCATCGAGTGCCGCCAGCGCGCTCCGCATCGTCTCGACGCGGCGTGCCAGCCCCGCAACAAATTCGGCGCGGACCTCGGCAAACGGATCGGGCGCGGTCATGGACAGAACTCGCGGACTTGGCGCGCAAGCTCGGTAGGCTGGAAGGGCTTCAACACGACGCCGGCCGCCCCCGACTCGGCAACCTTACGCGCGTTGAGATCGCGCCGGGCTGTCAGAAGAACGATCGGCACGGGCGCGGTGGCTGGGTCGGCTCTCAGACGGCGACACACGTCGTAGCCGTCCATCTCCGGCATCATGATATCGACGAGAATCACGTGTGGAACGGGGGGTGTGCGCGCCAATTCGACGCCCGCCGCGCCCGACCCCGCCGTCGCCACCTGCCATCCGGCGGTGAACTCGAGCGTGCGCCGCACCAGCATGAGGAGGTCGGGGTCATCGTCGATGACCAGCGCCCGAAACGGTTCGGCCATGGGGCCTGTCCTTGTCCGGCACCGTGGCCAATATTGACTGCGCCGCGCGACAAAGACAGGCCATGGTCCCCACGATCTACGTGCTCGACGACGACCTGGTGTACGCCAAGCTGCTGGCCGCCAATCTGGGATCACCCGGACGCGTGCGCACCCGGGTCTTCGAGCGGCCTGATGAGCTGCTGGCCCACCACGCCGAGGAGCCGGCTGACGCCGTGATCACCGATCTGGTGATGCCGGATTTGAACGGCGTGGAGGTGACGCGCCGGCTGCGCCGCACCGATCCCCACCTGCCCATCTTCGTCCTCACCGGCCATGGCGACATTGCGACCGCCATCGACGCCCTGAAGGCCGGCGCGACGGAATATCTCACCAAGCCCGTCAATATCGACGAGCTCATGACGCTCCTGACGCGAGCGCTGGCGGCCCGGCCCTTGGTCGAGGCGGGTGCCTCTCTCGAGCAGGCACGGGGAGAACAGTTCTCCGTCAAGGCGATTTTGGGCGACCACCCCAAGGTCGAGTCGGTGCGTGCATTCGCGCGAGCGATGGCCGCGATCCCGCGACCTACGGTGCTGCTGCTCGGCGAGAGCGGCACCGGCAAGAACCTCGTCGCGCGTGCCATCCACTACGCGAGCCCCCACTCGGTGGGCCGGTTTGTAGAGATCAATTGCTCGGCTCTCCCCGCGACCCTTCTCGAGGCTGAGCTGTTCGGCTATAAGAAAGGCGCCTTCACCGACGCTCGGGAAGCGAAGCGCGGTCTCATCGAGGTTGCCGACGGCGGTACGCTCTTTCTGGATGAAATCGCCGAGCTCAGCCCGGAACTGCAAGCGAAGCTGCTCAACGTTCTCGAAAGCCGCCGGTTCCGTCGCCTGGGGGGCACCGAAGAGTTGGAGGTGGCGTTGCGTCTCGTCACTGCCACGAACCGCAACCTCGAAGAGCTGGTGCAGACCGGTCGGTTCCGCTCCGACCTTTACTATCGGGTGAGCGTCGCCGCGACGACGCTGCCGCCGCTGCGGGAGATCAAGACCGACATCCCCATTCTCGCGCAACACTTCCGCCAGTTGTTCGCCCAGGAGTTCAAAAAGAAGGTCGACCGCATCGATGACTCGGCGCTCGAGACACTGACTGCATGGGATTGGCCGGGCAACGTTCGGGAGCTGCGCAACGTGATCGAGCGGGCCATGATTTTCACAAACGGCCCGGTCCTCAAGCGATCCGATCTTCCTTCATTGGGCCGACGCGATGGCACGCCCGCGCGCGGGCTCAAAAAGAAGGCGTTCGAGCTGGCGAAGGGACTTACGCTCGCCGACGCAGAGCGCGAGTACATCCGACTCACACTCGAGGCAACCGACGGGGACATCCAGCGCGCCGCGGAGATCCTCGGTATCTCTCGCAAAAATCTTTGGGAGAAGCGTAAGAAGTACGGCCTGCTGCCCACCTCATCCGATATTGAATCGAGCGCGTGATACCGCCTTGGTTACCGTTCGGTAACATCGCCCGCGTTCTCTTCAAGCAGCAAATCGGTAAGTCTCGTCTGCAAGAGGAGATGGCAACACGTCTGGGTCGGTATGTCGCTTGCGAGGGGCTTTGCTCGGAATGAAACCGATAGCCTCCGCTTTGCTCGTTGCCCTCGGTTCGCTATGGATCGTCGCGCCGACCTTCGCCCAGACGTTCACCTGGACCGGCGCGCAAAATGCCAACTGGGGTGTAGGTGCCAACTGGGCGGGCGGCGTCGCGCCTTCAGGCACGGGCGCGGAGAATCTCGTCTTTCCCAGCGGCGCGTCGAACCTAGCCACGAACAACATCCTCAACAACGCGACCTTCAATTCGATCACCATCAAGGGTAGCGGTTACACGGTGAGCAACAAGGCGATCACGCTCGGCGCCGGCGGCCTGGCCGATAGCAGCGCAGCCGGCACGAACACAGTCAGCGTCGCGATCACGTTCGCCGCGACGCGCACCGTGACCGTCAGCAATGCGGGGACGACGCTCACGATCAGCGGCGTCATCAGCGGCGCCGGCGGGCTGACCAAAAGCGGTGCCGGTCTGCTCGTCCTGAGCGCCGCCAACACGTACACCGGCGTGACGACGATCAATGCGGGCACGGTCTCGATCGCGGCCGATGCCGGCTTAGGTGCCGCTCCCGGTGCAGCAACGCCGGGAAAGATCGTTTTCGGGGGTGGCACGCTTCGGACCACCGCGACCTTCACCCTCGCCGCCAATCGCGGCATCGCGCTGACCGGCCCAGGCACGATTTCGACTGACCCGGGCACAACGTTGAGCTACGGCGGCATCATCGCCGGCGTCGGGTCGCTCACGAAGGCCGGCACGGGCACGCTGCTTCTTTCGGGCGTCAACACCTACACGGGCGCGACCGCGGTCAACGCCGGCACGCTGCGTCTCGGCACCACCAACGCGATTGGCTCGGCCAGCGCTGTGACGGTTGCCGCCGGAGCGACGTTCGATCTCGCCGGATTCAGCGACGTCATCGGATCGCTCGCGGGCGCCGGCACGGTCACCAGTACCGCACCAGGGACCGTTGCGCTCACGTCGGGCGGGAACAACAGCAGCACGGCTTTTACCGGCGTCATCCAAAACGGCAGCGGCACGGTCGGTCTGACGAAGACCGGAACCGGTACGCTAACGCTCTCGGGCACGAACACGTACTCCGGTACGACCACGGTGAGTACGGGGACGCTGCTTGTGAACGGCACGCAGGCGACGAGTCCCGTCAGCGTGAACGGCGGGACGTTGGGCGGGGCCGGTACCGTTGGCGCCATCACCACGACCGCAGCCGGTGGCAGCGTGAGCCCCGGACAGGTGGGGCCGGGAATCTTGAGTAGCGGCAACGTGAACTGGAGCACCGGAGCTCCAAGCTTCGTGGTCCAACTGAACGGCACGACCGCCGGCACCGGCTACGATCAGCTGAATGTGACGGGAACGGTGAATCTGAGCGGGGCAACGTTGAGCGGCACGATGGGATTCACACCGCCCACCGGCTCCACGTTCGCGATCATCACTAACGACGGTAGCGACGCGATCGTGGGAACGTTTGCCGGCTTGCCGGAAGGATCGACGGTGGTGTTCAGTGGCCAGGCGTTCAAGATCAGTTACGTCGGCGGCACCGGCAACGACGTCGTCTTGAGCGCCGCGAAGCCGAATCTGGCGATGAGCAACTCCGTCGCGCCGTCCGGTACCTCACCGCCTGGAACCGATCTGACCTACACGCTCAGCGTGACCAATAATGGCGGCGACAACGCGACGAGCGTGGTCGTCGTGGACACTCTCGCCCCGACGGTCCAGTTCAAGGTAGGAAGTGTCGCGAACACCCTACCCGCCGGCGTCACTGTCGTCGTCGCGTATTCCAACAATGGTGGCTCGACATGGACGTACGTACCGGCGACCGGCGCGTGCAGTGCACCCGCGAGCTATGACCGTTGCGTGAATCGCGTCCGCTGGACCTTTCAGAATCCGGTCAGCGCAACCGCCCCCAACAACACCGCCACACTCCAATTCATCGCGCAAATCCGCTGACGCGTTGAATCTCTCGCGGTTACCGACGGCGTTACCGTCCGGTAACCGACCCGTCCCCGCTGCGGCTCGTTCAGCATCTACAACATGCCGTAAGCCAATCGATCACAGTGAGTTAGATGATTCCTGCCATCGGGCATGGGACGTGCCCTCCGGTCACGCCGAAAGGAGCGCAATACCCATGGTTTTACGATGCCCTCGCTGTTCGGCGCTGAAGTTTTTCGGCCGGACGCAGGTCCTTGGTGAGCTGGTGGTTTGTCCCAAGTGCGGTGCGGTGTTCGCCTGGCGTGACGCGGATGGCGCGCACGCCGGAAAGCGCGGCTCGACGAAAAGTCGAGACGAGAAGTCGTCCACATCAAAACGAGCGAAACGATGACTCAGAAACTGGTGGTCGTGGTGGCGTGCGCCGCCCTGCTGTGGCCGGCGCGCGGCTCGACACAGGCGCGGACGCCGGCGTCCTTGGCCGTGACCGCACAGAACGTGACGGCCGAGGCGGCTAGCCGGACGAACAAGAGCGTGGCGCAGCCTGGCGATGAGATCCGCTATCGGCTCGTCTTCACGAACGTCACGGCGGGCCCGGTCAAGAACATCCAGTTCGTGGATCCGATTCCCAGCGGCATGGTCTACGTGCTCGGATCCGCGACATCGGATCAGCGGGTGCACGTCGAGTACTCGATTGACAGCGGCCGGACCTATACGGCTCGGCCGACGATCAGCGTCGTCGTAGGTGGGATTCCCTTGCAGCAGCCCGCGCCGCCGGAGCGCTTCACGCATGTCCGCTGGACGGTCGCCGGCACGTTAGCGCGCGCAGCACAAGTAACGGTCGAATTTCACGCCCGGGTGCGCGAAGCGCCCGGCCAATGACTCGCAGCCCTTGGAAGGAGTTCGAGATGCTCAGGCACGTGAAGTGGACCCTTAGCCTCGCCTTGATGGCGGTGGCGCTGCTTGCCGTCGCCACCGAGGCGCGGGCGCAGACGCCGGAAGGCACGGTCATTACCAACACGGCGACTGCGACCTATACCGACGCGAACGGCAATGCCTACGCGCCGGTCAGCGGGTCGGTCTCGGTGACCGTCGGGTTCAAGGCCGGCGTGACGGTTACCGCCAACACGCCGAGTCCGTCCGCCGCGTCCCCAAGTACGGCCGACACGATGACGTTCACGATTGGGAACGTGGGTAACGGAGTCGACAGCATGACAATCTCCGACGCGATCTCCGTCCCGGGCGTGATCACGGTGACAGGCTACCGCTACGGCGTGACCACGTATGCCACCCTGGTGGCTCTGAATACCGCGCTGTCGAGCGCCGCCATTGCTCAGGGCGGCTCGATCGTCATCAAGGTCGTGTTCAACGTGGCGAGCGGGAAAGGTGGTGTGACCACCGTCTATACGCTCACGTCCACGTCGCGGCGCACACCGGCGACGTCGGCCAACGCGTCGAGCACGATCACGCCGATTACGCTGTACGGCGTCGCCGTGACCCCGGACGGCGGGCAGAACGTGCAGCGCCTGCCGGGCAACGGCTATTCGTTCACGTTCGCCGTTCAGAACAACGGCAACGGCAATGACAACTTCGACCTGATTGCGACGAGCCCCGGCTCGCCCGTAATCACCATCGTTTCGGTGAACGGTGTGGCGGGAGACAGCGCCCGCATTTCGCTGGCCGCTGCTGCCTCGCAGAACATCGTGGTCGTGTACAACGTCGCCAACGTCGCGGGCGGTTCGACCGATACGTTGACGCTGCTCGGGCGCTCCGTGGGCCAGCCGGCGACGAACGATCAGGGCTTCATGGACCTGACCGTGATCAAGCCGAATCTCACCCTCGCGAAAGCCGCGTATCTGGATGACGGGGTCACACCCGTCGCGAGCGGCGTCGTCCCGGGACAGATCATCCGGTTCCGGTTCACCGTCACGAACGGTGGGGCCACGTCTGCATCCACCGTGCAGGTGACCGACGCGCTGCCGGCGCAGGTGACGTACGTCTCGACGAGCTCGAGCACCGGTTGGACCGTTTCGGTGGTCGGGCAAAACGTGACCGCGAACTACACGGGCACGGGCGGCGTCCTGGCGGCAAGCGCCAGCGCGACGTTCGAGCTGCGCGTCAGCATCAACTAAGGGCCGTAGCCCATGTGGCTCGGCGCTCGAGCGGGTGAGGCGAGGCGGTTCGCAATTTTGGCGACCGCCTCCCTCTGTGCTGTCCTGCTCGCAGCGCCTGATCTCTCCGCTCAGGGCACTCCCGCCGGCTCCCACATCCGCAACTGGGCAACGCTCGCGTACACGTCGAGCGGCTTCGGGTACGTCGTTCCCTCCGACACCGTCGACCTCGTCGTCGCGCAGGTTGCCGGCGTCGTTCTCCAGGCGCCGCAATCGAGCGCGGGCAGCCCCGGCGCTGCCGTGGTCTTCGCGCACACGCTGACAAATCTCGGGAACGGCCCCGACTCCTTTACCGTCGCAGCGGCATCGGTCCACGGATGGGTCGTGACGGTCTACCGCGACTGGAACGGCAACGGCGTCCTGGATGGCGGTGACTCCGTACTCACGCGTCCCGTCGCACTGGCCTCGGGAGCGACCGCAGCACTCCTGGTACAGGTCGGGATTCCCGGCTCCGGGAGCGCCGGCGTGACCGACACCATCAACGTCACCGCCACCAGCCGGTTCGACGGCGCCGTGCGCAGCTCCGTGCGCGACGTGCTCGCCGTCTCATCTGCGGCGATCGCCTTCAGCATCACCAAACAGGTGGATCGTCCGTCGGCTGCCGCGGGGGATGTCCTCACATACACGCTCAACTACACCGCTTCCGGAACTGATAGCGCATCGGGTGTGCAGCTCGCGGACAGCATCCCGATCGGCACGTCCTATGTGGCCGGAACGATTCGCGTGAACGGCGTCTCCGTGACCGATGCCGCCGACGGCGACGCGGGCCGACTGGTCGCGGTCGGCAACGGCGTTGTCGCGGTGAATCTGGGCACCGTCGTGGCTGGCGCGGCGGGGGCTGTCACGTTTCAGGCACGGGTCAACGCGGGCGCGCCTGCGACGGTCGCCAATCGCGGCAACATTGCGTTCACCTGGAGCGGCGGCACCGATACGACGCTCTCGAACACCGTGCAGACGACGATCCTCGCGCCCGCGCTGTCGCTCTCGAAGCAGCTCACGAGCCCGGCCTTGGCGCTCGTGGGACAGCAGGTCACCTATCGCCTGAAATACGGGGATGCGGCTGGCGCCGGCTCCGCGCAGAACGTCGTCCTGACGGACACACTGCCCGTGGGCCTACAGTACACGAGTGCGACAGTACCCCCGGCCATCGTGGGTCAGGTTCTCACCTGGCCGCTCGGCACTCTCGCGCCAGCCGACAGTGGCGTGATCGATCTCGTGCTGACGGTCGCAGCGTCGGTGCGCGACACCGTGGTTGCTCGCAACGTCGCCTACATCCAGGGGCAAGGAACGCCCGCCGTGTCGGCGCCCGCGACGCCGGTCGCACTCGTCGGGCCTCCCACAGCGGCGCTCGGCCTGGATCTGACGGCTGACGCGCTCGAGGTCGGAGTCGGCGAAGCCATCCCGTACACGATCGTCGTGCGCAATCCGGGCACTCTGGTGGTGACGAATGTCCAGGTCGCCGTACAACTCCCAGTTGGCGCGCGGTACGTGTCGCGCAGCGCAATCGGCGCCGATTCGGCCGTTGTTGCGGGAGGCCGGCTCATTCTGTACAGCGCAGCACCCCTCGTTCCCGGGACCAGCCGGACGTTGCGCTACGTCGCCGCGCTGATCTCGGCGCCAGGCACGGTGGCGGAGGCCCGCGCGGTGGCCACAGGCCAGGTGCCGGGCGGGCTCGCCGGTTCGCCGGAAGCGATCGCGTGGGTCCAGATCCGGCGTGCCTGGCCAATGGAGACGCGCGCCGCGATCGGGAAAGTGTGGGTGGATGCGAACGGCGATGGGATGCAGGGCGCCGGTGAGGCCGGCCTCGCGAACGTCGACATCTGGACCGAGGACGGGATGGTCGCGACGACGGACTCGACCGGGAAATTCTCGTTCTCCAATGTGCGCCCTGGTCGCCATGCATTCCGTCTCGACCCGCGCTCCATTCCCGACGGGTACCGTCTGGCGAGCGAAGACATCCAGCTGGTGGACGCGAGTGGCTGGACCACGCCACGCGTCGACTTCCGTCTCGTTCCGACGAGCACTTTTGCTGTGGTCTCGGCGCCGCCTACGCCTACCTCGTCGCGACGCGACCGCGGTAGCGTGCCCGAGACCTCGCTCACCGACGCGACCCACCGGCTGGTGGAGTTCTCATTCGCCGCAATCCGTCTTCCCCAGCTGCCGCGGGGCGACAGTCTCGGGTTCGAGCGCGTGCTGCCCGCGGAACACCGTCCGCAGGTGCGCTATGAAGTGAAAGTGCGGCAATCGGGTGGAATCGCATTTGATGCCGTGGTGAGCTTCAAGCCGAGGGCCGATTCGGCCGTCGTGTTCGTCGATGACAGGGAATTCTCCAGGTACAGTTGGCTGGACGGCGCGATCGCCATCCCCTTCGCGCACCCCGGCGCGGCGATTCGCATCGCGGCATGGTCGTCGGAACGACACGATTCGGCCACACTCCGGATCGTGGCCTGGCCGCCGCACGCTGGCGAAAACGCCACGCAACGACGGTTTGCGGGCCGTTCGGTCTCACAGGTGCGCGCTCGCGTGCAGAGCGCATTCACGCCGGTGGTAGCGGCGGTCGCGCTCCCCGCGGCCGCCGGAGAAGCGACGGCGCCCGTCGCCGCGAATCCGCCTGTGCTCTCGGATTCCAGCGCCCGCGTCCCCGAGGAAAGCACGACCGCGCCCACTGCCGTTGTGGACACGGTGCGCGTCGCGCAGGCCCGGACCGGTCCGGAAGGTTTGGCGGCCGAACAGCTCGTGTCATTAGTGCGTGGTCCCGGAATCCACATCTTCGCGCCGAATGACGGCGCGGTACTCTCCACCGACCATGTGTACGTCGGAGTGAAAGCCGAGCCCAACGTCGCCGTCGTGCTGTACGATGGTGCGACCGTGATCGACAGTGTCCGCACACGGATTGACGGCGTGTTCGACTTCATCGCCGTGCCGCTGGCGCGCGGTCCACACCACCTGCGCGTCGCCGTGAAGAATTCCTGGGGGCAGGAGCGCTGGGATAGCATCGCGGTGCACGTATCGGGGTTGCCCGCCCGGTTCGATATTCCGCCTGGTCCGTTGGCACTCGTCGCCGATGGGCGCACCACAACCGTGCTGCACGTGCGGGTGTTGGACGGCTGGGGTGTGCCGGTGGCGCAGCCCGCCTACGTGACCGTGAGCGGCAAGGGGGCGGAGCCGCAGGGCGTGGATGCGGACGCTTCCTCTGTGGGATTCCAAGTGTTGTCCACGGCATCCGGCCGGCTCGCGATCGAGTTACGGCCGGGCCGCGTCGTGGGTCCCGGGGAGCTCGCGCTCAAGTCGGGTGACGCAACGGCGTCGCTCTCGCTCGAGCTACTCCCCGAGGTGCGCGGTCTTACCGTGGCCGGCTCGGGGCTGATCGGCGCCGGCGCGACGCCCGACGCGTATGGCGCCCTCACCGCGCGCGGCCGTCTGGATTCGCGCACGTCATTCACCCTGGGCGTCGACTCGCGCCGGTTGAACGACGGACGGAACGTCTTCGACCGCAGCGCCGATCCGCTGGACGAGTCTCAATATCCGATTCTTGGGGACGCCAGCGCGCAGCAGAAGCGGACCGCGTCGCAAACATGGCTCTCGGCTCGGGTCGAGCGCGGCTACGACTGGGCCACGTTCGGCGACGTATCGACCAGCGGGTTCGCCAGCGGCTTGAGCCTCGCTCAGTATCGACGCGCCGTGACGGGCTTGGCGGCGCATGTGACGACGGGCGCGCTCACCTGGAGCGCCTTCGGCAGCTTGACCTCGCAGGCGTTACGCCAACTCCAGATTCGCGGCGCGGGCATCTCCGGACCGTATCAACTGGCGACGGACATCGTGCCGGGCACGGATTACCTGCGCGTCGAGACGCGCGATCGCACAAACCCCGAGCGTGCCGTGACGACGCAAGCCCTCGTCCGCTTCGTGGATTACCAGATCGACTACACCGGCGGCGTCGTGCTCTTCAAACAGCCGATTCCAGCCGCCGACGCCGACGGCAACCCCGTATTCATCATGGTTACCTTCGAGGCGGCGAGCGCCGCGGAGCAACGCCTCGTGGCGGGCGCCCGGGCTGCACTCGATGTGCGCCAGCTCGTTGGGGACGGGCTGCACCTCGACTCGATGCGCATCGGTGTGACCGCGGTCAGCGCCGAGCAGGCCATTAATCCGTACCGGCTCATCGGTGGGGACGTGCGCGCCTTCCGCCTCGGCGCGCTCGACATCGGCGGCGAAATCGCCTACTCGCAGCGAGGCGATTCCACGGGGCTCGCGACATCGGCGAAGGCGAGTTACAGCCTGCTCAACGGGGCGTTGACGATTGGCGGGGGCTACATGCACATCGCCCGCGAGTTCTCGAACCCGTCCAACGTCGCGCTGCAACCCGGCCTGACCGAGGCGAGCCTCCAGACCGGTCTCAAACTCGGCAATACGGAGCTGCGGGCGGAGCACTCCCGCGAAGAGTTCGCACTCCAGGGCGTCGATCGCGAACACACGCGCGTCGGCTTCGTGCAGCATGTCGGTGGCGCGCTGCAAGTGGACGGCGGCGTGGCCAACGATCACGTCAGCGGGACCACCACACCGGCGAGCGACGTTACGGCCGCGGACGTCCGCGCGAAGTGGAGCGTCTCTCCCAAACTCCAGATCTGGACGGAAGCGCGGCGCCACCTCAGCCTGTCCGGCCCAGAACTCTCGCCAGAGCTGTGGGGCGTCGGCGCGACGTATCAGGTCGCGCCCACGCTGTCCTTCGAGGCCAGCGAACGCTACGTGTCACGGCCCGACAGCCAGAAACAGTACTCCGTCTCGAGCATCGGATTGCGGGCGGACATGGGCCACGGTACGCAGGCATGGGGCAGTTACCAGCTGACCGGTGGCATCAGCGGCGCGGGGAGTGCTGCGATCGTCGGACTCCGCAACCGCCTGCAGCTCACTCCGGATCTTGCGGTCAACGTCCTGTTCGAGCGCCGCCAGGGCGTGGGTCGCGCCTCTGTCGCTGATCCGGTGCGCGCGCTCCCCTTCTTGCAGACGGAGGGCGATTACTGGTCCGCCGGTGCGGGAGTGGAGCTGGTGCCGAAGGGGGCGCCCTACCGCCTGACGGCGCGCGGCGAGTACAAGGACGGCACGTTGCAGTCGACGCGTCTCGCCACCGTGGCCGGCGACGTGGCCTTCGCGTCATCGCTGGCGCTGCTAACGCGCCAGGAGTATTTCCAGAACGCGCTGCCCACGGTGCCCTTGTCGCGCCGCGTGTCCAGTCTTTGGGGACTGGCGCTGCGGCCCGCTCATACCAATCGGCTCAACGTGCTGGCCAAGTTTCAGTGGACCGACGACCGCAATCCGCTCGGGGGCGGTGTGCTGGTCACCCGCGGCGAGGAGCACAAGATGATTGGTGCCGCGGAGCTGATCTGGACGCCACTATCCGGCTTGGAGTTCTCGACGCGGTACGCTGTCCGGCGCACCCAGGCCGCACGGGTCTATCCTGATAGCACGCCCCAGACGTTGACTGCGTGGGCGGACTACATCGGCGGTCGAGTGAATCTCGACTTGACCCGCTGGGTCAGCCTGCGCAGCGATGGCCGGCTGCTCGTGGAACGCACGACCGGCGCAACGGCGTGGGACGGGGCCCCGGCCCTCGTGCTGCATCCCGTCGCCGCGCTGGAAATCGCGGCCGGGTACCGGTTCGGCAACCTCAGCGACCCGGATTTCTCGGTGCGCGGCGGGCATGGGGCGTTCGTGACGCTCTCGGCGGTGCTCACGGAGAAACTGTTCCCGAGCGCCGCGGCATTCTGGCGCGCGCGCTTCTGAGCCGAGCGGCTTCCGCGCAGTGCGACTTGCTGCGCAGGTTGTAGGAAATAGTCTCAGTCGTAGACGCAGAAGAATCGAGTCGTTGTCGGCGGAAGACCCGCAAGCAATCGCCACGTCGTGAGCCATGCGTCACGGCTGTCCGGCGATAGAGGATCGTGCGCAATGCCTTGCCGATAATGCTCGATCGCGCGACCTCGAGCTTGAGGCGCGGCGGCCACAAATTCTGACGAGTCGGCATACTCCCGCGCGGCACCCACAGCGAGCGCGACAATGTCGGTGTACCCATCCGCCGCCAGAAAATGCAGCTCCGCATTTTCCACTGAATCAGTAGACGATTGAAGTAACTGCTCGGCCGCCGCACTCACCCGTTGGGACGCATGCTCCGCGCCCCCGCACATGCCGGACTCATTGAACCCCAAACGCAGGAGAGCGATGGTGGCGAGACGACCAGCGGGTCCTGAGGAGTCCAGTCCCCGGGCCTCATCGAGCCAGGAGTGCACGTAGCCATCACCGCCGCCGAGCTCGTTGTAGACGAATCGTGCACCGAGAACGGTGAGCGCTCGACGGGTAGGACCCGCGCCTTCTTGAGCCAGAACGTATCCCATCGCTGCGCTGCCAAGGACCTGGTCGATGGCGAGCAGAGCCGCGGCCCGATGTGGGGGATCGAGGTCTCGGCTCGCGGCGATCCAATCCTTCGCCACGGCAACGAGGCGGCTCTCGACCACTCGGGCCTGAGGTCGAGCCGCGTCAGGACCAGTGCTCAAGAAGGCCTTCTCGGCCGCGGCGAATGTCGCGAGCAGCCGGTTAGCGATCGCCGTATCGATGCCGGATAAACGCGTCGCCTGAACCACAAGGCTCCACATTTTCCGCTCGGCGCGCTCTTCATTCTCGATACTGGCCCGTCCCGCACGAAGTCCGGTGAAGGGGAACGTCGCGAACGCCAACACCCTCGCCCGTCCCGCCTCCAAACCCCTGTCGAAGGCGCTGACGACTACGCCGGAGTCTGCGGTCCACCGCCCCGCGACGCGCCAATACGCGGCACCGAAGAAGTCGAGGCCGAGTCTCATCGATTCGGCACCCGCCAGCTGCGAAACCGCGGCCGCGCGAGCGGGATCAGACAGGGCCTGACTCACCCACGGATCGGGTGCGGCGCGCACGGGCCCATACCTCCTTGTCAATGCGTCCCGCGTCTGCTCAGCCAGCGCGCGGCCCGATGTCGAATCCGTCGCAGGGGTTTCCACCCATATCGCACCGAGCCGGCAATGCTCCTGGACTAACCGCGCGTTTTCGGCCGGCGGCAAAGCGAGATCGGCTGGCAGCTCGGGCGGATAGAAGTAGGCGTAACGCACGGCCGAGGCGCCGCCTACGACGGACCGTTGCATTGCTCGCGCGCACCATCGCTCATCGCTCTCCGTCGCCAGACGGCGTTCGAATATCGCGAGACTGTCGTTCGGATGAGCCTGCACCCATGCAGCCGGTGTAGTCTCGGCATGCAGCTCCCCTAGCTCCCGGGCGACGTACGTTGGGAAGTCGGACGCGCCAGCGCTCGGCCGGCACGCCGTGAGAAGCGCGAAGACGAACGTGGCGCGCGCGGTTTTCAACGACGACCGCGACCGGGCGTTTTGAGCCGCGCCATCACCTGGTTCACCTGCGCGCGCGCCCGCGCGCAGGCGGCGAGCTGTGCCGCCGTAGGTGCGAGATCCGCGCCGTCCATCGCCAGCGCCGCAGCGAGCGCCGCATTGCTGGCGCGTTTGAACAGTCGCGACACTGAATCGGGCATCGTCCGCGTGTCGATAGCCGCCACACGGGCCGCCGCTTGGTACATCTCCGTCGTCAGCGTCGCGAGCTGCCGTAGGCCGGCCCCCGGTGTCTTGACGCGCGGATCCAGTCGAAGCACCAGGGGCTGCGTGTACGATCGGCCGTTCACCGTGAGGCGTACGGTGTAGCGCCCCGGCGGCACCCATGGCGCAGTCGGCGTGTGCACGCTGCGGTGCGGGACGGCACCGACGTCGAGCACCTCGCCCGCGTTCTGAGCACTGTCACTCGCGATCGGCTGATAGCGCATGTCCCACTCGAAGCGATGCATTCCTGCTGCCCCAGAGAGGCGTGTCCGCGGGGCCGGCCAATAGAACGGCAACCCACAGTCGGGTGCGGTCGGTTTTTTCTGGCAAATGCGGACATACGCGGCCGGATCGCGCGCGGGATCGGGCGTGAGTATCGAGTCGTCGCTCGCGTAGCTGCGCACGGCCCTATTCCTCGCGTCCAGGATCTCGAGTGTCACTCGGCCCGATGCATCCGCAGGCAGAAAGTAGTCAAGGACCGCTCCGGCCGGAGGATTTTCCCCCGCAGGCAACTCGGGCGGCCACGGGGTCGGCTCGTTCGTGCCAAAGCGCACGCGCAAGGCGGTCTGCGGCCTTACGAGGAAGACTCCGCCAGGAACGTTGTGCTGAGCCAGGTGCCGCAGCGGACTCAGGTTGTCGAGGATCCAGAAGCCGCGGCCGTGCGTCCCCGCAATCAGATCGGCGCAGAGGCACGTGCTGTCGTCTTTCACTTCGATGTCGCGCACCGAGATCGCCGGCATGTTGAGGCGCAGCGACTGCCAGTGATCGCCGTCGTCGAAGGACACCCAGACTTGCGTGTCCGTCCCGCCATAGAGCAGACCGGGTTGGCGCGGATCCTCGCGGATCGAGTTGGCAACCGTGCCCGGCGCTACGCCGTTATCGATCTCCGTCCACGTGCGGCCGCCGTCATGCGTGCGCCAGAAATGCGGTTGCATGTCGTCGATCCGCAACGTGTTCGCGGCGGCGTAGGCGGTGCGGGTGTCGAAGTGGCCGGCATCGATGTTGAAGATGCGCGTCCACGGCTTGATCGCTGCCGGCGTCACGTTCTTCCACGTCGCGCCACCGTCGGAGGTTGTCTGGATGTAGCCGTCGTCAGTGCCGGCCCAGATCACCTTGAGGCTGCGGGGCGACGGCGACAGCGCCGTGATCGCTCCGCGCGGAGTCGGTGTTACGCCGCGCGCGTATTTCCCGGCGCTCGCCGGGATCGCCCACGTCTGCCGAGCGAGGTCGGGACTGATGCGCGTCCACGTGCGCGCATGGTCGGTCGAGCGCCACACCACGTTCGACGCGTAGTAGAGCACGTCGGGACGCACGGGTGACCAGATGAGCGGCATCGTGCGCACGTTGCGGCCGTACTTGTCGCCGCGCGCGGCGGAGTCGGGCCCGACGGGCGTCGTCTGACCGGTGCGGCGATCGTAGCGCGATACGTTTCTGCGCGCGCTGCCGAACACGACTTCGGGATCGCGCGGGTCCGGCGCGGCGATGCCGTATTCCTGAATGTTCGCCGGGTGCCAGTCGTGGAACGTGATTTCGCCGTCGTCGGAGCGGCTGGCAACGCAGAGCGAGCCCGAGTCCTGCTGGCCGCTGCACACGCGATACGGAAACGCGTTGTCAGCGGTCACGTGATAGACCGCGGCGGTCGATTGGTTATACCAGTTGCTCCAGGACGCCCCGCGATTGCCGGAGATCACCGCCCCCTGGTCGGAGACCACGAGGATGAGATTCGGATCGTTCGGGTCGATCCAGACTCTTTGGTAATCGTCGCCGCCCGGTGCGCCACGTACGGCCGACCAGCTCGCGCCGCCGTCCTCCGTCCGCCACATCACAATCGACGCGCTGTAGACCACGTTCTCGTCCTTCGGATCGACGGCGATCGTCGGCACGTCACCACCGCCGATGCGCGTCAGTGGCCGCCCATCCGTCGTAGCCGTCGAGTCGCCTTGCCCGTTGGGCGCACGCGTGCGCAACGTCCAATGCGCGCCGCCGTCGCTCGATTTATAGAGCTGCACCGGCCCAGAACCCCCCGCCGGATTGACCGAGGCGGCCATCGCGTACAGCACCCGCGGATTGCTGGGCGCGATCGCGAGGTTCGCTTCCAGCACGTTCGGCAATCCTTCAGTCAGCCGCGTCCAGGTCGTTCCACCATCGATCGACTTGTAGATCCCGCCCGCGCCCGGATCGGTCGAGTCGGGACCGAACGTGCTCGCTTCCCAGAATGTTTGTTGCTGCTGCCACAGCGCCGCGTAGATCGTACCTGGATTGCTCGGATCTATGCGGACATCGTTGCCGCTCGTGTATTCGTCCTTGTAGAGCACGCGTTCGAACGTGCGGCCCCCGTCCGTCGACCGGTAAATGCCGCGCTCGGCATTCGGTCCGTAGGGGTGGCCGAGTGCGGCGACGAAGAGGCGATCGGGATTGGTGGGGTCGACGTCGACCATCGCGATCATCAGGGTCGAGTCGAGACCCAGGTGCGTCCAGGTGCGGTCGGCGTCGGTCGATTTGTAGACGCCGTTCCCCGTGGCGAGATCGGGGCGGATGATGCCGGCGCCCGTACCGACGTAGATGATGTTGGGATTGGACGGCGCGACGGCGATCGCGCCGATCGAGCCGGTCGCTTCGCGATCGAAGAGCGGCTCCCAGTTGGAGCCGTAGTCGCTCGTGCGCCACAGGCCGCCGTTATCGAAGCCGATATAGAAGATTGTCGGATGGCCTGACGTGCCGGCGGCGGCCCGCGCCCGACCAGCGCGGCTGGGTCCGATTGACCGCCAGCGAAGCGCGGCGGTGAAGTCAGAGGCTGAGGGATCGTGCCGGCCCAGAAACGACTGCAGCGACGCCAGAAATTCCGGTCGCTCAGGCGCATCACCGTGCCGCGCGCCAGGAATGACGACGAGCTCGGCATCGGGCAACGTCGTTCGAAGCTCGGTAAAGCGGCTGGGGTTATCCTCACCACCGACCATCAGAAGAACGGGGACATGGCTGCCCTTGAGTCGGGCATAGTCCACATACAGACCCTGGTTGCCGAGTCGCTGAGCGCCGAGGGCGCGCGCATCCTGCACGGCATCCATGCGGGCCATCATGGCTCGCTGCTCCGGCGATGGAGCCAGCATTCCCGGCGGCGCGGACTCGATCATTGCTTGCGAAAGCGGCTCTCCGGCGACCAACCGTTTCACGAGCAGCGAGTCCCCTGGATCGTCGCTCGCCCTGAAGCCTGTGCTCGCGCCCGACGTCAGCGTGAGCAGCCGCTCCGGATGCGTCTCGAGCAGCTTCAACGCGATCGAGCCACCCATCGAGTACCCGACCACGTGTGCGCGCGCGATATGCAAGTGATCGAGAAGCCGCGTGACGTCGTTCACCATCTCGATGCCGTAGGCACTGGGCTCGTGCGGTTTGCCGCTGCTGCCGTGGCCGCGGCAGTCTATCGCAATGACCCGGTACCGGCTCGACAGCGCGGCGTGCACGGGATCCCATATCGTGAGATCCGCTGAGAATCCGTGAATGAGCACGACCGGCTCGCCTGACGCAGGACCAGTCACGACATAATGAATCGGCACGCCGTTCGATTGGAAAACCGCGCTTTGGGCGCCGGCGCGGGAAGCGATCGCCGTCGCGCAGACGACAAGGCTGATTATGAGGTTCGAGGTTCGCATGGGCGGAGTATGCAGCCTCCGCGAAGAGGGTGCTACTCCGCCCGATTGTTCATTAGCGCACCACGATCGTCCCGGTCATCGCGCTGCCATGCACGGCGCAGTCGTACTGATAGACTCCGGCCGTGTCGAATGTGACCGCGTAGGTGCCGCTCGACTTCACCGCGCTGCTCGTGAACCGCGTGGTCCCCACCGAGCGCACGCTGTGCCCAGCATAAGCACCAGAATTCGCATCCCACGTCCAGGTCGCCGTCCCGCCGACCGCGATGGTATCAACAGCAGGGTTCCGGGTGCCGTTGTGCGCACTCATGAACTGAATGGCAGCGCCGACAGCGATTGATCCGAGCGCCCCTCCACCGCCGCCGCCCCCGCCCCCGCCCCCGCCCCCGCCGCCCCCACCGAGGCCCGTTCCATAGCTGGTGCTGCTGCAACCCGCCAAAGAGGCGAGCACGAATAGCCCTATACCCGCGGTGCGTATGCGCATTGGATTCTCCTCAGCTCGCGAGCTTGCGCGAGTGTGATTGTTCCCAGTTGACGAACAGAAACCCGCCTGGCGCGTCGAACTTCGGCTCGCCCGGTCCGGGAAGGATCTGCAGCTGCAACTCGTCGATCTTGTTCTTTGAGCAATCCCAGCACGCGATTGCGAAGTCGCCGTCACGCCGCGTGTGCGACAACAGCATGACGTGCACCATCGCGTTGTCGGTCACGAGCGCGCCGTTCTTGTAGAGGTGACCGAACGCCCACAGCGCAACGGCGCTGTTGATCGTCGGCACGAGCGGTGTGTGCACTTGCGTGACGCCGTGGTAGTAGAGCCCGAAGATCACACCACCGAAGCGCGGGTGGTGCGGCACGTCCTTCGTCTGCACGCGGTCGAGCACGAGCTTCCAGCGGGCGCCGTCCTGCGTCGCGAATTCCGCATCGCCGTCCACGGAATCGCGCACCGCGCCCTTGTCCCACGCGGTGAAGGTGAACGTGCCCGAGATCGGCGCGACGTTGTTCGAGTAGGGGCCATTCTTGACCTGCGACTCGAGTCCCTCGCGCTCATCGCCGAACGCCTGGAGGATCGGCGCGGCGCTGTCAGGGAATGGAAACGGTCCCGGCAGGATCTGAATGACCGGTCCGCCGCCGGTCACCTTGATCGCCGGCGCAGTCGTTCCCATCGCGTCGCCGCGCTCGCCGCCTTCGACCCGCAGCCGTGTGTCCATGCCGAGCTTCTTGTGCGAATCCTCGCCGACCGGGCAATACACCTCGTAGGTCCCGGGCTTGAGCGTGAGCGTCAGCGTGGCCCGTGCGCCCGGCTGGATGACCTCGGTCTCCTGCTCGATTCCCTCCCCCTCGACTTCCAGCGCGTGGGGGATGCTGCCCGCGTTCATAACGGTGAACGTCACAACGCCGGGAGCGATACGGCGTTCCGAGAGCTCGACCTTCCACTCGGACAGTGTGGCAGTTACGGCCACGGGATGGGGCTCGCCCGCGAGCGCGATGGCGGTAAGCAGCGAGTTCGCGAGGTTTCTGAACGGAACAGCAAGAGTGTACGTCATACGGGATCTTCCTCCGGCAAGAGTGTGTTCACTGCCTGTTCAATGCCGGAGACCGCGCCTCACGCGAGCTTATTCCTGCGGGAATAAACTCGATGGCTGCGAAGTCTTTTTCCGAAGGGGAACGGTTGGACTCACAAGAGGTCGAGCGGTTCGAAACGGTCGTGTTGCCGCATCTCGACGCCGCGTACACGCTGGCGCGCTATCTGATGCGGAATGATCACGACGCCGAGGACGTCGTGCAGGACGCCTATCTGCGCGCGCTCAAGTATTTCAGTGGATTTCGGGGTGAGGAGAGCAGCGCGCGCGCGTGGGTGCTCGCGATCGTCCGCAACACCGCCTACACCTGGCGGCGGCAGCAGCACTCCGACACCCTCGGCACGCCGTTCAACGAGGAGCTGCACAGCGATTCGGTTGCGGACGAGCACCCTGAAGCGGCGCTGCTCAAGCAGGATGCCGGAGAATCGTTGACCCGCGCGCTCGATCAGCTCCCCATCGAGTTCCGCGAAGTCATCGTCCTGCGCGAGCTCGAGGGGCTGTCGTATAAGGAAATCAGCGACGTCGCCGGCGTGCCGGTCGGTACCGTGATGTCCCGACTCTCTCGCGCCCGCCAGCGATTGCACGAAGCGCTGTGCGCCGCGGAGGAGTGTTGATATGAGTCACCCGAGCTTCGAATCGCAACTGGACGCCTACCTGGACGGCGAGCTCGCGGCGGTCGACGCCCGCGAGCTGGAAGTGCACGTCGCGCAATGTCGGGAGTGCATGGAGTTCCGCGACCGCCGTCTCGCGCTGCGTGCAGCGATCAAGGCGCGCGTGCCGACATTCCAGGCATCGGATGTCCTGCGCGCGCGTGTGCGAGCGACGGTGCGCAAAGCCCCGCGCGTCCGCCCCTGGCGCTCGCTGGCCATCGCGGCATCACTCGCGGTCGTGGCATTGGGGACGTGGCAGCTCGCGGCGCGACGCTCGGCAGGCGAGGCGCTCGCGGGCGACGTCTTCACGAGCCACGTCCGCTCGCTGATGCCCGCGGGGGGGGGGGGGCACCTCACCGACGTGCTGTCATCGGATCAGCATACCGTGAAGCCATGGTTTAACGGCAAGCTGGATTATTCGCCGCCCGTGTACGATTTCGCCGGCCGCGGCTATCCCCTGATCGGCGGCAGGCTCGATTACGTCGGTGGCAGACCGGTCGCAGCGCTCGTCTACAGCCGGCGCCAGCACGTGATCAATGTGTTCTTGTGGCCCACGGCGCGGGGCGGAGCGCTCGGACCGACGACGCAGACACGCCAAGGCTATCACGTGCTGCACTGGAACACGCCCGCCTATGCGCATTGGGTCGTCTCCGATCTCAGCTTGACCGAGCTCCGGGAGTTCTCGCAGCTTTTGCAGCAGGCAGATTCCGCTGCGCCGTAATGCTTGACTTTTCTTGATCTTCTATAGATTGTTCAGGCGAGCGAAAAAGCCAGTGACCGATCACGAGGACCTGGGGCAACGCCTCCGGCCCTCGATTTTTTTGGTTGGCCTCGCTCACCGGCGCCGGAATCACAGTTCGCGGCGCACCGCAGGGTGACGACGCGCGACGCCGGGAACAGTTTTTAGGACAGGAGTTTCATCAGATGGCACGTATCACCGGTACCGTGAAGTGGTTCAACGACGCGAAGGGGTTCGGTTTCATCACGCCCGAGAACGGCGAAAAGGACTGCTTCGTGCATCACACCGCGATTCAGGCACAGGGATTCAAGTCCCTGGCCGAAGGCGAGCGCGTCGAGTTCGAAGTCGTGCAGGGCGCGAAAGGCCCGGCGGCGCAGAACGTCGTCAAGCTGTAACCACCGCGGTACATCAGGAAGGCGGCGCTCTCTACAAAGAGGGCGCCGTTGTCTTTTCTACTCGGCCAGGATCTGATGCACGGTCGCGACCGCGATCGAGCCTTCGCCGACGGCGGACGCGACACGCTTCGTGCTCCCGCTCCGCACATCGCCCACCGCGAGTACCCCAGGCAAACTCGTCTCGAGTAGATGAGGCGGGCGACGCAGCGGCCACTTCGCGGTCGACAGCTCGTCCGCGGTCAGCGTCGATCCCGTCTTGATGAACCCCTTCGCATCGAGCGCCGCGCATCCCGCGAGCCACTTCGTGCTGGGCTCCGCCCCCGTCATAGTAAAGACGTGCCGGATGTTCTGTTGCTCCACGGGTCCGCCCCGCCCGGTACGCCATGCGACGTGCTCCAGATGACCATTACCTTCGAGGCCCACGATCTCCGTGCGCTGATGGAGCTCGATCCGCGGATGGGCTTCGATCCGACTGATCAGGTAACGGGACATCGTCTTGGACAAACCGTCGGATCGAATCAGCATGTGCACGCGCTTAGCGGACTCCGCCAGGAACACCGCCGCCTGACCCGCCGAGTTCGCGCCGCCCACGATGGCGATCTCCTCGCCGGCGCAGAGCTGTGCTTCCATGCGCGTCGCGGCGTAGTACACGCCTGCCCCCTCGAACCGTGAGAGGTTCTCGATCGCGAGGCGCCGGTATTCGACGCCGCTCGCGATGATGATCGCGCGCGTGAGCAGCGGATCGCCCTCTCCCTCGCCGAGCAGGACGCGGTAGGGCTTCTTGTCGCAGTCGAGCCGGACCGCAGACTTGGCGATCAGGATCTTCGCGCCAAATTTCTGCGCCTGATCGTACGCCCGAGCCGCCAGCTCCTGTCCCGAAATGCCGAGCGGGAAGCCCAGATAGTTTTCGATGCGCGAGCTCGTCCCCGCCTGACCGCCGGGAGCGTTTGCTTCGATCATCACGACGCTCAAGCCTTCCGACGCGGCATACACGGCGGCGCCGAGTCCAGCCGGTCCCGCCCCAATGATGACGACATCGCAGATCGCCGTCCGATCGATTGTGGGATTCAGACCGAGGCAGTCGGCCACCTGTTGGATCGTGGGATTGCGCAGCACGATGCTGCCGCGGCAGATCACGACGGGTATGTCCCCCGCCCTGACGCGGAACTGATCGAGCATCTGCTGGCTGTCGGGGTCGCTGTCGAGATCCACGAATTTGTAGGGATGCCCATTGCGCGTGAGGAACTCGCGGATATGGAGCGAGCCCTGGCAATGATTCGATCCCAGCAGCAGCACGTCGCCGAATTCCTGATCGATCAGCTGCAGGCGGCGCAGGATGAACGCCCGGAGCAAGATGTCGCTCAGCTCGGGGTCGGTCTGAATCAGCTCCAGCAGGGACTCGCGGCTGACTTCGATGACTTCACAGGGCGTGCTGGCCTGAATGCGGGCGAGGAAGCGGCCGCCGGCCAGGATCGAACGCTCGCCCGTGAACATCCCTTCGCTGAAGCTCGGCACTTCCTCGCCGACCCAGCGCGGCGGGCGGACGAGGTCGAGCCGTCCCGACACGACCACGAATATTTTCGTGACGGGCTCACCTGCGTCCCCTAGCACCTCCCCCGGCTCGACAAGGCGCCGCCGGCCGTGAGGCTCGATGCGGGCGATCTGCGCCGCCGTCAGCCGCGGAAACGCCTCGGCCTGTCGCGCGGCGGCGGCAGGGGTGGTTTTGGGTGGAACAGTGGTCGCGGTCATCGCTTGAATACTACTAGCCAACGGAAGAGCTTCTAGCATGAGCCAACAATGCAAGCATCTCGCGCAGGTCCGCGCCGTCGAGCCGAAAACGCCCGACGGCTGTGAGGAATGTCTGGCGAGCGGGGACGAGTGGGTACACCTGCGGCTCTGCCTCGAGTGCGGTCACGTCGGCTGTTGCGACGACTCGCCCAACCGGCACGCCACGAAGCACTTCCACAAGACCAAGCACCCCATCATGCGCAGCTTCGAGCCTGGTGAGGATTGGGGCTTCTGTTTTGTCGACCAGCTGATGTTCGAGCCGGCGCCGCGGCCGTCCGCGCGTTAGCCCTGCTGGTGTGCTTCCACGAACCAGAGCCACTTGTCGACGCCGCGCGAGATCTCGGTCAGCAGATCGGCGCTGTCGGTATCCTCGAGCTCGTTCATTTCCTCGATGCCGATGCGCGCCGTCCGGCCGAACGCCGCGAGTGCATCCGACAATGCGGCGACGTGCTCCGCGCCGCCCGATAACGCGAGCGGGTAGTCCGGCAGCGACGAACGCCCTTCGACGGCACCCACCGTTCCCTCGGCGATGCCGCCCAGCTGCACGATGCGCTCGGCGATCAGATCCACGTAGCCTTCGACGTCCTCGTTGACGTCGTCGAACAGCTTGTGCAGTCCGATGAACGAGGCGCCTTTCACGTTCCAGTGCGCCTGCTTGCACTGCGTCTGGAGATCGATGCAGTCGGCGAGGCGCTGATTGAGCAGCTCGATCACCTCGACGCGAGTCGTCTCGGGCAAATCGTTCTTGGTCGTATACAGCCGGGCCGGCGCGCGCGCACGGCTCTCGGGAATCGTCTCCGGGACCGCGGGTCGAGCCGGTGTTGCCCGAGCCCGTTTCTCCTTTCCATCTCTCCGTTTTGCAAGTGTTCGGGGGGAGGCCATGTCGATTCTCCTAAATAGCGGGTCGCGGCATCGCGTTGACGAACGAGCGAACGCGGAACGCGACCACGACGTTCACGATGCCGAACGCAAGGGCGAACCACGCAATTAACACGATCACGGTGGCCACCGTCAGTCCCGGAAACGCGACCGCCGCGATCGCGAGCACGAAGCTGAGGACGCCTCCCAGGATGCTCCAGCGCGACGGCGCGCCCATTGCCTTCTGTGCCCGCGCCAGCATGAACTGCGCAGCGGCCGCGAACAGCATCCACAGTGAAACCGAGATCACGATGTAGAGCAGCGACAGGGCCGGGTTGAAGAACGCGAGCACGCCGAACACGATGCTGATGAGTCCTTGGATGAGCAGCAGCCACCAGCGATCGAAGAGCGTCCGCATCCGCACCGCGGCCCCGGTCGTCACGATGCCATCCACGAGCGCATACGCGGCGACGAAGGCCATCAGGGCGATGACGGTCGCGCCGGGCCACAGCAGCGCGAGCAACCCAAAGACAATCGCCGCGAGGCCTCGCAACAGGAACAGCCACCAGTGGTGGCGGATGGAGGCCGCAATTTGATCGGTGAGCATCCCGACCTCCTTGGCTACGGGTGAGAAGTTGAGGGTGCCTTTGAACATGGAGTCGTGGACCGCTTCGTGGTAGTGGAGTAGAATTGCCGACGTGAAACGAGGCTTAACGCTCCTCCTGGCCCTGTTCGGCGCCGCGAGTCACTCCAGCACCACCGACAGCATCCCGCTTCCCGAACACCCGCGCCCCGACTTCCAACGCGCACAGTGGCTCAATCTCAACGGCCGCTGGCAATTCGCGTTCGATCCACAAAACAGAGGGGACCGCGAGGGCCGGCCGAGCCGCGGGCTACCAGCAGGACGAGAGATCCTCGTGCCGTTTTCCTGGGGCGCGCCACTCTCGGGGATTCCCGATAGCGGCGATATCGGTTGGTATGCCCGGGATATCACTGTCCCCGCCGCGTGGCGCGGACGTCGCGTCTTTCTGGTATTCGGCGCATCGGACTGGCACACCACCGCGTGGCTCGATGGCCAGAAGTTGGGCGAGCATCAAGGGGGCTACACCCCGTTTTCCTTCGAGCTGACGCAGGTGAGAACAGGTGCGTCGCACCGGCTCGTGGTCCGCGTGGACGACACGCCGCACCCCTTCAAGCTCGAGGGCAAGCAGGGCTACGGGAAAGCGCGCGGGATGTGGCAGACCGTGTACCTCGAAGCACGCGGCAGCGATCCCTTGGAATTCGTGCACTTCACGCCGCAGGCCGACCTCGCGGGCGTCGGCGTCGACGTGCGACTACTCGAACCGGCGCCGCGCGCGCTCACGCTGCGACTCGCGTTTACAAATCGCGCCGGCGGACCCACGGTGACGCATCGCATCCCCCGCGGTGCCCGCTCCGCGCACCTGGACGTGCCACTCCCCGGCGCACGCCGCTGGTCGCTCGACGATCCGTTCTTGCACGACGTCGTCGTGAGTGTGAACGGCGCCGGAATGGCCGAGGACCGCGTGCAAACGTATTTCGGCATGCGGACGATCGGCGTCGTGAACTTGCCCGGCACGACGTATCGCTACGTCGCGCTGAACGGCACGCCCGTCTATCTGCAACTGGCGCTCGACCAGGCGTATCATCCGCAAGGCTACTACACGTTTCCCTCCGACAGCGTGCTCCGTGATGAGATCCTGCGCGCGCGCCAGATCGGATTGAACGGACTCCGGGAACACGTGAAGATCGAGGCACCTCGCAAACTGTATTGGGCCGATCGACTGGGCGTGCTCATCATGGCCGATGTGCCGAACTGGTGGGGCCCCCCCGATTCTGCGGCATTTCGCGAGCACGACACGGCGTTGCGCGGCATGATCGCACGCGACTACAACCATCCGTCCGTCTTCAGCTGGGTGTTGTTCAACGAGACGTGGGGTCTCGAAACGAAGGTCGATGGGCGCGATAGGTACCTGCCCGAGACCGAGCGTCGCGTCGCGCGCGATTACCGTTTGGCCAAGTCGCTCGATCCCACGCGACTCGTCGAAGACAACTCCGTGTGTTGCGGCAGCGGACACACCGAGACCGATCTCAATACCTGGCACGAGTACTTGCCCGGCTGGCGTTGGGAGTCGCACGACCAACAGGTGAGCGACAGCACGTTCCCCGGCTCGACCTGGAACTTCGGGTCGGCGTGGCGGCAGGCACGTCAGCCGATGTGTAACTCGGAGTTCGGGAACGTATGGGGTTACGAAGGCAGCACCGGCGACGTGGACTGGAGCTGGGACTACCACCGCGCCATCAATGCATTTCGCCGTCACCCCAAGATCTGCGGCTGGCTGTACACCGAACACCATGACGTGATCAACGAGTGGAACGGCTACTGGCGCTACGACCGCTCGTGGAAGGAGACGGGCTTCGGCGACGTCGTGCCGGGGATGTCGCTGCGCGATCTACACGCGCCGCTCTACATCGCCGTGGGTGATTCCGAGCTGAGCCGCACGGTTCGTCCAGGCGAGCACGTGGACGTGCCGCTCTACGCGTCGTTCCTGACCGGCAGCACTCGCTTCGGTGACTCACTGACGTTGCGCGCCGAACTGTACGGGTGGAACACGCTGGGCGAGCGACGCATGTGGGAGACGTTTGTAAGACGCGTGCCGTATCGGCCGTGGATGTCGCAGCCCCTCGCGCCGCTCGCGATCACGATGCCGAACGAGCCGGCCACGTTGATACTGGCGACGCGGCTGGAGGATGCGAAAGACTCCCTCCTCCACCGCAACTTCACAACGTTTAGCGTGGAAGCCGAGGCGCCGGCGGTTGCGACGCTGGCCGACGGACGGCGCGTGCGGATCGTACACGTGCCGGCGACCGCCGTCCGCGATGCCCATTGGACGCTCAAACAATGGACCGTCCTCGGCAATCACAAATTGAACGGAGCCGGCAGCGGGTTCTTCGAGTACCGCATTCCGTGGCCCGCCGGGCTCGATGCAAGTGACGTCGCGAGTGCGTCATTTCTCGTCGAGGCATCCGCCAAGCGTCTGAACGGCAAGGATCGCGACTCGACGATGGCGGACAATGGCGATTACATGCGCGGCGGGGGCTTCCACGATCCCAGCCGCAATCCCAACAGCTATCCAATGACCGGTGCGACGCCGTTTCGCAGCGCCGTGACGGTGCGCGTGAACGGGCAGCTTGCGGGTCCCCCCCGCTTCGACCTGCCCGACGATCCTGCCGATTCGCGCGGCATGCTGAGCTGGCACGCGCAACCGCATGATGGCCATCTCTACGAAGCCGGATCCTACGGCGAGCTGTTGCGTGTACCGATTCCTGTCGACGCGATTCGCGAGGGTGCCCGCACCGGTGAGATGATCGTTAGGTTGGAGGTTGATGCCGCGTTACCAGGCGGACTTGCGATCTATGGCGCCCGATTCGGCCGCTATCCGATCGATCCCTCGGTGCTCTTTGTGCTCCGCGACACGACGACAACACCATCGCAAGCCGGTGTGACCCGCGCGCCATTCGGGAAGCTGCCCGACGGGCGCAGCGTCGAGCTGTTTACGCTCACCAACCCGCACGGCGTCGAGGTCCGGGTGATGACGTACGGGGGCATCATCACCGTCGTCCGCACGCCGGACCGCTCCGGTCACTTCGACGACATCGTGCTCGGCTACGACAGTCTCGCCGGATACCTCAAAGACTCGCCGTACTTCGGTGCGATCGTCGGCCGCTATGCGAATCGGATTGCCAATGGGCAGTTCACGCTCGACGGCGCGACCTATCACCTTGCCAGGAACAACGGCCCGAACACGCTGCATGGCGGCCTGCGCGGATTCGACAAGGTCCTATGGACGGGCGAGCCGTTCCAGAACGACAGCGGCGTTGGAGTCACATTGCGCTACACGAGCAAGAACGGAGAAGAAGGTTTCCCGGGAACGCTCGTCACGCGCGTGAAATACACGCTCACGCCGCGCGATGAGCTTGTCGTGGACTATGAAGCGACCAGTGACAAAGCGACGCCGGTCAATCTCTCGCAGCACACCTACTGGAACTTGCACGGCACCACTGGCCGCGAGATCCTCGACCACATGCTGACGCTCAACGCGGCGGCGTTCACGCCGGTTGACTCGACATTGATTCCGACAGGCGAGATCGCGCCGGTGGCGGGGACGCCGTTCGATTTTCGCGCCGCGACGAGTATCGGCGCGCGGATGGCGCAGGAGAACACGCAGTTGCGGTTTGGCGGTGGGTATGACCACAACTGGGTGCTCGATCGCGGCGGCCAAGCGGGTCTCGTCCCTGCGGCGCGACTCGTAGAGGCGGCCAGCGGGCGTACGGTCGAGATCAGCACGACCGAGCCGGGACTGCAGTTTTACTCGGGCAACTTCCTGGATGGCAGCATCAAAGGAAAGGGCGGTCGCGTTTACGCGTACCGAACGGGGTTGTGCCTCGAGACGCAACATTTTCCCGACTCGCCCCATCATCCCAACTTCCCTTCCACGATTCTGCGTCCGGGTGCGACGTACCGCTCGCGCACCGTCTACACGTTCGGGGTCGCCCCGTGAAGCGGCGCCAATTTGTCGCAACGACTCTGAGCGTTGCCGCGACTGCCGGTGCGTGGCGCCTGCACCCTACGCGTGCCAACATTCGCTTCGGCTACGCGGCCATCACCTGGGGCAGTAACGACCGCCAGGCAATCGACGACATTGCCGCACTCGGCTTCCGCGGTATCCAATTGCGGCAATCGGCGGTCACGACCTGGGGAGACCGCCCCGCCGAGCTCAAGCAACTGCTCGCCGAGCGCAAGCTCACCCTCGTGGCGTTGTCCAGTGGAGACGTGTCCCTCGACCCGGCAGCCGAACAGGACATGCTGGCGCAGCACGCCCGCAACGCCCGCTTTGTCCGCGATGTTGGTGGCCGATATCTGCAGGTGATCGACGAGCGCCCGCGCGGCCGCGATCCTGTCGCCGACGACTTCCGCCGCATGGGGCGACTGCTGACTGAGATCGGCCGGCGCAGCGCCGACCTCGGCATCCCGCTTGGTTACCACAATCACATGGGTGCCCTCGGCCAATCACCCGACGAAGTCGCGCGCGTGCTCGCCGCCGCCGATCCGAAGTTCGTCCGGCTCGAGTTGGACACCGGTCATTATCAGCAGGCCGGCGGCGATCCCGCCGAGGCCGTGCGGCAGCATGCGGATCGATTGCTGTTTCTGCACATCAAGGATCTCGACACGTCAGATCGGTTCGTCGAGCTGGGCCGCGGCCGCGTGAACTTCAAGGCCGTGTTCGCGGCACTCGATGCGATCGGGTTCGACGGATGGGGAGTGGTCGAGCTCGATAGCGTGCCGGACGTGGCGCGCACACCGAAAGAATCGGGCGCGATCGCGCGACACTATCTCGAAGCGGAAGGCCGATGGAACGACGCGAGCTGATCCGGTGGCTCGCGGCGACCGCGGGGCTGCCGAGCCTCGCCTTCGGTCGCGAGGTACATCGGCGACCTCTCCGGCCTACGCTCTCCGCTCATGTCGAACGCACGGTGACCGTCGCCGCCGAACGCATCTTGCCGGGGGCCACGGAAGCGAACGTAGGAGCCTTCATCGACAAGATGCTCACCGATTGGCACACGCCTGAAGAGCGAGCGCGTTTTCTCGGCGGGCTACCGGAGCTCGATGTGCGCGGTCGCGCGCGTGCGGGTCGAGACTTCGCGGATTGTCCAGAGGCTGATCAGGTTGCCGTGCTGTCTACGCTCGACGAGGAAGTCTCCGCCGCCGGCACGAACGACCATTGGTTTGCGCGACTCAAGTACCTCACCGTCTATGGCTACTGCACCTCCGAAGTCGGCATGCGAGCGCTCGGGTTGTGGCCTCAGGCCTGGCGCTACGACGGCTGCGCCCCCGTATGACGCCGCCTGACTTCGACGCGATCGTCGTCGGCTCCGGCATGACGGGCGGCTGGGCCGCCAAAGAATTGACCGAGCTCGGCCTGCGCACACTGGTGCTCGAGGCCGGGCGGCCGATCGTTCCGGAGCAGGACTACGTCGAGCACCGGCCGCTATGGGAAATGCCGTTCCGCGGCCTCGGCGATCGCCGCGCCGTCGCGGTGCGCCAGCCGGTCCAGAGTCACTCCGCTTCGTTCGACGAATTGAGTCATGTCTTCTGGACCGACGATGCCGACAACCCGTACAGCACGCCGCCCGATCGGCCGTTTTTCTGGTTTCGTGCCCGCCAGGTTGGCGGCAAGTCGATCATCTGGGGACGCCAGGTCTATCGCTGGAGTGACCTCGATTTCGAAGCCAATCTGCGCGAGGGTATCGCCGTCGACTGGCCGATTAGGTACGCCGACATCGCGCCGTGGTACGATCATGTCGAGCGCTTCATTGGCGTGAGCGGCCAGGCCGAAGGGCTCGCGCATCTGCCGGACGGCCAGTTCCTCCCGCCGATGGCGCTGAACTGCGTCGAGCAGCACGTGCAACAGCAGATCGCCGACAGGTTCGGACGTGCGCGTGTGCTGACAATCGGCCGGGTTGCCAATCTCACGGTGCAGCACCACGGCCGAGCCCCGTGTCATTACTGTGGGCCGTGCCAGCGCGGTTGTATCACCCGCTCGTACTTCAGCAGCGTGAACGCGACGCTGCCGGCCGCGCAAGCAACGGGCCGGCTAACGTTGCGACCGTTCAGCATTGTGCGCAGTCTCGTCTACGATGCTGCGAACACCAGAGTCACCGGCGTTCGCGTGATCGATGCGAACACGAAGACGGAACGGGAGTACAGCGCGCGCGTGATTTTTCTCTGTGCTTCCGCGCTCGAGAGCGCGCGGATTCTGCTCAACTCTGGCGTCGCCAACTCGAGCGGGCAGGTCGGCCGCAACATCATGGATCACATCAAATGGGGCGGCGCGAGCGGGGTGTTCGACGGTTGGACCGATCGGCGCACGATCGGCGAGCGTCCGAACGGCATCTATGTGCCGCGCTTCCGCAATGTCACCTCGCGACATCCCGACTTCATTCGTGGATACGGATTCCAGGGCGGTGCCGGACGCGCGGGATGGCAGGCTGCCCTGCACGCGCCCGGCATCGGGCCGGCGCTCAAGGCGCGGCTGACCGACCTCGGCCCCTGGTCGATGAGCTTCGGCGGATTCGGCGAGATGCTGCCACGTGAGGAGAATCGCGCGACCCTGCACCCGACGCTCGTGGATAGGTGGGGCATCCCGTCGCTCCATATCGAATGCAAATGGAGTGAGAACGAGCTCGCGATTCATCGCGACATGAACGTCACCGCGGCGGAGCTGCTCGAAGCCGCGGGTGCGAAGCACATCGAGCCCAGCACCAGTGGGCCGAGTACGCCGGGCGGCACGAATCACGAGATGGGGACGGCGCGCATGGGTCGCGATCCGAAGACGTCGGTCCTCAACGGTTGGAACCAGTCATGGGACGTGCCCAACCTGTTCGTCACCGACGGCGCGGCGATGACATCGAGCGGCTGCCAGAATCCGTCGCTGACCTACATGGCGCTGACCGCGCGGGCGTGCCATTACGCCGTCGAGCAGCTGAAACGCCGCGAGCTATAGACCTTGATCGTTCGGAGCGCACCTAGCGCGGTGCGCGCAGCGCGAGCCGTTCTTGGCGGCGAAACGTGCCCGGCCCGACGCCCTGCATCCGCGCGAATGCTTTGCTGAACGCCACCGGATTGGCGTAACCGACGGCCTGGGCCACGTCGGCGATAACGGCGTCGTCTTCGCGCAACCGCTGAGCCGCGATCGTCATGCGCCAGTGCGCGAGGTACTGCAACGGTGGCTCGCCTACCAACTCCGTAAATTGCGCCGCGAACGCGGAGCGCGACATCGCGACCGACGTCGCCAGTCGCTCCACGGTCCATGGCTCGGCGGGGCGCGCATGGATCAGACGCAGCGCGGCACCGATGGCCGGATCGGCCACGGCGCCCAGACCGCTCACCGACGCATCCACCGTCGAGCTCCAGAAGCGCAACGCGTGCACGAACAGCAAATCGGCCAGCCGCGCCAGCACGATCGAGCTGCCGGCACCGGGCGATCCGCTCTCGCTGAGAATGAGCGGCACCAGGCCCGCGAGCTGCGGGCTGGCCGACACCGCACCCGCGGGGAGATGGATGGCCGGTGGCAGCGACGCGAGCAGCGCGTTGCGCGGCGCGCTGCCTAGCGTGAAATGGCCGATGATGATGGACGTCACCGGCCCGTCGCCGCCTGCCCGCGCCACGTGCGGCTCCCGGGGACACGCGTCGAAGTCGAAGTTCAATGCGGGCACGTCGCTCCGCTCGATGTCGCGCAGCTCATGCGCCGACCCGAGTGGGAGGATCACCGCGTCGCCGGTGGAGAGCGGGCGCGGGCTCTCGCCACGCACCTCGAGCCATGCGCTGCCGCGCGCGACGACATAAAAGCTCAGATGCGCGCGTTCGGGAACCTGGAGACGCCAAGGTACCCCGAAATCGACCTTGCCAAAAATCGCCGTGCGCAGGTGAACAGCTTCCAGCACTTGCCCGATAACGTCCACTGCCGCATCCGACGCGCGTGGACGCTGGGTAGGATTTTTTAGCGTCTTAGGCATAGATAATCCATAACACGCGCGATAGTCTGCGACAAGTCGAGGGAACTGCCCAACCCATCAACGCGTGAAGGACTCACATGCTCAGCGCAGCGCTGCTCATCGCGCGCCTCGTCGTTGGCCTCAGCATCAGCGCCCATGGCGCACAAAAACTGTTCGGCTGGTTCGGTGGCTACGGACTCGCGGGAACTGGCGGGTTTTTCGAACAGCTCGGCTTCCGTCCAGGCCGCTTATTTGCGGCACTGGCCTCCGTGACCGAACTCGGCGCCGGTCTCCTGATCGCACTGGGCTTTCTCGGTCCGGTCGGCCCGGCATTGCTGCTCTCCGTCATGATCGTCGCGGCCGTCACGGTTCACTGGGGCAAGGGATTCTTCGCGACCTCCAACGGCATCGAGATGACGGTTCTGTATGCGACGGTCGCGATCCTGCTCGCCCTCGCTGGGCCGGGACTCTACTCCCTGGATGCATTCTTCGGACTCGAGATGCTGTGGTCGCCCGCACTCTCGGGCGTAGCGCTGGCGATCGGTGTCATCGGCGCGATCGCGAATCTGGCCGCACGCCGCCGGGCGCCAACACCAAACAGCGCCCCAGCGGGGACCACCTAGCATGTCCATTCCTCTGTTGCTCTTGATCGGCGGCATCGCCGGTGGTCCGGCGACCGACGCACACGTTCGCTCGTACATCGCGTCAATGAGCATACCGGCCTTCGCCCGCAAGTACGGGATGAAATGCTCGGCCTGCCACCTCGCGGTGCCGGTGCTCAATCGGTACGGCCAGGCATTCAAGGACAACGGGTACCGGATGAAGGTGGGCACCGATGATCTCCGAGCCAACGAGCCGGCCTACTGGCCCGCGTTCGCCTGGCTCTGGAAGAACTACGAGGTGGATGTCGAGCGCGTCGGCGGGCGTACGGCACAGCAGGCCGGGGGAATCGCCGACGGGGCGCTGGTCTTCGGCGGGTTGGGCTCCATCAGCGATCGAGTCTCTTTCCGGTTTGTGCCGATCGTCTACGAGAACGGGGTGACCTTCGCCGATGCCGGCTGGATCCGCTACAACCAGGCGTTCGGGAGCGACTGGCTCAACATCAAGGTGGGATCCACCGAGCTGGAGTCGCCAATCAACCCAGGGCGCGAATACAACATGGGCGCGTCGCGATTCGCGGTCCTCTACGCGTACGCGGTGCCGGGCTCAGTCTCGCGCTTCAGCGTGCTGTTCCCCCAACCTGGCATCGAGATCATGGGCCACGATCGAGGCAGCCGCAGCCGCTACGCGGTCAATGTGTTCAACTCCGCTGGAGCGCCGCGGGCACACTGCACGTTCTGCGCCCCGGGCGTGTTCGGCCGAGTGACGCACCGCCACGACCTCGAGAGCGGATTCCTCCGCAGCGTGCAAGTCGGCGCCTTCGGCGCGTACGCGACCTGGCCGGTCGGACCCGATACGTCCGATCTCAAGGGTCAGCGTCGCTTCGGCGGCGATCTCGAGCTGTTACTGGGCTCCGACGTGCTGCCGTTCCGCGTCACGCTGATGGGGATGACGGGGCAGGACGACCGCGCCCTGATCCCGGCCGCGACCCGGGACCCTCGGTACGATGCCGGCCTCCTGCAGCTCGAGTATATCCCGCGACTCCCACTCGTGTTCTACAGCCGGCTCCAAATGATCCGCAACCGGCGCCAGGCTGTTGCCGGAACACCCGACAACTTCGGCGACCAGGACTTCCAGTTCGTCGGCGTGCGGCACGCATTCGATCTGAACAGCCGGTTCGCCTGGTTGCTCGAGCTCAGCTACTGGCGCTGGACGATCAAGCGGGTGGCGCCCGGCGGCGCGGACGTAACTCACCACACCGTGTGGCTCGGTACTCACCTCGACTTCTGAAAGGGGGGCGGATGTCAACCAGACGACGTGCCGCGCCGGTTGCTGCCCTCATCGCCGGCGCCATCGCGGCCTGGGCTGCGCCGTTGCCGGCCCAAACAAAGGACGCGGCGCGCGGCCGCCAGGTGTACGAACGCTACTGCATCCAGTGTCACGGTACGCGTGCCGACGGCGCGGGAGAGGTAGCGCGCTGGTCGCAACCGAAGCCGCGTGACTTCCGGCAAGGCATCTTCAAGTTCAGCTCGACGCCGTACGGCTTCCTGCCGACGACGGCCGACCTCGAGCGGGTGCTCCAGAACGGCCTGTACGGCACGCGCATGCCGCCCTTCGCCGCCTTGAGCACGCGCGAGCGCCGGGACGTGATCGCGTACCTGCAGACGCTGTCGCCACGCTGGCTAACCGACGGACCGGGGACACCAATGACCATCAGCGACGAGCCGGGAGCCACGCGCGAATCGGTGACGCAAGGCCGGAAGTTGTTTGAAGCGAATTGTGCGAAGTGCCATGGCGACGGCACGGGCAACGGGCCGTCAGCCGTTAAGGGAATGGTGGACGATTGGGGGGCGCCCCTCGCGCCGGCCAATCTCACGCTGGGCCGCGGAAAGTGGGCACGCAGCGCGCGCGATATCTATCTGAGGATCATCGCCGGCATCAACGGCACGCCGATGCCGGAGTCCGGCGACGCGCTGACCCCTGAGCAAGTCTGGCAGGTCGCGCACTACGTTCAGGCCCTCGGCGCCTGGTCCGGGTCGACTCCGGAACTGAGGAAGTTCGCTGCGGAGCTACCGCCGCCGAGCGCCCCGTGAGATCTTGACCGGCCCCACAATGCAAGTCGGCATCGACAGCTTCGCGGCGGCGTACGACGAGACAAGCCTTGCGGTCAGCGACGCGACGCGCTTGCGCGATCTCGTCGAGCAGATCGTGCACGCCGATCAGGTCGGACTGGACGTATTCGGCATCGGGGAGCACCACCGCCGCGAATATCTCGATTCCGCGCCGGCCATGATTCTCGCCGCCGCCGCCGCGCGCACGGACCGCATTCGGCTCACGAGCGCCGTGACGGTCCTGAGCGCCGCCGACCCGGTGCGCCTGTTTCAGCAGTTCGCCACACTCGACCTGCTATCGCAGGGCCGCGCGGAGATGGTCGTCGGCCGCGGGTCGTCGATCGAGGCGTTTCCCCTCTTTGGCTATCGGCTCGAGGACTATGATGCGCTGTTTGCCGAGAAGCTCGATCTGCTGCTCAACGTTCGCGAGCACGAGCATGTCCGCTGGTCCGGCCGATACCGGCCGGCCCTGACCGGCCAGGGCGTTTATCCGCGGCCCGTGCAGAACCCGTTGCCGATTTGGCTGGGTGTGGGCGGGACGCCGGAGTCGTTCGTTCGTGCCGGCATGCTGGGACTTCCCTTGATGGTCGCCATCATCGGCGGTGAGACGCGGCGCTTCCGGCCGCTCATCGATCTCTACCACGCGGCCGGCGAGCAAGCCGGACACCCCCGCGACCGCCTGAAGGTCGGCGTGCACTCCCTCGGCTACGTCGCCGACACGACGCAAGAGGCCGCCGATGCGTTCTTTCCCGGCTACGCCCGTGCCGTCGCCAGTGTCGCGAAGGAGCGCGGCTGGCCTCCGGTCACGCGCGCGGCGTTCGACGCGCAACGCGGTCCACACGGCGCGCTGCTGATTGGTAGTCCGGACGAAGTCGTGGAGAAAATCATTCGACATAGTGAAGCGCTGGGCGGCATCGCGCGCATTACCTTTCAAATGAATGCCTCTTCCCTACCACACGCGAAGCTCATGCAGGCCATCGAACTGCTCGGCACGCGAGTCGCACCTGCACTGCGCCAGGAAATGGCAGCGGCGCCGCTGTGACGTTGAACGTAAGTAAAGACGATCAAGTACGGGGGTCGAGCAGCGCTCCCGACACGGTGCTCGTCTACGGCGACTACGAATGTCCGTACACCCGGGCGCTGGAGCTAGTCATCGCGCAGCTCCGCGACGACGACGGCAAGTCGTTCCGTTACGTGTTTCGCTACTTCCCGTTGCGCCAGATCCATCCACATGCGGAGATGGCCGCGGTGTCGCCTCCAAACCCTTCCGCGCGGCGCTCAAGACACACCAGTTTGCCGACCGCATACAGCGAGACGTTCGCAGCGGGCGAGCGAATGGTGTGGGCGACACCCCGTCCGTTTTCATCAATGGTGAGCGCTACCTCGGTGAGCGTGATGTCGATACCTTCCGCGAGGTGGTGAACAACGCAGCCCGATGAGCGAGAGGCCCTGTTCTCACCTCGACGCGATCACGACGGTAAAGCAGCCCACGCGCCGTGAGTGCGCTGAGTGCGTCAAAATCGGCTCCACCTGGGTTCACTTGCGCACCTGCCAGGAATGCGGCGTCACGCTGTGCTGCGACAACTCACCTAATCGACATGCGACGAAGCATGCTCGCGCCACCGGCCACCCGGTGATCGCTTCGGCGGAGCCGGGGGAGCGCTGGCTGTATTGTTATCCGGACGATGCCTTCGCGGACTACTGAGGCTGTTTCGAGCGAAACGTGGCCGGCACTCCCGCTCGAGGGGTGGAAGGACACCTACGCCACGCTTCATATGTGGACCCAGGTCGTCGGCAAGCTCGCCCTGAAGTTGTCGCCGCTCACCAATCATTACTGGAACACCGCTCTTCAGGTAACACCGCGCGGACTCGCCACGCTGCCGCTGACCGCCGATCATCGCAGCATCACGATCTCGTTCGATCTTATCGCGCATCAACTCGTGCTCGAATCCTCGGACGGGAAAAAGACCACCGTTTCGCTCGAGCCGCGGTCCGTGGCCGAGTTTTATCGCCTCGTGACGGCAGCGCTGACACGGCTGGACATCCCGGGGCGGATCTGGACGATGCCCGTCGAAGTTCAAAATCCGATTCGGTTCGAGGCGGATACCACTCATCGCTCGTATGAGCCCACGCCGGTTCAGGCATGCTGGCAGGTGCTCGTCCAGACCAAGCGCGTCCTCGAGCAGTTCCGCAGTCGCTTCCTCGGCAAGACGAGTCCCATCCATTTCTGGTGGGGGAGCTTTGATCTTGCGCACACGCGATTCTCGGGCCGCCCAGCCCCGCGCCATCCGGGCGGTATCCCCAATCTTGCGGATACCGTGACGCGCGAAGCCTACTCGCACGAATGCATCAGCGTCGGGTGGTGGCCCGGCGGAGGATTCTCGCCGATTTTGGAGCCGGCGTTTTATGCGTATGCCTACCCCGAGCCGGCCGGCTGTCCCGACGCCGTGATTGCTCCGGCGACCGCGGGCTACGACATGCGGATGCGCGAGTGGATCTTGCCGTACGAGGCGGTGCGGCGCGCAGCCGATCCGGATGCCGCCGTCCTTGCGTTTGCGCAGAGTACCTACGACGCGGCCGCAAACCTGGGCGGCTGGCAACGAGCACTCCTGGAGCGCTGACCTTCACATTTAGAGGTTCTGAACCAGCGCCAGGATGTTGCCCTCGGTGTCCTTGAACCAGGCGGCCTTGTTGCCGCGACTCGTCGCGATGCCGTCCTTGGTCTTCAGCCCCGGCGTGTCATATTCTTCGAACCGCACCCCGCGCGCTTTCAGCTCGGCGACTTCACGCTCGACATCGTCGACCTGCCAGAAGGCCTGACTCGCTTTCGACGTGCCGGCATTGGGCGTCGGATATAAGAAGCAGGCAGTACGGTCGCCGAACTCGTACATCACCCCGCCCGCGACCTCTCGCTTCGGCTCGAAGCCAAGCTTTTGTTCGTAAAATGCCCGTGCCCGGACGATGTCCTTCGCCGGGATGTAGGCGTATATAGGAGCTCGTTGCAGCATCGAGGACTCTCCCTACTCAGCTGAGGGTTGGGCCGTCGTCCTGATAATGATCTCGGACTTGAGCGTGCGATGCACCGGACACTTCTCGCCGACTTCCTACGACCCCATCAGGCTGTGACATGCGACGCCTCCTGTTCAAACCGGTCCAATGTCTTGTCGCGGCGGCGCGCCTGTAAATACAGTGGCACCGCGAGTACGAGACCCAACCCACCCGCTACCCACGCCGTCGCGAGACCGCGCAGCCGCGCCAGGTAACCCCACGTGGTCTGGCCCACCACACCGCCGAGACTCGCGAAAAACGCGTCGAGTGAAATAATCGTCGCGCGCTGGGCGGATGGGATGTGGGCATTCAGGTAGCCTTGCTTGACCGGCATCGTGACGCCCAGCGCCACGCTATACACGAGATACAGCGGCACGACGATATAAAACGTCGCGGGACCCGGGTCGAGCAGTCCCAGCGCGCCGCACGCCGTCGCGGTCGCCGCCTGGACGACGATGCCAAGCGTAAGCACGCCCGTACGCGTACCGACCACGCGCGCGACTCTGGGCACGAGCGCATTGCCGGCGATCAGTGCGAGCCCCACGAGCGAGCTGATCACACCGTTGACCCAGATGAGATTCTTCCCCAGCAGATCGAGGAAGTACTTCTGCCAGCTGTAGAAGCCAAAAATCATGAAGCTCATCGTCACGAGCGACGCGAGCATCACCGGCCGGACGACTCGATGGTGCAGCCCATAATCCATCCCCTCGACGAACAAGCGCCGCAACTCGGCAGGAACACGGCGCAATTCGAGCGCGCGGGGCGTGAAGCCGACCTCGCGCATCCCGAACCACGCCAGCACGAACACCGGGATCACGACGCCGGCGCGAACGAGATACGGGATATAGAGATGAATCTGGCCCAGCAATCCTCCCGCGATCGTCCCGACCAACATTCCCACGCCGAACATCATCTGCCCGCGTGCGAAGACGGGTTCGAGCGGCGCGGTGTAGCCCGTCGCCTTCAGGGCGTCCACGAGCCAGGCATCCACCGCCCCCGTGTAGAACGTGTATCCCAGGCCCAGAAACACCGAGATCCAGCAGAACGCGGCGAAGCCCCAGCCGCGCCACGCCGCGGCGACGTACAGCAACGTCGTGATGAAAAGTGTGCCGAGACTCAGCAGCAGCGACACACGGCGCCCAACGGTATCGGCCACCACGCCGGTCGGGATCTCGAACACCATGGAGCCGGCGGTGAACGCGGCGTTGGTCAGCATGACCTGGAAAATGTCGAGGCCGGCGCCGAGCTTGAACAACGTATCGACGCCCCAGATCAGGGACATGGCCAGGTTGAAGAGAAACGTGATCGCGAAGTAGGTACGGATGATTCGGGTGCTCATGGCAGCCCGCGCTCCGCGAGCACCATGAGGAAGCGGCCGTCGTCGCTCCTTCCGCGCCACCGCACCGTGAGTCCCGCGTCCGCGAGAATCCGGGTGAATGTGTCGGCGGAGTACTTGTACGAGTGGTTCATTTCAACCCGTTCGCCGGCGGTGAGCGCCAGTGTTTCGCCGCCAACGCGCGCCACGACGTCACGGCTGGGCGCGAAGTATTTCGCGAGCGGGTAGAGACCGGGAAGGCGCGGGTCGTCCCGCACTTCGAACCGCAACTCGCCATCCGCTTCGCCGATGCCGACCGCGTACAGCGGAGCCCAAGCGAACCGGCGATTCAAGGGATTGTCGTAGCCGGCGACGGTATCGCCGCCTGCGTAGACCTCCCCATCCACGAGCAGGAGATCGGCCGGCCGCAGGAGTTCCCGCAGCGCGCGCGCCATCGCCAGCGGATCGAACGCGCCGAGCGTGTTCCCCAGCATCATCACGAGTCGCGGCGGAGTTCGAGAGTCGGCTATCAGGGCGCGGAGATGATCGGCGCGCGCCACATCGGCCTTGATTCCCTGCGCGGGAAACCCGGCGTCGCCGGCGCTCTGGCACGCGATTTCGAGCAGGCCCTGGCTCGCGTCTACGGGGACATAGCGGACGCCCCGGCCGTGCCCGCGCAATGCCTCGAGCAGCAGCACGTCTTTGTCCCCTTGTCCTGCGCCGAGACTGAGGACCTCGATCTCGCCCGCCGGCGTCTGGCCGGCGAGCTCCGTTCTGGACTGCGCGATCAGTGATCGCGAGCGGACGAAGTTCCGGTACGCCCCATCGGAACAGAGCGCCAGCCAGGAGCGCACGGAGAGGGGGAACCAATAGAAGAACTTCTCGTCGAGGCGCCGGGCCGCGAACGAGTTCACGAACTCGTCGGCGAGGGCTTGCTCGGTGAGGAGGCTGGCGATCTGAATCATCGGGCTCCCGAGCCTAGCGCCCCGATCAACCCGCTGCAAGCGGGCCTTGCGCGGTTTGCCAACCATGCCCATTTCAAAGGGGTCAGGGAACCGTTGAGGCGGTCGCGGCATTATCGCCAAACGAGTGCTGTCACCGCCCACTATTCCAATTGGAGGTCGTATGCAGATCGTTGAAACGCAGGAACTGGTGCCCAGCTGTCATCGTCCCGAAATCGTCGAGACGAGCGAGCTGCAGCCCACCTGCCACTCCTAACCGGAGCGGCAGCATGCACGCAGGGGCCCGAATGAACTTCGGGCCCCTGCCGCGTTTTACCGGGCGCTCTGTGCTGGGGTTCGGCGCCTGGGCAGTCGGAGGTAGTGGCTGGGGTGCGTCCGGACAGAACGACCCCGCTGAGCGTGAAGCAGCGGTGCGCCATGCGGCCGATCGCGGCATCACCTGGTTCGATACAGCGCCGGCCTACGGCAACGGCACATCCGAAATGTTGCTGGGCCGAGTCTTGCGCGAGCGGCGCGAAGCGATTGCGATTGCCACCAAGGTCGGCCCGCGCGATGATCCACGCGCATCGCTCGAAGCATCTTTGCAAAGGCTCGGCAGCGAATACGTCGATCTGCTACAGCTGCACGAGGCGCTGCCCGGGTGGGAAGCGCAGCTCGAGCAGCTCCACAAGCTCCAGGAGCAGGGCAAAGCGCGCAGCATTGGACTGTGCAACGCTACGCACTTGCAGATCCAGCGCGCGACAGAAATCGCTCCGATCGTTACCTATCAGGGAGCGTACAACCTGTTCGACCGCGACGCTGAAGAACGTGAGATCCCGACCTGCCAAAAGCATGGACTGGGATTCCTCGCGTATCGACCGCTGGCATCGGGGCTGCTCTCCGGCAAGTACAGCGCTCCCTCCGCCCCGACTTTTGCGCCCGGCGATCATCGCAGCGCGATCTATTGGTTCAAGGGCGCGGAATTCGCACGGCGGCAGCAGGTCATCGAACGACTGCGCCCGATCGCGCAGCGCGCCGGTCTCACGCTCGCCGCGCTGGCCCTTGCATGGGTGTACTCGCGACCAGGCGTCAACATCGTGTTGGCCGGCGCACGCAGCGTCGAGCAAGTCGATCAAAACCTGGCCGGCGCGAAGCGACTCGACCCCGACATCGTGCGATCGATCGACGCCATCGTCGCGGCCGAGTTCGCGCCCGCGCGCGCAACCCCCACGGCTCACACCGCGGCCGCGACCTGGGGCGAGCGCGAACGCTTCATCGTCGCGCGGCTCGATGGCCGGATGCGCTACGAAGCGATTGCCGCCGCATGGACGGACCGGGGCGAGAAACCGATGATCGCGGCTCAAGTGAAAGTGTTCGTGGATCAGCTCGCGGAACAGGGACTCGTCGTATGATGGTCGGCGCATTCTACAATCCGCACCTCGGCGCCGAGCTCGCGGCGGCCAGCAACATCGATCATCTCGCCATGGCCGATCCACCGGCGGCGGGCGACCGGCACTGGCCCGCGATCAAGCAGCGCTACACGCTGCTGCTGCATGACTACTTGGGCCAGCTCTCGGAGCCGCTCGACGATCGCGCGATCGAACGGGCCCGCTCCCTGGCCGGGTTATACGACTCGCCCTGGGTGGCCGAGCACTTTCAGTGCCTGCACACGGAGGACGGGACGTACAATCTCAACTACGTCTTCCCACCGCTCTACACGGAAGAGTTTCTGGCGCGGTTCGTCACGAACGCCAACGCACTCAAGGCGCGCCTCCACCAGCCGCTCGTCATGGAGAACATCCCCGGTTTCTTCGATGTGCGCGCCAGCCAGATGCCTGAGCCCGTATGGCTGCGGCGCTTTTTCGACGCGACCGGCACCGGGTTCCTGCTCGACCTGCCGCACGTGTGGCTCGAGGCGCATTACCGCGGCATCACGCCCCAGGCCTGGCTCGCCGAGTTTCCCCTCGACCATGTGGTCGAAGTGCACGTCGCGGGTGTAGAGCAAGACCGCGATCTCGAGGGCCCGTGGATCGCGCCGACAGCACCGAGCGATGCGATGCTCGGCTTCATGGCGCACGCGCTGACGCGCTGCCCTGGGGTCAAGGCCGTGACGTTCGACGCGTTTTCACCGTCGCTCACGACCGACGTCCTCTTCTCGAGCGTCGACCGGATCCGGGCCGCGCTGTGAACGATCGGGCGCTCCAGGACGACGTGATCCGTGCGTTAGCCGACGCGCCCTACCGGGCGTCAGCCGAGTGGCGCGGACGCGAGCTCGCGGACGCCGGGCGGGTCGAGCGGTTCGCGCGCTTTCTCGCCCGGCATTTCTATCACGAGCGCATCGTCCATTTCTTCAAGTATTCGCGGGCACTCGCGCGTGTGACGGCACGCTGGCCCGAGGCGGTGCTGCGGCAACCGGGCTTCGACGCACTGCTCTCCAATGCGGTGCTCGGTGAGCGCGCCACGGCGCGGGCCGTCGCCCGTCTGGTCATCGCGTACGTCGCCGGCGAGGAGGTGCCATATCACGGGGATTTGCTGCGCTATCAGGAGGCGATGATGGTGGTCGAGGCTGGGCCGCGCGTGTGGCGCGATACCAGTCGCGGCGACGATCGGGCGACGGTGGCCCCCCCCCCGCCCGAGCTGGTTGAAGGTACCGAGCTGCTCGAGTTGGAGTACGACCTGCCGAGCGTATTGCCCCAGTTGCTGCAACCGTGGACAACGCCCCCCGACGCCCCGCGGCGTAAGACGAGTCTCATCGTGGCGCGCTCGCGTCACGGACGCGTGGCGGTGGCGCGCGCGAGCGATGCCATCGCGTCCGTGGTGCGCTTCGCTGACGGGGCGCGCACGGTGGACGACCTGGCACGCGCGGCCGGTCTGCGTCCCGGCGAAATCGCGGCTACGCTGCGCGACTTGACCGAGATCGGCGCCGTGCGGTTTTCGACCGGTAGTTAGGAATGACCGCGCCCTCCGCCTGGAGCCCGCTCCGCCGGCCACTGTTCCGCGGTCTCTGGATCGCCGACGTCACGTCGAACATCGGCACGTGGATGCACGACTCCGCGGCCGCCTGGCTCATGACATTACTGGCGCCGTCGCCGCTGATGGTGTCGCTGGTGCAAGTCGCTACCACCCTGCCCCTAGTTTTGCTCGCACTTCCCGCCGGCGCGCTCGCGGACGTGCTCGATCGGCGCCGCATCCTGCTCATCGCACAGGTGTGGTTGTTCCTGGTGGCTACGTTGCTGGGAGTACTGACGATCGCAGGCGTGGTGCAGCCGTGGATGTTGCTCGTGATAACACTCGCCATCGGCGCGGGCAGCGCGATCGACCTCCCCTCCTGGCAAGCGATCATCCCCGAAACCGTATCGCGCGAGGAGTTGGCGGCGGCCGTGGGACTCGGCGCGGTCGCAATCAACATCGCGCGTGCGCTAGGGCCGGCCATCGCCGGCGTGATCATCGTCGTGGGTGGGCCTGGCCCCGCCTTCCTTATTAATGCCGTATCCGTCGTCGGCGTGTTCTACGTCCTCTGGCGCTGGAAGCGGGAGCCCATTCCTGCGAGCCTGCCCGCGGAGCGCCTCATGTCGGCCATGCAGGCCGGCGTGCGCTATGTGCGCTACGCGCCAGCGTTGCGCACAGTCGCCGTCCGCGCCGCCACTTTCGTCGGCTTCGCCAGCGCGCTGTGGGCGCTGCTCCCCTTGGTCGTGAGGGTAACCCTGGGTCGTGGCCCCGTTTCATACGGAGTTCTCGTCGGCAGCCTTGGACTCGGTGGCCTGATCGGCGCGTCCGTATTACCGGCTTGGCGCAAGCGTTGGTCGACGGACACGATCACGGCGATAGCCACCGCCGCGTTCGCGCTCGGATGCCTATCGCTCGCGTGGGTGACCAACTTCGCGGTCTTGGTCGCCGCCATGGTCATCGCGGGCGCGGGTTGGCTCACGATCCTGTCGAGTCTGATTCTGGCGGCACAGCGCGGCGCAGCCGCATGGGTCCGAGGGCGTGCGCTTTCGATATCGACATTGATCCTCTTCGGGTCGCTCGCGCTGGGCGCGCTGCTGTGGGGGGTCATCGCGAACCAAGCCGGCACCCAGTGGGCCCTCACCGCTGCTGGAGGTGCGCTGATACTCAGCTTGACGGTGATACCGCGGTTCCGCCTCGCGGCTGCCGAAGGTGGCGATCTGGAGCACTCACAGAACTGGCCCGATCCCGTCGTGGCCGAAAACCTCGACGCCGAAGCCGGGCCGGTGCTCGTGACGGTCGAGTACATCGTCGAACCGGAGCAGCGCGCCGTCTTTGTCGATGCCATCCGCAGCCAGCTGCGGCCGATTCGCCGCCGCGATGGCGCCGTCTTCTGGGAGCTGTTCGTGGATTCCGCTGACCCGCGACGCTGTGTGGAGTGTTGGTTGGTGGAATCATGGGCGGAGCATCTCCGCCAGCATGATCGGACCACGAAATCGGATCGTGAGGTGGAAGACCGCATCCGTGCGCTCGTAGTCGGCCGCGAACGCACGACACACTACATTGCGCTGCCCCCCCCGCGCATTCCCCAGGACCGACTCTAAGCGGTGAGCGTCGACACCTCCCGAATGTTGATCTCGGACTTGAGCGTGCGGTGTACCGGACACCTGTGGGCGATCTCCACAAGCCTGCGTTGCTGCTCTGGTGTGAGCGCGCCGGAGACGTGAACCTCCGTGTCGATGCGATCCAGCATCGTGTCGTCTCTCACCACGCAGTCGGCGCAATCCTTGGCGTAAATCCGGGAGTGGCGTAAGCGGACGACCACCGTCTCGAGCGGCCACTGCTTCGCTCGCGCGTACAGCGCCATCGTCATGGACATGCAAGAGCCGAGTGCCGCCAAAACCAGATCGTAAGGCCCGGGCCCGCGATCTGTCCCACCGGCGGCAACGGGCTCATCCGCGACGAGATGATGCCGGCCTGTGGTGATCTCCTGGACAAACCCGCGTGCACCACCACGCACAACGACGACGCCGTCAGCTTCTGGCATGGGAACTCTCCTCAGGGGATCCGTTCAGTGAGCCACGCCCGCGCAATCTCCGCGATGTCCTTATGCTGCACATCAGCCAGCACGTTCAGTCGGCGCATGTCGGCATCGGAGAGCTTGTCTCCCAGCTCCGCGAGCGCGGGGCTCACCGCGGGATACTTCTCGAGCGTCGTCGCTCGCACGATCGGCGCGGCCTGATAGGGTGGGAAGTACCGCCGATCGTCAATCAGAACCGCCAGATCGAGAGCCGCGATCTGCCCGTCGGTCGAGTTACCGGCGATCACGTCCACTCGATGGCCCGCTAACGCGCGATACGTGAGACCCAGATCCATGGCGCTGGGCGGTCGTGAGAACGCCAATCCGTACACCTTCGCGAGACCAGGAAAGCCGTCTGCGCGCTCCAGAAACTCATAACCGAATCCCGCCTTCCAACGCGGTGCCATGCGGGCGAGATCGCCAATCGACCGCAAGCCGTAGCGCTCCGCATCCGCGCGGCGTACCAGGATCGCGAACGTATTGTTGAAGCCAAGCGGCGCCGTCCATTGCAGCTGGAACTGCCGCGCATACGTCGCCGCGACGAAACGATACACACTGTCTGGGTCGGAGATCGGCCGTTGCTTCAGGATTGCCGTGAACGCCGTCCCCGTGTACTCGACGTACAGGTCGATATTGCCGTCTTTGATGGCGCGGTCGCATACGAACGTGCCGCCGAGGTGCAGGCGGCGCTCGACCGGCAGTCCAGTACGGCGTTCGATCTGCTGCGCCACGATTTCGGCCAGGAGGTCGGACTCGGTGAAGTTCTTCGCGCCGACGACGATGTGATCCTTGCGTCCACAACCCGATAGCACGATCGCCGCGAGCAGCAGACGCATCATCGTGGGCGCCAGACAAGCCTCCGTTCTACGAATCCGAGCAATGCATCGGCGAGAAGCGCGAGTAGCGCAGCTGGAATAGCGCCGGCGAGGATCAGCGTATCATCCACTGTCGCCACGCCGCGAAAGATGTAGACGCCGAGCCCGCCCGCGCCGATCGCGGCCGCAATGGTCGCGATGCCGACGCTCACCACCGTCGCGACGCGCACACCGGCGAGAATGACGCCGGCGGCGAGCGGCAGCTCGACGAGTCGCAGCAGCTCACCGTCAGTCATTCCCATGCCTCGACCGGCTTCGCGGACGGCTGGGTCGACACCCGCGATCCCCGCGTACGTGTTGCGCACGATCGGCAGCAGCGCGTACACGACGAGGGCGGTGATCGCGGTCCACGCGCCGATGCCGAATACAGGAATCAGGAGACCGAACAGCGCGAGACTCGGGACGGTCTGGAACACATTCGCGAGGCCGAGGACCGGCCGCCGCCAGGCGGGCCGGCGCGCCACGAGGACGCCCAGCGGCAGACCGATGAGCAAGGCGAGGCCAGTTGAGATCGCCACGAGGCCGATGTGCTGGCCGAGGAGCAGCCCCACTTCGCCCGCGTGGCGCGCGTAGAACTGGAAGAGCCTCAGGCGGCTTCCATGAATTGGCGGACCTCAGGCAGCGCGCTGGCGCGGAATTCATCCGGCGTTCCCAGGAAAATTACGCGCCCGGAGTCGAGCAGTCCGATCTGCGTGCCGAGCAACAGTCCCTCGCGCACGTCGTGCGTGACGAAGACCATCGCCTTTCCCAGGCGGCCCGCGAGGCCGCGGAATTCGCGCTGCAACTCGAGGCGCGTGATCGGGTCAAGTGCGCCGAACGGCTCATCGAGAAGCAGCAGCGGCGGGTCGACGGCGAGGGCGCGAGCTACGCCGACGCGCTGCCGTTGGCCGCCGGAGAGCTGGTGCGGAAAGCGCTCGGCAAATGTATCGGGATCGAGACCGACCAGGACGAGCAGCTCGCGCACGCGCCGGTCGATGCGATCCTCCGACCACTGCTCGAGTCGCGGCAACAGTCCCACGTTGGCCGCGACCGTGAAATGCGGAAAGAGTCCGACCTCCTGAATCACGTATCCCATGCGGCGCCGCAGCTGCGTCGCGGCGACAGCCTCAGCCGGCTCCCCCGCGAGCAGCACGGCGCCGCTCGTCGGCACGAGAAGACGGTTCACGAGCTTTAACGTCGTCGTCTTCCCCGAGCCGCTGCGCCCGAGCAGCACGAGTGTTTCTCCGGCGCCCACGGTGAACGAAACGCCGTCGACGAGCGCTCGTCCGTCTCCCGACAATTCGTAGCGTAAGTCCTGGACCGCGAGGACGGGGTTCACTCCACGATAATGTATACTGTCGCGGTGACTCCTTCCCTCTGCGCCCTCCTGGTGGCCAACGCATTCCCAACCGTGGGAGTGTTCGAGCCGGCGACAGCGACGCGGTAGTCGACCAAGAAGAGAAAAGCCCCACCGCTGATCTGGCGGTGGGGCTTTTTGTTCTCAAACGTCAGCTCCTAGGCGCTTTTCGGCTTCGGCTGACGCTCCTCGCGGAGCTGCGTCACGGCGGCTCGCACCTTGTCCGTGATTTCCCGCTCCTGACGCAGGGAGGCGATCACCGCCTCCGCCTGCTTCGTTTGGAATCCGAGCGAGCTCGCTTGCGTCACCGCTTGATCGAGCAGCGCCTTTTGACCGTGCAAGCTCTCCAGCCCCGCCTGGATCTCCGAGAGCATTGCTTCCGCGCGCGCCAGCCGTTCCTCGGCTTGCTCGACCTGCCGTTTGCGGTGGTCCAACCCGTTGGCGGCGTCGTGGACGTGCGTCACCATGCTGAGCACGGTCTCCAACAGCGCGCGCGTCTGGCTGACATCCTCCTTTGCCGACGCGATCGAGCGGACATCATCCGTCGTGCGCTCGGCGACCTCATACAGACGGTGCATGTCCGCCTGGAGCGCATCCACCGTGGCCTGGCGCTGGTTGACCTGCTCGAGCGCCCGCGTGAGTTGTGACTCGACGGCCTCCCACTTGGCGAGCCGTTCCTCGAACTGCGCCATCCGCTTCTGCGCGAACCGCAGCCCACCGGCCCGATTATCCAGCTCGTCGAGCGTCGCCGTCAGCTCGATCAACCGGCTGCCCGCCGTCGCCACCGCGTCGCCGAGCTGTCCGGAGCGCTCTTCAAGTTGCTGTGCCGCGGACGCCGCCTGCTCACGCAGTTGAGCGACGCGCTCCAGGTGCTCCGTCGCTTTGTTGAGCGCCGCTTGACGCAGCTCCAGCTCCTGGCCGAGGGCGCGGGTGCGGTCGGCGAGTCCCTCGAGATTCTGCGCGCGCCCCTCGAGCACCGTGACGGCCGTATCGACTTCGGCGACTCGGCGCTCCGCGCGATCTACAGTGGCCACGGCCGTCGGCACCATCTTCTCGATGCGGGCCGCCTCGTCGGCGTGGGCAGCGAGCGCCGCGAAGCGCTCGTCGGCCCCAGCCATGCGCGTGTGCAGCTCGCGACTGCGCTCGTCGAGCTGGGTGCCGAGCGTGTTGAGGTCGGAAAGACGCTTGTTCAAGTCCTCGACCATGCGACCGCGCGCGTCGATCTGCGCCATCGCTTTCGACAGCCGATCCGCTTCGCCCCGCACTGATTCGACCGTCGGCTTCAGCTCTTCGACGGCGGCCAACTCGGTTCGCAGGGCGTCGATCTGATCCGTCACGCCGGTCAGCCACGCTTTCGTTCCTGACTGAGCCTCGCGCACGCGCGCGATCTCGCCGGCAGCCGCCTGCATCTGCTCCATCGCCCCTTTCACCGCCTCGTGCGTCCCCGCGAGGCTCGCGACATCCTGCAAGACTGCTTGCACCCCGGGTTGCGCATGTTCCAGCCGCGCGACGCGCTGAGTCATCTCCTCAACTGTGGTCCCCAGCCGGCCGGTGCTCGTCTCCATTGCGCGCACGCGCTCGGCCTGCGTTCCGAGCAGCGCCACATTTTCGGCGATGCTCTCGAGCTGAGCCACCAAGCCGTCCGCGCGAGACCGGACGTCGGTGATACTGCGGCTCGACTCTTCCAGTGACTTGAAGCGCGCTTCCATTGCGGTGAGCGCGCCGCGAAGATCGACGATGCGTTGCCCGACTGCGTCGAGCCCCTGGTTCTCCAGCTCGAACCGCTTCACCGCGCGCTGCACGTCGTCACGCAGGGCCGTTAGCCGACCGCGCAGCTCTTCATCGGCGCGCTTTACGGCATCGTGGTGGGCGGTGATCTCGGTCGAGCGTTGCAGCACTTCGCCGTGCAGCTCTTTGAGATCGGCGACTTTCGACTCCAGCTCGCCGAGGCCCTTCGCGCTCTGCTCGTGGCGACGGATCTTCTCATCCACCTCGCCCATCAACTCGTGGAGGCGGGTGACCTCACTCGTGGCACGCTCCACGACGTCGCGCTGCTGCTCGAGCGCCGCGACTTTTTGCGTGACGCCGTCGGCGAGCGCCTTGAGGGTCGTGAGCTGGCGTTTGGTCTGCGCCGCGTCGGCGGCAGCCTGGCTCAGATCTTTGAGCGTCTGGCCGACGGTCGCGGCGCGCGACTCGGTTTCCGTGACGCTGCGTTGCACGTCCTGCTGCCGGTCCTCGAACGCGGTGAACCGCGTCGCCACTGCCTCGCTCGTCTTGCGCAGCTCTTCCTGGCGCTCTCGCACGCGCTCGAATCCTTGCATGAGCTCGCGCACCTCGGTGCTCAGCGTGTCGGCGTCCATCCGTAGCGCTTTGAAGCCGCCGCCCAGCTCGAGGAAGCCGGCTACTTCATTCTTCAGCGCCAGCGCCTGTTCGAGGACACCGCGCAGCTCGTCGATCTCGGTGCGCAGCTGCTTGGCGCTGTCGGAGTTCTGGGTGAGCTGCGTCTCGGTACGGCGCTGAACCTTGGCGACGTTCTCGGTCTGTTCGTCGAGTGTCGCGAGGACCGGGACGAGCCGCTCCAGCGATTTGACGCGCGCCTGCAGCTCGCTCACTACCTTTTGCGCTTCGCTGACGGGCTGCGTGAGCTGGGCGAGGTTCTGACTGGAGTCTCGAGCGGCGTTGGCGAGCGCCTCGAACGCCACCCGCTCGCGCTTCATCTCCGCAAGGATCGCGCGCAGCTCGGCGGGAAGCTTCTCAGTGGTGGTTTCGTGTCCGAAGATATTCCAGGCGGCCATGATCCGATCCCTCGAAAAGAGGGCTCCGGGAACAAGCGCGGGAGCCGTGTGCGCGGCACCTCTGGATCAACAGCGAGATGGGGGCGGGAGGGCACGGCCCGTCCTGGAACGGCGTGAGTGCTGGGGCAAATGTAGAGGAAGCGGCCCGGCGAGGGGTGATGGACGTCACCAGGAGAAGCGCTACCGCGAAGTCGAGTCGGGGCTCAGCGGCACCCGATCTTCCCCCCTCCGCTCCCGCGGCTCACGCCGCCGACAAAGGTCGATTTGAGACGCCGGGACGGCGATGCCAGGCTGACCGGCGACGTGCCGGCAAACACTCTCCCGATCCCGATCGACAGCGCCCACTTGGGCGACGCCGCCGAGAGCCCCACGCCTGCGTCCACGGTGAGGGTGAGCGTCCCCGCGAGCGCATGTGTTATCCCCGCACCTAGTGTGCGGCTCAGGGCCTGTGTGGAGTCCGACTGGCCCACGTCGGCGCCGAGCGAGACGCTGGTGGTCCAGCTGGGCGCGACGTCGTAGCTCGCCTCGCCCCGAAGCGACGTCGCGTGGG
>WNFB01000066.1_pt1 | contig 63549 bp, 54 predicted proteins | sample 5400501 | NCBI WGS metagenome assembly WNFB01 (sample SAMN13153341, study PRJNA577476) | soil metagenome | isolation source: 200 cm saprolite under Douglas fir tree site 2 hole 1 | place: USA:California | collected 2015-04-18 | reverse complement strand
ACATCGGCTCTCAGCCTTGAGTCGCTAGCTAGTTTCTACGGGGACGACCTGCAACTCAACATCGGGCACCGAAGCGCCGAGGGTTTTGCATTTGGGTTAGGGGAAACAACAATCGAGTTCGTCGCCAGACCTGGTGAACCTTTCTACCACTTCGCGGTCCTTATCCCGGGAAACCGTTTCGACCAAGCGCTCGATTGGATCAATGGTCAGGCAACTCTTCTGCCCGACCCAGACTCGAGTGAACTGCGAATCGACTTCGACAACTGGGCCGCGAGCGCCTGCTACTTCCACGATCCAGCCGGCAACATCGTCGAGCTGATCGCTCATCGAGGATTCGAGGAGACTGATTCCGCTGGCGACTTTCTATCGCGCGAGATCGTCGGCCTGTCGGAGCTCGGGCTGGTCGGCGATCAACGCGAGATGGCGCATCGTCTCTCTCAGGGGCTGGATCTCTACGTGTGGGATGGAATTCTCGACGTCCCGGAGCGGCCGCATTCGTTGGGGAGAGGGCTCGTTCGCTGATCCTGTCGCGACCAGGGCGCGGTTGGCGGCCGACGGGGAGGCCTGCAGAACTGCATCCTCTGGAGGCCGTGCTCACTGGTACCTCGACCGGCGAGGTCGAGCTGGAAGGTTCTCTGTACCGGATCAGATCGCTGTCGCCAGCCGATTTGCCCGGGGCGGTGCGATGAACTCTTCGATTCGTGAACGGATGCCCGCGGCGTCGAGAGCGTGCGCTCGCTCGTGGTCGGCCGGTGTTCCGTACCGGCGCAGCTCGGTGTCCGTGACTCCGAGTGCCAGCACGCGGTGTCGCCGATCGATCAGCGCTCGGACGACCTCGTTGGACGACGTGCCGGCCAGGTAAGGCTCGACCAGGATGACTTCGGGCTCCACGAGGGTCTCGCGTAAGGTGGCGGCGTCGAATGGGCGGATGGTCGTGGCGTAGAGGACGGTGACGTCGAGCCCAACTGTTGCCTCGAGCACTGCATCAAGCACGGGGCCGACGGCCACCACGGCGGCATGGCGGCCTCGCTGCACGACCTGGAAGAGGCCAGGAACCACCGGGCGCGGCTTTCGATTCTGTTGGGTCGAAAGCCGGACGTAGACGCGGCCGTCCGCAGCAGCTGCGGCGCGCAGCAGAGTCTCGGCCTCATCCGGATGGCCTGGCACGTGGATGGTCCAGCCCCGCAACGAATCTAGAAGCGCTATGTCGCCTGGCGACTGGTGCGTTCGGCCCTCGAAGGTCGCATCATAAGACCCGCCGATCGAGACGAGCACCGCTCCGACGGCCTGGTGTCCGAGGTCCAGCTTCAGCTGCTCGAATGGTCGCTCGACCAGAAACGGGGCGTAGCTGTGCGCGATGGGGCGCATCCCGGTGAGGGCCATCCCTCCCGCTACGCCGATCATGAGCTCCTCGCGAATGCCGACGTTGATGACGCGGTCCGGGTGCCGGTTGGCAGCGGCACCAAACAGCTTCGCCGAGATCTCGGCTAGGACGAGGGCGAGGCGCGGGTCTTCGTCGAGAAGATCGGTTGCGACCCGCGCAAATCGGTCGCGCATAGTATCTGTCATCGCGCAGGCTCCACCGCGGCGACGACGCACAGCGGCCGTCCGCGCGGGCTCGCCGTAAGGGCGGACTGGATTGCTGAGTGATCCCTTCCCGAAACCGCGCGCACCTCCCAGCCCGCTACTTCGAATAGGCCGCCGAGGCCACGCGGGAGGGGATAGGACCGCGAGTGATTGTCGATAACCACGGCGGTCAGCGCGCCAAGTCCGAGCGCTCCGGCGAAGTGGATCGCCTCATGGTTGCTTGCCTCGTCCAGTTCGGCGTCGCCCAATAGGACCACAACGCGTGGCCGGGTCAAGCCCTGGGCTCGCAATCCGAGCACCATGCCGACGCCGAGCCCGAGACCATGGCCTAGAGATCCGCTGGAGATCTCGACGCCAGGGACGAGCACGTGGTCGGGGTGGTAGCCGAGCCGCCCCTCGAAGTCGCCGAAGCGCTCGAGCTCGTCGACGGGGACGAATCTCTTCGCCGCCAGCACCGCGTAGTAGGCCATCGGCCCGTGTCCCTTCGAAAGCAGGAATCGGTCCCGGTCGGGATCGTCCATCGACGCTGGAGACACGCGGAGGACACGGTCGTAAAGCACCCACAGAACGTCGAGGGTGGAATGCGCGCTGGGGCTGTGCTTCTCGTCACCGGTGAGCCGGGCCAGCAGCGCCGGCAGGTCGGCGTAACCGAGAGTTGCAGCACTCACGGCGGCAACCCTATAACTTCAAGTTAACTTGAAGTCAAGGATAATGGCCAAGAAAGTGGCTGCGAAGAGCGATCTCCTCACGATCGGAGAGCTGGCGAAGCGATGTGGGCTGGCCACCTCCGCGCTTCGCTTTTATGAGAGCGAGGGCCTGGTCAAGGCCGAACGGGATTCCGGCGGCCGTCGTCGCTTCATGCGCAGCACTCTCCGCCGGGTGGCCTTCATTCAGGCCGGTCAGCGTGTTGGGCTTTCGCTGCAGGAGATTCGTGCGGCGCTCGCCACCCTACCCGACAATCGGACGCCAAACCGTGCGGACTGGACGGTGCTTTCTCAGAGTTGGCGCGGCCGGCTCAACGAACGGATCCACGACCTCGAGCGATTGCGTGATGAGCTAACGGGCTGCATTGGCTGCGGCTGCCTTTCTCTCCAGAGGTGCCGACTGTACAACCCGGACGACGCAGCGGCTAAGTTAGGAGAAGGCGCTCGATACCTCTTCGACGCCAACGCCTCTGAGCGCGTGCGACGCTCTCTTGTGGCCGAACATGACCCCAGCTAGAAAGTCCGGCCGGTTCTGCAATTCGGAGACCCGTCGATCGTGCTCGCGCAGGGAGTCGAACCTGTGGGATGCAAATATCCCGTCACGCGTCACCTAGCGGCATGAGCTACCCGTCCGTGGAGTTGACCCGGTTTGGTGGACAGGTAAACGCTTCGGGATCGTAGCTCAGGCCATCACCTCCTCAGTCTGACGTGCTGCTCGCCATTTGACGCTCGAACTCTGCGGGTGAAATCTGACCCAGGCTGGAGTGCCGGCGCCAGGGTTGTTACCAGGCCTCGATGAAATCGAAGACGCCATGAGGCCTGCACGCTGGGCATCCGCGAGCAGGAGTTGCTACTACAACTTCGAACGCACTCACACCGGCCGGCGCCCACGATGAGCCGCGACTGTCGCGACATCTCGTGCCTGTTCAAACTAGCGTCTAGAGGACCCGCGTCACCGAGCACGGCCACTTGGCTCGTGGCTCGCAGGGCGCACTTGGGTACGAAAGTTGCCAGCCAGAGTAGGGACGACCGCCCCCTCCCAGTTCCCGAGGCGCGTGCTAGACGGCCAGATGGATCTTGGCTCCGACGCTCGTCCCCAAGGAGATCCTATAAGCGGTCAAGCGCCACGTCTCTAGGACGTTTGTTCTAGATCCGCCCGCACGACTCGCGCCTGGACGGTTTGTAGTCGATTTACCCGTGGGCGTATCGACGTCGGAATCTCAACGGTTTGGGCAACCGTTGTGATGCTTGCGCATCAGCTACTGACTTGGTAAAAGACTCGACATCAGAGCGCTGGCATCTTTCGCCAGTGCGGGCAGGACGTGGCTGTAGGTATCGAGCGTGATCGCCTCGAGTTCTCTGAGGCCCACCCGAAGGTACACACACCTTAGTCTTCAGACGATTGCGGCGGTGAGGCACCTGGCCGCGGCTCTGGCCGTTGTCTGGTTTGTCGCCGCTGCGGCCATTGAGGTCGGCAGCTACCTTCCCGTCGACCCGCAGTGGTCGCTCCTGACGACCGCAGCTCTGTTCGGGTCATCCTTTCTGATCGCGGCCGTGGGCGCCTTCTTCATGGCGCCAGAGCTAACCGCAATCCGCAGGTGGCCGGTTTCAACACTTCACTGGCTCAAGTGGCTCGGGGTGGCGTGGGCGATCTATACCGCGATTTGGTTCATCGCCTTGTTCACGATTCCAGGCGGACCGACCCCACTGCGGAACGCTTGGCTCGCCGGCCTGCGGCCACGAGTACGTCTTCAACAATCATGGATTGCTCACAGTCACGGACAGGGCCTGCTTTATTGCCGGTGTACGAATCCTGGTTCGCGTTTTTGCCAGTCCAACAATCGCTGTGATGGCAGTCATCCTCGTCGCGTACAGGCTGAAAGTTCGTCTCGCTCAGCAGGGCGCTCCTTCGACGGCGGCTGGACGGGGTGATCGCTTGGAGTCTGACCGGGCATTATCCACCGAGGCTTATTCGCGGCCCGGCAAGAGTGATTGACTCCCGGTTCGCGTTGCGGAAACCACGGCCCACTTTCAATTCGGCGTGCTTTCTACAACGCGAACCGAAGTCGTCGGAAGCCGCTGCGGTGTCCGCTATCCCCGCTCTCAACCCTGACCTCGATCACCTGCGTGAGCAATGGCGTTAGTAGAGGTTACCGACGCGCGAAAGCCGATTATTCGCCGACACGGCACAACCACCCTCCGGCCAATCGCGTCCCATCTGCGAACTGTGCATCAATGGTTCCGTAAAAGAGACCGTTGACTGCATCGGCGCTTGTAACCGTGACCTCGCGGGATGTGGCATTGATCCGGTTCCCTGCTCCGGTCGTGGCGTTGTTTGCGACGCTGAGGGTTAGCGGCGTAAACCCGTACTGCTGGAGCGGCGATGTGGCGCTGTAGCTGCCCCCGGACGATCCCTGCGCTGCTATTTCAAAAGCCACTCGCACGACGCGCCCATTCGACAAGCTCATTGCGTTCGTTTGGAATATCAGCGGCGGTCCGAAGCCGCATCCGCGACCACTTCCGACGATCTCACGGCTTGTATCGGTGGCCAGTGGGCCTTGAAGCTGCAGTGTGTTCGAGGTTGGTGGAGTTGACGCGGGAGATGGCGTCGGCGAAGCGGCGGATGGCGTCGGCGACGACGTCGCTACGGAACCGCCCGTGCTACATCCGGCCATCCCAAAGGCAAGCACCACCAATCCGGCTGCCAACGGTGTCCGCACTGCTCTTCAGGTGAAACGATTGAATTGCAGATTCGGATATGCCTACATGCAAATCTTCGGACCTCGAAGAGTGATCGCGGGCCGGTTCGCGTTACGGAAGCTACGGCCCACCGCTATGGACTCGAACCGCCTTGCCTGTAGCGCCGTTACGTAGAGCACTAAGCTGGCAGTCGGTGTTGCGAGACACCTATTGGGACAGGTCAAGCAGCAACGGACCTCGGCAGCATAAGCCTTCGGGGTGGCGCGTCAACCGGGTTCGCTGACAGCCAAGATGACAGCCAACACGGCGGATGACGGCGGATGCAGACGGACGATCAGGGAAAGCAAGCGCTCACGACTGAACTGGTGCGGACGCCGACGGATGAGCGTGGACCGCAGCCCCGCGATCTTCAAAACTGTTTGCGGGGCGCTGTTGAGGCGTCCCGGGTGAGTTCGATTCTCATCCATCCCCGCCAGATTCAGGCGTCGTGACAGCCAAGATGACAGCCACAGCAGCGACCATCCGCGAACAAGAGGGCACGCTAGCGGACGTTCGAAGCGCTCAACTCCCCCGAGGGAAGGGAGGGGTGCCTTCCGTTGATTGGCTGTACCGAGTTCGGATTGCCTGAAGGAAGCGGATTTCTGAGTACGATCCGGGCCGATGGTTCCCCCATGGGAGTGGACTGACCAGGATTGGATAGCAGTCGGCACAGTCGTCGCAGGTATTGGTGGTATCGCGGTCGCCATTTTGGCGATCTGGGGTGAGCCCCTTAGGGCTTGGATCTTCAACGCCCATCTGGTCCTTTCAATCAGGATGAAGGAACCCGACTGCGTGCAGATCCAGACAGTCGTCACGAGCATTGTGAACTCGCCCGCCGGCCCAGTGCTTCAGCAGACGACTACCGATTCCGGCTTCTCGTCGACAACGACCGGCGGGCAGCTGCAAGACAAGTCGAGCTTCGCCTTACTGCCCTCCGGGTCAAACCAGCCTAACGGCACATTTCAGGCTGACGCCACATTCCACCCGCTCAGCCTGATTTGGGCCAACTCCTTTGACCCCGGTAGTGGGCGAGGACTCGTCCGGATTCCGAAAATCGACGAGAACGTCCCGCGTCACTGCGACCTCTGCCACGTCATCAGGGGCACCACTCCACTCTTGATGGAGTTCGATACCGAAACCGTGCCTAATCAAATCGGCGGGGCCCAGCCGACCAGGAGGAAGCGCGGCACCTTCGAGGTTGATGTCGTAGCCACAGCCGACAATGCTTTGCCCCTTCGACGCACGCTTGAGATTCGCTATGCAGGAAGGTGGTACGTGACGCCAAGTGTCATGTTTGACAAGGGCCTGAAGATCGGAATCAAGTAAAGCCGCCTGAGCGTACCCCCCGCATCTTCCGAACTGACAAACGGGGGCTCCAAGAACGCATCAGTTTGGGTGCAAGCTGAAGGCAGGCAGCCCCTCTGGTTCAGGCCCGCGACATACTGGTGGCATGACCGGATTCCGCCGTTACCGGCTGCCCGACGGCGTGGAAGTCGAAAGCGACCAGGGTTCCACGGTGACGTTCCGGGTGACAATGCCGGCCGACGATGCGGGTCACATAGGCAGACGGTGCCCGTCCTGTGAGCAGCTATTCCGCATGCACGCCGGCGACTACAAGGCGCTCCCTGACGATCAGCGGATGACTTGCCCGTACTGCGGGTTCAGCGCCGACCACAGCGAGTTCATCACGCCCCAGCAGTTGGAGCGGGCACGGGCCGCGGCAGGGGGGTGGGCTAAGCAATTGGTTGCCGACAAGATCGGAACGGCTCTTGACGACATGGTCCGCAGCATCAACCGGTCATCGTCGGGTGGCGGCATGATCAGTTTCTCGGCCTCGCGCAGTCCCAGCCGACCATACCTGCCGTCGCCGCTGCCCATGATCACTGAGCAGGCTCCGATCAGGGAGCGGCAGTGTGTGAGGTGTCGCAACCGATACGCCGTATTCGGCCAGCACGTCTCGTGCCCGGTATGCGGACCGCTGACCCCCAAGGTCGTCGCTGAGGATGTGCTCGCCGCACAGGCGGCAATCCTCAACGCACTGGATCAACTCCCGGCCGAAGCTCTCGACGAGCTCCGCGAGCTTGGCTCTGTTGAGCAGACAGCGTCTTCGACACTCGGTGCGGTCGTGTCATCCCTGGAGACGTACCTAAAAAGCACCTTCACCAATCGGGTCCCCGGCGCTGACCAATTGACGGCCGGACGGGGGAACATCTTCCAGCGTCTTGACGATGCTGCTGACCTCTACCGAGCCCACCTGGGGATCGACCTAGCCAAAGAGCTGCGGGCCGACTGGGAACGTCTGCGGGTGCTCTATGGAATCCGCCACCTCCTAACCCACAACAATGGGGTGGTGGACGCCCGTCACCTGAAGCGATTCCCGCACTTCCCTACGGCGCTCGGTCAGCGAGTGACAGTGTCTCTCGCCGATGCCCGGGATGCAATCCGCTGCGGACAGAACCTGCTCGACGTCACCTGACCTCTGATCGAGCCGCTGCGGTGGTACTGCGATTCAGTGGGCCACTATCCAGCCCGACGCTGGACATGATGCGCAAGGTCCTACCAGGTAGGTGGCGTCAGGCGGGCGATCCACCAATCGGTTTGGCCCAGGCCAGCTAGCTCGCCGAAGCGATCCACTGCCATCTGCACCACTTTGAGCGTCGGCTCCAGTGCGCCGATCAGCTGTGGCAAATCCGGTTTCAGGAGTCTCGATTCGGAATAGTCGTCTTTGGCCACGACCCGGCCCTCCCCAGCAGCCACGACAGCCCAGGGCATGGCGTGGCCGCGGCCCGAAAGCTGCCGGTAAATCCTTTCTCCCAGACGCCTTCCATGGTCAACCTCCGGAAGTAGGGCGCCCAAGACCTCGACGGCCGCGTCCAGTCCCCCAACCCCAAGGCCATCGCGCGTCGCCTTGCGCTCCGAATCCCCTGTGGCTTTGACGACCTCGTCGAGATTCTTCCAGCGCAGACGCCGGCCGCGCTCGGCGCGCTGGCTAGACGAAAGCCGCGTCTCCCACGCCCAGGCGGCGTAGCCGGCTCCTTCCAAGGCAGTGCGCATCAACGTGAAAGGTGCAAACAGCAGCGGCGCGTTGCCGGGTACGAGCGCGTTCGCCAATGTCCTCAAGTGCTCAAGGGCGCTAGAGAACCGCAGCTCCGCGTGCTCGATTTCAGGTGGGGTCTGCTGTTGAGCAAGTAGATGTGCCGCCTCGCTGGCTGGAGCCGGGTTGGCCTTGGCTCTCGCCATGATTTGCTCGGCACCATCCACGTAATCACGCAGCCTGACCGCAGCATCCTGAAGCACTGCGATCTCCACGGGCGATAGGGGCAAGCTGAGTGGCTGCCAGCTCACGTTTCGACTGTAGTGCGCTTAGCTCGCGTCCATGGCGTGCGTGAGGCGCACAACCTTTTCGACAGCCCGCCCCCGAGCGGCCGCTCTCTGGCCTGCTGCCACCCCTAGCCGTGGCGCGACGTGGAGCACCCGCCGGCCGAGGCACGACGTCAGGCACGACGTAACCCCATCGCCACGAAACCGGCCTCGCGCCAGTAATGCAGCGTTCAGGCACATGGGCCGGCGCATCGTGGCTGACGTCGCGTCGCTGAGAGTTAAGCGCGACTCTCTAGGCGCCTAGCAGCTTCGGCTTGAAATCCAGCCACACCCCGAAGAAAGGCTTGCTTGGTCGGCCGCCAACCAGAACGCCTTTGCATTCCGCGCTCTGGCCGGCCTGCTCGAGCGCGTGGATCAGAGCGGCGTAGACGGCGGCCTGTTCCGCGGGAAAGTGGCCCACCGTGCGCCCGCCGCTGGCGTCAACGCGAACCGCGGGTTCATGGGTATGAGAGTTGATTTCATAGCGCAGATGGCATTGAAAAGTGACGCGTTCACCTCGCTCCACGCGCCCGGCGCTGATCTGCCGTAAGCGGTCCTGATAGGACTGCTCCCCCACGATCTCGAAGTCGAAGCCACCAATACCCAGATTCGCTGCTGCGCCAGCCCCGCGGGCAGGTGGAATGCCGAGCGACTTGCGCAACCACGACAACACGGTCAGCAGCCGCCCGATTCGTCGAGATCGTAAATCACGCTAGCGACGTTGGCCGGATCCCAGCCGGTGACCGCGGCGGGCGGTTCTAGCTCAACCAGAAAGCTGCCTGCGGTGTCGTTGGCGCCGGGATCGCCGGCGATGGAAGCTGACACGTAGTAGTAGATCTCGCAGGTTGCCATGGTCGTTGCCGACAGGAACACAGAGTCCGCTGGTGCGATCCCAAGCGACATCATGGACGCCTTCACCTTTGCGGCGCTCATCACCGTATCGAAGTTCTGGTTCACGGATACGATCACGCCGCCGGTGGAACAGCGCGCTGTTAATTCCGGCAGCCCGTTGTTCACCCCTCCGGTGATTGTTGCGCCGAACTGACTCGTGTATTTGGGGTCTTGTGGGTGCGCCTGGCGGAATTGCCCGATTGTGGCGCCGAGGCCTGAAAGGCTGCCACTGGATGGGCCACCGCTGGCCGGACAATTCACGCTGGCCGAATCATCCGGCGACGCCCCGGGAGTATTGGCGGGCTCTGCGCTGCCGGGCGTCGAGGATGTCTCACCACATCCAACGGTTGCCACTATCAGACCGAGCAAGACGAGTACGACGCACACGCTCGGCGACCTGCGACCGACCATTGCGAGCTGAGCATAGATCGCAGATCCGGGGAGGTTCGTCTGCGGGATTCCTGCGCTGCTCTGGCAATCGTGCTTGGCTTCGGTGCGGCCGGTGCCACGCAATTGGTCCGCGTGGAGACGCGCCCGAAGTGCCCATCTCCGTGCACTGGGAATCAGATTTGTTCGCTAATTGCTTGCGTTGCCGCGCCGTTAGATCACATGCGCGACATCGCTCTGGCGGTGGTGGTTGGCGCCGCTGTGATAATCCTCGTGCTCGCGGCCAGCTGGTTCAGGGCAAGACAGACGCGTTTGGCCCGCGATCTCCCCACGTAGAGGTCCGCAAGCTTACGAGCTGGGGGTCCGCCAATCGTTGCAAGTCGTTTTCCCAAGCAGGAACTGCAGGTCGGGCGAAATTGATTTCGATAATCCAGCCCTATCGACAGGATCGCAGGGGTTTGCCAACCGCCGTCCATGTGTAGCCGGGACCTGCGTGGTGGCAGACACCTACGAAGATCGAGTCGGGAGCCCGCAGGGCGCATTTGGGACGAAAGGTGCCAGCCAGAGTAGGGACGACCGCCCCCTCCCAGTTCCCGAGGCGCGTGCTAGACGGCCAGATGGATCTTGGCTCCGACGCTCGTCCCCAAGGAGATCCTAACGGCGGTCAACCGCCACGTCTCTAGGACGTTTGTTCTAGATCCACCCGCACGACTCGCGCCTGGACAGTTTGTAGTCGATTTACACGTGGGCGTATCGACGTCGGAATCTCAACGGTTTGGACAACCGTTGTGATGCTTGCGAATCAGCTACTGACTTGGTAAAAGACTCGACATCAGAGCGCTGGCATCTTTCGCCAGTGCGGGCAGGACGTGGCTGTAGGTATCGAGCGTGATCGCGATCGTCGAGTGCCCAAGCAGGTCCTGCACGACCTTTGGGTGGACGCCCTTCGTCAGCAGATGTGTGGCAGCGGTATGCCTGAGGTCGTGGATCCGCATTCGCGGCAATCCGGCACGCTCGAGCGCCCTGTGAAAGCTGATGCAAAGGTAGGCCATATCCCTTTCGCGGCCAACCGGATTCGGGAAGACAAGGTCACGCTCCTGCCACTGATCGCCGGCGTGTTCACGGTCTTCGGCCAGCGAACGCCGATGCTCATTGAGCACCGCCATCGTTTCAGGCGGAAGCGGCACCGCTCGCCGACTTCGGGCTGTCTTTGGTTCGACGAAGGCGAGGCCGACACCCCGCTGCCTGTGCGGTTCAATAAATACGTCGAACTCATCGACGAGCCCGTGAGCGAGCGATGACCTCGGCCAGATAGGATTCCCGGCCGGGTGGCTGGCTCTCTCATCTACTCGCTACTGCGCGTCTTGCTGGATGTGTTGGCGACCAACCGTGGCGATCAAGCCGAGCTCCAGGCCGAAGTGCTGGCCTTAAGGCGCCAAGTCCAGGTACTCGAGAGGCAGATCAAGCGGGTGCATTGGCGTCCAGGCGATCGGATGGTTCTGGCGGCCCTCCGCGAACGCATTCCGAGATCGGGCTGGGCAGGCTTGCTGGTCAAACCAGAGACAGTGCTCGGCTGGCACCGCGCCTTGGTGCGAAGGAAGTGGGCAGCCTACCGGGGCCGACCCCGCCATGGCCGGCCGCCCATCTCAGCCGAGCGCCGTCAGCTGATTCTGCGGATGGCGCGCGATAATCCACGCTGGGGCTACTTTCGGATCCGTGGCGAGCTCTTGAAGCTTGGCCATCAAGTTGCCGCGACAACGATCCGCTCGGTGCTGCTCGCCGCCGGGGTTCCGCCTTCCGGCCGACGCTCTCAGCTGACTTGGAGGCAATTCCTGAGCGCCCATGCCGAGACGTTGGTTGCCGCCGACTTCTTCAGTGTGGACACGATCTTCTTCGAGCGGCTCTACGTCCTTATATATCTGCATCTGGCATCGCGTCGAGTCTTGCTGGCGAGCTGTACATCGAAACCGAGTGCCGCCTGGATCACCCAACAGGCTCGCAATCTCAGCTGGAAGCTCGAGGACGAAGGGATCAAGCTCAGCGGCGTGATCCACGATCGGGACAAGAAGTTTGCGTTCCAAGCCGATCGGGTCTTCCAATCGCAGGGAGCTCGGGTGATCTTGACACCGCTGATGGCGCCCAAGGCAAATGCGTACGCCGAGCGCTGGATTGGGAGTTGCCGTCGAGAATGCCTCGACTGGATACTGGTCGTCAACCAGCGCCACCTGCAGGCGGTTATCCACGAGTATCGCTTGCACTACAACGACGAGCGCCCGCATCGGAGCCGCAACCTACGACCGCCCGCCTCCCGTAGCGATCGTGTGCAGGTGGTCGGTAGTCAGATCGAGCGGCGGACCCGCCTCGGAGGCTTGCTCAGCGACTATCGCCATATGCCGGTGGCCGCGTGACGTCATTTTCGAACCCGACACCTGGCCCAACGGTTGAGACGCCGCAGGCGAGAGGGAGGCTGACGAGCCTCCCCCGTCTGCAATGCCGCTACAGCTTGGTCACGGTGTTGACGGAATAGTTCGTGGCCCAGATGCTCGTGCCGTCGAACGCCAGGCGCGCCAGCCCGCTGCCCACGGGCAGCAAGAAGGTGTCCAGGCCGTTGCCATCGGATGCGCGCACCACGCTGATCGATTCGTCCGTAAGGTTCGAGACCCAGATGTTTGCACCATCGAAGGCAACGCTAGTAGGGCCACGACCGACCGGAAAGGTGCCCACCAGGCTGCCGTCACTGACCCGAACTTTGCTCACCGTATCGTCGAGGTCGTTTGCGACCCAGATGTTGGCCCCATCAAAAGCCAGGCCCTCAGGCCTACGGCCGACGTTGAAGGTTCCAATCAGCCGGCCGTCGCTAGCCCTTATCTGGGTCACGGTATCGTCAGCGCTATTGGCGATCCACATGCTGCCGCCATCAAAAGCGATGCCGATAGGGTCGTGGCCCACATGGTAGGCCGTCAGGCGGCGGCCGTCGCCGGCCATCCTGGTCACTGTGCCCGCGGCTGGGTTCGTCACCCAGATATTGAATCCATCGAACGCAAGGTTGTCGGCTGCGGCGCCGACGTCGAACGTCCCGATGAAGCGGCCATCGCTTGCGCCCAACTCGGTCACGCTGCCGCCGTTGGCGATCCAGACGTTGGCTCCGTCGAAAACCACACCACGTGGATAACCGCCCACGGCGAAGGTGCCCAGCGCCCCACCGTCGTTGGCGCGCAGCTTGGTCACCGTCCCGGCTGCCGAAGTGTTGACGACCCAGATGTCGGCTCCGTCAAACGCCACGCTAATAGGGTGTTCCCCCACGGAGAAGGCTGGTGCGTTGCGGTTTGCGAGGTACCAGTGCAGAGTCGCGACCTGAAGCGGGTTGAGTCCTGGCGGGCCTTGCGGTCCAGTTGGCCCGGGTGGTCCCGAAGGTCCGGCGTCACCACGCGGGCCCTGGGCGCCCGTGTCCCCCTTCGACGCCAGTAGCTGCCACGGTGAGGCGGGCGGCGTCACGTTAGTGTTCGGTGCCGTCGCGACGTAGGCACTGCCATTGAACTGCACGGCGTCACTGGCGTTGTATGAGGCGGAACTTGACCACTCGCCCTGCCACGTCAGTCCGGGAGCGCCTTGCGGGCCGACCGGACCCTGGGGTCCTTGCGGCCCGACCTGACTCCACGATATAGCGGTCTCATCCGCCCGACAGGTGTTGTTTCTAGGGGCTGCCGTGTCGATGACACGGAGAGCCCCGCTAATCGGACTGAAACAGCCGTCAATGACTCCCGCAGCGTCCGGGATGCTCGCGACGGCGATGATCCCCGTGAGCATCAGAATGCTCCCCGCCAGAGCTGACGCGGAGCCGATTCTCGATCGATTGAACGCACGAACGTAAATCGGAATTCGGCGAACCATCTTGACCTCTCCCATACCGAGCAGATTTCCAAACATCTGAAACTGGTTCACGACGGGCGCGTCGCAGGGATGTCCGCTGATCGAACGCCCTGGTTTGAGCTACAGCAGGCTCTTGACCTGGTGGACATCTCCGCAGTCCACCCCCAACGACGCGTGGCGCTGGCGGACCGCTTCCTCGTTCGGGGCTTCGACAATGCAGAAAACCTTGCCGTCGGCGTTGTAGAAGACCTCGAGCTGGCGCGACTGAAACTTGTCGTAAGTTCCGCTTTTCGCCGCCTCGCGAAGCATCTGGATCGCCTCGGCAGGGAGCTTCAGGTCGGCGTGGTAGTCCACGAACTTTGGCATGACAATCTCCTTGGCTTTCGGCCCATCTCAGGGCTGGCAGAAGGCAGAGTAGGCGTGGCCCGGCGCTCCAACATCAGTGGAAACACCGGAAGTCGGTACTGAACTTTGTGTCGTCAGCTTTGCTTTGGAGTCAGGAGTCCATGCTCGACGGCCCAGGCCGCTGCCTGGGAGCGCGAGGCCAGGCCAAGACGGCCAAGGATGCTTGCCACATGACTCTCGACGGTCCGTTCGCTGATGAAGAGATGTTCGGCGATCTGCCGATTGGTAAGACCTCTCGCTACAAAGAACACTACTTCGCGCTCGCGCCGGGTGAGGGGATCCTTGTCGATGGCGGTCCGCCTTTTGGGAACGGCCCTCTCTGGGGACGAGGTTGCGGCGTTGACTGCGATGGCGATCGCCTTCGCGATCGGCATACCGGGGCCTGCGCCGCGCGCCGCTTCAAATGCCAATCGGTCCAAGCCGGAGGCGACGGACTGAACTTCAGACTCCGGCACCGCTCCGTGCGTCTCCGCCGCTCCCAGCAGTCGCGCTGCCACCTCGGGATGGCCCGCGACATGGGCGATTCGTGCCATGAGCCTGAGGCATTCGTTTTCATGTGCCGGCGCATGGAGCTGATCGAAGAGGACCAAAGCGTCTGTGCACGCCGTCACCGCCGGCGGGAGCAAGCCCTGGAGGATGGTGATGGTGCCGATGTTGTACAGCGAAATCGCAACACCCCACTTGTCCCTGAGGCGGCTGAAGATGGCCATGCTCTCCTGGGTCATCTCAATCCCGGCACTGAGGTCACCCCGATCTCGCGCTATCAGCGCCAGGTTGTTGAGGGAGAGCGCTTCGCCCCATTCATCTCCCAACTGCCGAACCAGAGTCAGCCGTTCTTTTTGGTGGGATATTGCCCGGTCGAAGTCGCCCATTCCGGCCGCCGCGTTGGCAAGGTTGTGGAGGCACGTCGCAACGCCCCGCGCATTGCCGTGCTGCCGATGGATGGCGAGGCTCTGCGAATGAAAGGCATAGGCTTCCGAGTGATCGCCTTGGAGTCCCGCAACGCTACCAAGGTTGGTGATCGATGTAGCGACACCTAGCTGTTCACCGGCCACCTGGAATCGATCCAGGCTCCGCTGATAAAACCTTCGCGCCTCGACATATTCGCGGCGGTCACTCGCCAGGTTGCCGAGGCTGTTGAAGGTGGCCGCGATCCCCAGCTCGTCGCCGAGCTCTTCGTGGACAGCCAGGCTTTGCCGATAGAACGATTCCGCCTGGAGCAGGTCGCTTCGTGCTCGCGCTAGGTTACCTGCAGCGCCAAGAGCCCGAGCGCGGGCCCGGCTGGCCGTCCCGTCGGAACGGAAAAGCGCCTCGTTCAGCCAACGCTCGCCCTCGATCCGGTGCCCCTGGGTTCCCCAGAAGTTCCAAAGGTGCGAGCTGATCTCCAGCGCGATCTCAACATTCCCACTGTCCAGGCACCAGCGCAGCGCCGCCCGGATATTGTCGTGGGCGCGATCGAGCCGTCGCAGCCAGTCGGCTTGCCCGGTGCCGACGAGTTCGGGTTCAGCCTGTTGTGCAAATTCCAGGCAGAGGTCAGCGTGCCGGCGCCGGATGACGGCAGCCTCGGCGCTAGCCTCCAGTTGGTCGATTCCGTAGTGCCGGATCGTCTCGAGAATCGAGAACCGGGGCTCGTCCGTTGCATCCGACCCTGGGCGCAGCAAGCTACTGTCCACCAGCGTCGAAATCGCTGACAAAACGTGTTCGGCGGGCTCATCGCTGTCGAGGCAGATTCGCTCAGCGCCCAGCAGAGTAAAGCTGCCCACGAAGACCGCCGACCTGCGGAAGACCCTTTGTTCGACCACTCCGAGCAAGTCGTAGCTCCATGCCACGGCGTCGCGAAGCGTGCGATGACGTGCGGGGGAGTCGCGCGGGCCGCCTGCCAGGATGTCCAGCCTCGGCTCGAGGCGGTCGAGGATCGCGTAGGCGGGGAAGACATTTGAGCGGGCCGCTGCGAGCTCGATCGCAAGGGGCAGGCCCTCCAGCCGCACACAAATCTCCGCGACGGCCCGGGCATTGGCGTCGGTCAGCCTGAAATCAGGTCGGACCGCGCGCGCCCGGTCCACGAAGAGCGCGATGGCAGGCGAGCCTTCGAGTGTCGACAGCGACGGCCCACGGGCGATGTCGGGGACATCGAGGGGCCGGACCTCAAACGGTCGCTCCCAACGCAGGTTGAGCAGCACGCGGCTCGTGACGAGGAGCTTGAGCCGGTTGGTCGCACTGAGCAGCTGAGCCACTACAGGCCCGGCGGACAGTACCTGTTCGAAGTTGTCCAGGACAATCAGGATGTCAAGGTTTCCGGCGCGCTCCGCTACGTCGTCGATCAAGCCACGCCGGCCGACTTCGGGGACGCCCAGCGCGCGGGCGATGTTCGACGCGACCAGACGCGAGTCCAGAAGCGTGCTGAGATCCACGAACCGCAGGCCGTCTGCAAAGCGGCCGGCCAGCAACGCCGCCACCGCGATGGCCAGCCTCGTCTTTCCCGTTCCCGCAGCGCCGGTCAGGGTCAGGAGTCGAGTGGCGTCGTCGAGGAGCAGGTGGGTGACCTGCTCGATTTCGCGCTGGCGGCCAAAAAGCGGACCAGGCTGCGCCGGAAGGTCGGGCACGCCCTCGACGAGGGCCATCGGCAGCAGCCAGTATGAGCCGCTGCCTTCGGGGGGTCTAGGGCGGGGTCTCGATCAGGCGGTCAGAGCAGGCTTTCGACGCTGTAGACGTCGCCGCAGGGCACGCCCATGGCGGCGTGACGCTGCCGAACGGCCTCTTCGTTTGGAGCTTCGACCAGGCAGAAAACCTTGCCGTCGGAGTTGTAGTAGACCTCGAGCTGGCGCGCCTGGAACTGGTCGTACCGGCCGCTCCGGGCATCGTTGGCCAAAGCCTGCACTGCCTCTGGCGAGAGCCTCAAGTCCGGATGGTGGTCGATGAACTTCGGCATGCCATGGACGATAGACCAAGATGGCGGATTTGACACTTGGGCTTGAGGTTTTCAACATCCAGCCCGGGCCCACGAATTGATCCCGCATCTCAAATCCGCCCGTCCATGGTGCTCGCGCCGGGTGTGCGATTTCAGGACATACCGGACGGTCGCCGTGGCCATTTATGAATCTGATCTGGAGCACCTGCTGAGCCGGCACCAGGCCGCTACCCGAGCTGTCCCTAATACGCGCCGGACCCTATGGCTCGGTAGCCCCTTCACAGAACCGCGAGTTCACGGAGCGACCTTGACGGCCAAATTGCTGTCCTCGATGTCCTGAGACATGACATGGTGCTCGCGCCGGGAGTCGAACCCTGAACCCGGGATTAAGAGGTCCCCTGCGGTGCCACTGACAGCCAAGATGACAGCCAACCTCGCGGATAACCGCGGACGATGGCGAACGGTTGTGGATTGGGGATACCGGCGATCGAGTCCGGGCGGTCATCGGTGGACGTCGTTGGACGCCAGACCCGCAGTCTTCAAAAACTGTGGGGGGTCGTCCGCAGACGTGTGTTCAAGTTCACAATTGGCTGCTGACGTCCGCTGCGTCGGTCGCTGACAGCCTATGACAGCCAAGTCTCCGAGGCTCGGCACCCGCTGTCGGCGAAGCCCGGTTTTCGACCTGTCCGGGGTACAGGTTCCTCCCTCAGTTTCTGACCGTTGGCGCCCGTCAAAGCTCTCTCGTGTCTTCTTTGCACCTCCGGGAGGAGGTGTTCCGTTGGCCGCTTCCACCTGACGGCAACCTAGGCTGCAGACACGAGCGTAAAGCGCATGCTAAACGCCGACATGCTGGCGGCGCTACCTGCAGTCGCGTTTCCGTCTCGATCTCGGGCTTGGCGGGTATTCGCGGTATCGGCGGGTCTGGTGATCACGGCCGCCATCGTGTTCGTCGCCTGGCTGCACTTCCGTTTCGGAGGCGACCAGGTCACGACCGCAGTTTCCGACATCGGTCAGGCGGTCGCGGCCCTGATCGCCGCGGCTAGCTGCGCCTTCGCCGCGCGCCGCTCAGCCGGGCAGCTACGGTTGGCGTGGGCGCTGCTCGCCGCTTCCGCCGCGAGCTGGGGCCTGGGTGAGGTAGTCTGGTCCGTCTACGAAGTCGGAATGGGGATCGCAGTCCCGTTCCCATCGGCCGCAGATGTCGGCTTCCTTGGCGCTATCCCCTTCGCAATCGCCGGCATTCTTGCGTTCGCAGAGACCCCACGAGGCACCTCGACCGGGATCCGGCTCTGGCTGGACCGTGCGATCGTCGCCCTGTCGCTGCTGTTTGTTGGCTGGGGGCTAGGCCTGAGCCAGGTGTACTTCAGCTCTGGGTCGACACTCTCGGCGCGCCTGATCGGCCTCGCCTATCCGGTCGGTGACATCCTCATCGGGACTGTGCTGATCACGGCTATCCGGCGCTCGACCCAGGAGCAGCAGGGCCGCCTTTTCCTGCTGCTCGGCGGCTTGGCGGCGAACTCTCTGGCCGACAGCGCCTTCGCCTACCTCACCGCCTCCGGCGCGTACGCGACCGGCGGCTATCTGGACGCGGGGTGGGTGGTCGGCTACCTGATGGTCGCGCTGGCGGCCATCTGGCCCTCAGGGGTCACGGATCGGACCGCCGAGGAAACGACGATCGATGTGTGGCAGCTGACCCTGCCGTGGGTCGCCGTGTTGGCGGCCGGACTTACCGCGATCGCTCGTGCTCTGACAGGCCATCCGATGGACACCGTGCTGACTTTGATCGTCGGGACTCTCGCGGCTCTGCTGATGGTGACCCAGGTGCTGGCGCATCGCGAATCCCTGAGTCTTCTGATCAAGAGCCGCACCTCCGCGGCAACGCTCAACGACGTGATCGTTCACGCCCCGCTGGGCATCATCCGCATCGCGCCGGACATGACCATCATCCAGGCGAATCCTCGCGGCGGCTCGCTGCTGCTCACGCCAAGCGCGCAGGGCAGCGGCGCACGCATGGACCATAACCTGCCTTCCGAGGAGACGGCGCGGATAACCGGTCAGCTCCGGTCTCTGGCGAACGGCAAGACCGGCGCGGTCGAATTCGACAGCCAGGCCGTGGGTCGCGATGGCACCGCCCAAGTCCTCCACTGGAGCGTGACTGCTGTGCGCAAGGCGAGCGGAGCGATCGACTACTTCATAGCTATGCTGGAGGACGTTTCGGCCAGGCGTCAGGCCGAGGCGGCGGCGATGGCGAACCTCGCGGTGCTTGAGCGACTGAACAAGCTCAAGAGCGAATTCCTGACTAAGGTGAGTCACGAGTTCCGCACCGCCCTGGTTGGGATCCAGGGGTTCAGCGAGTTCATGCGCGACGCTGAAATGCTTGAGGTTGGCGAGGTCAAGTCGTTCGCCGATGAGATTTACAACGACGCGCGGCGACTTGACGCAACGCTCAACGAAATGCTTGCACTCGACCGCGCCGAGACGGGCCGCATAGGCCTCCAGATCTCCCAGGTCGACTTGAACGACCTGGCCACCAAGGCGATCGCCTCCACGCAGGCTGAGACGCAGCGGCATTTCATCAAGGCCGATCTCGATCCGGCAGTTCCAGCGATCGCCGGCGACGCGGACAAGCTGTCCCAGGTGCTGACGGCGCTGCTACACAACGCGATCGAGTACTCGCCCAACGGCGGGGACATCTTCGTCGCGAGCGGCATCAACAGCGGCCAGGCGGTGGAGATCTCCGTCTCCGACAATGGAGTCGGATTGCCGGCGGATTTCGACCAGCGGCTGGCCGGACGCTACACACGCGCGCCCCACAGCGGATCGGTTTCGGCCATCGGTCGCGACGTGGGATTGCCCATCGCCCGCCAGATCGTCGAGATGCACGGCGGCCGGCTATGGTTCGAAAGCAGGAAAGGGGCCGGCACGCGGTTCCACTTCACAGTGCCGGTCGAGAATGTCAGGACAGGTGAGCCGACCAGGTAGAACCCGCGGTGCTCTCGATAACCCCTTCCTTATCGACACGCGACATCACCTGGCGGATTTACACGACCGCCGTGAACGCCGGCTCGACCAACTACATCATCATCGCGACGTTCAAGTTTGCCACCCGCGGCCTCCACTGCTCTGCGAACCGGGCCTTCCCGATCGCCCGGATTCTGGATGAACTTGGCCCACGTCTCTGTTGTGTATCCCCCGATAGACGCATACTTCGCCAGCGAGCACCTCCTCCAACGGGCGCCTCAACGCACCCAAAACGCACCCACGCTATCCCTGCATGCTAGCTCCGCTCCGCCGCCAAAGAGGGGGGTTCGGGATCAAGCGTTCCGCTGAGATGTCATATGTCGGCCAGCGTGGCGCCTGTCTCATGACATCGCGGACGAGTCTGTGCGCTAAGCAATTGATAGTAGTCGCGCGTAGAGCGGAGCGTCAGTTCGCTGAGTCACACGCCGCGGATTACCGCCACGGATTATCGAAGTCGGGTGCGCTATCCCGTCGATACCGCTCCGCGCGTAAGCGCCTTCTGAATGTTCTGAAGCATCTGCTCCATTGTCTTCGCGTTCGTCCGTTCCAGCATCACCGCATCGATGGCCTTACCGATTGGCCCTCCTGCCAGGCTGTACTGGACACCCACGTTCACCTGGGTCTGCTTACCTTGCGGTTCGAAGTTCCAGTTGAAGGTACCAGTCATCCCGCCTTCAACGCTGTTATCCACGCGATTGGGCCGCTCGTATGCGGTCACCTTGAATTTTTCGTCGAAGGTCACACCAAGCACCTTGTAAATGACCCGGAAGGAATCGCCCACCCGCTTCTCGGTCCGCACAACGTCCACCACTCGCTCGACGTTGGGTGCGTATGTCGGGATTCTCTCCGGGTCGTCGACGAAGTCAAACACCTTCTCGATTGGAGCGTCGATGGTCGCGCGCTTGTGTATATGGGCCACAGTCAGCCCTCCTAGTCGAACCCAACCCGAATGCGCTCAACCAACGTAGCATCCCATTCGACGGTTGTCTAACGGTCGATAGCACGGACCCCTGCGCTTTGCAGAAAGCTGTAGGCGGTTCCGTTGCAAGCCTTTTCGCCCAAGTATTGACAGCCAAGCCGACGAACAACAGCGGACAAGCGCGGACGCTGGCGGAACCGGCAAGATTCGAGCTCGATCTGCGCGGACGCTGATGGACGACCTCGGACGCCAGCCCCGCGGTCTTCAAAACCGTTTGCGGTCGTCTGCAGACGTCCATCTGAGTTCGCTGCCATACGCCCGCGTCCTCCGGATCGGCGAGTGACAGCCAACGACAGCCAAGGCGCTGATAGCGGATGGCTTGGCATAACGTGGAGTTGACCCCCTCCAACTCATCGGTCTTCTGCCGCAGACGGTTATTCGAATTGTTTGTGGGCGTCTAGGCTTCGCGCGCGTCTACATCCATGTGTGCGTCGGATGTGCCCAAGGTCAGAGCCCTCACTATGAGCTCGGTGACCTTCTGATAACCCGGCCGCTATCGCCAGCTCGCGGCCAAGACGCGCTCATGCAGATGGCGGCCCCTGGCTGCAACGCCGCTCTGCCCGAGTTACTGGAAGAACGAACCGAGCTCCTGGAAGGATTCCCACATCCCGGCGAACCATCGATTTAGCGTGCCCGACGGCAGCGACAATAGGCAATCATCCAGGCCGCGATCGATTTCAAAGGTGTAACCAAGTCATACGGCCGGCCCGCTAGCCGGCCAGTGCTCGATGACCTCAGTCTCCAGATCGGCGAGGGCGAGTTCACCGCCATCATGGGCCCGTCGGGCAGCGGTAAGTCGACGCTCTTAAACCTCGTCGCCGGGCTCGACCGGCCCACGTCCGGGACCGTGACCGTCGATGGGACTGCGCTCGCTGGTCTCAGTGAGGCTGAGCTTGCGCGGTTCCGCCGCTCCCGTATCGGATTCGTCTTCCAGTTCTTCCACCTGCTGAACAACCTGAGCGTCTTCGACAACGTTCTCATCGTTGCCCAACTGTCCGGAGCTCAGGAGGCGGCCTCTCGCGTACGCACACAACAGATGCTGAACGAGCTCGGAATCGGAGCCAAGGCCCGCGAGTACCCAGTCAAGCTGAGCGGCGGCGAGCGGCAGCGAGTGGCGATCGCCCGGGCACTGATCAATCGACCGGCGGTGGTCCTCGCGGACGAACCTACTGGCGCGCTCGACAGCAACACCGGGGAGCAGGTGATGGAGTTGCTCGTCGCGCTCAACCAGCGCGGCCAGACCATTCTTCTCGCGAGTCACGATCTCCAGCTCGCGGGCCGGTACACACGACGCATCATCAACTTGCGTGACGGCAAGTTGACGGGCGACAGTCGAACCCAGGTGCAGGAAGCAACCCAATGAGGCCGGTCCTGACGAAGGCGTTCGCGGATGCGCGGCGGCACCGCCTCCAGACGCTGGTCGTTTTCGTCATCGCCGCACTCGCGATCACCGTCGGCGCCATGGGGGGTACGCTCCTGGTGCAGACGAGCAGTCCGTACGACCATGCCTTCGCCGACTTGGCCGGGCCGCACCTCATTGCCGTTTTTGATGCCAGAAAAGTCACGTCGAGCCAGGTTGCAGCCACCGCTGGGCTGGCCGGCGTAACCGCCACCGCCGGGCCCTGGGTTGCGGCCGAGGTCCCCTTCGAAAAAGGCGGCACCCACTTGACGGCCACCGCCAGCTTCAGTCAGAAGTCGACGCTTACGGTGTTGGGACGCGATGACCCCGGCGGCAACCTCGACCGATTGCGGATCGTCAGCGGGCGCTGGGTGCGAGGGCCGGGCGAAATTGTGGTCACACGATCATTCGCCGTTGCCCGGGCCGTTCTGGTGGGTGATCGCATCACCTCCCTTGGCACTCAGGACAAGTCTGTGCTCACGGTGGTTGGAGAAGCAGTCGACGTGGACCCCAACCCCGATCGGGCTTGGGTCGCGAGCGGATTCGTGGCCAGACTAAATCCCGTCGACGCCCCGCTTAGCTACGTAATGGCCTACCGCTTTCGCGTTGCCTCGAGCCGCTCCGACATTCGAGCGGACCTGAACGCCCTCGAGGCCACGGTTCCGGCCGGTTCCGTGGCCAACTACTCCTCGTACCTCGACTTTCGGGACAACTACAACTTCAACAACTCGCTCATCCTCACATTCCTCCTCGCGTTCGTTGTGCTTGCGGTAGGTGCTGTCGCGGTCATCGTTGCCAATGTCGTCACAGGAGCGGTTCTAGCCAGCTACCGGGAAATCGGGATCTTGAAGGCGATCGGCTTCACACCGCGCCAAGTCGTCGAGGTGTTCGTGATTCAGATGATGGTGCCCGCGCTCGCAGCTTGCTTTGTCGCTGTCCCGCTCGGGGCAATCGCGAGCCAGCCGCTGCTCGACCAGGCCGCACAGGCCATGAGCCTGCCTCCACCCAGCCCGCTCGTACTGATTGTCGACGTGTTGGTGCCTGCCCTCGGCATCAGCGTCATCGCGGCAGCGGCGGCTCTGCCCGCGTGGCGGGCCGGTCGCATGAATGCAGTCGACGCCATTACCACCGGCACTGCGCCTGTTGGTCGCTATACCAAGCGCCGCATTGGCTGGTGGTGGATTCCCGGACAGCTGGTGTTGGGCGCCGGCGATGCGTTTGCCAGGCCAGTAAGAGGTGGGCTCACTGCTGTCGCGATCCTCGTCGGGGTTGCGACGCTCGTCTTCGCCAGTGGCCTTTACTCGGCGATCTTGAAGTTCAACGACCTCTTCGCCCAGCCCAACTTCCAGGTCACAGTCAGCCGGCTCGGCGGCTACTCCGACCACGCCACGATGGACGTCTTTCAGCGACAGCCCGAAACCAATCTGATCGTGGGTGTCCGCCAGCTCGCAGCGGCGGTTCCCGGCCAGCCGGACCCTGTGCCTGGAATCATCTTCAGCGGCCGCTCCGAGCAGTTGGGATACCGACTCGCGGAAGGTCGTTGGTTTGCGAAACCAAATGAAGCAGTGTTAGGCGTGGTCTTCAACCCATACCACTGGCGAGTCGGGCAGGACGTCGCCGTGCGTGTCGAGGCCGAGAACGTGCAGCTGCGCATCGTAGGCACCTGCTATTGCTTCTGGACACTCGGGATGGACTGGTCGACGTATGCCGCCGTCGCGCCTAAAGCCCAGCCCCTCGACTATCTGGTTCAGCTGCGCCCCGGGTCGAACGCGGACGCGTTCGTGACGCGAGTCTCGGCCGCGCAGCCCGATTTCCTGTTTCCGCAAGCGATCAGTTCAGGTACGGGCTTCAACATCGAGGCCATCCTCGACGCAATGGTGGCGGCTCTCGCATTGATCCTCGGTGCGATCGCCGGCCTAGGGGTCTTCAACACGCTGCTTCTCACCACGCGTGAACGAATGCGCGACATCGCCATTCTGAAGGCGCTGGGGATGACGCCCGGCCAGGTCACGGCGATGGTCACGGCTTCCGCCGGCGTCCTGGGATTGGTCGGGGCGCTGTTGGGTATCCCGGTCGGCATTGGCCTATACAGGTACCTGATCGACGCGATGGCCCGTCTCGCCGGCTTCAGCATCTCGAGCGACACCTTCACAAGCGCGATCGACCCGGCACACCTGTTGCTGGTAGCGCTCGCGGGCGTGCTGGTCGCTCTGTTGGGCGCGATCCTTCCCGCCCGCTGGGCGGCCCGGACGTCAGTCGTAAACGTGCTTAATCTCGAGTAAACCGAACCTGGTCCGGGGATGCTCACCAGTGTCACGGCGTGTCACGGTTAAGCTGTCAAATCCCCTGGTCAAGCCTGGTTTCGTAATCACCCGTCTGGCGCATTCGCGGCCAGCACAGACGATCATTCGGCAGACAGCTGGTCGGCTAACCCCCGGGCGACCGCCTGCATCACGGCGCCTTCCGAAACGCCGAAGATGAAGGCGGATTGGCTGCCCACGGCGTCCATCACTGCCCGGATATCGTCCGCTCGCTCTTCGAGGGTGGCGGCAGCGGTAGGACGATCGGATAGCCCCGTGCCGCGCTTGTCGAAGCGGATCAGGCCGCAAAAGGATCCCAGCTCGTCGAGGAACCGCGCGCGAGGCGGCCACTCCCATTCCAGGTCGAGGTGCGAAACGGTGCCCGGCGCCCAAACTAGGTCGATCGGGGCGCTACCGGTTACCTGATATGCGATCTGGACGTCCCTGCTACGCGCGTACTGCACCGCCGGGCGCACAGCAGCATTTTGGACTGCGTCGGGCTCTGCGAATGCAACCTTGACTTATTACACGAATGGTGCTCGCGCAGGGAGTCGAACCCTGAACCTTGGGATTAAGAGACTGCTGGACCGGAGTGCCAGGGAGTGTCAGAGAGTGCCAGCGAGTGCCAACTGAGCGCTGAACTTTGACGCAGCAGTGCCAGGGAGTGCCACAGAGTGTCAGCGAGTGCCACGGTCAAGGTGTCAAATGAGGTGTCAAACGCTGTCGATCGGCAGCGGGACCATGCACTGGGCGAGTGGTTCGCTAGGTCGACGTCTGCGGCGACATGAACGATTCAGCCATCGCTGCGACCAACTCCAAGCTCGTAGCTGGCTGCTGCTGCTTCAATTCGCGACAAAGCACCTCGACGTTGGCTGCCAGCCGTTCTGAGTCACCCCAATCTTCAAAGCCGGCGAGCTTCAGGCCTGCGCGGATCTCCGAAGAAGTCAGCCCAGCTTCGATCCGCTGCCTGACTTCGTGTGACAACGTCTCGAAGTAGCTCTTGAGTGTGGCAGCCACCCGAACGTCGCCGATAGGTCCGTGACCAGGCACGAGAACTTCGGGTTGAAGCTCAATGACTCGCTCCAGGGCTGCGACCCAGTTCGAAACCGGTCCGGCCCATACCACGGGGTGCGAGCCGTTGAAAACGATGTCGCCGGTGAAAAGGACGCGCTCCGTGGGCAGCCAGACCAGGGTGTCGCCACGGGTGTGTGCTGGGCCCACCTCGAGGAGTTGGACCTCCCGGTTACCAGCATGCAGTACCAGCTCTCCGTCGAATGTGGTCTCTGGCGGCACAACAACGATGTCCGAGAAATCGAACTGCCGAAAGACTTCCGAAAGAAACGCTCCGGCCGGACCAGCAGCCTTGCCCTGGCGAATCACACCAGCAAGGAAGGCTGGTTGCACTCCTTCACGCATCTCTTCGGCAGTTGCCCGGGAACCAACGATTCGTACACCACGCAACAGCTGGTTGCCCCAGCAATGATCACCATTGGCGTGAGTGTTGACGATAGTTTTTATTCCATCCTTTCCAGCAACATGCGCCATATCGCTCAGCATCTGGCCGGTTAATTTCAGGTCATAAAGCGTGTCGATCAGGAGTGAGCTGTCGCCGCCGTTGATCAAGCCGGCATTACTCCAGCCCCAGCCGCCGTCAGGTTGCAGGTACGCGTGTACTCCGTCACCGACCTCGTACAAGCCGTGCCGGTACGCAGTTTTCACGCTTGCTTCACGACTCGGTTGCGCAGCACACCAATGCGCTCGATCTCAAGTTCCACCACATCGCCGTCTCTAAGAAATCGTCCATGCTCAAGGCCGCAGCCTGTGCCGACAGTCCCGGAACCAATCAACTCGCCGGGATGCAGTGTTTCCGACTGCGAAATGAATTCGATGATCGCATCGAACCGGTGGTGCATCGAGGCTGACGTGCCTCGACTCCATTCCTCGCCGTTCACGCGCGCAGTCATGGTTAGAGAATTTGGATCGCCGAGCTCGTCCGCGGTCACAATCCAGGGTCCTAAAACATTGCCCGTATCGAAGTCCTTGCCCTTTGCAGGACCTAGCTGACCGGCCAACTCTTTGGCCTGTGCATCCCGAGCGGAGGCGTCGTTGAAGATCGTGTATCCGAAGATGTGTTGGAGTGCTTCCTGACGAGGTATGTCCTTGCCAGCTCGGCCAATCACGCAGGCCAATTCCAGCTCATAGTCCATAAGAGCCGAGTATCGAGGCCAACACACGTCTGCGTCGGTGCCGATGACACTAAAAGCATTCCCCTTGTAATAGATGGGCTGGTCATACCAGACAGTCGGTGTAGGGATTGGATCCTTACCGGTCAACTTCGCGATTGCGTTCGCCGCATTCTTCATGTGCTCCTCGAAGGCCAGGCAGTCGCGGATTGACCGCGGGATGAGTGGCGCTAGGAGCCGAATGTCGCTGAGCTTGTGAGCCGTGCGAGCCTGCAGCTCGAGGTCTCTGGCCCGAGCAAGGGCAGACTCCCCACCGTCGATAACCTCCAGCATGTTTCCAAAGTCCGGCATATCGACAACGAAGCCACGCCCGGTGTCGACACTGCCTACGCGGGTCTGCCCATCGCCCAGGCGATAAGTCGCCAGCTTCACGGCCCTTTCCCTGCCCGGCGGTAAGTCTGGCAGTTGCGCGACTTTATCGACGGGCAATCTTGCGGCGAGCGATGCGTCACTCGGACCAGCGATGTGACGCATCGCGTTAGCGGAATCCGCTGCCTTCAGGGTGTAAGACAGGGTGCCAGATTTCGAGCGATTTCTCTCCCGCTCTCCACTGGAGGCACGAAATCAGCCGGTTCGATGCCCGGACGGGGAAAAGCGGGACGCCATGGTGGTGCTCGCGCAGGGAGTCGAACCCTGAACCTTGGGATTAAGAGTCCCCTGTCGTCGATGACAGCCAAGATGACAGCCAACTTCGTGGATCGCTGCGGACGACGGCGCACGTCGGCGGACTGCAGAGGTTCGATTTCAATCGAGGGCGGACTTCAGCGGCTGTTGGTGGACAGTAGAACCACGATCTTCAAAACTGTTTGCGGGGCGCTGTTGAGGCGTCCTGGGTGGGTTCGATTCCCATCCATCCCCGCCAATCTCGCGCTTTGATGACAGCCAAGACGACGGCCACAGCCATCGATATCACTCCACGCGCAGTCTGTTAACCGCAAGGTGCGGGGTTCGAGTCCGCCGGAACCAATGTCTGAACTCAAGACCACGCCAGCTAAAGCGGTTCAACCGGTCGGTTGCTAAGAAACTGCCGAAATCTACCGGTCGCGGCCTCAGCGATTGGCGACCAGCAGCTCCAGGGAGTCGGCCAACCTGGGTCCTGGCCGGTTGAAGTAGGCGGAGCCGTCCAGGACAACGACCCTCGCCGCGCCCACTGCGTCAATCTTCGATCGCACTCGCATCGCCTCCGCCTGGGCACGATCCTTGGTGAACCCGCAGGGCGCCAGGACCAGAAGCTGAGGCTGAGCAGCGGTCACGTCAGCCCAGGACGATGGAACTGAAGGCATTCCAGGTTGCCCTAGTGGATCTTCGATGCCGGCAAGTGCGAGCAGGTCGGGGGTCCAATGGCCTGCGGGGTAAGGCGGATCAAGCCACTCGAGGAACACACCACGGACGGATGGAAGTCGGCGCGCGCGCTGCGACGCGGACTCGATACGGGCGCGGAGGCTGCTAAGCAGTGGTGTCGGATCGGTGTCGCAGGCTGCGGCCAGATTCTCGATGTCCCGGAGCACGTCCTCCAGCGAGTGAGGGTGCTGGCGGATGATCTGGATCCCAACCAACTCCGGTACAACCTGTTCGGCGGAAACTGCGCAGACGCGGCAGACGTCCTGCGCCGCGATGAGGTCAGGCTCCAGATTGCGGATGGCCTCAATGTCGACGTCATAGAGCGAGCGGCCCTCCGCGGCCGCCAGCGACACCTCGGCCTCGATGCTGCCGCCGTCCTTATCCATCAGGCGCAGAGTGGAGCGCGTCACGATCGGCAACGACGCTGCTTCGGGTGGGTAATCGCACTCGTGTGTCACCGCCACGAGGCTCTTGCCGAGGCCAAGAGCGAAGAGGGATTCGGTTGCGCTCGGGAGAAGAGACACAATCCTCACCGGCCTAGCAGACCACAATCCCGGCCGCGCTGACCATCATGCTCATCTGATATGAGGGCCAGATACGCGCTGATGTGGTCGGGTGGCAAGGACAGCGCCCTCGCGCTGGACCGGGCCCTCCGGGCGGGAATCGAGGTCGCCCGCTTGATCACCCTTTACGACTCGGCGACGCGCCGCGTTCGCTTTCACGCCACCCGGGTGGAGATGTTGGAAGCGCAGGCGGCCGCGATCGGGATCCGCCTCCGCGCCATCCCGACCACATGGGCCGAGATGGAGGCGAACCTCCGAAAGGAGCTGTCGTCGCTTCGCGAGGAGGGGTTCACCGGCGTCGTGTTCGGCGATATCCACCTCGCCGACGTGCGGGCCTGGTACGAGGAGCGCGTCACCGCCGCCGGGCTGCAGCACCTGGAGCCGATCTGGGGCGAGCCACCGGACATCCTCCTCGGGGAGTTCATAGCTTCGGGCGGGCAGGCGGTGATCACCTGCGTCGACCTGGCGAAGTTGGACGAGGCATGGCTCGGCCGGGTCATCGACGAGCGCTTCGCGAAAGAGATTGCGACCACAGGTGCCGATGCGTGCGGCGAGAACGGCGAATTTCACACGTTCGCCTTCGCCGGTCCCGCCTTCAAGAAGCCGGTGGCATGGACTGCTGGCGTGCGGCGCCACGACTCGGGCTTCGCACAGCTTGATCTGACCGAGGGCGGCTGACAGACTTTCGCGGCTCAGTGCCAGTGTGGTGAGTTGAGGCCCGACTCAAGCCAGTCGACGATCGCCCCCACTTTCGCCCAGTCCTCGGCCTTGCGAGCCGCAATCAAATCTCGCAGCGCCTGGGAATCCCACGCGAGGAGCGCCTCGGCGCCTGAGCTGGCGTAGCGGACGAGCGCATGATGGGAGCACACGGCCGCGAGTGCGGCCTTATGTCGGGGCACGCCCGGGGGTACACAGCTAACCCCGCTGGGGCGTGACCAATGGCTGACAGCCAAGATGACAGCCAAATTGCCGGACCTCAGCGGACGACTACGCATGACTGTAGAGTCCGCGGACTAGCGATCAAACTCCGGTGGAGGCTGACGAACGGTTACGGACGTTAGCCCCGCGGTCTTCAAAACTGTTTGCGGGGCGCTGCTGAGGCGTCCTGGGTGGGTTCGATTCCCATCCATCCCCGCCATGCGTTAAGGGGCTTGCAAACCTTCCGGCGGTAAGCACAATAGAGCGACTTAACAGCCACTCGACGGATAGGAAGAGGAGCCCCGCGACCGTGAGGTTGATTCTGTCGCACATGCGTGTCCGGCTCGCGGTCGTCCTGCTGATGTTGCCGACAGTTCTCGGTGGGCACGTCGCGGTGGGGTTGGCGGCGACGACCACCGCCTGCACCGCGAGCAACATCTCGGGCGGCGCCACATGGTCGGCGGCGATCTCTAACGGTCAACTCTTCACCTGGGGCCGAAACGTCGACGGAGAGCTGGGTCTTGGCTTTCAGAGCACCCAGGTTTCAATCCCCACTGCCGTGAAGTCCAATCCCCTGCTGACGAACGTATCCGGGGTGTGGGCCGGATACATCACGGCGTACGCGGTCGACCCGGCGGGCCAGCTGTGGGCGTGGGGAGCCGACGAGAACAGCCAGCGTGGGAACGGCGACCCGGTCAACGCCGTGTTCACCTCGACTCCCGCGCCGGTGTCCGGACCGACCAACATCGTTTCGCTTGGCGCTGCTTTCGATCACGTCGTTGTCGCCACCCCCGATGGGACGGTGTGGGGCTGGGGACAGTCGTCCGGTTTGGGGGTGGGTGACACCTTCTTCAACCAGGACAGCCCGGTCACCCTCACGGCTCCGGCTCACGTGGTCAGGGTGGCGGCAGGATTCCGATACTCGCTCCTCCTGACGTCCAGCGGCACGGTCTACGGCGCGGGATCGAACACGTTCAGCACATTGGGTCTGCCCGGCGTCCAGTTCGTTCCCACCTTCCAGGCAATTCCGGGGTTGTCGGGCGTCGTCGACGTTTCGACCAGCCCCAACCCCGGCATCACATTCACGCTAGCCCTAGACGGCACGGGCCATGTGTTCGCGTTCGGCAGCAACAACTACGGCCAGATGGCTAACGGCACCGCGGGTCCGATCAACACCCAGGAGCCGACCCAGATCTCGGGCCTCGATTCGGTCATCCAGGTGTCGGCCGGAGGCCTGCACGCGCTGGCATTGAAATCGGACGGCACGGTTTGGGCTTGGGGCTACGCCGCCAACGGACAGCTGGGCATTGGTTCGGTCAGCAACCTGTCAGTTCCGTACGTGCCGGTTCCGACGCAGGTGGTCTTCCCGCCGGGAACGCAGATCACGCGGGTTGCAGCCGGACTTCTCCACTCGATGGCGGTCGACTCTACTGGGAACATCTGGGTTTGGGGCGACGACAGCCTGGGCGCGCTAGGCACCGGCGTCGTCGGGCAGAGCCAGTTCACGCCGGTCAAGATCAGCCTGGCGGCCAGCTGCCCTGGGCTTCCGCCGCCGCCAACAGTGCCGAGCGTCACCTCGCTGTCTCCCAGCTTCGGTCCGGCGGAGGGCGGCACCCACGTGACGATTACGGGCACCGGCTTCACCGGGGCGACTGACGTGCAGTTCGGAGTCAACCAGGCCTTGCTTCAGCCGTGCGCTTCGACCTCGACGCTCTTCTGCTTCACGGTGGTCGACGACGCGCACATCACGGTCCTGGCGCCGCCGCATCCTCCGGGCAACGTGGATGTCTTCGTCGACAACGTCGCCGGGTTCAGCGCGACAGTGCCGGGTGACGTCTATTCGTACGAAGGATGGGTAAGCCCGACGCCGAGCGACCGGACTGCGTTCGACGTGCCCGTAGGACAGTCGGCGTCGTTCACGCTGAAAGCGCTCGAGCAAGGGCCGATGACGATCGGACACACGGCGCTGCCTGCATTCATGCAGTGTTCGGACACGACGAATCCGGGGCAGCCGGCGCAGGTTGACTGCACGGTTGCGCCGACGGGCGTAGCGGTCCAGCCGGTGACGTTCTTCGATGCCGCGAATCCAACTCGCATCACGGCTCGCACGTACATCGTGGGTCGCGGCTGGTACTCGGCGCTGGGCGATTCGTTCTCTGCCGGCGACGGCAACGAGCCGTACATGAACGCGTTTGGCTTTGACACCACGGCCGACGGCTGCCACCGTTCGGCGGCCGCGTATCCCGTGACGATAGCCACCCAGCTCTACGGCGGACAGACAGCACGATTCGTGGCTTGCAGCGGCGCCGTCATACGAGATGTCGTCGTCGGCAAGGGCAAGGTACCTCCGGGGATGGAACCATCTCAGCTGAACGCGTTGGACAACACCGTCGACCTGGTCACGATCAGCATCGGAGGCAATGACATCGGTTTCAGCTCGATCGCCACGAGCTGCGTGCTTTTCGGAATCATCTGCACGTTCACAGACAACACTGACGCGGTCAATGCGATCGCCAGGATCGGCAAGGAGAACGACTCGGGACAGATCCTCGACCCGAGCACGGCGCCGGGGTCGTCGTCGGACCCTGTCTACACGCTCGACAACATCTACGCGACGATCCGTCACGACGCGCCCAATGCCCGCATTCTCGTGGTCGGTTATCCCGACCTGCTGCCAATTAACGCTCCATGTCTTACAGCCGGTCTGGGCACTGATGTCGTCAATTGGCTCAACGGTGTCGAGAAGTCACTCAACGACACCATCAAGACCGAGGCTGAACGCAATGGCGCCGAGTACGTAGACCTCTCGACTGCTTTCGCCGGACACGAACTCTGCTCGTTCCAGCCTTACGTCAACCTGCTTGTGAACCCGCCATTCTTCGAGACGCCGGTGCACCCGAATGAGCACGGCCAGGGGGCGATGGCCCGCGCGGTCAAAGCCAAGATCGATGCAGGGCAGCCCGGATCACAGTTTCTCGTGGGTTTCGATCAGACAATCACCACGTCGGTGAATGTCGCCACCGGCATGAGCCAGGCGACCTTTTCCACCGCGTGGCCCGGCAGCGACGTCGTCATGACGCTCGTGTCGCCATCCGGACGCACCATCACTCGCGGTGTCAGTGGTTCGGACATCTATCACCTGCTTGGGCCGACGTACGAGGTGTTCAGCATCACGAATCCCGAGGCGGGCACCTGGACCGTGCAGATGCGGGGCGCGAACGTGTCAGCTGACGGCGAGATGGTTCGCCTCAACACCACCCAATCGCCGCCCGTCGATCTCCCGCCCATCGCCAGCTTCACGACCTCGGTCGACAACGGCACCGCGCCCCTCGACGTCGCGTTCGATGCGAGCGCGTCCACCGACTTTGGCGGGACCGTTACTGGCTACTCATGGGACTTCGGCGACGGCACGACTGGAACCGGCGTGACCACTTCACACACCTTCACCAAGCCCGGAACGTACGCAGTCCATCTCACAGTGACCGATGACGGCGGGTTGCTGGGCTTCGCCGCGGCGACCGTCCTGGTCCGTGAGCCCACGCAGCTTTCGTACGCAGGTTCGACAAGCGGCGACTTCAACGACCCGGTACATCTCGCCGCGCTCTTGACGGGCAGCCTCACAGGACAGCCGATCGCTGCAGCGTCCGTCAACCTGTCTATCTCGGGCGCCGGCGGGAGCCAGGGATGCGCCGCAACTACAGACACCTCAGGCGTCGCATCCTGCGACCTCACGCTCACTCTCCCCTCCGGCAGCTACACCGTCGACGCACGCCTCGACCAGACCGATCGGCTGGCGGGCGCGCACGCGTCGGCGGCGTTCACCGTGAATGCGGAAGAAACAACGCTGAACTACACGGGTCCGACGGCAGTCCCCGCCGGAAGCCCGGCAGCGTTCTCGGCCGTGCTGCTCGAGGACGGCATCACCCCGGTCCCTGGCCGCCAGGTCGTGTTCACGTTGGGCACAGACGCCTCCGCGCAGACCTGCTCAGCAGTGACCTCGGCGAGCGGGGTCGCGTCGTGCTCGATCACCGTCGCTCAGGCATTGGGCCCCACGCCGCTCACCATCGTTTTCAGCGGGGACAGCCTTTACGCCGATGCGGCGGTTGGCACCAATGTGGTCGTCTTCGACTACGCGACCGGCGGCGCTTTCGTGGTCGGGGATAAGAGCGCCGGGTCGCCCTCGCCGACGATCGGAACCGGCGTGACCTTCTGGAGCGCACGCTGGAGGAGCACAAACACGCTCAGCGGTGGATCGACTCCGGCCCAGTTCCTCGGCTTCGAGAACTCGAACGCCCTGCCTGTCTGCGGCGTCGACTGGACGGGCGACCCTGGCAACAGCGGGAGTCCGCCTCCAACGCTTCCGACGTACATGGCTGTCATCGTGTCGAGCAACGTCTCACAGTCGGGCGCCACCCTGACAGGTGACACGCTGCACGTAGTCATCGTGCATGTCGCGCCCGGTTACGCGAACGACCCCAGCAACCCGGGCACGGGCACGATCGTCGCCGTCCTCTGCTAACCGACCGGCCCCTTTCGATGGACACGGATGTGGTCGAGCGCTACCTCCTGCTTGGCCTGCGGCTCGGGCGCCACATCGACGGGCTGGTGGACGCCTACTATGGCCCGCCCGAGCTGGCGAAACGCGTCATGTCGGAGCAGCTGATTCCGCCGGCGGACCTGGCACAGGAGGCTGCCGCCCTACGTGATGCCGCGAGCACGCTCGACGATCCGCAGCGCGCCCGGTGGCTGTCCGCCCAGCTGGATGGTCTGGCCGCCACCGCGGAGCGCCTCGATGGCCGGCCGATTGGATATGTTGAAGAGATCGAGCGGTGCTATGGCGTAGCCCCCGAGCCCGCGACGGAAAACGAGCTCGCCGAAGCGCACCGGCGATTGGAGGAGCTGGTCCCCGGAACCGGCTCGCTCCGGGCGCGATATCAGGCGTGGCGCCGGGCTCGCGAAATACGCACGCGGACGCAAGCACTGTTCGGACTTCCGGAGGGCGAGGCTGTCGAGCTGGAGCTGGTCTCCGACCAGCCGTGGAGCGGGTTCAACCACTACCTCGGCGGACTGCGAAGTCGCATCGCCATCAACACCGACATTCCGGTGCATCCTGACTTCCTCGTCCTGGTTGCGGCGCATGAGACCTATCCGGGCCACCACACCGAACACGCGTGGAAGGAGGCTCTTCTGGTCCGCGACCGCGACCGCCTCGAAGAGTCAATCCTTCTCATAGGCACCCCACAATCGTTGATCTCCGAAGGCATCGCGTCTTGCGCACTGGGAGCGCTCGGAGTTGAAGCGAAGCACGCATGCGAGTCACTGCTCGCGGATCTGGGCTGGGGCTACGACGTCGGCCTGTCGCGGGCGGTCCGCGAGGTGGAGCGGCCGCTGGGCCGCGTGTGGCACAACGTCGCATTGATGATCCATGAAGACGGTCGCGGCGCCGATGAGGCGCGCGCCTTTGCCGATCGGTGGGTGTTGACCTCCGAAAAGGAGATCGCCAAGAGGCTGGAGTTCATCCTCCACCCGGTCTGGCGCGCCTACATCGTCGTCTACGGCGCGGGCGAGCGGCTTGTCGAGGCATGGACGCGGGATGATCTCCAGGGGTACCGGCGCCTGTTGACCGAGCAGATGACCACAGGGGATATTGTTTTGACCGACGGTTAGACGTATTCGCCGGGCTCCGCATCGCCCGACGCGGGTAGCTTCACCCACAGTTCCCTGACGATCCTGAATACGAGGTAGCAGACCGCGATCCCCACCACCGCACCGATAACGACGTATGTCCACCGATGGGCCTGCAGAAAGTCACCCACGTTCGCGCCGAACTTGAAGCCGACGACGAGGTAGAACGCCGCCCAGACCGCCGTCGAGACCGCAACACTGGCCGCAAATACTGGATACGACGTGCGCAACGTGCCCGCCACGATGGTGATCGGGACGCGAAACCCTGGGATGTGGCGCCCGAAGATGATGGCCAGGATCCCCCAGCGCTTGAAGACTCGCTCGGCGCGGGCAATGCGCTCGGGGGTGATGTGCAGGATCCGCCCAGGCCGCCCGCTCGCCCACTTTCTTCCGAACCTCCGCGCCAGCAGGTACAGGTTGCTGGAGCCGGCAACCACCGTGGCGGTCAATGCGACCCAGGCCGCCAGCAGAAGGAGCGGCCGACCTGCCGTCTGGCGGCCGACGTACATGACGAAAAAGTCGCCCGGCACCGGCATCGGCACGCCCGACTCCTCGAGGTACAGGAGTGCGATCGCGCCCAGATAGCCCTTGCCTTCGACGAGTCCGGCGATCGTCGACCGATCGACCAAATCGGGCAGGTCGCCTTCCAGGAGCGCGATCACAGCCGCCGCGATGACGACCAGGAGCGAGATCGCCGCGATCGCCACCAGATGGCCGGGAACCCGCCGCCTCACTGCCGTATCCAGTTCAGGATCAGCTGGCCGCCGATGAAGAGAAGTGCCAGTCCGGCGACCGGCTTCAGCCAGGTCAGGCGTTCCACCAGGTTGGAACCGATGAGTGTGAAGAGGAACAGGCAGCATGCAGCGAGTAGCACCCCGACGGCGAGCACAATCCAGCGCTGCCCCGGCGGTACGCCCGACGCCACCGACGAAATCGCGAGCGCGTTGTCGAGCTGCAGCGCGACGTCAGTGAGCGCGATCAGCAGAACGGGGACCAATATCGTTTTGTTCAAGGCGACCTCCAATCGTTGGATCGACTAGAGGTCTTGCCGCGGGCCGAAGCCCGCCGCCGTCCCGGGTGTTGTCACCGTCCTGACGGGTGCGGCGAGGGAGCTACTCCCCTCTGCGTCGCCCGCCATCATACCGGGCGAGGGGCGCGCGGCGCGCCTCGACGCTGACTTCCTGCACGGCGCGGTCGAGCGCCGCCAGGGCGTCCCTGAGTCGATCGACGGGTATGGGAAGCGAGCGCACGAGCTCCTGGTACACGACATCGAAACGGTCATGGGCACGTTGGTGAGCCGCCACGCCCCGAGCACTGAGCCGCAGCTGCACGGCACGCCCGTCATCGGGGTGCGGAATGCGCCGGAGATGGCCCGCCGCGCTCATCGCCTTCAGGTAATCCAGAACCGTCGTGAGCGGCATGCCAAGAAAATCGGCCATCTCCGTTGCAGTCATCGGTGCTTTTTCGAACAGCAAGCTGTAAACGGCGTACTCGTCGGGCTTCATGCCGGACGGCGCCATCGCATCGGACAGAACGCGCCGGATGCGCTGGCCTGTGACGAAGAAGTCGAAGAGCAGCGAAAGGTCCCTGCGCAAGGTCTGCTCAAGACTTTATCGCCTGGCGCACTGCCACGGATCCGTCATAATTACCACGGATCCGTGGTAGTGCGAAAGGGACAATGCGTCTAGCAGTGACGATCGCCCTGGCGACCGCCCTGGTTGCGTGCGGCGGGTCGTCGCCGCAGGCGCCGCCGGCCCTGGCAGGTCTGGCCGAAATGTCGGCTCACTACGGCAGCTACTCGACCGATGCGGGCGACATCCTGATCATCGCGCGCCTGGGCTGGTTCTTCGACATGAAGACCAGCGCCTATCGCACCATCTACGTGCGGCACCCTCCGGATGACTTCGCGATCGGCTGCCGATTTCGCGAACCGACTCCGACGTGCGCCGACCTGAAATTCACCTCCGACACGCTCACCGTCACCGATTCGGCGGGCAAGACGACTGTCGCACAACGCGTTCCGTACACGCAGACCGCCGTCACCATCCCCGCCGCCGGTGCCCAGCTGGCGGGGACGATCACTGAAAACCCGGGGAACGCCCGCCGGGGCGGGATCGTGATCATTCACGGCTCCGAGCCCGGCGAGCGCTATTTCTATGACATCTGGGTCGGCCTCTACACCAGCCTGGGCCTGGCCGTCCTCACCTACGACAAGCGTGGCAACGGCGATTCGACCGGTCGGTATCCGGGCGAGTTTCCGACCGACGAAGCGCTGCAGGTCTACGCCGACGATGCTTCAGCGGCCCTCACGTTTCTTGCGGGACGGTCGGACGTCGACCCGGCGAGGGTCGGGTTCCACGGTGGGAGCCAGGGGGGTTGGACCGTGCCTCTCGCGATCTCCCGTCACGGCGGCTCGGCGTTTGCGGTGCTCGTTTCCGCGCCCGCCACGACCGTGGATCAGACCGACCTGTGGTCCTCCTACAGCGGCGGCGGGGCGTCAAAGCCGACGCAAAGCGATGCCGAGATGCTCGCGGCGGTGCGCGCCACCCACTCCGGCTACGACCCGGCGCCGGTGCTCCAGGCCACGTCCGTGCCGACGCTCTGGATCCTGGGGGAGTACGACCGGACCGTCCCGACCGCGGTCTGCGTGGAGATCCTCTCCGCGATGCACAAACCCAACTTCAAGGTGCAGCTGGTGCCCACCGGCCACGGCATGCTCGTCAATGCGACCGGTCTGCTCGCGGACGACGACACCTCGGTCGGCCTGGCGCCGCAGCTGGTTCCGGCCATCCGCACGTGGCTGGCACCCATCGCATGACTCTCTAGCCGTCTTTCTTGCGGCGGTCGCGCTCCGTGCGAGTGGCGATCGCCAGCAGGGCCGCCAGCACGCCCCCCTCGAAGAACCCGTAGAACACCGACCGCCCAAGCGGTTGGTAAAAAGGCCCAATGTTGAGCAGGAAGGTGAGCACCGCGAAGACCGGGTACGACAGCGCGAGCTGCCTCCATGTCTCGAGTGACTCCCACCAGAGCACTGCGCGAGGTGGAGTGCGTTGGGGCTTCCTCACCGGCCGCTCATTCTTGCTCGCCACGCTCATGGTCGTGGTGGCCTGCGCATGTGATCCCGTGACAGGTACTGGCTCGGGCACGCAGCCCGATCCCAAGCAGTACCTCAAGGTAGACGCGAAAGCCAGGACCGCGGTCGTCATCCTGATCGCCGGCTATCCCGCAACCGATTACCAGTTCAACTACGACGGCTACGGGAACGGTTCGCTGATCCTGACGGTCCCTGTGGGCTGGGAGGTCACCGTGCAGTGCGCCAACCATTCGACCGTGCCGAATTCCTGTGCCGTGGTCGCGTCCGCAAGCGCCACCGAGCCCGCCCAGCCGGGCTGGAGCACGCCTCACCCGACTCGCGGCCTTGATCCCGGCCAGTCGGCGAGCTTTTCGTTCACGCCTCAGACGACCGGCGCCTACCGCATCGCCTCTCTGGTCCGAGGCAGCGAAGCGAGCGGCATGTGGCTCGACCTCGAGGTCGTCGAGAGCGGCACACCGACGCTGGTGGCGCCAGGCGGCTGAGCCTCCTCGATGGTCACCATCCGAGACATACGGGCACTGGCGTCCACCTTGCCTCGCAGCTACGAGGTGATCGTCGGCGGTCGGATCAAGTTTCGGGTCGGGCGCATCGTATACCTGGCCTTCTCGCGCGACCAGACGGTGATGGGGTTCGCCTTTCCCAAGGAGGAGCGGGACTGGCTCATCGGCGGATCGCCCGAGAAGTTCATGCAGCCCATCCGATCGGACCTCCGCTACAACTGGGTCCTCGCCCGCCTCGCCGCGCTGGACCAACAGGAGATGCGTGAGCTGGTGATGGACGCATGGCGTATGGTCGTGCCCAAGCGACTTGCGGAGACTTACGCGCCCGAGGGGTGAGCCCAACCTGGAGATTCGCGGCCTCAATTGGGCCTATGTCCTGATGGGTGTGGCCGACGGAACGCTGCTTCCCTTCATCCCTCTGTTCCTCCTCCAACGAGGCATGAGCGCGCAGCTGATCGGAGCTGTGCTGGCGGCGGCTGCGCTGGCTTCGCTCGTCGCCGGGCTCGTCTGGGCCTATCTCGCCGACCGCCGGCTGCGCCCGGAGCGACTCCTGGTCGTCGCGAGCATCGCCGCGGCGCTGACCGCGCTGCTCCTGGCCCTCACCAACGGGGCGGTCGTGCTCGCGGCCGTGATCGTGGTGCTGTCGCTCGCCCGCGCGCCCTTCGTGCTTCTCGACCCGATCACGCTGCGCCGGTTGCGGAAAGCGCCGCGGACGGATTACGCGCGCATCCGGTTGCGAATGAGCGCGGGCTGGGCGGGATCCGTCACCGTCTCGGGCGCCATCTTCCAGGTCATCAGCCTCCGGCTGATTCCCTTCCTTTACGCGCCGCTCACGCTCCTGTTCGGGATGTGGGTCTGGCGCGCCCTCCAGCCGGCCTCGCCCAGCCAGCCCGTGGAGCCTCAGCCTGCTGCGCCGGTGACCCGTCCGGTCAGGACGGTGCCGGTCGCGCTCATCGGGTTTCTGGTCAGCGTTTTCCTGCTTGGTGCATCCCTGGCGGCGACGCAGAACTTCCTCACCCTGCGGATCAGCTTCCTCGGCGGCGGCGCCTTCCTCATCGGGGCGGCGGCGGCCTTCCAGGCCCTGACCGAGATCCCGACCATGGGTTACACGCACGTCCTCACGAGGCGCCTGGGTCACCGAGGACTTTTCGCGATCGGCTGCGCCATCTACGTGGCAGTCTTTTTCGCCTGGGCATTCGTGTCTGACGCGTTGATCGCGGCGCTGCTGAAGCTCGCCATCGGCGTCGCGTTTGCGCTGACGTTCGTGGCCTCGGTCGTGATCGCCGATGAGCTCTCACCCGCGAACCTGCGCGCGACCGGGCAGGCGCTGATGAAGTCCATCCTCTTCGGGCTGGCGCCAATCGCAGGGTCGCTTGGGGGTGGGTTGATCTACGGGAGCATCGGGCCGCGCGCGATGTTCCTGGCCTCCACGGTGGTCGTGGCGGCCGCCGGCCTGATCGTCGTGGTGGCGGTTCCGGCCCGCAAACGACGGGGCGCCGGCGACACAGTGGTACCCGCGGCGGAGCCGGTTCCCGCGACGCCCTGACTCTGCCGGCGGCGAACCGATTAGTTTTAGTGTTGCGGACGGTCTGATCGTCTAAGAGGTCGCATGACTGAACCAGGGGTGAACGAATGAGCAGGGTTCGAGTACTCGTCGGCACGCGAAAGGGAGCCTTCATCTTGAGCTCGGACGCAAGCCGCAAGAGCTGGAAGGTCGACGGCCCGCACTTCGCGGGCTGGGAGATCTACCACCTCAAGGGCTCGCCCGTGAACCCGGACCGCATGTACGCGTCGCAGTCGAGCAGCTGGTTCGGACAGGTGCTGCAGCGGTCCGACGACGGCGGCAAGACGTGGGCCGCGGCAGGCAACCAGTTCCTCTACGACGGCGAGCCTGGCACGCACAAGTGGTACGACGGTTCGCCGCATCCCTGGGAGTTCAAGCGCATCTGGCACCTGGAACCCTCGCTGAGCGACCCGGACATGGTCTATGCCGGTGTCGAGGATGCCGCGCTGTTTGCGTCCGGGGACGGCGGCACGACCTGGAGCGAGCTGCCAGGGCTGCGCACGCACAAGACCGCGCCCGAATGGGCGCCGGGCGCCGGAGGGATGTGCCTGCACACGATCGTGATCGACCCCAGCACCCCGGACCGGATGTTCGTCGCCATCTCGTCGGCGGGCACCTTCCGCTCGGACGACGCAGGCAAATCATGGCGCCCCGTCAACAACGGTTTGAAGTCGAACTACATCCCCGACCCTGACGCGTACGTCGGGCACTGTGTCCACCGCATCGCCATGCATCCCTCGCGGCCGGACACCCTCTTCATGCAGAAGCACTGGGACGTCATGCGCACCGACGACGGAGGCGAGAACTGGCGCGAGATCAGCGGCAACCTGCCGACAGACTTCGGTTTCGTGATCGACATCAACGCCAACGAACCGGACACGGTGTACGTAATCCCCATCACAAGCGATTCGCACCACTTCGTCCCCGACGGCAAGCTGCGCGTGTACCGCAGCCGCTCGGGAGGCGACGACTGGGAGGCGCTGACTAAAGGCCTGCCGCAAGAGAACTGCTACGTCAACGTGCTGCGTGACGCCATGACGGTCGACACGCTCGACCCCAGTGGGATCTATTTCGGAACAAGCGGCGGGCAGGTTTACGCGTCGAACGATGGCGGCGACAGCTGGAACGCGATCGTTCGCGACCTTCCCGGGGTGCTCTCGGTCGAAGTCCAGACCCTGAAATGATCCAGGTCGTCTTGCCCAAGAACCTGCAGATCCTGGCCGGCGTCGGCAGGGTGGTGGAGGTCGAGGTCCGGGGTCCGGCGACTCAGCGGTCCGTGCTGGACGCCCTCGAGGCAAACCATCCGGCGCTGCTCGGGACGCTGCGCGACGCCCAGACCAAGCAGCGCCGGCCCATGATCAGGTTCTTTGCGTGCGAGGAGGACTGGTCGGACGCGTCTCTGGACGCACCCCTGCCGAGCGAGGTCGCGTCGGGCAAGGAACCCCTGCTGATCATCGGCGCGATCGCAGGCGGCCGAGTGTAGCTCCGCCCTAACCAGAAGCCCTCCACTTCTCTCGTGTGAGCCGGCATTGGTTACTGTTGGAGCAGCGTGAGCGCTCGCACGTCGACGATCAAGTTTGCGGTCAGCCAGGTAGCGAACCGGGTGCCGGCGGTGGAGCGCGAGCGCATGCTGGCGAATCCCGGTTTCGGCCTGATCTTCACCGAGCACATGGCCCGAATTCGCTGGGACTCCGACAGTGGCTGGCACGACGCCGAGCTGATGGCTTACACGCCGCTCTCGCTCGATCCCGGCACCTCGGTCCTGCACTACGCGCAGGCAGTTTTCGAGGGCCTGAAGGCGTTCCGACAGGCAGGCGGCGGCGTCGCGGCCTTCCGCCCCGATGCGCATGCCGCCCGCTTCCGCAGCTCGGCGCGAAGGCTCGCGCTTCCGGAGCTGCCCGAAGAGACCTTTCTCGAGGCGATCGACGTACTTGTTGCGGCGGACCATATGTGGGTCCCGTCGGCGCCCGAGCACAGCCTGTACCTGCGGCCGCTCATGTACGCGAGCGAGGTGAGCCTGTCCGTGCATCCCTCCAGCGAGGTCACATTCCTTTTGATAGCTTCGCCCTCCGGTTCTTACTTCCCACGCGGTGTGAAGCCGGTGACGGTGTGGCTCTCCGAGGACTTCAGCCGGGCCGCGCCAGGCGGCACAGGCGCCGCGAAGACGGGCGGCAACTACGCGGGCGGGCTGCTCGCCCAGGCCCAGGCCGCCGAGCAGGGATGCGACCAGGTCGTGTGGCTCGACTCCAACGAGCATCGCTGGGTGGAGGAGATGGGGGGCATGAACCTCTTCTTCGTCTTCGGCAGCGGCAGGACGGCGCGCCTGATGACGCCTGCCCTGACCGGCACGCTTCTGCCCGGCGTCACGCGCGATTCGCTGCTCGTGTTGGGGCGCGACCTCGGCTACGAGGTCGAAGAGGGGCGGATCAGCGTGGAGGACTGGCGTGCGGGTTGCGAGGACGGTTCGCTGACCGAGGTCTTCGCATGCGGGACGGCCGCGGTCATCACGCCCGTGGCGGCGGTCAAGTCCGTGCGAGGGTCCTGGACCATCGGCGGCGGCGAGCCGGGCGAGGTGAGCATGCGCCTGCGCAAGGAGCTGGTCGAGATCCAGCGCGGCGCAGCGCCTGACCGGCACAGCTGGCTGTACCACGCGCGCGTATCGTCAAGGGACTGATGTCTCGCGTCGTCGTCGTCGGGGGTGGAGGTACTGGGGACGCCGCGGCTTTCGGGCTTCGCAAGCGCGGCTTCGATGGCGACATCGTCATCCTGAGCGCGGACAGCGACCGGCCCTACGACCGGCCCTATCTCTCCAAGGAATTCCTGCGCGGCGAGGTCGACCTGCCCAAGGTGTTTCTGCACGACGAGGCCGATTACGCCAAGGAGCGAATCGAGCTGCGCCTCGAGCAGCGCGTCACCGGCGGATCTCTGAGCGAGCGTCGTCTCAACGTGGCCGGGGCCGGTGCGGTCGACTTCGACGTCCTCGTCCTCGGCCTGGGTGGAACTCCGCGCCGCCTCCCCGACATGCCCAGCGCCGAGAACGTGCGGACGCTGCGCTCACTGCACGACAGCCACGAGCTGCGCGATGCTTTGCGGCGTTCGAACCAGGTGCTGTCGATTGGGGCCGGCTTCATCGGCGCCGAGGTGGCGGCCTCCGCCAGGCAGCTGGGCAAGGACGTGCTTCTCGTGGAATCGGCGCCTGTCCCGCTGCAACGCGCGATCGGGCACGACGTCGGTCAGGTCTACGCCGGGATCCATCGCAGTCATGGCGTTGACGTGCGGACCGGCACGACCGTCAAGGATTGGCACAGCAGCGCGGGCCAGGTCGTCGGAGTGACGCTGTCCGACGGCAAGCGGGAGGAGGTCGACCTCGTGCTGGTCGCAATCGGTATCGATCCCAACCTCGACCTGCCGCAGGCGCTCGGCCTGCCTATCGAAGGCGGCGGTGTTCGCCTCAATCAAGCCCTGCGTGCAGCCGAGGACGTCTACGTCGGCGGCGATATCGCGTTCCACCATCACCCGGTCCTCGACCGCTCCATCCGGGTCGAGCATTGGGAGGTGGCCAAGGGACACGGTCGCGGCATCGCCGCGAGCATCGCCGGCGGCGAGACCCCGTACACGAAGCTTCCGTATTTCTGGTCCGACCAGTACGACGTCAACCTCGAATATCGGGGGCATGCCTCGGGCGAAGACATGGCGGTATGGCGTGGCGACCGCGAGGGCTTGAAGTTCTCGGTGTTCTACCTGCGCGCCGGCGTGGTCGAGGGCGTGCTTTCGATGAACGACACCAAGACAAACGAGGCCGGCGGCAAGCTGATCGAGAGCCGGCGTCGCATCGACGCGGCGGCGCTCGAGAATCCAGGGGTCGAGATCTCCGAGCTGCTTGGGGCGACCGCCTCGTAACTCGTCAGGCGACCGGCTGGTTCTCTTCAGGCAGCAGCCAGGGCAGCGCCTCGGCCAGCGGACGCATCAGGGTCGCCTGCTGGTCCTTGCTGATCAGGTTTCCCGCGACCAGGCCGAGGGCGGCCATGAACGCCGCGTCCTCCGCCCTGTGCCCGACCTCCCCGTGCTCCGCCTTCCAGCTGACCAACGCAGCGCCCGACTCGGTGAGGCCGAAGAGGTTGCGGCGCACCTCGTCCCACGCCGGTCCGCGGCCGTCCGTCTCGATGGCATGGATGGCGGCCTTCTCCGCGTCGTGAATCTCCTGCAGTCCCTGGAGTCGAGCGTGGCGGTCCCAGCCCTGCGCTGCGCGCTCCACGCCGGCCGGCGACAGCACGCGGATGTCGTCGACCAATCGCGAAAGCGTGCGCTGATGCTCAGGGAATCCGTAGCCCTCGGCGTCAATACCCATTTCGTGTAAGGCTATCAGGAGGTCGGAGCGGGGCCCCTCGCTCCTACCTCAACCAAGTAGGCATCCAGCCGAAGCGCCCGAGCGCGAAGGGACCGGGTCCGGAGACGATGACCTGGGCGTTGGCGAGGAGTGCGAGGTAGTAGAGCCAGCGGAATCCGTCGTCGTTGACGGCGAAGGCGACGGTCAGCGCGAGGTTGGCCGCCAGCAGAAATCCGAGCACCCCGGCCCAGCGGGTGGCGAGGCCGAGGATGAGCAGTACGGCCACCAACGTCTCCCCGGCTGCCTGCGCCAGGGCGAAGATGAGCCAGTTCGGCGTCACGACCGAGACCAGGAATTCGTGCAGCCCGGGAATCGGGTTGACCCGGCCGGTGGTCTCGACCAGCGGTTTCATCCAGCCCACGCCCTGCCACTTCTGGCTCGCGAAATAGAGCCAGTAGATGCCAACCACGACACGGAACAGGCTCGGCCAGATCTCGGTCACGATCGAGAGACTAGCTACTTCATGACGCGCAGCATCGGGTCGGTGGCGAGCTGGAAAGCTCGAGCCGCCGGGCGCATGTGCATCCGGTTGAGGCGGTGCTGTATGGCGCCCTTCAGTATCGCCGCGCGCAGCTTTTGCTCGGAGAAGTCGGTGTTGAAAAGCAGGCGATTGTGCCGCACCTTGTGCCACTCGCCATGCAGCCTGCGCTCGCGCACGCGTTCGTAAAAGCCCGTGCCCGGCAGCGGGTACGCGATCGTGTAGCTGACGTAGTCGAGCGGGAGGCTACTCGAGAAGTTGATGCTCCGGATCAAAGAGTCGGTCGTCTCGCCGATGTAACCGACCATGAAGAATCCGGCGGCCTTGATTCCCGCGGCAACGCAAGCCTCGACGGCGGCGCGGGCCTGGTCGGGCGTGATGCCCTTCTTCATCTCTTTGAGCACGCGCTCGTCGCCCGACTCGATGCCGAAAAAGATCCGCTTGCAGCCCGCTCGCTGCATCTGCTCGAAGAGCGGCTGGTCCACGTGCGTGACCCGGCTGAGGCACTCCCACGTCAGTGGCAGGTGCGCATCTTCGATCGCCCTGGCAAGCTCGAATGTGCGCTTGTAGTTGAGCGTGAAGAGGTCGTCCGACATCCATATGTGGTCGTAGCCGAGCTCCGCGATCTCGCGCATCTCCTCGACCACCGATTCGACGGGTCGCGCGCTGAAGAGGTCGCCAAAGACGGACTTGTGGCAGAAGTCGCAGCGGAAGGGACATCCGCGGGTCGACATCAGGGGCGTCGTCGCGTCCTGCCAGTGCTTGCGCCAGTAGCGGATGTACTCGTCGTTCGGAATGTCGCCGCGATATGGCAGCGGCAGGTCGGACATGTCTTTGCTGCGGTGGCGTGCCGTGCTTTTGACCACCTCGCCGCCGCGCTTGAACACGACTCCGGGTATCTCCTCGAAGCGGCGGTCGTCCAGGTGCTCCACGATCGAGACGATCGTCTCCTCGCCTTCACCGACCGCGACGAGGTCGAAGTCGTCGACAAACGTCTCGGGCTCACCGGACGGATACGGGCCGCCGACGACGGTGAGCGCCTTGTCGCGGACCTGCGCGGCGAGGGAAAGGGCCTCGTCCTGCATTGTGATCATGCAGTAGATGCCGATCACCGCCGGCTGGAGCTGCTCGATCTCTTCGAGGACTTCGCGGCGCTCGCGGAACGTGTGGTCGATGTGGCGCACGGTGTAACCGGCCCTGCGCAATGAAGCGCTGAGGTACATCAACCCCAGCGACGGCATGATCCAGTGCCGGCCTTGCTTCGGCGCTCGCTGCGGATAGACGAGGACGACGTCAGCTCGCTGTGTCATTGGGCCTCCTTGACGTTGATGTGATACGCAGCGCCGGCAAAGGTGCTGGGGAAGATGTAGTCGAGACCGGCCCAGTCGAAGTCCGGCGCGCTGAGCTCGCGGCCTCCATGCAGCGACGCACCCGTGAGCGAGGGCACCGACCATTCGACGCCCAGCGTGGCCGACCGAAGGCGCGCCCAATTGCCGGTCACCTGGACCCAGTTGCCGAACTGCGAGCCTTTGAGTGTGGCCTGGTTCTCGGCAGCGAAGTCGTCGAATGCGGAGGACTGCTCGTTGAGGATCCCGACCTCCGAATACCCGGGCGCGAGCCAGAGCGGTTGGACGGTGATCGACACCCCGGTCCCGTCGACCGTGTAGGTGACCTGGATTGCGCCTCGCGAGGCGACCGGCACGAACCGGTACCCATGCGCCGCGTCGCCACCGATCTCGTCGAGCTGGAAGGTGCGCTGCCAGACGGCGCTGTCCGGCGTGGACAGGTCGACGTCGGTGACGGTGCGTGAGTAAACCCAGCCGTCCGAGTAGTGGACGATCGGGACGCCGAATCCCATGCCTTCGCTGGTCGCCTGGCTGGAGCCGACCTGCAGCGCAAGACCCTTGGCCAGCGGTGCGGTCTTGCCCTGGGCGGGCTTCGGCGACACGCTGACGCCGACCCCGGGATAGATCGACTGCAGCATGCGTGCCTTGCCGAGCCGGTAGACGTAGACGGCCTTGCCCCCGCTCGCCTGATACCTGCTTTGCTCGCCCAGCGACGCAAAGGGCGGCGACGGCGATCCGCGCGCCAGCTCCGGGAATACCTCCGTCGCGCGGTAGTAGCTGATGTCCTCCACCACGACGACATCGACGCCATGAGAGCGCAACCATTCCAGGGCCTGGGTCCGGTCGAGGGGCAGGGCCCGCGACCCCGTGATGTCGGACGGCTGCTTTCCGCTGTAGTAGGCGGCCGCCGGCGAGTCGGTGAGCATCACGCCCGGCGCACCGGCCGAAGCCCGTCCCGCCGCCACCAGCCCGGCGTTGGCGTTGGCGAAGCTCCAGAAGACGGGCAGGAAGGCGAGCGCAAGCATCGCCGTCGCGCCGACCGCGACCAGCCTGACCACCCCGGCGTGCCTGTCGAGGGCGGCGGCCGCCAGGAGCGCCATGGCGGGGAGGGCCGGGTAGAGGTACCGATGGCTCCCGCTGTAAGCGCCGACGGCAACCAGCGCGAACACCGCGGCAAGGTAGACGAGGGCCGGCACATAGACGAATCGCCACACCGCGGGGGCATGGGTGCGGAGGGCGGCCACCGCACCGACCACGCCGAAGGCGAAGAGCGGCAGCGCAGCGAGGCCGTAGGTCGTCGCGAGCTCGGCCAGGCGATCCACTCCGCCGGCCGGCAGGCTGCCTCGCGCCGACGCGGACAGGACCTCGACCGCGCCACGCGCCATCGAGTGACTGGCCGGGGCAAAACCAAACTGGAGGAAGAGCAGCACCGCCAGCGACGGGATCGCCCACGCCACCGCGGTGGCGCGGCGCCTTCCGCCGGCACGCGACCGGACGGTCTCGACCACGACGAAAGCGGCTGCGGCCGCGACCCAGATCCACGCTTTGGTGGAGGTCACGCAGGCGAGCGCCGCGAGCAGCGCCGCGACCTTCATCCGGCCGCGCACGGCGGCGAGGGCGGCGCCGGTCAGCGACGCGGTGAGGAGGGGTTCGACGACGGCCGAGCCAGAGGTGAACAGGAACACCGGGTTCAAGACGAGCAGCGCAACCGCCAGCCGAGCCTGGCGCACGTTGGGTGCGAGGGCGTAGACGCATGCGGCGGTCACTACGCCCAGCAGTGCGCTCATCGCTTTCAGAGCGCCGAGCTGTTGCAGACCGAGGAGCTTCAGCACTCCCGCCGCCAGCACGTGATACGCGGGGAGCCAGGTGTCTTCCATGCCGAAGAGCGGGTCGTGCAGGTGGCCGGTGGCGGCCAGGTTGGCGGCGATGAGCCAGTGGCCGTAGCCGTCCTCGAACGGTTCGGGAATCTGGGCGGCGAGGAGCAGAAGGACGCCCGCCAGGCCGAGCAGCGTCACGACAGGGGCGGCCGCACGCATCCGTGCGAGCGCGCGCCCGCCAAGCCGGCGCAATGTCAGCACCTCGAGGAAGTCGACGACGCTCAGCCCGGCAACGACCAGAAAGCCGAGCGCGAACATCGAGGCGTAGACGGCGATCAGGACCTGGCTGCGAGCAAGGGCGACGGGGACGAGGCCGAGCGCGCCCAGTCCGGCCGCGGTTTCGATCAACACCCGTGGGTCTCCCACGCGCACGTAGGCCTGGTCTCGCCACTCCTGTCCTCGCTGCACGATGCGGTGCTTGGGCGTGCGCACGAAAACGCCGCCGGGCCGCAGCGCGCGGCTCAGTGCGATGAGGGTGTTGAGGGACATGCCGGCGCCGACGACCTGGCAGAGCAGTGAAGGGACTCCGGACCACCACGTTCGGCCTCGCCTCGTCTGCGCTGCCATGAAGCCCACCCATGGCGCGACACCGACGAGGATCGCGATCGCCGAAGAGTCGGCCAGGTACCACGGCAGGCGCAGGCCCGCCGATCCGAACGCAAACAGGACCAGGGGGTAGCACGCGAGCTGGACGAGCATCACGGGTCCGACCCCGTAGGCCAGCAGGTGGACCGCCGCCTGGAACTTGATCGCGGCGCGGCCCTGGCTGCGCAGCACCGGACCCAGCAGCCGGAACGCTGTCTGGAAGCTGCCCGTTGCCCAACGTGATTGCTGGCGCCGATAGGCGTCGATCGAGACCGGGAGCTCTTCCGGCACGACGAGGTCTTCGACGTAAGCAGCCTTCCAGCCGCGCAGCTGCGCGCGGTAGCTCAGGTCCAGGTCTTCGGTCAGGGTGCGCGCGCTCCATCCGCCCGCGTCTTCGATCGCCACCCGCCGCCACACGCCGGCCGTCCCCGTGAAGTTGGTGAAGAAGCCGCAGGAGGAGCGCACGGACTGCTCGACGAGAAAGTGGAAGTCGATCGCCATCGCCTGGAGGCGGGTGAAGAGCGAGTAACCCTCGTCGAGGTGACCCCATCGCGCCTGGGCAAACGCAATCGAGGGGTCGTCGAAGGCGCCCATGATCCGGTGCAGAAAGTCCCGTGGCGGCACGAAGTCGGCGTCGAATACGGCGATGAACGGCGCGCGCGTCTGCTCGAGGCCGAAGGCCAGCGCGCCGGCTTTGAAACCGACCCGCGTGCCGCGGCGCACCTGGCTGATGCGGATGTGTCTCCGTCCCCAGTGCGCAACCCTCCTGGCGATGATCTGGGTCGTCTCGTCGTCCGAGTCGTCGAGGACCTGGACCTCGAAGCGTGCGTTGGGCCAGTCAATCGCGCAGACAGCGTCAATCACCCGTTCCGCGACGTAGCGTTCGTTGAAGATGGGGACCTGCACGCAGACGTCTGGTACCTCCCGATTCATGGGGAGGTGGCGCGCAGCGCCGGAGGGGCTGGGCCGCATCCGCAATGCCCGAAGCGTCAGGTAGAGGAGGTTCAGCCCGAAGACAAAAAGCAGGACGCTGGTCGTGGCCAGGACGGCGGCCGCGATCAACCTGATCAATTCGAATCGAACAGTGTGTAGGGCCGCATGGTCGCGCGGACGTAAGCCACGCGCGCCAGCGCGTCCGGCCGGTTGCGTCGGGTCCACTGCATGTAGCGCCACGCCGACTCGCCGAGCAGCCGGGCGGGCAGATCGAGCAATGCCGGGTACAGCAGCTTCGGGACCCGGCGTCGTGGAGGCTCGATCATCAGGGGCGCATATCGCTGCGCTAGCTGCGGAAAGTGGTCGAGCAGCGCCGGGTTGGCCTCGATCACCTCACGAATCGCCGCGAGGCCGAAGACTGGCTCGCCGACCAGGAGCTCGAACGCCATGTCCTCGTCCTGCCGCATAAGGGGCAGGCACTGGGAGCGTTCCAGGATGAGGTTGGCGGTCATGAGCCGCGGGGCGATGGGACGTCGCGTCAGGTCGTCGACAGGTTTGTGGCGGTGCCGCAGGGCGTGCAGGATGCCGAGGAAGTTCACGATCACGTAGGCAAGGTGGCGGTGCCCGTCCTCGACGATGAGGTTCAGGTCGACGTCGTCCGACTCGCGGAAACCACCGCTGGCGAGCGATCCTGCGATCGAGACGCTCGTGACGAACGGCGCCGCCGACACCAGCCTGCGAATGAAGTCGACGGCGAGGTCGACGTAGGCGCCTGAGTCCCTGGTGTGCGCGAGGGAGCGATCGCGGATGGCCGCCGCTTGGTCGAGCGTCCCTCGCTCGACCACGAGGCCCTCGGCGATTGCCAGGCCCGGGTCGGCCGCCACGATCCAGCGAATCTCGGCTTCCGGCACCGGTCCGCCGAGGCACAGCTCGGCGAGGCGTGAGGGCGGCAGCGCGTAGCCACGCCGGCGGAGCAGCGCGATGGACCGGTGGACCCGATCGGAGACCGCAGTCGAGCTCTCTCCGAGGTACCCGACAGCCATCTGCTGGGATACGGCCAAGGGTTACGTGGCATCATCAAGCAAAGCCGCAAAGAGACACAAGCGGAGGGAGCAGATGACCGCCGACGGACACTTCCAGGTTCCCCAGCCGTCCAACGAGCCGGTCCGCTCGTACGCGCCGGCCGATCCGCATCGCAAAACCCTGAAGTCACGCCTCGCCGAGCTCACGGATGCCCGCACCGAGGTCCCGATGCTGATCGGCGGCGAGCGACGCTGGGGCGCCTCCCGGGCCGACATTCGATCGCCCCACCGGCACGAGCTTGCCATCGCCGAGTACGCCGTCAGCGGCGCGAAGGACATGGACGACGCGATCAAGGCAGCTTTGGGCGCGCGCAAGATGTGGGCCGCCACCGCCTACCACGAAAGGGCGGCGGTACTGCTCCGGGCGGCGTCGCTGCTGGCGGGTCCCTGGCGCGACACCATCAACGCGGCCACGATGCTCGGCCAGTCGAAGACAGTCCACCAGGCCGAGATCGACGCCGCTTGCGAGACGATCGACTTCTGGCGCTACAACGCCTACTTCGGCGACCAGCTGCTCCGCAGCCAGCCCTTCAACGACGGCACGGCATGGAACCGGCTCGAGTACCGGCCGCTCGAGGGCTTCATCTTCGCGGTCAGCCCGTTCAACTTCACCTCGATCGCGGGCAACCTGCCGACCGCCCCGATGCTCATGGGCAACACCGTGGTTTTCAAGCCGGCGACGCAGACCCTTCTCGTCAGCCACTTCCTGATGGAGTTGCTGATCGAGGCCGGCATGCCGCCCGGGGTGATCAACATGGTGAGCGGCAGCGCTTCTGAGATCTCGAGCAAGGTGCTCAACCACCCCGAGCTGGCCGGGATCCACTTCACCGGCTCGACCGAGGTGTTTCAGGGCATGTGGCGAGAGGTCGGCCAGAACATCGGCCGCTACCGGACGTATCCCCGACTCGTGGGCGAGACGGGCGGCAAGGATTTCGTGCTGGCGCACGACTCGGCCGACACGGACGCGCTCCGCACCGCGCTGGTCCGCGGCGCTTTCGAGTACCAGGGCCAGAAGTGTTCGGCCGCGTCTCGCGCCTACATCCCGCAGTCGATGTGGAAGAGCATGCGCTCCGAGCTTGCCGACCTCGTCGACGCGATCCCGCAGGGCGACGTCGCCGACTTTCGCAACTTCATGGGCGCAGTGATCGACGGCCGCGCCTACGCGAACCACATGAGCGCGATCGACTACGCGCGCAAGACCGACACCGCGAAGGTCGTCGCGGGAGGCAAGGGCGATGACAAGGTGGGCTGGTTCATCCGGCCGACCGTCATCGAGACGACGGATCCTGACTTCAAGCTGCTGCGCGAAGAGCTGTTCGGGCCGATCCTCACCGTCTATCCGTATGCGGATGGGAAGTTCGAAGAGACGCTCGACCTGTGCGACCGGACGAGCCCGTACGGCTTGACCGGCGCCATCTTCGCTCGCGACCGGCAGGCCATCCGCACGGCGTCGGAGAAGCTGGTCAACGCGGCCGGCAACTTCTACATCAACGACAAGCCGACGGGCGCGGTGGTCGGGCTGCAGCCTTTCGGCGGCGCGCGGGCGTCAGGGACCAACGACAAGGCGGGATCGTTTCTCAACCTCATCCGCTGGGTGAGCCCGCGCGTGATCAAGGAGACCTACGCGCCTCCGACGGACCACCGCTATCCATTCATGGAAGACGACCACGAGCGAGGGGCACTCTAGGACAGTTCTGTACGAGGTCGATGGGGCGGTCGTCACCGTCACCATCGACCGCCCCGACGTCCGCAACGCGGTAGACCCGGACACGGCGGCGGCGCTCGCCGACAGCTTCCGGCGCTTCGACGCAGACGAGAGCATTGCGGTGGCGGTCCTCACCGGTTCAGGCGGCAACTTCTGCGCCGGCTTCGATTTGAAGGCGCTCGCTGCCGGCACGGGCGTCCGGCTGAGCGATTCGGGTGAGGGTCCGATGGGCCCCACGCGCATGGTGCTCGACAAGCCGGTGATCGCGGCGATCGAGGGCTACGCAGTCGCGGGTGGTCTCGAGCTGGCGTTGTGGTGCGACCTGAGAGTGGCCGCACGCAGCGCGACTCTCGGCGTCCTCAACCGCCGGTTTGGCGTGCCCCTGATCGACCTCGGCACCGTGCGCCTGCCGCGCCTGGTCGGCCAGGGCCGGGCGCTAGACCTGATCCTGACCGGCCGGCCGGTGCCGGCGGAGGAAGCGCTGCAGATCGGTCTCGTCGAGCGGTTGGTCGAGCCCGGCCAGGCGCTCGCCGAGGCGCGGCAGCTGGCCCGCAAGATCGCAGCGCTGCCCCAGGGCTCACTCCGCGCGGACCGGCGGAGTGCACTGAGTCAGTGGTCGCTGAGCCAGGACGAGGCGATGCGCGCGGAGTATCGGGGCGGGGTCGACGTCATCGCCTCGGGCGAACCTCGAGAGGGCGCGCGTCGATTTGCGGAAGGGTCAGGACGTCACGGGACGTGAACGCCGCCACTGAGAGCAGCGCGATCGCGCCCAGCTCGGCGGCGATGACTGGAACCGGTCCCCAGACGGGTTCGCCTTCCACCGCAACGATGCCCGCCAGCAGGTAGACCCAGGTCCACGCCGGCGCGTTCGCTCTAAGGCAGAGCCACGCGGCCAACCCCAGCATGGCGAGGTCGTCGAGATGGACGTAGGGCGTGGCGAGCATGCCTCCGACGAGGGCGCAGACGTATGTCCACTCGATGCCTCGACGGCGCAGTCGATAGGCGAGCGCCAGCGCCCAGACCGCGATCACGACCTGGACCGGACGCGCGGCTTCACCGAAGAAGTAAGCCAGCGTCAGCTCGTGGTTCACCGGCACGCTGGCGGCGAAGCTCAGGCGGGCCTCGTAGGCGCCAAGCCCGGCGCCCCCCAGCGCAAGAGCCGACGCCAGGGCCAGTGCACCCAGCGCAAGCACGCTGCCGACAACCGCGCGGTCGTGCCGCGCCGCCAGCAGCGCCAGGGGCACCAGGAAAGCGAGCTGTGGCTTGAGCGCGAGCACCGAGAGCGCGGCGCCGGCGAGCATCGGTCGATCGGCGCGCAGCAAGGCGTACGAGCCGGCGACCCCAAGCGCGACGAACATTCCGGGCTGGCCCAGCTGCAGGCCGTAGATGACCGGCAGCCATCCGACCGCGGCGGCGAGATAGATGACGCGGGCGCGACCCGCGCCCGGCGCGGCGAGGTACCAGGTGCCTACCAGCGCCGCCATGAGCAGTGCGCTCCAGATCCAGTAGCCCGCGGGATAGGGCAGCGGCGTCAGCGGAAGGGCCAGCCAAGCAACCGGCGGGGGGCTGATGTAACGCGCAAGCTCGGCGACTTTGATCCCCGAACCCAGAGCGTCCAGCTGCGCCTGCTGGAGCGAGAGGTCGTAGATGGACGGCCAGCCGTGGGCGAGGCCGATCTTCGCCGCGATGTAGTAGAACGTGAAGTCGTTATGGAAGTGGTCGGACGCGTACGCCGCGATCCACTGATAGAGGTCAAAGATCGCGAAGAGCACGGCGGTGGCGGCGCCCGCGGCAGCGCCGAGGTTCTGCCACCTGCGGGAAGATGCGATCACGGGCGCAGGTTACCGTTTGTGGTGGTGACTTCGACCAGCTTTGAAGCTCATGTCGTCGAGCTGCGGGATGGCACCAGGGTCAATGTCCGGCCGATCGTTCCCGAGGACGAGCCGCTGCTGCACGAGGCCGTGGCCGCGATGTCGGAGAGGACCGTTTACTTCAGGTTCTTCTCGCCCATCAAGCGCATGTCCGACGCCCTGGCGCACCGTCTCGCGGTCGTCGACTACCACGATCGCTTCGCCCTGGTCGCAACCACGCATAGGCCCAATGGCAAAGAGCGCATCGTCGGCGTCGCCCGCTACGACCGCGCGCGGGACACCGATGTGGCTGAGGTCGCTGTCGCCGTGATCGACGAGTTTCAGCGCCGCGGAATGGGCAGCGTGCTGCTCGCGGAGCTGGCTCGCGTGGCGAGGAAGGAGGACATCAAGAGCTTCCAGCTCATCGTCCTTCCCGAGAATCGCGAGATGCTCGGCCTGCTCCGCAAGATGGGCTGGATCCACCAGGCGAGGCTTAGCGGCGGCGTCTACGAGATATCGTTCGACCTGCCCGAGTGATCGACACGCAGCTGCTTGCGTTCGCTGGAGTCTCCCTTTTGCTTGCCGTCACACCTGGACCCGACATGGCGGTGGTGACCAAGAATGCGCTCGCACACGGGCGGCGGGGAGTGGTGTTCACGACCAGCGGCATCGCTCTCGCGCTGGTCATCTGGGTCACCGCGACCGCGGTGGGCCTCTCGGCGCTGCTGCGGACATCGGGTGAGGTGCTGTTCGCGCTCAAGCTCGTCGGCGCGTGCTATCTCGCCTACCTCGGCATACGGACGCTTCTCGAGTCGCGTTCGCAGCCTGGTGATCTCCTTGCGGGTACCCCGCCCGCCGCGCCTGCCCATGCCGTGTTCAGGCAGGGATTCCTTTCCGCCATCAGCAATCCGAAGCTCGGCGTGTTCTTCGTCACTTTCCTGCCTCAGTTCGTGCTTCCCGGCCAGCAAGTGCTGCCGCGGTTGCTCGAGCTGGGCGTGATCTTCGCGGTGATCGGCTGGCTCTGGATGAACGTCTACGGTCTGTTTGTGTCGCGGCTCCGCAACGTCATCACGGCGCCGCGCGTGCGGCAGTGGATGCAGCGCGTGACGGGCGTCGTTCTTCTCGGTTTCGGTGCGCGACTGGCGCTCGAACGGATTTAACCCCAGGCGAACTCGGTGCAGAGGTAGTCGAAAGCCTGCCCCTCGGGCATCCCGTTGGGGAAGTTCTTCAGGTCGGCCGGCCCGAGCGCGAAGATCGCCACCGTCACTTCCCGCTGGCTCGCGACGATGACCGCAAACCGCACCTTGGCCGCCGTCTGAGACGCGCCCAGCAGGTTCGCGGAATAGACCTCACCCACTCCGTCCTGGTTGCCGACATGCGCGCCCTTCAAGGTCCCCACGAGCGTCACGTCCTGCCATTGCGCGGTCGGCAGGCTCGACACGGTCGAGCGCATGAGCTGGTCGGGGTTGCCACCGCTCGAGCCGGTGACCTGGACCTGGCCGAGCTTCGTCCCCAGCGTGATGCCGGACGCATCCTGCGACCGCACCGTCCACGCCGAGAAGTAGTTGACCTGGAACTTGAACGCGGAGCTCACGTAGGTCGCCTGCTCGGGCAGGGGCGTGACCAGCTTGGGCGAGCAGTTCACGGTGCAGGTCGAGTGATTGCCACCGACAAACTGCGAGACGGCGAAACCGCCGACGAGGACCGCGGCCACGATCAGGATGAGCACGAGCCCGCCCGCGATCAGCGCAGGCGCGAGCTTGTACTGGCCGGCGGCGGGGTACGCCGCGCGTGGCGCTTGCGGGTAGCCGTACGCGGGGCGCGCGGCGACCGCCTGCATCATGACCGGTGTTCCGCAGCGCCCGCAGAACGTGGCCAGGGGCGGAAGCGGCGCGCCGCATCGCCCGCAGTAACGCAGCGGTGGCTGGTACGCCATCACGCTCCTCTCACGAGCCGTGCGCGACCCTGCTTCGACGCCGCAGCCCGCGCCGCGCCGCAAGATGGGCAGAACGCCATGGTCGGCACGATGCGGTGGCACTCAGGGCACGGTGCATCCGGTCCGATCTCGTGCTCGGCGCCCTCCACCAGGAGTGCTTCGTGGATGACCACGCGCAAGGAGACCAGCAGCAGCGCTGTCATTGCCGCCAGGACGACGACGTTCAGGATGAGGTCCGGCACGGCGAACGTGACCATCCCCAGCAGGATCTGCACGCCGAAAGCCACGATCAGCGCGGCGAGCACGCTCGACCGCCAGGGCCGCCCAGTTCGACGCCGGTCGTAGCGGCGCAGCCAGATCGCGGCGGTGACCATGCCGGTGGTGCACGCGTTGACCAGCATCACGAGCAACCCGGCGCGCGTCAGCCGCACCGCCCAATCGAGAGCTGAACCGGTGCCGACAAGTGGTCCGGTGAGCAGCGGCCAGAACTGGGTCAGTGCGCTGGCGAGGGTGAAGCCGAGTGCCGACGCTGCGCCGAAGCTCAGCCCGTCGAGCGGCTCGCGAAAACGCTCGCGAAATAGATAAAGGAAGAGTGGGCCCAAAAGCATGAGTGCCTGCGCGACCACCGGGATCGCGATCCCGGCCAGCAGAAACGCGGTGTCACGATCGCCCGTGATCTGAAGTTGCGACAGCGGAGCGCCCGAGAGGTTGGTGAAGGCGATCCCCAGCAGGACGCCGGCCACCATCGTCGCGCCGATGACCAGCCAGGGCTCGGACTCATAGACCTCGACCTCGTAGAGGTACATCAGGTACAGGATCGGCACGACGAAAACCGCAGCCACGGTCGCCGGCGCGAACAGATGCAGCGCGGCGAGCACGGCGACGAGCGCGCCGCCCGCGAGCAGGGCCAGGCGAAAGGACGCGCCACGCCGGTGAGGAAGATGCGGCAGGAGTGTGCTGATGATCGCGAGTTGCAGCACGCCTTCGGCGGGCATCGCCGCGAAGGCATGACTCCGGCGGGGGCTGTTCGCAGTCAGGTGCGCGCCACAGTGCCCGCAAAAATCACCGCTCGGCACCGCCGAACCACAGTGCGGACAGGTGACGAGGGGCGGCCCTTCGAGCTGGCTCATCCGCCGCCGCCTTTGATGTAGCGCGCCCACGCGGCATCGAGCGCCGCGGCGTCCATGCTGCCCCAACCTGTGGCGAAGTCCCAGCCCGTGCTCGCGTCGTAGAACAGGTTGTTGCCCGACGTTACGTCGTGGAAAGGCATCGGGCTCAACCGCGACGAGTTCTCTCCGATCCAGTACAGGGCCGGGTTGGCGAAGCCGACCTCGCGCAATCCCTTCTGTTTCAGGTCCTGGTTGATGAGCGCGACCGTGCCGGCCCACAACGGCGTCGCCGCCGACGTTCCGCCCGCCTGTTCGTCGTGCCCGCCGAAGACGATGTGAAACCCTGTGAGCGGGTCTGCGTCAGCCGCGACGTCCGGCACCTGGCGCTGCCCGTGGGCGCCTGGCTGCGCTTCGCTCTTCTGGTAATCCGGCGTGGCGTAAAACTGGCTCGCACCGCCTCCCCCGCCGCTCTGGTCGATCGGGCTGCTCCACGCGTACTCCTTGAAGTACACACCTTGCTGGGACTCGAAAACGGTCGTACCGCCCACTGCCGTGACGCTTGGCAGGGTGGACGGAAAGCTGCCCGCCGGCTGCTGGTCGAGGCCGCAGGTGTAGGCGCCGTTGTCGCCGCTGGCGACGAAGTGCGATATGCCGAAGGCCACCGCGCGGTCCTGGATCGCCGTGTAGTTGTCGCGCGCGCCACTCGGCGTATCCGGCTCGCAGGACCCCAGGCTCTCGGAGATGATCGAGCCGAGGTGATCGGTGACCATCTGGTCGAACGCGCGGTCGCTGTGTCCAAAGTCCGGCGCTGAGAAGTAGACGACCAGCTTTGCGTTGGGCGCGACGGCATGGACTATCTCGAGGTCGAGGGCGGTCTCGCCCTGCGCCTTCTCGGGCGTGCCCCAGTTGGGATCGCGCTTGAGCGTCAGGACCGAGTCGAAAGCCGGCAGCCCGAACTTGGCGGCGAACTTGTCCAGATCGCTCATGTTCGGCAGGTCGTCGATCTCGGGCAGCATGATCGTCTGGCCGCTGCCGTCGAGACCGGCGTCACGAAGCGGCTTGAGGTTGTAGTAGGTCAGGATGTCGACGGGGATCAAGCCGCCAGGGCGTACCGCGTAACCGCGGTCGCGGCGGTAGTCGTCCAGGCCGCTGACCGCGCGCGCCGCCGCGGCAACCGTCGCGGGCAGATGCGGCTGGTCGAGCGTGGCGTAAAACGTGCTGCCGTCAGGCAACCGGTAGTTCTCGATGTCGACGCCGAGCAGGTGAGCTGCAGTCGGGGCCGGGCCGTCCGCTGCGATCAGGCTCGAAGGCGCCTGCCACACCGTCTTCAGCCCCGCCGTCTCGAGCGTTGCCACCGCCCTCTGAACCAGGACGGGGTCGGGTCCAAAGCGGGCTGCGTACTCGGCCGCCGACACCGTCCTGCCGGACGCCAGCAGGGCGTCGAGCTGGGGCTGGTTGCGGACCTTCAAGCCAAAGCTGAGAAACACCGTGGTGGAGGGGCCGGCCGGCCCCAGGCGCGTGGCGTGGCGAATCGCGTCGGCCAACGTTGGAGTCGGTTTGGCAATCCCCCTCCCCATCTGCTGGGGAGGGAGAGGATGGGGGTTGACGCAGGCCGAGAGTGTCGCGAGGAGGAGCGCCGCCGCCCCGAGAAATTTCACGGGTACGTAGCTTCCCAGACCTCGGCCTCGAACATGACCGCAAAGCCCAGCTTTCGGTACACGTCGTACGCGCGCATCGGGCTGAGTCCGTCGACGTAGAGCGATGCGTGGCGCGCGCCCGCCCTTCGCAAGCGATGCAGCGATTCCGCGACGAGCCACGCGGCAAGACCCCTTCGCCTGTGCTCGGGCAGCGTGCCGACCGAGCTGACAAGTCCGACCGGCTGCGGCCGCGCGTCGCAGGGATACTCCTCGACCTCGGCGAGCGTCATGGCGGCGGGGGAGCGGCCGGCCGAGGTCACCGCCATCAGGCTCAGCTCAGGCAGCTTGCCGGCGATGATCTCCCCTTCGGCCCGAGGCAGGAAGCGCCAGTGGTCAACGAATGTCCGGTTGAACATCTCCGACCACCGGCCCGACGTGACCGCCGACCCATCGATCAACTCGTAGCCGGAAACCGGCGCCGCGTCCGGCAGGCCATCGGCCAGGCTGCGATCCATCCGCCACCAGGGGCGGACCACCTGCAGGCCGGCATCCGCAAGGTCGCCACCCCGGCCCCTGGCCACGGTGCTGTGGACGATGGACGCGCCGGCGGCCCGCGCGAACTGCACGCCCCACCGCGCCATGTCTCGATACCTGTCTCCGTCGCCGGCCGCGTAAACAGTCGCCATGATGCCCTCGAGTGAAGGCCGGCTCATCACGAGCACTGAGCCGGCGATGCGCCCGCCCTCGTCGATGACGCGGGACTTCGTGTCCCAGTCGAAACGGGCGAGCACGCGCCGCAGGGAGCTCTCGCTCGGCACGATGTCCTGGCGGCCGTCGATTACTTCACGCTGCATCAGCTCGATGATCCCGGGCAGGTCCGCCTCGCGGCCGGCCCTCATGCCGTTACGCGTGTCACGACCTCGTGAACCTCGGGGATCTCGCGACGGATCTTCTCTTCGAGCTGGCTTTCGATCTCGTGGGCGTGCTCGAGGCTGATCTCGCCTGCGACCTCGGCCACGACGTGGGCGTAGATGCGGTGGCGCCGGTCGCTCAGCTCAACGTCGAGGCAGCGCCGCACCTCCGGATGCGACTCCACGATCTGGCGCATCCGCGCCGCGAGCTGAGCCCTGCGTGCGGTCACGTCCTTCCCGGGCACCACCTGCGGCTCCATCGGCTCGAGGTGGATGTCGATCCGCGTCACCTCGGGAAGCTCGGCGCGTATCGAGCGCTCGAGTTCCCGACTCGTCCCGGATGCGGCGGCGAGCGTCTGGTCGCCCGGCAGCTTCGCATGCATGGTGAGGTGCAGCGATCCGTCGGCTTCGCGCTCGACCGTCACGTTGTGAAGGTCGCGGACCCCGCCGTTGCGCGCCGCCGCGGCGTGGATCCTTTCGACCAGGTCACCCTGCTGCTCCTGTCCCTGCACGGCGACGGCGAGATCGAGTCCCGGAAGTACCGAGCGCGCTCGCGCCTTCACGTCGTCGACCAGCGCGCCCGCGGCCTCGACGGAGAGCATGCGGCCGGTGGCGATGCTCGCGTCACCGATCATGTTGGGCCCGGACCTTCGCACGCGGACCGACCGCACTTCGCGCACGCCGTCGACACTGCGAATCGCGTCGCGCAATTGCTTTTCGGCGCCGGCCGGCGCGCGGTCGATCAGGATGTCGCCTGAGCGCCACGCCAGGAGTGCCGCCGCCCGAGCGACGATTGCCGCCACCAGCAGCGCGGCCACCGAGTCGGCCCAGGTCAACCCCATGCGCACGCCGATCAGGCCGGCGATGACGCCAAGCGTCGCCAGCACGTCCGACAGCCGGTTGGTGGCGTCGGCGAGCATGGCCTCGCTGGAGGCGAGGTGGCCCACGCGCCGCAGGATCCCCGCCCGCCCGGCCTCGATGGCGACAGTGGCGACCAGGAGCCCGAACGCGTAGCCGGCGGGATTGACCGTGACGCCGCCCGCGGCCAGCCGCCGGATCGCCTCGAAGGCGATGAACGCCGCGGTGACCATCAGCAGGATTCCCTCCGCGAACGCGGCCAGGTTCTCGGTCCGGCCGTGGCCGTAGGGGTGCTCGGTGTCGGCCGGTTTGCGTGACGTGCGCACAGCGACGAGGGTGAAGCCGCTGGCCGCGAGGTCGAGGAAAGAGTGGGCCGCCTCGCTCAGGATGCCCAGGCTCCCCGTGAGCAGGCCGACCACCAGCTTGGCCACCACCAGCAGGACGCCGATGGCGAGAGAGCCCGTGGCGACGAGCTCGGGACGGCGCTCCACCCGGATCACGACTTCACTTTAAGCGCACGTTTGGACCCCGCCCGGACCGCAGCGGCGCGCTGTTTTATCTCAGCCTGGAGGCAGACGCGAAGAGCTGGTCCTCCGTGCCCAACGCGATGACGAGGTCGCCGTCCTCCAGCTTCGCACTGGGTGGCGGGTTGACGTTGACCGTGCCGTCCGGCTTGCGTACCGCCAGCAGCTTCGCGGCGTCCGACGCCAGCAGCCCGGCTTCCTCCAGTGTCATGCCGATTGCTTTGGTCGCCGGCGTGACGACCATCTCCTCGACGCCGATCCCGGCCTCACCGTGGTGCAGCGTGTCGAGCAGGTCGACCATCGCCGGCCGGATGGCGAGCTCGGCCATGCGGTGGCCAGCCATCACGTATGGCGAGATGGTGCGCGTGGCGCCGGCCAGCTCGAGCCGGCGGATGGAATCGGGGCGGCCGGCCCGGGCGACGATGTAAAGGTTGGGGTTGAAGGCGCGAGCCGCGAGCACGATGTAGACCGCGCGCTCATCCGAGTCGACGGCAGAGACCAGCCCACGCGCGCGCTCGATTCCGGCTTGCAGGAGCACGTCCTCCTTCGAGGCGTCGCCCTCGATGTGAAGCTTGCCTTCGGCGCGGATCCGCTCGAGCGCCTCGTCGGTCTGGTCGATCACCACGTAGGGGACCCTGTGCTCTTCGAACTCGGCCACGACCTGCGTCCCGATGCGGCCGTAGCCGCAGATGATGAAGTGGTCGCGCAGCTGGCTCAGGTCTCTTTGCAACTGTCGCTCTCTCCGGTACCTGCCGAATGCATTGTCCGCCAGCGTCTCCGCGAAAACACCGAAGCCGTAAAGCATCGTGGCCACGCCGACCACGATCAGGCCTGACGTGAAGAGCCGTCCCGCCTCGCCCTGCGGGTGCACCTCGGTGTAGCCGACGGTGCTGATCGTGATGATCACCATGTAGAACGAGTCGAGCAGGCTCCAGCCGTTGATCAGCATGTAGCCGCCGACCCCGACGACGACCACGATGGCCAGCAGCACCACCGCGAGGCGAAAACGGCGGAGCGGATGCTCCAGTCGCCTCACTCTTCCAGTCAGCCGCCCCCGCCGGGACCTTCCAGACCTGGTTTCGTCATCTTGCCGAGGTCGAGAACCTTGTTCAGCTCGCGTTCGCCGACACCTCGCGCGCGCGCCAGCTGCCGGATCGAGCGCCCGGTCCGCATCGACTCCTTGGCCAGCTTCGCGGCTTCGTCGTATCCGATCACCGGGTTGAGCGCCGTGGCGAGCATTGGACTTCGCTCGACCAGCTCCGGCCCGCGATCGGTGGCCTGGAGGCCTTCGACGCAGCGCTCGGAGAAATTGCGCGCCGCCGCCGCGAGCAGCGTGATCGATTCGAGAATCGCCTGTCCGGCGACGGGCATCATGACGTTCAGCTCGAAGAGGCTGCCGGCCTGGCCTGACACGACCACGGTGGCGTCGTTGCCATAGACGCGCGCGATCACCATCAGCATCGACTCGATGATCACCGGGTTGACCTTGCCCGGCATGATGCTCGAGCCAGGCTGTGTCTCCGGCAGTCTCAGCTCACCCAGGCCCGCGATCGGACCGGTCCCCATGAGCCGGATGTCGGAGCCGACCTTCCAGAGGCTCGTGCCGATCGTGCGCAGCGCGCCATGCGCCGCGACGGTGGCGTCGAGCGTGGCCTGGGCGTGGAAGTGGTTGGTCGCCTCCTTGACCGCGACGCCACTCGCCTTGGCGAGGCGGGCCACGGCGATCTTCGCGTACTGCGGGTGCGAGTTGAGGCCGGTGCCGACCGCAGTTCCACCAAGAGGAACCCGCGCGAGCTCGTCGACAGCGCCCTGCGCGCGGCGGATCGATTCCTCGACCTGGCCGGCGTAGCCCTTGAACTCCTGGCCGAGGCGGATC
>WNFB01000065.1_pt1 | contig 63648 bp, 48 predicted proteins | sample 5400501 | NCBI WGS metagenome assembly WNFB01 (sample SAMN13153341, study PRJNA577476) | soil metagenome | isolation source: 200 cm saprolite under Douglas fir tree site 2 hole 1 | place: USA:California | collected 2015-04-18 | reverse complement strand
GTGAAGCGCGGGCAGTTGCTGCTCACGCTGGACGTGGAGGAAGCGCGCGCGGAGCTGGCCAGCGCCAAAGAGCAACTGGTGGCTGCTGAGGAGAACCTGCGGACCGCGCGCGCGGGCGGCAAGGGCGACGAATTGGCCCAGCTCGAAAGCGATCTGCGCAAGGCCGACGCCGAACGCACGCGACTGCGCCAGCAGCACGAGGCTCTGGAACGCCTGGTGGCCAAGCAGGCGGCGACGAAAGAGGAGCTCGAGCAGAACCGCATCGCGCTCGAGCGGGCTGAAGCCGACTGGCAGCGGCTCCAGAAGACCAAGGAGGAATTCGCCCGGCGGGCCACGTTCGAGGCCGAGCGGGGGACCCTGCAGGTGGCCCGCTTCCGCGAGGAGGTCCGTTCGCTGGAAGCGAAGGTCGGCTCAGGGCGAATCACGGCGCCGACGGACGGCACACTCTATTCCCTGCCGGTGCGCGAGCGGGACTACGTGAAGGTCGGCGAACTGCTGGCGGAGCTTGCTGACCTGGGGCGCGTGCGCGTTCGCGCATTCGTGGACGAGCCCGAGCTGAGCGGGCTCGAGCCAAACCAGGTGGTGGAAATCACCTGGGACGCCCTGCCCAGCCAGACCTGGTACGGGCGCACCGAGCAAATTCCCAAGCAGGTGGTGGCGCACGGCGCGCGCAGCGTCGGTGAGGTACTTTGTTCGGTGAACAACGACAAGCTCGAATTGCTGCCCAATATCAACGTGAACGTGCGCATCCACCTGCGCGAGCGCGCGAATGCACTGGTGGTGCCGCGGGGCGCGATAAAGATCGAAGGGACGCATCGCTACGTCTTCGTCGTGGAAAAAGGAGGGACGCATCTGCAAAAGCGCGAGATCAAAGTGGGCATCGCCAGCGCCACCAAGTATGAGGTGTTAGACGGGCTGCGGGACCTCGAACGAGTGGCACTGCCCGGCGAGGTGGGATTGCGCGACGGCTTGGCCGTGCACGTGGTGGAGAAAGAATGAGATGTCGTTCAGAGTCATTCCGGGAGGCCACGGCGCGGCACGCCTGGATTCCGGCTTTGGTCTTGCTATGGGTCCTGGCGGTGCCGGCGGGCTCCTGGGCCGCTGCCAGCGGAGCCCTCGAAGAAGCCCGCCGGCAGTTTGACGCGGGCCAATACCAGCAGGCCGCAGGCACTCTCCGCGGGGCGCTCGAACACAGTCCACAGGATGCGGCTCTCCATCACTGGCTCGCACGCTGCTACTTTGAGCTGGAGGACTACGGCCACGCCATTGCCAGCGCAGAGCGCTCGGTGCAGTTCGACCCGCACAATTCCCAGTATCACCTGTGGCTCGGGCGGGCCTACGGCCGCAAGGCGGAACAGGCCGGTTGGTTTTCCGGGTTCTCGCTGGCCAAAAAGTCCCGGCACGAGTTTGAAGAGGCGGTGCGCCTGGACCGCTCCAACTTCGCCGCGCATCACGATCTGATCGAGTTTTACGTGCGCGCGCCCGGAATCGTTGGCGGAGGAGACGAAAAAGGGTGGCAGCAGGCCGAGGCACTGGCGGCGGTGGACGCGGTCGAAGGCCACCTGGGACGAGCCGAGTATTGGAAGTACAGGAAGAAACCCGAACGGGCGGAGCAGGAGTACCGCCAAGTGCTCGCGGCCAAGCCCAAGCGCGTCGATCCGTATCTGGCCGTCGCGGAATTCTACCTGAGCCGCGGGGATGCCGGGCGCGCGGAAGAGGCTCTGGAGGCCGCGGCCCGCGTGAATGCCTCCGACCGCCGGCTGAGCTACTACTGCGGAGTGGTGCGCGTCGTAGCGGGGAACCGCCTGGAAGAGGCCGAGCATTGCCTGAAAACGTATCTGACGACGGTGCCGCCGCGGAGTGATCTTCCCGCGCACGCGGACGGCCACGAGTGGCTCGGTCGCCTCTACGAGCGTCAGGGGAAGTGCGCGGCGGCCGTCGAGCAGTACGGCAAAGCCATGGAGCTCGATCCGCACAGCAAGAGCGCGCGCGAAGCCTTGCGGCGCGCCCAGAGGTGCGCGTCGGGACGCTGAGGGCAGGGAGGTCAGCCGGCGGCTCGCTTGACCCTGGGATTTCTTTTTCGGAATCTGTCGAGGCTCAGCCGGGCCAGGGTCAGGAGGAATTCGAAGTAATCGCGAGGGGAAAGCTTGGAGTGGCCGTGAATGCGGTCGGGGAAAATGATGGGGATCTCGATGATGCGGGCGCCGTTGCCGATCAATTGGGAGAGCAGGGAGGTTTGGAACGCGTAGCCACGCGTGGCCAGGCCGTGGAGGTCGCATCGGGCGAGCAGGTCGGCCTTGATGCACCGGTAGCCCGAGGTGCAATCGCGGAGCGATGGCCACCCCCCGCAGAAGCGCGCCAACCGGTTACCCAGGACGCTCAGGAACCTGCGGTGCCACGGGAAATCGGGCGTGGCCCCGCCGGGAACAAACCGCGAGCCGATCACCACGCTGTAACCTTCATTGCACAAGCGCACGAATTGCGACAACAGTTCCGGGTCATGCTGGAGATCGGCGTCCATCTCGAAGATCAGGTCCGGGTGGAGCGCGTCGAGCGCGTGGGCCATGCCGCGCTGATAGGCCACGCCGAGGCCTTTCCTCTTTCCCCTCAGCAGGTGCAGGCAGGGATACCTTTGCCTGAGCTCCCCCACCAGAGCTTGCGTCCCGTCGGTTGAGTTGTCGTCCACGACGAGCACGTGCAACTCATGAGTGGGGATTTTCCCCTCCTGCGCAAAGATGCGCGGCAGAAGGATGGGGAGATTCTTGGCCTCCATGTAGGCGGGGAGAACGATGCAAGCCACTTTTTTCACCGTTCGTCTCTATTCGGCGCGGCGGGCCATGAGAGCGCCCAAATCCAGCGGAGTTGGCACTATAGGAGAGCCCCGGAAAGCCAGCAACCAAATCTTGGGGATGTGCGGACGCGGCTTTTTTTGGCTGCCGGTTTGTTATAGTTTAATGGAGAGCTAAATTCCATGCCGCTGTTCCACTACGATACGTTCCTGGTGGCGTGCGGCGCTCTGCGCGCCAACAAGCTCCGGGCATTTCTGACCATGCTGGGCGTGGTGATCGGCAGCGCGTGCATTGTGCTGGTGGTGACGATCGCGCTGACGGGCAAGCGCTACGTCATCGAGCAGATTGAAAGCGTGGGCTCGAACCTGGTGTATGCCGAATATGTGCGCAGCCCGCAGCAGGCGATGGCGCTCAGCTACGAAATCAACCTGGGGGACCTGGAGGCGGCGGGAGGCATCCCCCAGGTGGTGGAGGCGGCCGGCACCAGAGAGATACGGGAGTCGGTGGTCGTCGGCGGGGTTTTACGGCCCATCAGTTTCATCGGCGTCACGGAGGGCTTCCAGGCGATCCGCAAGCTGGTGATTTTGCGCGGGCGCTTTTTTGACGCCGACGATATGCAATCGCGGAGCAAGGTCTGTTTGCTCACCAAGGAGCTTGCCGACCGCGTGTTTCCGTACGAGGACCCCATCGGCAAGAGCATCCGCGTGAGCGAGCTCAGCTTTACGGTGATCGGGGTGTTCAAGGAACGCGTGGCCACGTTTGGCCTGTCGGAGATCCAGCGCGACTCGGTGCTCATCCCGTTTTCGCTGATGAAGTACTACACGGGCGAGGATATCATTCGCGAGCTCTATGCGCAGGCGCGCACCGCCGAAGATGTGCCCTCGGTCACGCGCCAGGTGGCGGAAATCTTGAAAAGCCGGCACCCCCCTGGCGCGGTTTACGACGTGGAAAACCTGAGCTCCATTCTTGAGGCGGCGAGGAGAATCTCCCAGGGTCTCACGGTGGTCTTGCTGGCGATTGCCTTCATCGCGCTGCTGATCAGCGGCGTCGGCATTATGAACATCATGCTGGTGACGGTCACCGAGCGGACGCGCGAGATCGGCATTCGCAGGGCCGTCGGGGCTCCGCGCAGCGAGATCCTTTATCAGTTTCTGATCGAGTCGTTCATCATCAGCGGCGTCGGCGCCGTGGCCGGCATCCTGATCGGCGTCAGCCTTCCCCTGGCGATCAAGCCGCTGCTCCCGGGCGATCTGCGCTTGCCAGTTTCCTGGCTCTCTGTGGTGGTGGCGTTTCTGGTTTCCTCTTTGACTGGGGTTTTCTTCGGCTATCTGCCGGCCAATAAGGCCGCGAAGCTGCACCCGACCGATTCGCTGCGCTACGAATGAGGGCCCAGCAATCGCCTGCCTGCGCCACGTGGAGAGCGCATTGCGGAGCCAGCGTGACGATCAGCCCGGGCACCGCGCAGAGCCCCAGGCATCATGGCCCCAGCCCCGGATGGGCCACCATCCTGGTGCAGGCAGGCACCAGTCCTGAGTGCACGTCTTGTTGAGCGGCCCTTTTTCCCTGCTGGCTTGCGAGAATGGTGCGACGCGCCGGCGCAGGTTCCGCTACAATCTAAGTTCCCCAACGGAGGGAACCTGAGTGAGCAGAGGTTTTGCTTCCCGCATGGGTCTGTCATAGGGGACGCCAATCCTTGCAGAGCAAAGGATCGTTATGAATAAGACGAAGCCGAACATGAGAAAACTCAGTGTCACGGCGTTGAGCGGAATACTGTCGCTGGCCGCGGCGGGTGCGGTGCTTGCACAGGAGCCAGGATCCGCGGAAAAGCTCACCTTGAAACAGGCAGTGGCGCTGGCGGTAAAGAACAGCCGCGAGGTGGCGCTGGCGCGACTCCAGCAAACGCTAGCCGAGCAATCCGCGGCCGTGCAACGCGCGGAGTTTCGCCCCAATCTCTACGCCGGCTCCGGCGCCGGATACACGAACGGCATTCCGCAGTCGTTCGGCGGGGCAACGCCATCGGTTTTCAACGTCGCGTTCATCCAGACGCTCATCAATTCGCCGCTGCGCGGGCAGCTCCGCGCGGCGGAGGAGCGAGCGGAAGGCCAACGCTTCGAAGTGGAGCGCGCGCGCGACGCGGTGATCCTGCGCACAGTTTCGGACTACCTGGAGCTAGCCAAGGTGCGCCACTCCCTGGAGCTGCTGCGGCGGGAGCGCGAGAGCGCGCAGAAGATCGCGGATATCACCCGCGAGCGGGCGTCGGCTGGAGTCGAGCTGCCCATCGAGGTCACCCGGGCGCAGCTCGGGGGGGCGCGCATCGAGCAGCACATCGTGCAACTGGAGGGGCAGGAAGAGGCACTGGAGAGCGAGCTGCGGAGGTTGATGGGCGTCCCGGTGGACCAGCGCATCGAGGTGGCCGCCGAAGAGCTGCCGGTGACGCCCGAACGGACGGTGGATGAACTGATCGATCTGGCCATCGCCAACAACGCGGAACTGAAGCAAGCCGAAGCGGAACGCCGCGCGCGCGCGCACCGCCTGAAGGGCGAGCGGGGCGGCAGTTTTCCGTCGGTGGACTTGGTCGGGCAATACAGCCTCCTCAGCCGCGTGAACAATTTCGACGAGTTCTTCAGGCGCTTCCAGCGGCATAACCTGGATGTGGGCGTGCAAGTGAGATTCCCGATTTTCAGCGCCCGCACGTCCGCGGCGGTAGCGTTGGCGCAGACTGACCTGAATGCGGCGGAACTCGAATTGAAGAAGAAGCGCAGCGACCTCGAGATCGAGGTCCGCCGCGAGGCCCGCCGGACCCGGGAACTCGAAGTCGCTCGCGAGGTGGCCCGCCTCGAGCTGCAACTCGCCCAGGAGAATCTCCAACTGCTCCAGGCGCAGCTTCAGGAGGGCCGCGCCAGCCTGCGGGACGTGGAAAAAGCCCGCCTAGAGGAAAGCGGAAAATGGATGGAGTTCCTCGAGGGCGACTACAACCGCCAGAAGGCCCAGCTAGAATTGTTGCGGAGCACGGGCCAATTGGCCCGCGCGTTCCAGTAGGAATGCCGGCTCTGCTGACCATCGTCGCCGCTCTGGGAACGCTCTGCAGCATCGGCTATTATGTTGTTTGCCTCTGGGGAGCCCAGTCGTTTCAAAAGAAGCGAGCGCCTCCCGCCAAGAATTCCGCTTTGCCGGTTTCTATTCTCAAGCCAATATGCGGAACGGACCCGCAGGCCTATGAAAACCTGCGCAGCCACTGCGTTCAAGACTATCCCGAATTCGAAATCATCTTTGGGGTGAGCGAGGCTACGGACCCCGCTGTGCCTCTCATTGAACGGCTGATCCGGGAGTTTCCCGATCGGGCGATTCATTTGGTGGTGTGCGCGAAAGTCCTGGGGATGAACTTGAAGGTCAGTAATTTGATTCAAATGCTGCCGCTGGCGAAGCACGATCATCTACTGATCAACGACAGCGATATCCGGGTTTCTCCCGATTACCTGTGGAGGGTTGTGAGGCAATTCAGTGACCGGTGCGTGGGGATGGTCACCTGCCTGTATCGGGGCATCGCTGCGGGCACGCTCGGCTCGCGGTTGGAGGCTCTCGGGATCAGCTCGGAATTCATCCCCGGAGTCCTCGCCGCACAACAGGTGGAAGGCGGCATTCATTTTGCTCTGGGTTCCACCCTGGCCTTTCCTCGGCGGGCGCTGGAGGCCATTGGCGGTCTGGAATCGCTGGTGAACTACCTCGCCGACGACTTCGAGCTCGGCCAGCGCATTGCCCAGGCCGGCTTTGACGTCGTCCTTGCCGATTGCGTCGTCGAGCACTACCTTCCTCCGTATTCATTTTCCGGCTTTCTCGAACACCAGTTGCGATGGGGACGCAGCACGCGCAATTCGCGTCCCTGGGGTTATGTCGGGTTGGTCCTGACGTTTGGCTTGCCGTGGGCCTTGCTGGAGGTTGTGGCGGCACGCGGAAGTATGTGGGGATGGGGCCTGTTTTCTTTGGCCTTGCTGTTCCGGTTGGCCGCGGCGCTCCGATTCGGCCTGAGCGTGCTGGGCGACCGGCAAGTGCTCCGCGATCTTTGGCTCATTCCCATGCGCGATTTGCTTGCAGTGGCCATCTGGGTTGGCGGGTTTACCGGCCGCCGGGTCACCTGGCGCGGCCAGGAATTTGTGCTGAAAGACCGGAAGCTAGGTCATGTCTGAGGCGCGAGTCAGCGGTTGCTTAGAATGACCTTTCCTCCGCTGTGCGCAAGTTCGTAGACGCTCGCCGGATCAATCCCTCGCAGCGCTTCTCCCCGGCGGTCGTTCTCTGTCCAGAGGTAGACGCGGGCAGGTCCCGCCCACAGGCGGGCGAACGACGCGTTGTCCTCGAAAATCTGGGGCGCATCGGGAAACAGCGATCCGTACCACAGATCGGCGCTGCGCCCGTTCAGAATGTGGACTTGGACACCGGTGTAGAAATTCAGCGTTGACCCACTTTCGTACTCGCCGTTGATGACGATGAACTCCCCCGGCCGGTACGCTTTTTCGATGGCCAGCGCGAGCTGTTTCGAAGAGAGCACAGGCTCGAAGACCATCAGCCCGGCGTGCGAGGAGTAGAGAAGCACCACCGCCATTGCGGCAAGAGCCGCGTTCGCCTTGGCCGGAGAGCGGCGCCGGCGAAACAGCCAATTGAGGCCCGTGCCGAGAAGGAGGGCGATCCCGGCGGCCAGCAGGGGCGCGCGGAAGGCTCCGAGAGCCTGCGGAGTCAGATCCAGGACGTGGCCGAACGACAGGGCGTATGCCTGGGGGTTCTTGGAAAGCAGTTCGGAGATATCCTTGTTGGCGGGAGCAGGCGCAGAAGAGAGAAACAGAAATATTGTGACGGCAAATGCGGCGGTGCCAACAGCGAACAAGATGGCTGAGAAAACCCTTCCGGCGCGGCGAATCGAGCTCTGGTCATCGGCCGCGCCTTCCCGGCCAAGCCAGCCGCCGAGCAGAAGGGCGAGGGCCGGCAGCGCGGGCACGATGTAGTACTCCTGGCGGGTGGAGAAGCTGAAAAATATCAGGATGGAACCCGCCCAGGTTCCGCAGAGCAGGTTGGCCCGGCCGCGTGCATCCAGCCGCGAACGGAGGGTGCCGAGCCGCCACGGAATCTGGGCCAGCGCGGGGAAAAGGAAAGCGCTCCAGGGCAGCAGCCACACCAACATCAGCGCCCAAAACAAGAGAAGGGGCACAGTGTCGTAATCGTGAGGGACTCGCTTGTTCAAGTAGCGCAGGAAATGCTCGTTCACGAAGTAGAACCATAAGAATCCTTTTACCGGGCCTTGGTCCGGGTTTCGCAGCGCCGCCAGGATATGCCAGGGCGCGGCCACGACGAGGAAAGCCAGGCTGCTCGAGATCAGGCGCATTTTGCGGAGGTATCGCAGATTCCGGGTCAAGACCAAATACAGTCCGATGGCCAGCGCGGGAAAGACAAGGCCAATCAGGCCCTTGGTGAGCACATTCAGCGCCGCCGTGACAGCCAACCCCCAGCAGAGCAGCCGCGAGGGACGCTCCTGCTCAAGACCGCGCAGAAAAAAGGCAAAGCCGAGCGTCAGCCAGAGCCCCACCAGGATGTCTGGTATGAGGATCCGCGTGAAGATGTAGGGTCCGAACGAAGTCGCCGCGACCAGAGCTGAATAAAACCCGGCTTCTTCGCCGAACGCCCGACGACCGAGCGAAAAGCAGGCCAACCACAGAGCCAGAACACTCAAGGCCAGCGGCAACCGCGCCGACCATTCGGCGACGCCCAGCAGCCGGAAGCTGGCCGCGACGTACCAGTACATCAGAGGCGCCTTCTCCATATAACGGATCCCGTTTGCGTGGAGAGTTACCCAATCGTGGCGGAGCAGGATTTCTTTCGCCGCCTCTGCATGAACGGAGTCGGCGTCGTCCAGCAAGCTCGGCCGGAATAGGCCAGGCACGTAGACAATCAGCCAAAGAATGAAGATCGCGCCGAGAAAGAAGAAGGACGTTCGCAGGGAGCCAGATGCGGGGTCAGCCATCAGCGAGAATTCACGGTTCCACTCGCGCGGAATTATAAGCCGCGTGCCAGCGCACCTCAAGCTCCGAGGGAAGCCGCAGTAGGGATCGTTTCTGCGCAGGACTTTTCCCGCTTTTTGGTGTGGATTGTCGCATTCTTTGCGCATACGATTAAGGGCCGAGGGTGCAACTTATCTCCGGGTGGCAGCTTCCTAAGAAATGTCCGCCAGCGGAGCGGCCCCGCCCGAGAGACTAACTGGAGTGCGCAAACGGAGACAGGGAAGAGATTCGCTTTGGTTGGGGAAGCAATTTCGAGTAAAATGCAAAAGTTTGGAAAGACACTCAGGGTAGCTGGCTCCACGCGTATAAAGGGGGATAACGCTTTATGTCTTCGGTGATGAAGACGCTTCTGCTGAACCCGCCGAGCTTCGAGAAATTCGACGGCGGGGCGAGCTCCCGCTGGCCGGCGACGCGCGAGATCGAATCGTATTGGTATCCGGTGTGGCTCGCCTACGCCGCGGGCCTGCTGCCGGGGAGCCGCTTGCTGGACGCGTCACCCCACAAGGTCTCCTGGGCCCAGACCGTGCAGATTGCGCGCGACTACGACTTCGTCGTGGTTTTCACTTCCACCGTCGGCTTCCACAAGGACGTTCAATTGGTCCGGGAGATGAAAGAGCTCAAGCCCGAACTGAAGGTGGCCTTTGTCGGCCCGCACGTGCAAATCCGTCCGGAGGAAAGCCTACAAGCCAGCGAGGATATCGACTTCATTGCCCGGGGCGAGTTCGACTACGCGGTCGTAGAGTTTGCGCAGGGTAAACCGCTGAGCGAAATCCTGGGGATCAGCTACCGCACGGACGGTCGAGCGGTGCACAATGGCGAGCGGGCGCAATTGCACACCGAGCAGCTCGACCAGTTGCCCTTCGCCACCGAGGTGTACAAGCGCGACCTGGTGATCGAGAACTACAACGTGCCGTTCCTGCTGCATCCGTTTGTTTCGCTCTACACCACGCGCGGCTGCCCGGCGCAGTGCACTTTCTGCTTGTGGCCGCAAACCCTCTCCGGCCACGCTTGGCGCGTGCGTTCAGTGGATAATGTGGTGCGCGAGCTGCGCCAGGCGATCCAGCTCTTCCCCCAGGCCAAAGAGTTCTTCTTCGACGATGACACATTCAACATCCGCAAGGACCGCATGCTGGAAATCTCCGCCAAGTTCAAGGCGCTCAAGTTTCGGTGGTCCTCCACCGCCCGGGTGCACAGCGATTACGAGACGCTGAGAGCCATGGCCGAAGGCGGCGCGCGCCTGTTTATCGTGGGGTTTGAATCCGGCGACGCACAAATCCTGAAGAACATCAAGAAGGGCGCCACGGTGGAGATGGGCCGCGAATTTGCCAAGAACTGCAAGAAGGTGGGCATCCGCGTTCACGGCGACTTCATCATCGGTCTGCCGGGCGAAACCCGGGAAACCATCGAGCGGACGATCGACTTCGCCCGGGAGCTCGACTGCGAGACGATCCAAGTCTCCCTCGCCCATGCCTACCCCGGCACCGAGCTTTACGACTACGCCGCGCAGAATGACTTCCTCGCCGCCGAAGCGCTGGCGGACTCTGTGGGCCACCAACTCCCGCACCTCCGGTATCCGGGACTCTCCCGCGAGGAGATGATGTCGGCCGTCAACCGCTTCTACGATTCCTATTACTTCCGTCCCCGGGTTGCATGGCGCATCGTGCGCGATGCCCTCTGGGACGCCCACGAGCGCAAGCGCCTCTATCACGAGGCCGTTTCTTTTCTTCGCCTTCGCGCCGCGCGTTGGAAATGGGCCCGGAAGGACCAGGAAAGCAAGCCGGGAAAGAAACCCATGGTGGCGGTGCCCGCGGTGCGAGCCAAGCCAGGCCCCGTGACCCACAGTTAGGCGAGAAGCGCATGAGTCCCAGCCGAACGCTGCGAGCGAGAACCTACGCGCTGATTGTGTTGATGGTCTTGTTCAGCTCTGTGGGCGATATCCTGCTCAGCAAGGGAATGAAGCAGATCGGGGCGGTGAGCCTGACCTCACGCGCTTCACTGGCGGCGGCCTTCGTGCGGACTGTCACGAGCGGAACGATCTGGCTGGGCATCACCGGTCTGCTGTTGTTCTTCGTTTGCTACCTGGTGGTGCTCTCCTGGGCGGACTACAGTTTTGTTCTACCCGCCTCAGCCAGCGGCTACGCCATCGTGCCGCTGCTGGGTTACGTGCTGCTGGGCGAAGTGGTGCCCTCGACGCGCTGGCTGGGAGTAGTCTGCATCTGCCTGGGCGTGTTGCTGGTGGGTCGCACGCCGCCGCGCACGACGGGCACGGGTTAACCAACGATGCGCATCGCCTTGTTTCTCGCCATTGTCATCTTCTCCGGTACGGGCGGAGAAATCTGTGTGACCCATGCCATGAAGCGCGTGGGCGAGGTGGATAACTTCGCGCCGGGCACGCTCCTGCGAGTGCTCCGGCGCGCTTTCCGGGTGGGCTGGATGTGGCTGGGGATCGCGCTGATGGCGCTGGCCTTTTACGCCTTTCTCGCGCTGCTCTCCTGGGCTCCTGTCAGCTTCGTGATCCCGGCATCTGCGCTCAGCTACGGCGTCGGCGCGTTGGGAGCGAAATTCCTGCTGGGCGAGCGGGTGAGCAGCACACGCTGGGCTGGTGTGCTGCTGGTCTGCCTCGGCGTGGCGCTGGCCTGGGCCGGATAGAGGCCCGGCTGAAGAGACTTCTGGATGACATTGGCGGCGCTACGCTGGCTGGTTCTCATCCTTGCCTGCGCACCGTTCGTTTTTTACCTCCTGTGCATTTATGCGGCCCGGCGCTTCTTCCTCAAAAAGCCCCGGCACGAACCCAGAGCCGATTTCGCGCCTCCGGTCAGCATCCTGAAACCCGTCCGCGGACTGGACCGGGAAGCTTACGAGAATTTCTCAAGCTTCTGCCGGCTGGACTATCCGGAGTACGAAATCCTGTTTGGAGTCAGCGACGCGGATGATCCTGCGGTCCCTGTCATCCGGAAGGTCATTTGTGATTTCCCTCAGCGCTCTATCCGCCTGCTGATCGGCGGCGAGGAGCTTGGGGCCAACGGCAAAGTGTGCAAGCTGTGCCGGTTGGTGCGCGAGGCGCGGTACTCCTTGCTGGTCATCAGCGATAGCGACGTCCGCGTCAGCCGCGACTACCTGCGCGCCGTGGTCGCCCCGTTTCGCGATCCGCAAGTGGGCGCCGTCACCACGCTGTTTCGCGGGATGGCAGGCCCCCAGTTCGGCTCGGAAATCGATTGCGTGGGGTCGTCCTCGGAATTCTGCGCCGGAGCCATGGTGGCGGAGGTGATGGAAGGCGTGAAGTTCGCCCTGGGCGCAACAATGGCCACCACGCGCGAGCGCCTGGCCGAGATCGGCGGCTTTGAGGCGCTGGTGGACTACCACTCCGATGATTTCGAGTTGGGCAACCGCATCGCCGCGCGCGGCTATCGCATCGAGATGATTCCCTACGCGGTGTGGATGGTTTTCCCCGCGCAGACGCTGCGTGATTATCTGCGGCACGAACTGCGCTGGGCCATCGGCTTGCGCCACATCCGCCCGGGAGGCCACCTCGGATTGGTGTTCACGCACGGCCTGGCTTGGTCGGTAGCCGCTGCCGCGGTTGCCCCTTCAACCGCGGTGGCTGCCGGCTACTTGGCGAGTTATGTGGTTCTGCGCCTGCTCATGGCCTGGGTCGTTGGGGTATGGGGTCTCCAAGACCCGGTCCTGCGGCGGCGCTTGTGGCTGGTGCCCCTGCGCGACGCAATGGCGTTCTTGATCTGGCTGGCCAGCTTTGCCTCCAACCGCGTCGAATGGCGCGGCATGGAATTCACCATCCGCAAAGGCCGTCTGGTGCCTGTCCCGCCGCGCGGCGGGCGCGGTTGACGGATTCTCGCTTCCTGATTAAAGTAGGGAAGTTGCTCTCTTGAACGATTCTCTTGTCGCCTCCCTCGGCTGGGAGGTCGTTCAATCGGTAGGACATCAGACTCTGGATCTGATTATCCTGGTTCGAGTCCAGGCCTCCCAGCCAAAGCGTTTCCCCTTTGTGGGGGCCGAGGCATGAGTCTCTTCCCCTTCGGAGCAGTGGGCACGCGACGATCCTAGCGCCCACTGGGAGACGCCTTGGTCGGTGCCTTTGCCTCAACTGTATAGAGGGCCTGCATCCCGCCGCGCAGGTGCGGCGCTACATGACAATGGAACAGCCAGGTACCCGGATTGTCGGGAACCATGTCCGCGACGAGCATCCCCATCGTCAGCAGTGTGGCGACGTCGGTGCGCATCTGCTGAATGAGCACGGTGTTGCCGTGCCAGTGTGGCGCGTGCAGTTCGAAGTTGCTGGTCGCCATCAGATACCAGCGGACGCGCTCACCCACCTTCATTGTCAACCCAGGCAGATTCCCAAACAAGAATCCGTTCAGCGATTCCCTCAGGGCAAAGTCGGGCACGGTGGGGTCGCTGGTCACCATCATCGGCACGCCAAACGAATCCGAAAGAACCTTCACGCTCTTGGGGTCGCCCATATACCGTTGGATGTTCTCCTGAAGGTACGGGCTTTCGGTTTCGCCGACCTCGGCAAACGCGACGACGAGCTCTCGGTCCACATCCTTGGGTGTCCCGTCGGCCTTGGCCATTCCACGAGCCGTGATGATCATGGGCCCGACGAGCCCGGCATTGACGTCCGCGATTTCGTTGACGTGCGAGTGATACATCCACAGCACAGAGCTCATGTCTCCATGGCCCGGGCCCGCTCGCTCCGGAACCGGCCAGATGTAGGTGTGCGTCGCACCGGGCGGCACAGCCTTCTTGCTTTCATCGCCGGAGCCGTCGTGGTACGGGGCGCCTTCAGAGTCTTTCTGATAGAAGACGCCATGGGGATGCATACTCACCGGGAAGCGCAGGTTGTTCTTGAACACGACCTGAATCGTGTCTCCCACCTCGGCCCTCAGGAGCGGGCCTAAGAAGCCCAGGTGCTCCCACTGTTTCGGGCGAGGCTTCAGCCGAGTGAAGGTCGCGTCGGTGTATTCGCGGTACAGCGCCTTCTTGAGCACCTTGCCGATTCGATGAGGCCCGCTGGCAATCCAAAGACTCTCCGCGTCGCCAAACGGCCGGCCGGTGATCTGATTGATCCCTCCCGGCGCGTAGTCCCATGTCACCTCCTCTGCCGCGATGTAGTAGGTATGTGTTTGTGGGCCGCGCATCTCGCCGCCTCGGTGAGCGTGCGCCGTGAGCCCACAAAAGAGAGCCATAAGCACCGCGGCCGTCAGCATGGAGCGTCGTATTACAGAAGACATGGCTAGTCCCTCCTCTTGAGATGGGGGAGTCTAGCGCAATGGCTCCCTCTGCGGAAGGCGGTACCGTGCCCACTGGCCATCTCCGCCGCTCCGATGTGCCACCCGATGACATTAGCGGCCGAAGCCGTCTTGATGCCCCACGGAGTAGCCACCATGGTCGCCTGTCCAACCTCTGTCTTGACGTCAAGAGCAAGTCGTGTGCGCCGCTTTGTTTCTCCATGCCTTCATGCTAATCTCCACCGGCTTCGTTGCGACGAAACTTTTGCCGAGGCCGGTGGGCGCGAGTACCTGACGGGCAGAGCTTTCGCTCCGCGCAAGCTTGCCAGATCCTGCGGGCCAACATCGTGGAGGCATGATACATGTGGCGCAAGACAGTCGGGGCCTTGGCGGGCCTTTGCTTTATTCTTGCCGGCAGCCAGAGTTCGTCTCAGCTCAGGGTTGCACGACTTCTTTCGCCGGCTTCGGAGGCCAGTGACACCACACTCATGGGAAGCACTTGAACGGGACCAACGGCCCCCGGGCAAGGGGCTATCCCGCTGGCACAAGCCACGCTCGGAGGAGACATTCCCGCCCTGCGTGCTGTCGCCGACCCCTATCCGACTTTCAACGGCATTGCCGTCGACACGGAGAACAACCGGGTGGTGATGAGCGATGGCAACCGCAAGAGCCTCTTGGTCTACGACCGGGTTCGCGGGAGCCCCGCGGGGGCTGTCGCACAGCCCTTGCGGCACATCCTCGGGCCGGATACAGGGATTGGATTCATCGCGGGAGTTGACGTCGACCCGGTTCGCCATCAATTTTACGCGGTGAACAACGATATCGAAGACCGGCTGGTGGTGTTCGATTACGATGACAACGGCAACGTGAAACCCCGGCGGATGCTCTATGTGCCGCACCAAGCCTGGGGAGTTTCGCTCAACCGGCCGCGCGGGGAAATGGCCATCTCTGTTCAGCAGCTCGGCATGGTGGCCATTTACCGGCAAGAAGCCAAAGGACTGGAAGCGCCTCTGCGCATCATCCGCGGCCCCAACACAGGAATGGCTGACGCGCATGGGATCGAGTGGGATATCCAGAATCACGAGATCGTCGTGGCCAACCACGGCAACTATGCTGTGGTTACTCCCTATTCGGCCTATGATGTTCCTGCTTCGAACACTGCGTCGCTTTCCCTGGGCGGGCACTTTCAAGCGCCTTCCATCACCACCTATTCGGAAACGGCCAAGGGTGACGCCAAGCCGCTGCGGGTCATCCAGGGATCCCGGACGGAATTGAACTGGCCCATGGGAATTGCCTTGGACAGCACGCGGGACGAGATTGCGGTGGCCAACAACGGCAATAACTCGGTCCTGGTTTATCGCCGGACGGCCCGCGGGAATGCCTTGCCCGTCCGGGTTCTCCGCGGCTCCCGAACGGGCCTCAACGGCCCGATCGCGGTGGCCATCGACACGAAAAACGAGGAGCTCTGGGTAGCCAATTACGGCGACCATAGCGCCCTTGTCTTTGCGCGCACCGCCAGCGGGAATGTAGCTCCCAAGCGGATTCTTCGGAATGCTCCGGCCGGCACTCCCACGGGAGGATTTGGGAACCCCTATGCGGTGGCCTACGATTCGAAACGTGAAGAAATCCTGGTGCCCAATTGAGTGAGCCAGCCGCGCATCGCGGTGTTTGCCAGGTCGGCAAACGGGAATTCCAAGCCCGTGCGAGTCATTCAAGGGCAGGCCACCAAATTGAGCCGGACGATGCACGGCATTGCGTATGATTCCGTGCACGACGAGATTGTCGTGCCGGTTACGCTGGCGGCGGCGGTTCTCGTGTTCCGCGGCGGAGCCAATGGCGAGGAAGCGCCCGTACGGATCATTCAGGGTCCCCGAACGCAACTGATCCGCCCGCATACCGTGTGCGTGGATGAACAGAACGGAGAAATCATCGTCGGAGACCGAAGCAACAGGAGCATCGTGATTTTTTCCAGGGCCGCGCAGGGAGACGCCGCTCCGATACGCGTGATTCGGGGAGCCAAGACAAAGCTATTGGATATCCTCGGCCTCGCCGTGGATCCGGTCCGAAATCTGCTAGTCGCTGCGAGCACCTCGCGCATCGGCGGGACGACCGGGCTCTTCATTTTTAACCGCACGGACCAAGGCGATGTGGCGCCACGCGCCGTCATCGCGGGGCCCAACACAGGAATCTTGCGGCCCTGGCAACTGGCCGTAGATCCTGCACAAGGAAGAATCTTCGTCGCCGTGATCAATAACGACTATCTGCCGCCTTATCGCCTGGACGAAGTCCGCGAGGGGCTCAGCCCAAAAATCGAGATCCCTTCACCCTGGAGCACCGACAACGTGGGCTTTGTCGGCGTTTGGGGCATCCGCGACAACGGGGATGTGCCCCCCAGAGCAATTATCAAGGGACCCGCGAGCGGGCTGGTCCATCCCGCCGGCGTGGCCATCAACCCCAAGGAGGGAGAAGTGGTGGCCACCGACAGCGTCCGAAACGGGTGTTTCACTTTCTTAGTGCCTGAATTCTTTCGGAAATTCGCGGGAGAAACGAACCGCGAGAAGTCCGACCACTGAGGGAGAGACAATGAATCGGCGATGGCTCCCCAATATTCTATGTGCGTTCGCGTGTCTCAGCCTGGCGGCGAATCTGGCCTCCTGCTCGCGGCAAGGCTCGCAGCCGCCCAAGAGTTCGAGCGAGTTGGATCCGTCCGGCAAAAGCCCGCAAGAGCTCGCTCGGTTTGTGTTCGAAAACCACGGCTGCAATGGGTGTCACACGCTGACCGGGCAAGGAAAGTTCGGCTTCACGGAGCGCGGCAACCAGCTCCGCCAAAACTTTGAGGGCTGCATCTCCCTGCTGACGTCGATGAACGTCCTGGTACATGTGCCGGAGGCGCAGTGGACAGCGGAGGAGCGCCACAAGCACGCTCATTTCCAGGAGTACGGCTGCACGTTCTGCCACCAAGTTTCCCCCGGGCGCATGGGCCTGACGGAGACGGGAAAGAAGCTGGTCTCTCTGCATCTATCCTGCAGCGACGTGCAAAGGGTCTTAAACCAACGGTGAGATCGGATCGCCGCCTTCGCCCAGCCAGAGGCGGAGCCTGGCAAGAGCCCCACATGGTTCTCGCCTCTGGACTGAGCCGTACGAAGCTCGGCTCAAAACAAAAAGCGCTTGACAACCGAACTAAAGGATTGAAAATAACAGCTCATCATCTGGAATAACGGGGCTGAGGGGTGGGATGCTGCCCAGGACGGACCCTGGGCGCGAAATCGCCAGGCGTGTCCAACCGGCCGGTCATCCGCAGCGGCAACGGGGGGCTGAAAAGTTGCCCGGAGTGAGTCTGAGGAGGCGGGACTCAAGTGAATCCAGAAGAAACTTCGTTCCGGAAAGAGGAACGCCCCGAGCTTAGGTCTGACCTTTTAATAAGCAGACCTTTGGGCCATCGGGAGGACTGCGGCGGTTCGCCCGCGCCCCGCCCGCGACACTGGTACGCCTTGCATACGCGATCCCGCTACGAAAAAGTGGTGGATCGCCTGCTCGCGGAAAAAGGCTTTGAAACTTTCTTGCCGCTGAGCGTCCAGCGGTCGCCAGTCTCGTTCCGGCGTTTTCGAGAAGCTCAAATCCCGCTGTTCCCCGGATACACGTTTGCCAGGCTTTGCGCTTCTCACGAGGATTTTCATGAAGCCCGCGTCACCACCGGCGTTGCCAGCATTGTGGGAAGCCGAGCTGGGGCAATTCTTGTTCCGGACGCGGAAATCGATTCGGTCAAGACGCTTCTCGCGCAGAAGGTGGGCTGCAACTTGAGTTCGACTTTCGCACGGGGCCAGCGAGTGATTGTCACGAGCGGACCGCTCCGGGGGGTTCAGGGCGAGATCGTGCGGCGAAAAAACCGGCAACTGTTCGTGGTGAAAGTGCAATTGATTCGGCGCATGCTGGAAGTCGCCGTTAGCCCGCTCGACCTTGAAGTTGTGTGCAACTAAAGGGTTTTGTACGCGCAGGCTTACAACTTCTTTGTTTTCTTGCAGTTCCGGCGAAATGAAAGGGGCGGAGTGTGGGTGGCCACGGCAACCAGGATGAAGGAGTTCGCCCTACCCGAAACGTGCGGCACAGGATAATTCTTGCGACGGGGCTTTTCGTTTTCCTCGCGGGCAGTCAGGAATTCCTCGTGCTGCCGGACTCGAGGACCTTTCCGCCGCGCTTGAGAGCAAGCGATTCGGGCGCCACCTGACTTGAAACCACGGCCCCTGGGCAAGGGGCCAGTGCGGTTTCCGATGATTTGTCGGGGGGAGATATCGTTCCTGTGCGCTCGATTCAAGATCCCTATCCGAGTTTCCACAGCGTGGCTGTCGATCCGGAAAACAACTGGACGGTGATGAGCGACTCAAACCGCGGGAGCCTCTTGTCCTATGAACGGACTGCCGGAACGAATTCCGGCGAGGCTACCAAACCAAGGTGGCAAATCAGAGGGCCGGCAACTGGAATGATGTTCATTGCTGGAGTCGCGTTGGACCCATTGAACCGAGAAGTTTTTACCGTGGACAACGATATTGGAGACCGGATGGAAGTGTTCCCTTACGGCCTCCAAGGCAACGTAAAACCCAAGCGAGTCTTGCATGTTCCGCACGGGTCCTGGGGAGTTTCCCTGAACCGGCGCCGAGATGAAATTGCGATCTCGGTCGAGCATATCAACAGCGTCGTCATCTACCGCCGAGAGGCCCGGGGGGGAGACGCGCCGTTGCGCGTGATCCGCGGCCCGAAAACAGGCCTGGCTGATCCTCACGGAGTCCATTTTGACGAGATCCATGACGAGATTCTCGTCGCCAACCATGGCAACTGGGCCCCAGCGACGCCCCCGCCTTCAGACGCTTCCGCCAGTGGAGGGCGCTTTCAACCTCCCTCGATTACGACTTACGCGGGCACCGCAGAGGGCGACGGGGAACCCGTGCGAGTCATTCAGGGGGCGCAGACCCAACTGAATTGGCCGATGGGAATCCACGTGGATGCTGTTCACAACGAGATCGCGGTGGCCAGCTACGGCAACAGTTCGGTTCTGATTTTTCGACGGACAGACCATGGCGACGTGGCGCCTGTGCGTGTGATCGGTGGGAATCGGACGGGCATCGCGGGCCCCATGGGAGTAGCGATCGACACAAAAAACGATGAGCTTTGGGTGAGCAACTACGGCGAGCACAGCGCCGTGGTTTTTTCGCGCACAGCGCAGGGCAACCTGGCGCCAAAACGTATCATTCGCAATGCCCCGATGGGAACGCCCGTCGTTGGATTCGGGAATCCGGGTGCGCTGGCCTATGATTCCAAGCGCGACGAACTCCTGGTTCCGAATTGAGTGAGCGTACCCAGGATCCTGGTGTTTGCCAGGTTGGCAAACGGGAATGTTGGACCGGTCAGAGTGATTGAAGGCCAGGCGACGAAACTGAGCCGGACCATGCATGGCATTGCTTACGACGCCGCGCATGATCAAATCGTGGTGCCGGTCTACCTGGCTGGAGCGGTGCTGGTATTTCGAGGAAATGCCCAAGCCGAAGAGCCCCCGATCCGCGTCATTCAGGGCCCACGCACCAAATTGGCTCACCCGGAGACGGCGTGCCTGGACGTGCCGCATGAGGAGATCATTGTCGGGGAAGATACCAGGAGGGCCGTCCTGGTATTTTCCAGCACTGCGAGTGGCGACGTTGCTCCGCTCCGGGTAATCGAAGGGCGGAAGACGCAACTGGATCAGATCCTCGGCGTCGCGGTCGACCCAGCGCGAAATCTGATTGTAGTTTCAAGCCGTAGCAAGGAAAGACCAACCGGGCTGTTTATTTTCAATCGGACGGACGAAGGCGATGTCGCGCCGCGCGCTGTGATCGCGGGGCCTAGGACGGGCATTATTAGGGTACGGCAAGTCATAGTCGACCCTGAGCAGGGGAAGATTTTTGTGGCTGTCAAGAATAACTTGGAGTCGTACAAATTTGAGGCCGCTTCACCCTCCCCTTGGAACCCTGATAAGGTGGGCTTCATCGGCGTTTGGGATGTCACTGACAACGGCGATGTGCCACCCAAAGCCATCATCAAGGGACCGGCGAGTGGACTGATCTGGCCGGCCGGGGTGGCGATCAACCACAAGGACAAGGAAATTTACGCCATCGACAGCGTGAGGAACGGTCTTTCCGCTTTTTCGATGCCTGAATTGATCAAGTAAATTGGAGGAAAGCAATTCCAAGGCGCCTACGTGCGCCCATAAGTGGATCTGGCCGCGACAGTCTGCCCCCGGCTGTTCGGCACGCATACATAAAGGGAGGCTAAGACGATGAAGGCAAAATGGCTCGCTTTGTTGTTCTGCGCGTTTGGCCTGAGCCCGGGGTGGTCGTTGGCCCAAGCTCAGAATGTAACCATAACGCCGCTGGGCGCAGCCCCGGGTGAGTTTTGCGTCGGGGACCGAGCTTTGCTTTTTGAAGATCCTACCGGGGTGCGAATCCTGATTGCGCCGGGACGGACAGTGAACGGCTCCCGCGACCCCAGGCTTCCCAATCCTGCAGACCCTTCAGGCGGCGCGCATGTGCTCCTTATCGATCATCCTCACGTGGACCATATTGGAGAGGTTTTCCACACGAACTGCGCCGGTACAACGAGTTCGGCGTTTGCATTCCCCAGCGAGTCGAACGCCCCTGAGATAGCCAGCGTGCACAATTCGGCCGTTCTTGTCGGCGGAGAGCAGGGCGACTTCTTTACCCGGAAGATCAAAAACATTACCGGAACGGCACCGGCGGCGTGCCCTGCAACAGGGTTGGAAAATGTCCTTACGGTACCGCGGAGCTCTCCCTGCATCGGCGTCATTCGGGGAGGAACTCGGACGGTCGTCTTCTCCGGTCAGACACAAGGGGTGAAAGTCACCACGATTCCTGCGTTTCATGCCGCTGGCGCATCCCGCATTCACGTGGATCCCCTCGACGGTGTGCCTGGCCCGGGAGTCCCGGCTGGCCTGACCGGTTATGCCGGACAGGAGACGGGCTACATCATTCGGTTCACCAATGGGCTTACAGTCCTTTGGACTGGCGACTCGGGTCTGATTGGGGATTGGGAAGTTCAGAGCAGGTTTTACCGACCGAATCTCGCCGTCGTCCACATGGGCGATGTTTTCACGATGGGGCCCGACGAGGCAGCCTTTGCCGTCAATCACCTGATCAAACCCAAGACGGCGATTCCCGAGCATGCCAACCAGGTATCCACATCGGGCGGAGCAGTGAACCCGGGCACGCGGGTGGAACGTTTCATCGATCAAGTCCGCCATGCCAAAGTCATTGTGCCTCTAAGCGGTGTGCCCATCTCCTGCGACGGCGAGGGGCGCTGTACCCAGTGCGACGCCGCGGGGAACTGTACCGACGGACGCTAGGTTCCGCCTGCGTCGCAGGGAGGATGGCCGAAAGGATCGCCAGAGCGGATTATCGGTCTTGGATATGGGTCCTATAATTCTTTGCTGAAACAAGGGGGTTCGGACCATGAAGAAAAGCTTTCGCGCGTGGGTCGTTTTCTTTTTCTTTGCAGGCGTTGCTGTGCTGCTGGTACCTCCCAGGGTTTCTGCACAAACGACGGCCACCATCTCGGGCGTTGTTACTGACCAAAGCGGCGGTGCAGTCCCTGAGGCGAAGATTACCATCACGAACCTGGACACGGGTCAAAGCCGAACTCTCACAACCGACGACCAGGGACGCTACCACGCTCCGGCGCTGAACCCTGGCCGCTACAAGGTGGCTGCGGCCGCCCAGGGATTTGAAACAGCGGTTCAGTCCGGCATCACTTTGACGGTGGGTTCCGAGCAGGTAATCAACTTTACGTTGCGACCCGGCCAGTTGACAGAAACCATCGAGGTAACCGGTGACCCGCTGGCCGTGCAGACCGCCACGTCCAGCGTAGCGGAGCTGGTGAACAGTCAGACGGTTCGCGCGCTCCCGCTCAACGGGCGGAGTTTCGATCAATTGATTTTTCTGCAGCCGGGGGTCAATGTGGCGACTTCAGCGGGAAGCAGCCCAAACCAAGGACGCGGCAATAAGTTTTCTGTCGGCGGGGCGCGTTTGACCTCCAACGTGTTCATGTTGGACGGCACGGACATGAATGACTCCCAGAATTTCACGCCCGGCGGGGCCGGGGGAGGTCTGCTGGGTGTGGAATCCATCCTGGAGTTTCAGGTGATCACCCATAACGCCACCGCCCAGTACGGCCGATCAATGGGCGGCATCATCAATGCCGTCAGCAAATCCGGCAGCAACGCCCTGCACGGCGATGTGTATGAGTTCTTGCGCAATTCGGCGCTGGACGCCAAGAACTTTTTTGACGACCCGAAATCCCCTATTCCGCCGTTCCGACGCAACCAATTCGGGGCTGCGGCCGGCGGGCCCATCCGGAAAGACCATCTGTTCTTTTTCGCGAACTATGAGGGTTTGCGAGAAAGTCTGGGAGTGACCAAGAATGGAAAAGTTCCGACTGCGAGTGCCCGTCAGGTATGCACCCCCCCCATTGACCCCACTAAAGTGGACCCGAAGGTATGTCCCTATCTGCTGCTGTATCCCGCTGCGAACCAGCCCGATGGAACAACACTCCTGTTCAGCCAGCACCAGCCAAGCCGGGGCGATTACGGGACCGGCAAGATCGACTGGAACCCAAACGAGAAGAACTCGGTTTTCGGCCGGTATACGATGGATGACAGCGCGAAGCTCCGGCAAGATGCCCCGGACCATGTTTTGGGCCTGTTCGCCGAAGACGAAAAGCATCGGAACCAGTACGTCAGCTTGGGGGCTACGCGGGTCCTTTCGCCAGCCGTGTTGAACATCGCGCGGTTTGGGTTCAACCGCTCCGTCACGCTGGTAAACCTCGTCAATCAGGCGAATGTTCCAGCGTCCTTGTCGTTCATTCCGGGCCAGCCGTTCGGGAGCCTCCGCGTTGGGGGGGGCATCTCCCCCCTGGGGGCGACGGTCAACGACCCGCGGCTGTTTCGCATGAACTCCTTCCAGCCCTCGGATGATCTGAGCATTACTCGAGGCGCGCACGCCTTGAAAACAGGTTTCATCCTTGAGAGATTCCAGTGGAACACGGCCAACTTCAATCGGATTGGAGGCGATTACGTGTTTGCCTCCCTATCGGATTTTCTTGCAAGGCCCCCCAAGGTCCAGTCCGTCCAGGCCCCTTTTCCGGGCAGCGACCCGAGCCGGGGCATTCGCGCCATCCTGTTCGGAACCTATTTTCAAGATGACTACCGCGTGAGCCGGCGTCTGACGCTGAACCTGGGCTTGCGCTATGAATTCACCACTGTGCCCATCGAAGTGAACAATAAGATGTCGTTCATGTCCGATCCTTCCGCCACGGCCCTGGTGAACCAGCAGCCTTTTGTGGGGAACCATTTGAGTTTCGCTCCCCGATTTGGGTTTGCCTGGGACCCGAAGGGCGATGGCAAGACCTCCATCCGCGGCGGCTGGGGCATCTATTACGACCAAGTCTTACTGAACCAGTTCCTGAATCTGTTCGACCGAAATCCACCTCAGTGGCAAACGGTCACCCTGTCAGGCGATGTATTTCCGCACCCCCTGCCCCTCCCACCCGATACCAAACCGCAGTTTACTTTGCAAAATACGGTGTTTAACGACTACAAGACTCCCTATTCGTATCAGTATAACCTGACGGTGCAACGGGAAATCGCGCGTCAATTCGTGGTCTCCGTCGGGTATGTAGGATCGCTTGGAAAGCATTTGATTGAGAGAAGCGACGGGAATACGCCCATTCCCATCGTTCTGCCGGGTGGGACGGCATGCACGGGAAATGGACTTCCCGACCCGACGCATCCGCTTCTGCCCGCAGGGACGGTATGCACTCCGGCCTTTCTTGCGGATGGCAAGACGCCATTTTCCAGAAGGAATTCGGCGTGGGGGGAGTTGCAGACGCGACGCCTCTCCGGAGTCTCCTATTACAATGCCTTGCAGGTCTTGGTGAACCGGCGTTTCTCGCGTGGATTGCAAGTGCAAGGCTCTTACACGTACAGCAAATCCATTGACACCAGCGGCGGGTTGTTCAGCGAGGAAGCGGACAACGCCGCTACCGGTATCGAGATTCCCGATAGGCCATTCAACGAAAAGGCGCTGTCCAATTTCGATGTCCGGCATAGCGCCGTCATCAACTTCCTCTACGAATTGCCGTTTGGGAAGAACCGGCAAGGATTCTCGAGGCAACTTGTGAACGGATGGGAGCTAGGTGGTATCATGACGTTCGCAAAAGGCGTTCCCTTCACGGTCGAAAACACGGCCAACCGCTCGCAGGACCAGGCTCTCGGAGCGAACTTCTCAGATCGTCCGAACCTGGCATCGGGAGCCAGCAACAACCCGACACATGGAGTTTCCCGGGGCTGCACCTTCCCCTCCTCTGCCGACCCGAAGAAGCTGATTGTGATTCAGGCGGGCACTCCCGTGGGAACGCCAACGCTGTTTTTCGACCCTTGCGCCTTCAGTCCACAGTTCCTGGGTACATTTGGCAACGTGGGGAGAAATACCGCCATCGGCCCGGGGGTTTCGGATGTAGCCTTCCTCCTCAACAAGCATTTTCGGATGGGAGAACGACGAGAGCTGCAATTTCGGGCGGAATTCTTCAACGCCCTGAACCACCCGAATTTCGGGGCCCCCGGTGTTGGCACCCGGAGGATCTTCGGCGGTGGGGGAAACGCACCACTGTCGCCAACCGCCGGTCAACTTACAAGGACGACGACCACGTCTCGCCAAATTCAGTTTGGACTGAAGTTCATCTTCTAGCGTTGTGTCCCAGAAAAACCGCGTATATGTTTCGCGCCACGTGGTCGGGACCCGGAGCTGTAGCCCAGGTCTTCAGACCTGGGGATTTTCAGAGGTTTGGGAGAAGCCCCGCCTCTGAAGAGGCAGGCTACATTTATGCCAGTTATTTGCGGGACGCGATACTAGTGTTGCGTAACCGAAGTAAGTGACACACGGATTCGCTTCTTCGGGTTGGTATAAGTCCAGCGAAAGGGTTGAGCGCTGCGATTGTAGTGACGGATGTAAGTAAGGATTTTATGCACAAGATCAGGGGCCGAGCGGAAGACGCCTCGCCGGATGCAATCGCGGGTGATCAGGCCCAGCCAGATCTCCACCTGGTTGAGCCAAGAGGCGTAGGTGGGAGTGAAGTGGAAATGCACGTTGGGGTGTTGTTTCTGCCAAGCACGCACGAGCGGAGTTTTGTGCACGGCCAGATTATCCAGGATGACGTGGATAGTTTTTCGCCGATGACCGGCCACGGCTTGCTGGAGGAACTCGACGAACTCCTCGCTGGTGTGGCGTGGGGCACAGTGTCCCAGCACCTTGCCGCGGTGCACCTCCAGGGCGGCGAACAAAGAGACGGTTCCGTGGCGGACATACTCGACCGCGTGCCGTTCGGGCTGCCCTGGCCGCAACGGCAACGCGGGCTGGCTGCGGTCGAGCGCTTGGATGGCAGTTTTCTCGTCCACGCAGAAAACCACCGCGTTTTTCGGAGGATCCAGATACAAGCCGAGAATGTCTTTGGCTTTCGCTTCAAACTCCGGATCAGGACTGGCCATGTAGCCGCGAACGCGATGCGGCTGCCACCCGGCCTTGTGCCAGAGCCGCATGACCGTGGCGTGACTTACCCCGAGACGCCGCGCCAGCCGGCGCGTCGACCAATGCGTGACCGCGCCCGGAGGAGGCTGCTGGGTGGCCGCCAGAATGGCTGCCTCCCGAGCCGCAGTCAGCTTCTTCGGGCGTCCCGGACGCGGCGCGTCCAACAGGCCATCGAGCCCCTTCTGCTGCCAGTTCTGCTTCCAGGCGCGGATGCGACGGGGACTCATTCCGGTTTGCGCTCGAATGCGGCGCAGCGACAGACCCTCGGCCAGCAGCAGCAAGGCACGGGCGCGGCGCGCCAGCCCGGCTGGCGCGCGGGTAGAACGCACCAACTGCTCCAGTCGGGTCCGCTCCAATGGCTCCAGACAAAACGGCTCTTTTGCGGTGAACATGAGCCCTTGTACCATAACAAGGCCCATGTGTCACTTATTTATGTTACAGAACACTAGCGGCTTGATACCTGAAGCTGTCAGTGGCTGCAATGCGGACGCAAGCCGCGTGAACGCGAGCCGCGCCGGGAGATTCATGTATGACTTCTGATCTGCATCAAGGCCCGAGCCGCTTGAGCCGGAGGGCGTTTGCGAAGAGGCTGACGGCGGCGGGCCTATGGCTAGCTTCCGGGCGCGCGGGGATCGAGCTTCCCGCTCCCGCAGCGGCGTCGCCGCCGCCGACGGCGCGCAAGACGGTCAAGGGCACTGGCGCCGAGCTTCTGGCCGAGCAATTGCTCGCTTCAGGCGTCAAGTACGTCTTCGGAAATTCGGGCAGCGGTGATGCCGGCTTCTACGAAGCTTTGGTGGACCGCCCGCAACTCCGATACGTGATGGGCCTGCACGAGGGTCCGCTCGCAGCGATGGCGGCGGGCTACTCGATGGCTTCAGGAGAAGCGGCGTACTTGTGTGTCGCCGGCGTGGCCGGCATGACCAATGTGCTTGGCCAGATGTTTAACGCTTACAAGACGAGGACCAGCCTGGTTTGCGTCGCCTACAAGCGCGAGATCAGCGCCGTCTCGGGGCGGGACGTCTTCGAGGAGTTGGCCGGACAGGAAGAGCTCGCTGCGCCGCTCAGTAAATGGCGCTGGATTGCGACTCGGGCCGAAACGATCCCCGAGGTTGTGCGTCGCGCGTTCAAGATTGCGCGCACGCCTCCCCTCGGGCCCGTTTATCTTGGGTGGAATTACGATCTACTGTTGGAGACGGGAGTCGAAGCGCAGATCATTCCTCAATCGGCGTACAGTGTGCCACTCGAGCTGAGACCCAGCCGCAAGGATGTGGAACTTGCGGCGCGCATGCTGATCGAGGCCAAAAGCCCCGTGCTGCTCGTCGGCGACGAAATTTACAAGAGCGGCGCGGCGGTCGAGGTTATTCGCCTGGCGGAGCTCTTGGCCATCCCGGTGACGACGATGCACTACGAGGGCCTCACGAATTTCCCCGAGGCCCATCCCCTCTATCTCGGCATATACTCCGCGCGGATGCGATTCCCGAAGACGCAAGACTTGGTGATCAACGTAGGGGGTCGCGTCGAGACCCTTGCCAGGAGTCGAGAGCCTTTTCTCTCGCCTGACGCCGAATTCATCGACATCAGGGTGGATAGCCGCGAGCTGGCGGACGTTTTTCCCACCGCGGTGGCCCTGGCGTGCAATGTCAAGCAGGGCCTGATGGATCTGCTCGCTGCGGTCGAGGGCATGCTTACGCCGGCGCTCAAGTCGAAAATCCAGGAACGCTTCGAAGCGGCGCGCGCTTTTACGGCGGCAGTTCGCAACAACCAAAGGGACGTCGTATTCCGAAGCGCGCAGTGGAACGCAAGCCCTCTGCTCCCGGCGCGGCTGGCCTATGAGGTCAGCCGGCTCGTGGACCGGGACGCCTTTGTGGTGGTGGAGTCGGCGGAGAGGTTCGGGCTGGAGTTCGACCCCGTGAATGGGCCGACCTATATGGCCTCACGCGGGGGGTTCCTGGGGTTTGCGGTGGGGGGCGCGGCGGGCGTCAAGATGGCGAGGCCCAACCACCAAGTGGTCTGCATGGTCGGCGACGGCTCGTTTCTCTTCGGACCGCACGCGCTGTGGACGATGGCCCGCATGGAAATACCGGTTGTCGTAATCGTTTTTAACAACCAGAGCTATAACGGGGTCAAAGACCGAACGCTGGCGCAACTGCCTGAAGGCAGGATGAGCCAAACAGGGCATCTGGTCCACTACTTCATCGGCGAGCCGGACGTGGATATGACGCGTATCGCTGAAGGATTCGGGGTCAAGGGCGAGAAGATCGCTTCGCCCTCGGAGATAGAGCCCGCGATGCGCCGCGCCCTTGCCGCCACCAAAGGAGGCAAGCCCTACTTGATCGACGCCCGCGTGGCCCGGAGCGGCATGTGGGCCGAGTCGCCCTGGCACCCGCCACTCTCAATCGCGAAAGAACGGCAGAGAGAGGTGTAGATGACGAAGCCCAGGCTGCACTTTGCGATCTTGCTTTCTGTTGCGATGGTCCTGGCTACTTCGAGTCGATTCCTAGCTGCCGGCCGGCAGACGGCCGCTCCTTCGCCTAAGGGAGTCGACCAGAAGCTTGCAAACCAGTTCCCGGAGGGTGAGGGGAAAGAGATCGTCCTGTCGGCGTGCGTGCAGTGCCACGGTCTGGGCGAAATTGTTTCCCGGCGAATCGACACGAAGGAGTGGCAGAAAGTCATCTATGACATGGTGGCGCGCGGCAGTCAGCTCTTGCCGGGCGAATCGGAGATACTGGTTCAATACCTTGGGACAAACTTCGGGCCGCTTCTCAACGTTAATACCGCAACCGCCACCGAGCTCGCCAGCTTACCCTCCGTGGACAAGACATTGGCTGAGGCCATCGTGAGGTATCGGAACAAGAACGGTCCGTTCAAGGAGATTCGCGAGATGACGCGGGTCGAAGGCATAACGCCGCAGATTCTAGAAAAGATCAAGGACCGAATTGCCATCAGCCTTCCAGCCGACCCAGAGAAGAAGAAGTAAAAACCACCACTGCCGGCAGATGAGCAGCGCTCGCGTTTGATAAAAGCTCAAACCTCAGGAGGCTTACGAAAATGAAATGGAGCCGATCCCGAACGATCCTGGGCATGGCAAGCATGCTGCTGTTGACGCAGGTGGGCCTTCCCAGGCTGCTTGCTCAGACGGCCACGGGGAGTATCCTCGGTACGGCTCTTGACTCCAGTGGCGGCGCTATTCCGGGAGTAAACGTTTCTGCGAAGAGCACTGAAACGGGAGCGGTGCGAAGCGCGGTGACCGACGGCTCGGGCGCGTACCAAATCCTCAGCGTCCCGGCTGGCGCTTATGATGTCGAGGCTGCCAACAAGGGCTTCAAGACCGAGGTCAGGAAGGGGGTCGTCGTAACGGTGGCGGCGGCCGTAACGGTGAACTTCACTCTCGCAGTGGGCCAGGTGCAGGAGACGGTGGAGGTCACCTCGGGCTCGCCGGAGTTGAACACGACAGACGCAAGCATGGGCGGGCTAGTGGGAGAGACCGCGGTTCGAGAGCTTCCCCTCAACGGTCGCGATTGGCTGCAACTGGCCACGTTGCAGGCGGGAGTTGTAGGCGGAGTCGGGCAGCCGTCGGCTGCTGCTTTTTCGAACTCCAGGGCGGCAAGGGGCAACGGACTGGCTCTATCTATTTCCGGCAACCGTCCCACGGGAAACGTCTTTCTCGTCGACGGGCTCGTCGTGAACGACTTCGCAAACGCCAGCCCCGGCAGCGGCTTGAACGTCAATCTGGGAGTAGAGGCCGTCAGGGAATTTAGAGTTTTAACCAATGAGTACACTGCCCAATATGGGAGATCCACTGGGGGTGTGGTCACTGCCGTCTACAAGTCAGGGACCAACCAGTTCCATGGGGGTCTTTTTGAATTTTTGCGAAACAACGCTCTTGATGCGCGCAATACCTTTGATGCCGCGAAGCCGGGGTTCCAGCGCAATCAGTTCGGAGGCTCGGCGGGGGGACCGATCAAGAAGAACAAGACCTTTTTCTTCGGCGATTACGAGGAGCTCCGGGAAGTTAAAGGCATACCACACACTTCGGATACTCTCTCTCCCAACGCGAGGAAGGGCATCCTGCTGTGCCCTTCGGTCGGCCCCGTCCCTCCCGGGTCCGGATGTACGATTCCACCGGTACCTTCAAGTACTTACACCGTTCCGATTGCGGCTAGCATCCAGCCTTACCTTGCGTTTTTCCCCCTTGCCAATGGGAAGGTCAGCGGAGACACGGCCAAGTTCATCTTTGCCGGAAAGCGCGTAGGACTTGAACGCTATGTAATGGGAAAGATCGACCAGAATTTTTCGGACCGCACGACGCTGTCGGGCAGCTACCAGTTTGACAATACCGACGAATCCCAGCCAGACCCGTACAACCAAAAACGCACTGGTTCCCCTTCGCGTCATCAGAATTCGGTCTTGACCTTGCAGCATGTTTTCAGCCCCAACTTGCTTAACACAGCGCTTATAGGAGTGAGTCGCTCGCATGTTACCGACGCGCTCGACATCTCCGCAATCGATCCCATCGCGGCCGACACTTCGCTGGGTTTTCAGCCGGGTGTGCCCGCGGGAATCCTCGCCGTCGCGGGTTTGACTGGGACCCAGGGGGGCTTGGGCTCGTCCGGGTCCGATATACTCAATTACACCTCTTTCCAGTGGGGCGACGATGCCTCGTGGATCAAAGCGCGAAACACTTTTAAGTTTGGCGGGAGAGTGGAGCGAATTCGCTACAACAAGAATTCGCTGGTGGGCGCCCCCATCGGCGAGTATGACTTCGACACAATTTCCAATTTCCTCCAGGGGGTCCCCGGGCAGTTCAGGACCGACGTTCCCGGTACCGATGATATCCGGGGGTTGCGCACCACGTACTTAGGGGTCTACTTTGAGGATGGGATTGCTGTTCGTCCGAATCTGCACGTCAACGTCGGAGTGCGATATGAACACGTAAGTCCAACTACGGAAGCATTCGGCAGAGTGGCGGTCCTTCCCACTCTGGAATCGCCTGCCGCCAGGACAGGCGGCGCCTATTTTAATACCAACACCAAGAATTTTGCTCCTCGTTTGGGGATTGCTTGGGACCCAACGGGAAGCGGCAAAACATCTATCCGTACTGGCTTCGGCATGTATGACGTTTTGCCCTTCCCGTATCTTATGGAGAATCGAACGAACAGCACTCCGTTCTTCAAAGAGGGTACAGTAAACTCCCCCCCGGCAATCCCCTTTCCAACTGGGGGGCTTGCGTTGATTAAGTCTACGCCTAGCACCTTACGCGCATCCTTCGTAGATTCTAATCCGCAACGCGCCTACATGATGCAGTGGAATTTAACGATTCAACGTCAACTCGCAGCCGACGCTGCCTTTACAGTGGGCTACGTCGGCTCGCGCGGCAATCATCTCCCGCGAAGTATCGAAGATGCCGATGAGGTTCCTCCTTCCAAGGTCACAGTGGCGTCGGACGGGCACCTCCAGTTCCCAACCAACCCTCCCCCGCTGCCCCCCGGCCCCATTCCGAGAATCAACCCCAATTTCGGCCGAATCGCTACAACCGTGTGGGATGATTTCTCCGCGTATCACGGCTTGGTGGTGGACTTCAACAAGCGGTTCAGTCGCGGATTCTTTTTCAATGCCGCCTACACCTGGTCGAAAAGTATAGACGAGGGTTCCAACACGTTCAGCGACAACGAAAGTACCAATACGTCCGGTTCTCCCTATGCTTTCTTTCCGGCGCTTCAGAAGGGAGCTTCCGATTTCGACATTTCCCACCGCTTCGTGGTGAACTACAGTTGGAACCTTCCCACGCCTGGATCGCTCACCGGCGTGTCTCGAGCTTTGTTAGGGGGATGGGTGCTCGGCGGGATCTTCACCGCCCAGACAGGACCCCCGTTTAGCGTGACACTCCAAAGGGACAGGGCTCGAACCGGGGATAGCCGAGTCGGGAGCAGTTCCGGCGGACAAAGACCGGATTTCAATCCCGGGCCAGGCTGCACGCCAAACGCGATCAACCCGGGCCAGCCGTCGAACTACATCCGACTGCAGTGTTTCGCCTTTCCGGCCCTCGGAGTACTGGGGAATTTGGGACGCAACACGCTGCGCGGGCCCGGCTTGCAGGACTTTGACTTTTCGGTTTTCAAGAACTGGCCCTTGTGGCGTGAAGGAATGAGGCTGCAGTTTCGAACTGAATTCTTTAACCTCTTTAACCACGCTAATTATCAAGCGCCGAAAGTGAAAGTGTTCGATGGTAACGGCAACCCGATTTTAACAGCCCGCGTACTTCCGAGCCCCACGCAAACGAGTGAACGGGAGATACAGTTTGGGCTCAAATTCACTTGGTAGAGCGGTGCGAGGCTCATGCATAAACGACTCGTGGGACGGACGCCCGCCTTAGGGGCCGTTAATCCGGTTTGCGTTGAAGTTCCTTTTCTGAGCTGTGGTTTACTCCCTGCCGCGATTCAGATGCTCTCAACAATTTCGCGTTGATCCCCTTTCGCGGCAGGACGACCATGCGGCGACCAGTCGCCATCGAGGAATGAAATTGCCTGGATGGGCTCGATTGCTTCCTTGGTTGGCTTCCGCCCGGCGAATGATTCCCATGACGCTGTGCGTCTCGATGGGAATCCTGGGCGCGGCTTCGATTGGCAGCAGGCCATATTACTCCTTGGATTTTGGCGCGCTTGCACCGGCCGGCTGGCGCAACGGCCTCCTGGGCTTCCCGGGAGAAGCAGGGGCTGCCTTCGATGCGCAGCAGCCAGGCGGAGGGGATATTGCTGCGGCACGCTACATCGTTGATCCTCATCCCACATTCAACGGCATTGCCGTGGATAGCGAAAACAACGTCGTCGTGATGAGCGACACAAACCGCAAGAGCGTTCTCCTCTATGATCGGACGAGTGGGGCAAGCAAGTCCGCGGAGGTGAGCCCGCCGCTGCGGCAGATCATTGGGCCAGAAACCAACATTGGTTTTGTGGCTGGGACGGCTTTGGATGCGCAAAGGCGGGAGCTTTTCGCCGTCAACAACGATATCGAGGATACCTTGATGGCCTGGTCGTACACCGCGGAGGGCAATGCCAGGCCCATGCGGATTTTGGCCGTGCCTCACCAAGCTTGGGGACTTGCGTTCAGTGCGTCGCGCAATGAACTGGCCGTCTCCGTCGAAGTCCAGAACGCCGTTGTCATCTACCGGCGGGAGGCCAGCGGGTTAGAGGCCCCTCTGCGCGCCATTCATGGCCCCCATACGGGGTTGGCAGATCCTCACGGGGTCTATTGGGATGGAGTCCGCAACGAAATTGCGGTAGCCAACCACGGCAACTTCAGAGGGCTCGTGAAGAATGCCGGCGGTGGCTGTGTTCTAGCTCCGAGCGCAGACGATGGCGCCGAGAAAGGAGAATTTCAGCCCCCCTCGATTGGCTTTTATTCCGCCGCGGCCGATGGCGACGCGAAACCCTTGCGCACAATTCAAGGCCCACGAACGCAACTCGACTGGCCGATGGGTATGGACCCGGACCCTGTGCATCAGGAAATTGCGGTGGCCAACAACGGCGACAACTCCATCCTGATATTCCGTCAGACACAGAGCGGCGACGCAGCACCCACGCGGATCATTCGCGGTAGTCGGACAGGGATCAACCGACCCATGGGCGTGGCCGTGGACACAAAGAATGGCGAAATCTGGGTAGCCAACTTCGGTGATCACACGGCTGTCGCCTTTGATCGCACCGCGAATGGAGATGTAGCGCCCAAGCGGATCATCCGGAACGCTCCTGCCGGGGCCTCCAGCACAGGGTTTGGAAATCCCATGGCGGTGGCGTACGATTCCAGACGCGAAGAAATCTTGGTGCCTAATTGAGTGAGCCAGCCGCGCGTGGCGGCGTTCGCCAGGTTGGCGAACGGGAATGTGGAGCCGAGGCGAGTGATCACGGGGCAAGCGTCAAAGCTGGGCCGGACCGTGCATGGGATCGGCTATGATCCGGTTCATGATGAAATCGTCGTGCCGAATCCCTTGGCGGACGCGGTTCTGGTGTATCGCGGGGGAGCCCAAGGCGCGGAGCCGCCCATCCGGGTGATCCAGGGGCCCCGCACGAAGCTAATGACCCCCCATGCGGTGAGTTTGGATGTCGAACACGGGGAAATCCTGGTCGCCAGTTTAACGGGCAAGGCGATTTACGTCTTTCGGTGGAATGCGAACGGAGACGTGGCGCCGCTGCGACTGATCAAGGGCCCGAAAACCACGCTGGGACACGTCGTGGGCCTCGGCGTGGATCCCGCGACCAACTTGCTGGCGGTCGCCAACACGAAAGAGGTGCTCATTTTTAACCGGACCGATGATGGTGATGTGGCTCCGCGAGCCGCGTTGGCAGGTCCCAGGACAGGCATTGAGGACGAGCCTTGGCAAATCCAGATGTACCAGGGAGAAATTTTCCTCGCTGCCTCCAATCACCTTCATCAGAACGTTTATTCGGGGGTCAAACTGAAAGGCACCTATACCCAAGTACCCGCGGATCCGTGGCTGGAGCCCACGCTGGGTTTCGTCGGACTTTGGAAGATATCCGACAAGGGAGACGCGCCGCCTCGCGCAATCATCAAAGGGCCTTTTAGCGGACTTCTCCACCCAACCGGTCTAGCCATCAATCCTAAGCACGGGGAGATCTACGTATCCGACAGTGTCCGGAACGGCATTCTGACTTTTTTAGTGCCTGAATTTTTTTCTGGTGAGCGAAACGCAGGCATGCGGCGGAGGCCAGCCCCGGAGGGCAGCCACAGCGCGAAGTAGCGCCCTTTGAGCGCGAGCCAGGGAGACGCCGTTTAATAGAGGCTAAACAGACGGAAGCGAAACGCGATATCCTGCTCCGCGGGAGGTGTGCAATGGCGGTCGCGGTACAAGAAGAGAAAAAAGTGAAAGCCAGGGACTTGCGTAGCTGGATGGATTCTGCAGAGAAACTCGGAGAGCTCAAAAGAATCGACGGAGCCGACTGGGATGTTGAGATCGGCGCCGTAACCGAGTTAGCCCATCATCGCGGCGAGAAAAGTCATGCACTGCTGTTTGACAGCATCAGGGGCTACCCGGAAGGCTACCGCGTCCTCACGAATACTCTGAACACCGTCAAGCGGATCGCAATGACGCTGTATATGGACACGAATTACGGCCGGTTGGATTTCGTCCGAGACATCAAACGGCGTATCTCTAACGTCGCGTACATCAAGCCCGAGGTGGTCGGAGACGGCCCCGTGATGGAAAACGTCTACGAAGGCAAAGACATAGACCTGTGGAAGTTCCCGACTCCAAAATGGCACGAATTGGATGGCGGACGCTACATTGGCACCGGCTCGGTTGACATCACGCGCGACCCGGATGAAGGGTGGATTAATCTGGGCACCTACCGCGTCATGATCCACGATCGGAACACGCTGGGCTTCTATATCTCGCCGGGGAAGCAGGGGCGCATCATGCGGGAGAAATACTTCGCGAGGGGCGAGCCCTGCAAGGTAGTGGTCTCTTTCGGCCAAGACCCGCTGCTCTATCTGGCCGGCGGGATCGAAGTGCCCCACGGAGTCTCTGAGTACGATTGGGTCGGCGGGCTGCAAGGGTGTCCCGTTCAGGTCATCGAAGGTGAGTATACGGGGTTGCCATTCCCGGCTACTTCCGAGATCGTCGCGGAATGCGAAGCGATCCCCGGCCAGGACCGCGACGAAGGGCCCTTCGGGGAGTGGACAGGCTACTATGCCAGCTCGGTGCGGCCGGAACCCATCATGAAGGTCCACCGTCTCTACCATCGCAACAACCCAATCCTCCTCGGAGCGCCCCCCACTCGGCCTCCTTGTGAGTTCAATTATATGCGGTGCTTTCTGCGCTCCGCGCTGATCTGGAACGAAATGGAGGCAGCGGGCATCACCGATGTGCGCGGCGTGTGGTGTCACGAGGCGGGGGGAGGGCGTTTGCTGACCATCGTTTCGATTCAGCAACGCTATCCGGGCCATGCACGGCAAGCCGGCATGCTGGCCGCTTACTGCCATGCGGGCGGCTACCTCGGACGGTACGTCATCGTGGTGGATGACGATATCGAAGTGACCAATACGAACGACGTGCTGTGGGCGCTGACTACCCGCTCGAATCCTGAGATCGACATCGAAATCATTCGCCGTAGCTGGAGTGGACCGCTCGACCCGATCATCCCGAAAGGGCAAAAAGGACACAGCTCGCGCGCGATTATCGATGCCTGCCGGCCCTACGAGTGGATCAAAGAGTTTCCGCCCGTCGCGGAGTCCAGCCCCGAAGTGCGCCGGGCCGCGGAGAAAAAATGGGGCAAGATTCTTGCGGAGTAGTCAGAGCCTAAGCAAGCTGCACTGCCGAGAAGCAGCCAGAAACGGCTCTTGTGGGCTGCCGGCGGGCCGGTGACCGGGACGTCCTCCCGTTCCAATCGCGAGCAGTTTCTCAAACCAGCCTCCAAGGTGAATCAGGACAAAAGCATAAGGATGATCTAGCGGTGCCCAGCAGCACCCGGATCGAGGGAGATGGCGAAAGAAGTAATCGCCGAGCGCGCTCGGGTCTCCGAACCAGTGGAGGTCTCAGAACGCGCCGAGATTTCACCACGGGTATTCATCGGGCGCATCCTGGCCGTTGTCGTTCCCATCGCGCTTTGGTTTGCCCCGCTTCCGCTCGAGTTGACCGCGAAGCATGCGCTGGCCATCACCTGTTTCATGATCATCGCCTGGATCACGGAGGCGCTCGATCACGCGTTCACCGGGCTCATCGGCTGCTATCTGTTCTGGGCCCTCGGCGTAGTGAAATTCCGCACGGCCTTTAGCGGCTTTGCCGATGATACGGCCTGGTTTTTACTCGGGGCGGTTCTGTTTGGGAGGATGGCGACCAAGTCGGGTTTGGCCCGGCGCCTGGCGTACCTGGTGATGGCGCGGGTGGGCACTACGTTCTCCCGAATTCTGCTCGGATTGATCATATCGGACTTCCTGCTGACCTTCCTGGTGCCCTCGGGGATTGCCCGCATTGTAGTCATGGCGGCAGTTGCCATTGGGTTGATCGAGGCTTTTGGTTTTGGCCGCGGCAGCAATATCGGGCGCGGTATTTTCATGATCCTGACCTATACCGCCAATATCTTCGACAAGATGCTGATTGCCGGCGCCGCGTCAATCCTGGCGCGCGGGTTAATCGAGAAAGTCGGGCACGTCGAGGTGCTGTGGAGCCGTTGGTTCTTGGCTTATTTGCCTTGCAGTTTGGTGACCATCTTTGTCAGTTGGCGACTGACGCTCTGGCTCTACCCACCGGAGAAGCCGGCTTTGCCGGGAGGGATTGCCTACATCGAAGACGAATTGCGGAAGATGGGCCGCTGGACCGCCCTGGAAAAGAAGTCGCTTTTCTTGATGCTCATCGCGATTAGCCTGTGGATGACCGATTTCCTTCATCATCTTTCTCCTGCCCTGATCGGTCTCGGCATTGGCCTTTTTGCTGTGCTCCCGCGTCTCGGTGTGCTCGACATCGAGGATCTCAAGCGCGTCAACTACTTGCCGGTGTTCTTCGTCGCCGCGGCGGTCAGCATGGGCGAGGTCCTCATCTCGACCAAGGCGCTCGATGTGCTCACCAATGTCATGTTCGCCTGGATGGCGCCCTTGCTGACGAATATCTATAGCTCGACGCTGGTTCTTTACTGGACGGCGTTTGTCTACCATATCTTTCTCGCCAGCGAGACCTCCATGCTGGGCACCTCCGTTCCCGTGCTGATGAACTTTGCCCTTGCGCATGGCTTGAATCCGTTACAGATAGGAATGATCTGGACGTTTGCGTCGGGAGGCAAAATCTTTGTCTATCAATCCGCGGTGATGATCGTGGGTTATTCCTACGGGTACTTCGATGGCCGCGACATGCTGCGGATCGGCACGTGGTTGACGGTGGTCGAGGCTGCGATCCTACTATTGCTGGCGCCTCTCTATTGGCCGCTGCTCGGCATCCGATGAGCCATTTGTTTTGAAGCTTCGCATGAAAAGACGGAGAACCGATCGCATCCTCGTTTTCTTTCGCCGCATCGGTTGCGCCCACGGGCTGGAAGAGACCAGGCGCGTATGAACGGAAATCTACTGGTGGCGATGAGTGTGGGTTTCGCGCTTGGGCTGCGCCACGCGCTCGATCCCGACCATATGGTGGCTGTTTCGGCAATCGTGAGCGAGCACAGAAGTGTCCGCCGGTCTTCGCTCATCGGCGCGTTTTGGGGTCTGGGACATACCGCATCGCTGCTGACCGTAGGCGTGGCGGTGATCGTGCTGAAGCTGAGCATCTCGGGACACCTGGCGCTGTGGATGGAGTTTGGCGTAGCGGTCATGCTCATCCTGCTGGGAATCAAAACGATCTACAATGCCGTGGGCGGACCACGGATTCATATGCATCGGCACAAACACAACGGCCGCGAGCACATCCACATCCATCTTCACCGGCCGGGGGAAGAGCACGTCCATCACCATCGGCATCTGCTCCGCATTGGTACGCAGCCATTCTTCGTCGGACTGATTCATGGGTTGGCGGGAAGCGCCGGGTTGATGCTTCTGGTTCTGGGAACGATCCCCTCGGCGATCGCCGGGCTGATCTATATCGTGATGTTCGGTCTTGGGTCGGTCGGCGGAATGTTGGTGATGAGCAGTTTGATCAGTCTGCCTTTCGCCTTGTCCGCGAGACGATTCGCTCTTTTGGGCAAGAGACTCCAACTCGTTGTCGGGCTGTCGAGCGCCTTTTTCGGTGGTTTCCTGGCCTGGCAGTATGCCTTTCGGGGGCATCTGTTTTATCGGTGAAGGGCGGCGGCCCGACTCACCGCCGGAATGCGGCGAGCATAAAGAAGGACGGCAGCATGATCGATTATCCGGATAAGAATTCCGCGATCCGGCCGATCCTCGAAATGGAGCTGCGGAAGAACAGCGTAGAGATGCGGATGCCATTGAAGGGTCGAGGGGGGCCAGAATGAAAAACGCCAAGGACTGGGTGTCCGCGTTTGCCAGGGGGAGAATCTCGCGCCGCGAATTTGTGGAGCGAGCCGCGACCGGCGGTCTCAGTTTGCTGGGCACCCTGTCGATGCTGGGCGCCCAAGCACAGGCAGCGCGTAAAGAGTCCGAGAGAGATAAGCCTGCCCGGCACCAGCATGCGGCTCCGGCCCAAACCAGCGACTTCAATCAAACCAATCTGAATCCCTACGAGGAATGGCGCAAGACGGAAAGCATCCCCCTCTACGCCGACTATCACATCGCAGACCTGCGGGCGCTTGAGGTGAAACCGTGGAGGCGGCTTGGCGTTTCCGGGGCCTACATCGACCTGAAAGGAGGCGAGGGCGTCAACGATGCCTATCTCTGCGAGATTCCCCCGGGCGGGCACACCGCTCCGCAGCGCTATCTGTTTGAAGAAGTGATCTACGTCCTGAGCGGGGAAGGCGAAAGCATCATCTGGAATCCCGGCGGGCCCAAGGAGTCGGTGAAATGGAAGCCGGGCAGCGTTCTCGGTCCGCCCCTGAATGCTTGGCGACAGCATTTTAATCGCGGCCGCACGCCCGTCCGCATGCTGGCGATCACCAACGCGCCCGTCATCCTCGACCTCTTTCACGATGTTGAATTCGTTTTCAACAACGACTATGTATTTCGGAAACGCTACCACGGTGAATCCGACTACTTCGGCATGGGCAAAGAGAAGCTGCATCACAAGAACACTTCGTCGGAAACCAGTGAGATGTCGGGGGGAGTCGACACCTGGGAGAGCGGCTTCGTGTCGGATGCGCGAGCCCTTGCTTTGTACGCGAGCAAAGAGCGCGGGGCCGGCAATTCCCGCATTGAGCTGCAGTTGTCGGACAACACCATGCAAGCGCACATCTCCGAGTTTGAGGTGGGCACCTATAAGAAGGCGCACCGTCACGGGCCCGGGTCGCACGTGGTCATGCTCAACGGGCGCGGTTATACTTTGATGTGGAAGGGTGCGCTGAAGTATTCCGAGGCGCAGACGCAGGTGCGGGTGGATTGGAGGGAAGCGAGCCTGTTTGTGCCGCCGGATGGGTGGTTCCACCAGCACTTCAACACCGGCCCTGACCCTGCCCGTTATCTTGCCGCCACTTGGGGCGGCGATGGCAAATGGTTCATGCGAGCGCTTGGCGGGGGCGGCCGAACTCACCGGCTCGGCAAGACCAGCACGCGCAAAGGCGGCAACCTGATCGAGTACGATGATGAAGACGCTGCGATCCGAGAAATCTACCTAGCCGAGCTGAAGAAGGCGGGCATCAAATCGCGCATGCGAGGCAGGACCAAGGGAGAGGGCGGCAACCAACGATGACCAGGCTCGTCAGCAACGAATTGCCCGATGAGCTCTATCATCGCCTGGCGGGAAGCGATCTCCAAGCGTGTGCTGAGAAGGCCATACCCATCTGCAGCGTCGACGTTCATGGGTGGCCGCATCCCGCCATCCTCAGCTATTTTGAAGTCGTCGCAAAAGACCGGCGCAACATCCGGCTGGCGATCTACAAGAGCAGTACGACGACGAACAACATGCGCCGCAACGGCAAGCTCACCATCTTGATCCTGGACGAGCGCATCGCCTACTACATCAAAGGCACTGCCGAAGAACTTGCCGGCGAGATGGGCTCTTCTCCGCACAATTCCAAGGTCAATCTCCGCGTCGAACAGGTGCTTGCGGATGAGGCTAACGAAGAGTTTGAGGCGGGCGTCTATCTCACGGGCGGGGTGACCTGCAAACGGCCGGCAGAGCCGCCGGGAGCAAGAGCAATTCTGAAAGAGCTGCTGACTTAGAGGGCGGCCGAACTTTCCAAAAAGGCCGTTTGCGGGCAGCGATGTCAACCCAGAGTGCGCAAGGGATCGCGAATGTCTGACAAAACCCCGGCCAGGCTGATTGTGGGCATCACCGGAGCAACGGGGGCCATTTTCGGGGTGCGCCTTCTCCAAGTGCTGAAGGGCTCGGGGATCGAGACACATCTGGTGATGAGCAAATGGGCCAGTCGCACGCTGCTCCACGAGACTTCCTATGCCGTGGAGCAAGTACAGCAGATGGCGGATTTCAGTTACCCCGTTAATGACCAAGGCGCCGCTCTCTCCAGCGGGTCCTTTGTCACCCGGGGGATGATTGTGATCCCTTGCAGCACGAAAACGCTTGCCGCCATCGCTCAGGGACACGGCGATAATCTGATTCATCGCGCGGCCGATGTGATCTTGAAGGAGCGGCGAAAACTCGTCCTGGTAGTCCGCGAAGCCCCTCTGAGCGACATCCACCTTGAAAATATGCTGAAGCTGTCGCGAATGGGTGTGGTGATTATTCCGCCTGTGCCGGCCTTCTATAACCATCCACGGACGATCGACGATGTGGTGAATCACATTGTGATGAGAATCCTGGACCAATTCGATATTCATCTGGAGCTGGCAAATCGCTGGGCAGGCGTGATGTCGATCGACGGGAAACCCAGAGAGGAAGCTGACGAAAAGGGCCCGGGCAAGAGGCAAGCGAAAAAGAAAACCTCATAGTTCGGGGCTGCGTTGCAGAGGGATCGTCCACCTACTCGCCGGGGTTCGCATACGCCGGCCAGCAACAGAAATCCAGGCAAGCAGCAGAGCGCGGAGAGCAAAGAAACGGATTTGTTTGGATTTGACGCCGAGAACATTCGCGCGCGACCCGCATCACAACCTTCCCATGAAGGACGCGCTGGAACAAGTCAAAGTGGTTGAACTGGGCGGTTATGCTGCCGGACCGTGCATCGGCAAGTATCTGGCCAACTTTGGCGCCCAGGTGATTCACGTCGAATCCAGGCAGCACCCAGACGGATTCCGACTGGAATATCCGCCTTACAAGGACGGGAAAGTAGGGCTCAATCGCTCCGGATGCTTTGCCCTCTTCAACGACTCGAAGTCTGGCGTGACCCTCAATTTGAAGCATCCTCAAGGGCTCGCACTGGCATACCGACTGGTCGATTGGGCCGATGTGGTCATCGAAAACATGCGCCCCGGCGTGATTGCAAGATTGGGTCTAGGGTATCCAGCCTTGCGCGAACGCAAGCCTTCGCTGATTATGCTGAGCACAAGCAATATGGGACAAACCGGTCCCTGTGCGACCCATCCTGGTTTCGGATCGCAATTGTCCTCGTTGAGCGGTTTTACGTATTTTATCGGCGAGCCAGATGGACCGCCTCATCTTCTCTACGGACCCTATGTCGATTTCATTGCGGTGGCCTTCGGCGGGGTTGCTGTTCTGGCAGCGTTGGATTACCGCCAGCGGGCGGGAGAGGGTGTCTATATCGACCTTTCGCAGTACGAAGCGGGACTGCAATTTATCAGCAGCGCGCTGTTGGATTATTCGGGCAATGGGGTTGTCGGGTGCCGGGACGGCAACCGGGATCCAGCGGCTGCGCCCCATGGCTGCTACCCCTGTCGGGATGGCCGGTGGTGCGTCATCAGTTGCTGGGACGACGAAGAGTGGGCACGTTTTTGTCAGGCGGCTCAGAAGTCGTCATGGCTTTCCGATCCTCGGTTCGGCTCGAGGTCAAACCGGAAAAAGCACGAGAGGCTCCTGAACCAATTGATTGCGGCTTGGACGCAAGATCAGGAAGCCAGCTCGGTGATGCACCATCTGCAGAATTGCGGTGTTCACGCCGCAATGGTGAACACGGTGCAGGACCTTTTTTGCGATCCGCAGATTGCCTTTCGCAAGATCTGGCAAGAGCGCGCCCATCCAGAAATCGGCCGACACCACTATCGCATGGTCTCTTATCAGCTGAGCGAGACCCCGGGAAGTATCCGCCGGTCTGCCCCATGTCTCGGGGAGCATAACGAAGAAGTGTTCCTTGGGTGGTTGGGAATGTCTCAGAGGGAGTATCAGGAGTATCTCGAGCAAGGGGCGTTTTCCTAGGTGCGGTTCCAACTATTTCGGCCTATTCGCGGTGGTCGGCAGCAAGAGGCTTCGACAGGTAAGCCCGCCTAGGAGGGAGCGGCCCTGTTAAGTTGGAACGGCACTGGTCCACAGAATGGTTTTCGGCAAGCTTCCACCGAAGGCAGATTCTATTCACCATCCTTTGGGGTGAAATTGAAGGAGTCGACGAAAAGAAAATAGCCGGATGGAGATAGCCGGTAAAACAGTCCGCGCAGTGCAGGTGGCCAAGCGGACGGCGGCGCGTTGGTACTTCGTGGCGCCGACATTGTTCGCGCTGGTTGTAGTCAATCAGCTTGATAAGTCGAACATAGCGGTGATCATGGCCTACCGGCCGTTTCTTTCTGAGATGGCACTCACCGGGCAGCCGGGGCGCATCGGGTTCCTTACGACAGCCTTCTTCATGGGCTACGGAGCAGGGCTGCTTGCATGGGGATTTGTGGTTGATTGGCTCGGGCCGCGCCGCTCGGCCATGATCGGCGTTTGCGGATGGGCGCTGACGACCGCATGGTGCGCAATTGCCGGGAGCCTCAACGAGCTCTACCTTGCCCGCTTCGTGCTGGGACTCACCGAGGGGTGCATTTGGCCAGTGTGCAACTCCTACTCGGGACGCTGGTTCCCCGCCCATGAGCATGGGCGGATCCAGTCGGTTTGGGTGAATGGAAATCAAGTTGGGGTCGCTCTGGGGCTCCCCGTGGTCACGGGTTTGATTGAATTCAGCGGATGGCGCATGGTCTTCTGGGTGCTAGGCGCAGGCTCCCTTCTGCTCCTTGAGCCAATGCTTTTCTTTCTGGCACCGGACGACCCGAAGGAATCCCCTTACGCTAACCAGGAAGAACGCCGTTACATCGACAGCCACCGCGCTGGCCAGCGGGCAAAGGCCGGCGCAGGGCGCCCGGCAGGGCTCGGGCCGATGCTAACGGACTCGGACTTCTGGATCGTCACGCTTTGCCATGTGGGCACGGTCGCCACACTGTTCGGCCTGGCGACCTGGATTCCGACCTATTTGACGCAGGCGCGCGGGCTGCCTTTTGATACATTGAAAGGATGGGTGGCGCTGAGCTATACGATCCCCATCGGAGTGGCGCTGGGCATGGGCTACCTCGCTGACCGAGCGATGCGGCCGGCCATGGTGGGAGCCATAACCAGCGGAGTGGTGGCCGCGATGATCCTCGGTTCTGTTACAGTCCCGAATACAGTCATTGCCGTGCTGTTGTTGGTGACCGCCTTGGCTGCGCCGATGATCTATGGCGCGATGAACGCCTCGATTCTGCACGAATTGGCACGGCCCGAACAAATCGGTCGCGGAACCGGGATCTTCGTCGGTGTGGGGAACTTGATCGGGGGAGTGGCGCCGACCATTATCGGCTATCTGATCGGCGTGTTTGGCGGCCGTTATCTGGCCGCATTCGGTTTCATCAGCGGCGTCAATCTCGTTCTCCTGATCCTCTATTCTCTGATCGGTCGAAAGCCGAAAGGTTCAGCGGAAGTCTTCGCCGGCTGAAAAATGCGCCCATCGCCGGCAATCGCCAGGTGGGAAAAACCGGAAAGGAGCACAAGGGATGCCTAAAGCGATTATTGAAGAAAGCAAAAGAGCGGTGGAAAAGGATCTCACTTCGCTGAGATCAGCGCTCGAATGGCTTGACGCGCAAGGGGACGTGATGAAAACAGACGTGGAAGTCGATCCCGATCTGGAAATCACCGGTCTTCAGAAACACTTGGATGGCGGTCCTGTCCTGCTTTTTAACAACATCAAAGGAAAGCCTCGCGCCCGCGCCATTACCAATCTCCTGGCGGACATGGGTGTCGTAGATAAGTTGTTCGGCTTCCAGAGTCCGCAGGACCGGACGAAAAAGATTGCTCACGCAATGACGCATCCGCTGCCGCCGGTTGAGATTCCTCAGCATGAGGCGCCTTGCCAGGAAGAGGTCACCACCGATGATCTCGATGTGAACAAATACATCACCGCCATTCGTCACACGGAATTGGAAACAGAGATGACCGTCGGAAGCGGCATCAGTTGCGTCATCGGGGACTACTTCAAAGGCGGCAGCCACATCGGATACAACCGAATGAATTTCCGTTGGGGAAACGTGGGCACCTTTCAGGCTTCGCCCGGGTCACACATGTGGCAGATCATAACCGAACACTACCGGGACGAAGAGCCCATCCCGCTGACCATGTGCTTCGGTGTTCCGCCTGCATGCACGCTGGTTGCCGGGGGCGGATTTGATTATGTGATCTTGCCGAAAGGATGCGACGAGGTCGGTGTGGCGGGGGCAATTCAGGGGAGTCCTGTGCACATCGTGAAAGCCCGCACGGTGAAGGCTTATGCCATCGCCGAGTCGGAATATGTGCTCGAGGGTCTTCTTTACCCGAGGGACAAGCGGTATGAGACGGCAGAAGCAGAGAAGGCGGGTGTCCAGGGCAAATACTTTTTCCATCCCGAGTGGGCCGGTTATATGGGGAAAGCTTATAAGGCGCCCACCTTTCACGTCACCGCCATTACCATGCGAAGGCGTCAGACCAAGCCCCTGCTCTATTTGTTGGGCGTTCATATGGCCGATTGCAACAACATCGACACCACCCTGCGCGAGGCGGCCATCTACGAGCTTTGCGAACGGCTGCAACCCGGGATTATCCAGGATGTGCACATCCCCTACTGCATGACGGACTGGGGAGGCGTGATCATCCAGGTGAAGAAACGCAATCGAATCGAGGAAGGCTGGCAGCGCAATTTTCTGGCCGCGATTCTTGCTTGCAACCAGGGCATGCGGCTGGCCATTGCGGTCAGCCCGGACGTGGATATCTACAGCATGGATGACATCATTTGGTGCCTGACCACTCGAGTCAATCCCCACACCGATATTCTCAATCCCTTGCCCGGCGGCATCGGGCAAACATTTCAGCCGGAAGAGCGGATGACGGCGGGTGAGCGGGAATGGACGGCGTCGAATACGCGCTTCGAAGGTGGCATGGGCATTGATGCGACCGTGCCGTTCGGTTACGAACAGGATTTCCATCGTCCCGTCTATCCGGTGGATAAAGTGGACCCGCTGAAGTTCTTCTCCAAGCCCGACGTGGAGCGGGCGAAACAGCGGATGCGCGGTTGGGTGGAAGTCTTGGCCCGGACCGGCCGATAGACCGAGCCGGTCTTGCGGGCGCGTCCGACCCATTTTCATTCGTTTCTTGAGCCAAGGCGAGGGACCAGGCATCCGCCGCCGCGCTTTGGATTGCCGCAACGAGACCTATCCGACTGCTGATCGTCCGTGATGCTCCTAAGCACCTATCGCGTGCTGGAGTTGACAGGACCTCTCGGCTTTTTGTGTGGCAAGATCTTTGGGGACTTGGGAGCCGATGTCATCAAAGTCGAGCCGCCTGGTGGCGATCCCTCGCGAGGGTCGCCTCCCTTTCTAACGAAGAATGGCCAATCACCGCAAAGCCTTTACTGGCTGGCCTTCAATGCCAATAAACGCGCGATCACTCTTGACCTGCAAAGCCGCGCGGGCCAGAGCCTGTTCCTCCGGTTGGCGAAAAAGGCGGATTTCGTTCTGGAGAGTTTTCCACCGGGCGCGCTGGACGAGTGGGGGCTCGGTTATGGCGAATTGAAAAAAGAAAACCCCGGCCTGATTCTGGTTTCTATTACCCCTCACGGCCAGGAAGGCCCGTATAGGAATTTTCAAGGCTCCGATCTGGAGATCATGGCGCTCAGCGGCGCTATGTCGCTTGCGGGCGAAAAAGATGGAGAGCCGATGCGCGTGACCACTCCACAAGCACCCATGTGGGTTGGAGTTGAAGCGGCGATGGGCGCTCTGACCGCGCTCGCCTGGCGTGGCTTGACGGGCAAAGGCCAACATGTGGATGTTTCAGCTCAGGTGGCCGTCATGGCGGCGCTCGCCCATGCGCCGGCTTTTTGGGATTTGAATCACATGAACCCCGAAAGAGCGGGAACTTACATCACCGGCCGCAGCGTCAAGCAGGCCAGAATGAGAGTCATCTGGCCGTGCAAAGACGGATGGATCAATTTCATCCTCTACGGCGGCGCCGCCGGCCGTTTTTCCAACCAGCAACTGGTTGCCTGGATGGACGAAAAAGCCATGGCCCCGGAATGGCTCAAACAGATCGACTGGAGCAAGTTTGAGGTCACCAACATCACGCAGGCCGAGGTGGACAAGCTTGAAGCGCCCATCGGTCGTTTTCTCTCTACCCTGACCAAACAGGAGTTTTTCGAAGGCGCTGTCAAGCGCCAAATGCTGGGATACCCGGTGTTCACGGTGGAAGACATTTATAAAGACCCGCAGCTTGCGGCAAGGGAGTTTTGGCAGGACGTGAGAGTGCCTGTGTCCGGCCCAACGCTGAAATACCCCAGCGGATTTGCGGTGGTCAATGGCGAGCGGCTGCCCCTCCGGCGACCCGCTCCCTACATCGGCCAGCACAACCAAGAAGTTTATGCGGAAGAATTGGGACTGAGTCCGTGCGAAATCGCGCAGCTTCAGGCTGCCGGAGTGATGTAGATCCGGGTAGCGCGATGACTGCAAAAAGTCAGCGTTGCCGACCAGGTTCCCCCGGAGACTGAATTCCTGCGGAAGCGACGATGAGCAAATTAATCCCGCGTCTGTCAGAGAAGCAGATGTTGCCTGAGCTTGCGGAAATGTTGCGGCCCCGGATTGAACGCCTGGGGTATCTGGGCGAGTTTTTCCAATGTGCGGCCAACCAGCCGCAGGTCTTGATGTCCTTCATGACTTTCACCGAGGACCTCAAACGAGCCCTGCCCGACAACTTGACGGAAGTTGTGGCGCTGACGGTTGCGCACCTGATGCAGAACGCATATGAGCGAGTGCAACATGAGCGCCTGTGTCTAAAACTTGGTTTTTCTGAGGCGTGGGTGCGTGAAGTGATTTCGGCTGGCTCCGGGGAAAGCGGGGTTCTCACCGAACAAGAGATGCGAGTGCAGAAGCTCGTGCTTGCCGCACTCAATACAAATGGGCACAAAACCGAAGCGGAGCTCGAGGCGGTCATTCGAGCGATTGGTCCTGCGCAAGCGGTAGCCGTTTTGATGTTGATCGGGCGCTATCTCACGCACGCGCTCGTAGTAAATTGCTTAAAGCTAGCCCCGCCTGTCCCTTCCCCTTTTGGACGAGACCTGGAAGTCCTCGCTTGTACTCCGCTGTGGATCCGTGAAGCTGAAGTGGTTTCGATGATGAATCTGAGCGACGCCATCGCTGCACTGGAGAAAGGCTTGCTGGCAGAAGCGCGGGGCGATGCCCAGAGTATGGTGAAAACTCATGTGGCTTGGGATGGTGGTTCGACGCTACATGCCATCGGCGCTACCTTCCCGAAAGCGGGATTTGCCGGAACGAAGACTTGGTGTCATACCGAGGCTGGCGCCACGCCGCTGCTGGTTCTCTTCAATAGCAACACCGGAAGCTTAAACGCCGTGATCGAGGCTTTCGCTTTGGGGCAATTGCGCACGGGCGCTGCCTCTGGGCTCGCGACGCGGTGGCTGGCGGCCGACAATGCAGATGAGTTGGCGATCATTGGGACCGGCAAGCAGGCCTTCACACAAGTTGCAGCCATCGTGGCGGTGCGTCCGATCAAGCGGGTCCGTGTCTTCGGCCGCAACCCAGAGCGCAGGGCGCGGTTCGCCGCGCGCCTGAAGGAAGAATTGGGCCTCGAGATCGTCCTCGCCACGAGCGTCGCCGAGGCGGTCAAAGAGGCCCCAATCATCACGATGGTCACGCGCGCCGCCGAACCCATGCTCCGCGCCGAGATGGTTACAAGGGGTGCGCACATCAACGCCGTCGGAGCCATCGTGCCCACGCGGGCGGAATTCGCGGCCGATATACTCCCACGCTGCAGCCGGATCGTCGCCGATAGTGTCCCGCAGGCGCAGAAGCTCTCCCGAGAGTTGATGGATTATTTCGGGCCCGATCCCGCTGGGTGGCAGCAAGTACGTTCTCTCGCCAGCCTGGTTGCGGCACATGAGCCACGCGCCTCCGGCGACGACCTCACGCTGTTCAAATCGCTCGGTACAGGTATCGCGGACCTTTCGCTTGGCATTGAGCTTTATCAAAAAGCGCTTCAACTGGGCATCGGACGCGGTTTTCCGCACCCACAAAAAGCTGCGCCGATGCTCCGCCATGTCAAGGCGTCGCACGAAGAAGTGTAACGCCGGCGGTGTTGCTCGCTTCTCCGCTGGCTGGAAACAGGGTGCCGCATCGCAATCTGGGAGGAAGCAATGAAACACGAAGGCTTCGCATTGATTGACCGCACCGGCGTAGTTCAAGAGTCATTGCAACTGACCCCGGCCGTTATCATCAGGAAGGAATGCATCGAGGCGGAAATCGAGCGGCTCGCTGGATTACCGGCTCCGAAGAACGGCCGCCGTGTGTCCCGGGTCTCCAATCCTGCGACTGGTGTCGGCCATGGCCTGACTCACGGTATCGCCGTCTCGATTGAAGTATTAAGACCGGGCGAGCGAACCCAGCCGATACGCGACAATTCATCGCTGGTGAACTTCTGCATTCGTGGAGCGGGCCACACCGTGATCGGCGGGAAACGCATCGAGTACAGGAAATATGATGTCTGGACCACTCCTCCCTGGGCCGTGTATGAGCACTTCAACGAAACAAATGAGCTTCAGGTGCGCCTGACTTACAGCAACTCGCCCTTGCTGGAGAAATTGAACGTGCACATCGTGGAGGAAAACCCGGCTGCGGAAGTCGCGTCGGAGGATTCGGCTTCCGATCACGCCGCACCTGAAAACCCCTTTGGAACTTTTCAACTGACCGACGACGGGGCCTTCTTGATGCCTTATGAAAAGCTGATTAACCCGGGCGCGGTCGATCTCAAGCCTCTCCACTGGCCCTGGGAGAAAGTGAAGAAAGAGCTGGATAAATTGAAGGCGCTGGGTAATGACTACGTGGGTCGCCGCCTGTACCTTCTTTACGATCCGGCTACAGGCCGCACGAACGGGACGACGAATAGCTTCTTTGCGGCCATCACGATTCGTCCGGCAAACATTACCGACCATGCGCACCGGCATGTCTCGGCTGCAATCAATTATTACTTCGGCGGCAGGGGGCACAGCGTAGTCGAAGGCAAAAAGTATTTCTGGGAAGCCGGCGACCTGATGCTCAGCGCTCCCGGCTGGGCCGTTCACAATCATGCCTCAGGCGATGTAGACGTCTACGAGCTGACCATCCAAGATCAGCCATTGCACATTGCCATGGGTTCTCTGCTGTGGCAGGAAAGCTTGAGGCAAGCGCCGAGACTGTTGGGTGTAGCCGGCGGATTCACCACGAATCGCGCAGCGGTGCTGAAATGATGAGATTAAACCCCCAATTCCTGCGGGGCTCGTACCCGCCGGTCGTCACGCCATTTCGCAGTGGAAAAGTAGACCTGAACCAGTTTGCCGCCTTGCTCGAACGCCAGGTGGTGGAAGGCTCACACGGCATCGTGATCAGTGGAACCACCGGAGAACCCAGTAGCCTCTCCGTGGACGAACGAACCGCTCTGTTCAAGGCGGCGGTCGAAACGGTTGCCGGGCGGATTCCGGTTGTAGCAGCTACCGGCTCGGACTCCTATGAAGAAACGCTGGAACTGACAGCAAGAGCCGAAAAGGCGGGGGTAGATGCGCTGCTCGTGGTTACTCCGTATTACACACGGCCACCTCAACAAGGGCTGGTGGAATACTTTGTAGCGATTGGAAAGCGAACCGCCCTTCCGTTGATGATCTATCATATTCCCGGGCGCGCTGCCGTATCGATTAAAGCAGCTACGGTGGCGAAAATCGCAGAGCGTCTTCCCAACCTCGTCGGAATCAAGCACGCCGCAGACGATCTGGAGTTGGTCACTGAGTTGCTGATGCACGCGGGAACCGAATTCCGCATCTTCTGTGGCTTGGAAGCGCTCAGTCTGCCCATGTTGGCCATCGGCGCCGCTGGCCTGATGAACGCGGTTGGCAACCTGTTGCCCAATCGCGTGGCTGCCCTGTGCGAGGACGTGGCCAAGGGGAATCTGCTAGAGGCCCGCAAGCTGCATTTCGAGCTCTTTGAGCTCAACCGGGCGATCTTTCTGGATACCAATCCGATTCCGTTAAAGTACATGATGGCGCGGATCGGATTGCTTGAGACTTCCGAGGTGCGACTCCCGCTGGTCGCCATGGATCGGGAGCGAGAAGAAATTCTCGATAATGTTCTGCGCCGCGTGGGATTGCTGCAGGAGAGGACGGCTGGGCGGAGTTGAGAAGCCATCCAGGGAAAGACGGTGTTTGACTCCATCAAAACGCGAAGACTTTCCGATGAAATCGTGCGCCAAATCACAGAAGCGCTCTTCGCGGGCAAGCTGCAAGCCGGCGACAAGCTCCCGACGGAGCGTGAGCTGGCAGAGCGGTTCGAAACCGGCCGCGCCTCGGTCCGCGAAGCCTTGCGCAGTCTGGAACACGAGGGACTCATCCGCATCAAGAAAGGGGTCGTCGGCGGCATCTTTATTGCCGATGTGGACCATCGGCCCGTCGCCAAATCCTTGCAGACTCTACTCCGGCTCAGGAAAGTGTCCATCCATCATATCGCCGAAGTCCGCTTGATCTTCGAGCCACAAACGGCCCGGCTCGCTGCCGAGAGAGCCAAATCAGAAGACCTTCGCGAACTCGAAGAAGTGATCCAGAAGATGAGCGCGGCGATCAAAGACAAGGAGCTGCCGCGTTTCTACGATCTGAGGTTTCACCAGCTCATCGCCCGCGCCGCGCGCAACCCTATCCTGGAAATGTTGGCAGAATCCATGCTGGAAGTGGCCTCGAAAGCGATTACCGAATTGAATCCTTCCGTGGATACGCTTCGCCATGTTCTGCGGTGTCATCGCAAAGTCTTCGAGGCCGTTTCCAACCGCAACGGCAAGTTCGCGTTCGAGGCCATGCGCGAGCATATCGTCGATGTGCAGGCGCGTCTGGCCCGACAGGCGAATAAAAGGCGCCGGCGCGCCAGTGCCCACTAGACTGACGAACTGGCAGGGTGACATGAACGAGTTTGCGGGCTTCGCAGGCGGACTTGGGGCCATAAGCCCCGAATATCCGCTAGAAGCTGAGGCCGGCGCCTGATCAAAGATATGCCCACTGCCCGGAGAATTTCAAAGAGTGGGCAAAACCCCCGAAGTGTGGCTCAGAAGTCCTCCTGCCCCCCCCCGAAAACTTGCCCATTTAAATTCTCTGGAACTTGCAAGTCCCTTCCGGGATTCCTACTTTCCTATAGCCCCGGGCCACGGCGGGGCGTTGTTCCTGAATCGCCTCGTACAAGTCCTCTGCCGAGATTTGCCCGCGTGCGCGCAGCACCTCGCCGAGTCTCTGCTTCCGCAGGTGAGGTCTCACCGGTTTGCTCACACCAGTACCTCGGGAATCTCCAACCGGCGGTTTTGGAAGGCCGTTTCAAACGCTTTTACGACCCGAGGGTCAAAATCCTTGCCAGCGCCGGCCAGGACGATGTCCCGGGCCTGGTAGGGGGACAATCCTTTGCGGTAGGGCCGATCGCTGACCAGCGAATCGTAGGCATCTGCAAGACTGATGATGCGCGCTTCGAGAGGAATTTCGTCGCCCCGCCTGGGTTCATAGCCTGTGCCATCAAATTTGTCATGGTGAGAGAGAATGATCGGCAGGACGCGACGCAGTGAGCCGCCCACCGGGCTGAGCAGGTCAACGCCCCTCCGGACGTGGGTTTTCATCTCCTGAAACTCATCGTCGCTCAGGCGCGCGGCCTTGTAAAGGATGTCGCGGCTGATCTGCAGTTTGCCGACGTCGTGCAGCAGCGAAGCCACGCGCACATCCTCAATACGGTCGTCGGGCAGACCGATGTGCTGGGCGATTTGGGTGGCATAGACGGATACGCGATAGGAGTGGTTCTGGGTGTATTTGTCATTGCCGACGAACTGGTTGAGGATATGCAGCACGCCGTAGTACGTCTGCCGCAGTTCTCGCAGCCCCGCCTCTTTGTAGTCGTAGAGTGTGCCCATGGTGTAGGCGGAGATCAGCAGAAACCCGGCCCAGATGGCCATATCCGTCCGTTCAATCAGGCCATGGCTCCTGAGTTCCAGGCCGTTGGCAAGCGCCCGGGGATTTACCAGGTTCAGGCAGGCCACGACCAGAACGGACCCCAGTGCAGTTTGCACCGCCCGACGTCGTCCGAAATAGTAGGCGGCAAACAGGGCAGGCAGGTTATAGAAAGTCAAGACCAATCGCTGGCCCGCCACGAAAAAGTTGATCAACGCCGCGAACAAAATGATCGAAAAGATGAGCAGTAGCTCTTTGTTGCTCTCGATCAGGCGCGTAATCCATTTGTTTTTCATCGTTCAAGCTCCCGGGCGAAAAGAGCAAAAGGCATTTGCGCGAGCGGAGATTCCCTTTACCCGCAGTCGCTCATAAGTCATGGGTCCGGCACCGCCTGTCACCAGTGGTCGTGGGGGGCACCAAAATGGTTCCGCACTTTGCGCGCCAAATTGGCGGAAAGGCAGTCTTACAAGCTATCCGGAAATGACAGAGATAAAGGAGGGTCGTGAGAGGAGCACAAATGGCACTACGATTCCGTGTTCAATTGTGGGAAGGGTGCCCCCGGGTGAAACAGCTTTGGCCGGATTTAGAGAAAGTTTCGACACAGCCTTTGGGGCGACCAGACTTCGCTCGCCGTTTTTCGCTTGACCGCTACTTGCGAACAGCCGCGAGGAGTTTGCCTTCCGCGTCTGAGGGCGCTTCGGCGTGTCCTCCCAGGTGCCTGGCCAGAAATTGCTCGGCGGCGGCGTAAAACGCCAGCCGGTTTTCCGGCCGGGCGAACCCGTGCCCCTCGTCAGGGAAAACAATATATTCGACCGGCTTGTTGTTCTTGCGCAAAGCAGCGACGATCTGGTCGCTTTCGGCCTGCTTAACGCGCGGGTCGTTGGCTCCCTGGCCGATCAACAATGGAACCTTGATCTGGTCTGCCTTGAACAGGGGCGAGCGGGACTTCAGGAACTCCTCCTCCGTGTCCACCTTGCCCAGGCGCTTATCGAACAGCGCCTTGATTGGAATCCAGTACGGCGGAATGGAACGGATCAGTGTGACCAGATTCGACGGACCGACAATATCCACACCGCAGGTGAACTCATCAGGCGTGAAGGCTACCCCGACCAAAGTGGCGTAGCCGCCGTAACTGCCGCCCAGGATGCACACCTTTTTGGGATCCGCGTAGCCTTGCTGCACGGCCCAGTTCTTGCCGTCGATCAGGTCGGTGTGCATCTTGCCGGCCCACTCACGGTCGCCGGCGTTCAGGTAGGCCTTGCCGTAACCGGTCGAGCCGCGGAAGTTGATCTGCAGGACAGCATAGCCGCGGTTGGCCAGCCACTGCGCCAGGCCGTTCAGCCCCCACGTATCCCGACCCCACGGCCCTCCGTGAACGACCAGCACCAGGGGGAGGCTCTTGGGTGGCACATCCACCGGCAGCGTCAAATAGCCATAAATGGTCATGGCGTCGCGCGTTTTGAAGGAGATAGGCCGCATCTTGGCCAGCTTGTACTTCTCCAGCGCCGGCTGGTTACTGAACAGCAAGGTGGCTTTCTTGGCGGCGCGGTCGAACGCGTAGTAATAAACCGGCGCATCGTCGGAAACGAAGCTCGCGAGCCAGGTCTTGTCGGCCAGATCACGGCTGATGATGTTGAAGTCGGCGTCGCGGGTCTTGCGGAGGGCGTCGAAATCCGCCTGAAGCGATTTGTCGATGAGCATCCAGTCGCGACGCGCGCGGACGAACTCAACCGCCTCCAGCTTTTTGGTCTTCGGATTGATCATCACGCCGCCGACGTCATATTGAGCATCCTCCGCGACCACCGTGCTCTTGCCGGTGGCGAGTTCCACTTCGAGCAAGCGCGACGCGTTGGCGCCCACGCTGGAGATGAGCAGGACACCCTTGTTGTCCGGGGTGAAGTCTTCTACACCGCCGAAGGATTCGTCACCGCTCCACCGCTGGAATTCCTTCCATGGGGAGCTGGCGTTTGCCCGAAGGCGCACGACCGTACCGCCATCGGGAGTGAAGGCGCTTGCCGCGCGGATTTGCAGTTCGTGGTCTGCGGTCCAACCGGAGACATCGCCGGGATTCTCGGTATCCAGATCTACGGCGCCGTTCTTCAGATTGATGCGATAGACGTCGTGCAAGCGGCGGTCGCGGAGGTTCAGCCCGATTAGCGTCTGGTCAGGAAACTTGCGGTCGTACGCGATGGGCTGGGCCTGGATGCCGTCAAAGGGTGTCAGGTCGCGGGTCATCTTGGTTTTCAGATTGGTCTGGTAGAGGTGCCAGTTTTCGTCGCCATCTTTGTCCTGGACGTAGAGGACGTGCTCGCCGTCATACTGCCAGAGGAAAAAGCGGATGCCGCGCTTCTTGTCTGAGGTCACCACCTGGTCGTCGGTCATGCCGATGGTGCGCAGCCACACGTTGAGCACGCCGTTGTGCGGGGCCAACCAGGCCAGCTTCGTGCCGTCAGGAGAAATCTTCGGACTGGCCTTCTCTGGGTTGCCGAACAGAATCTCGCGGGGGATCATTCCCTCGGGCAGGCTCGGCCGGACGGCTGCGGCCGGCTTGCGCTCCAGGGCGAAGGGAAACGTCTGCCCAGCCTGTGAGAAGTTGCCGCTGATTTTATCGCCGTCCACCTGGCCTTCGAACACGGCCAGGCCCGGCCCGGCTTGCAGTTCGAAATGGACTCTTGATGCTTCGAATCGCACGCCCTGCAACGGCAAGCCCTGAGCGCGCTGCTGCGGAATGTCGATCGTGCCCTGCCAGGCTGTATCCACCTGTTTGAAATCTGTCCGGATCTGCAAGGGCACGCCGGGCAGTGTGATGGCGCCTTCCCAATGGCCCTGCAAACTGCTCTGGGCCAAGACACGCGCCGGTCCAACCAGCGCGATGGCCGCGACCATCGCTACTGCCAGAGATACCAACTTGCGCACCGCAACTTGCATCGAAGCACCTCGTCCCTTCGGATTGCCGGTTCCCGCTCTGCGGGCCCGAAAATCGTACGCTAGTGAACCAGCGGGCACAAGAGCAAGGTCCACCAAATCCCGCATTGCCGGCCTAACCGCTGCACGGGAGCGACACGGAGTGCCCGGTTCAGCTAAAATTCAGGAGCCAGCGGTGCGTCTCTTGTATCCAATAGATGGAGCCGCTGGTGGGCGATTCGCGGGCATCGGATGAGAGGCCGACTCCTCAGCGGGTAGCTCCGCGCTATCGCCAAGGATCCGCTCTGATGACGGCCGAGGAACACAGGCTCGAAGAATCTCGCCAGCACAAGGTGCATTGGAAGCGCTGGGGGCCTTACTTGAGCGAGCGACAGTGGGGCACCGTGCGCGAGGACTATAGCCCCTACGGCACGGCGTGGGACTATTTCCCGCACGACCAAGCTCGCTCGCGCGCCTACCGCTGGGGTGAAGACGGCATCGGCGGCATTTGCGACCGCCATCAGTTCATCTGCTTCGCGCTGACGCTGTGGAACGGGCGCGACCCGATTCTGAAGGAGCGCCTGTTCGGGCTTGCTGGCCCGGAAGGCAACCACGGCGAAGACGTGAAGGAATGCTACTTCTATCTCGACTCCACGCCGACGCACTCCTACATGAAGTTCCTCTACAAGTACCCGCAGGCGGCATTCCCCTATGCGCGCCTCGTTGAGGAAAACCAGAGCCGCGGGCGCACCGCCCCGGAATTCGAGTTGCTCGATACGGGCGTGTTCAACGAAGACCGCTATTTCGACGTGTTTATCGAGTACGCTAAGGCCGCCGCCGAGGACATTCTGATCCGCATCACCGCGCACAACCGCGGCCCGGAAGCGGCGGAGTTGTGCTTGCTGCCCACGTTGTGGTTCCGCAATACCTGGTCCTGGGAGGACGAGCCCAACCGCCCGACGCTTTCCCGAGTGGCGTCAGCCGGGCACGCGATCATCGAGGCGCAACACAACTACTACGGCGCGCGCTGGCTGATCTGCGAGTCTTCTTCAGAGCCCAGCAAGGGAGGTTCGCCTGAGCTGCTCTTCACCGAGAACGAGACGAACTACCAGCGATTGTTCGCCATGGGCAACCGCACGCCCTACGTCAAAGACGGTATCAACGAATATGTGGTCCATGGCGCGGGCTGCGCGGTAAACCCGGCACAAACCGGCACGAAGGCTGCCGCGCTTTATCGCTTGCGCCTGGAGCCCAGCGGAAAACCCGGGGCGAGCGCGATCGTGCGGCTGCGGTTCACCGATCAGGAGCACCTGGTATCTGGGGAAGACCCTGCGGTTATTCCGGACGGCGGAGCGGGACGCCCCTCGGGGACGCCCGTGATGGATGTTCCCTCCGAGGAACTGTTCGGCAAGGCATTCGAAGACATTTTTGACGTCCGGTGCGCTGAGGCCGACGAATTCTACGCGGCGCGCGTTCCCCGGGGGCTGGCCGAAGACGCGCACAACATTCAGCGGCAGGCGTTTGCCGGGATGCTGTGGTCGAAGCAGTTCTATCACTACGATGTGCGTGTCTGGCTCGAAGGCGATCCCGCCGGCCCGACGCCTCCGCCGCAGCGCAAGCGCGGACGCAACTCCGGCTGGACACACCTCTACAATGCAGATGTGATCTCGATGCCCGACAAGTGGGAGTATCCCTGGTACGCCGCCTGGGACCTGGCCTTCCACTGCATCCCGCTGGCGCAGATCGATCCGGACTTTGCCAAAGAACAGCTCATCCTGCTGCTGCGCGAGTGGTACATGCATCCGAACGGCCAGTTGCCCGCCTATGAGTGGGCCTTCGGAGATGTCAACCCGCCCGTGCACGCCTGGGCGGCCTGGCGCGTGTACAAGATCGAAAAGCGCATCCGCGGCCGCGCCGACCGCGCATTTCTCGAAAAGGTCTTTCACAAGCTGCTGCTGAACTTCACCTGGTGGGTGAACCGCAAGGACCCGAACGGCATGAACATTTTCGAGGGCGGGTTCCTCGGCCTGGACAACATCGGCGTGTTTGACCGCTCGTCGCCGTTGCCCAACGGCGGCCATCTCGAGCAATCCGACGGCACCAGTTGGATGGGGATGTACTGTCTGAACATGCTGGCGGTCGCGGGCGAACTGGCGCGGGAAGACCCGGCCTACGAGGACGTCGCAAGCAAGTTCTTCGAGCACTTTGTCTACATCGCCCACGCCATGAACGATCGGGGCGGCGAAGGAATCGCGCTGTGGGACGAGGAAGACGGCTTCTACTACGACGTGCTGCACATGCCCGACGGCAGCCATCACTTCCTGAAAGTGCGCTCGCTGGTGGGCCTGATCCCGCTGCTCGCTGTCCAAACACTGGAGCCGGAAGTCGTGGATCTATTCCCGGGGTTCAAGCGGCGCATGCAGTGGTTCCTCGACAACCACTCCGACGCGCCCGAGCACATCGACATGAGCGAGCGCTCGCCGAAGGGCGTGCGCCGGCTGCTCTCGCTGGTGAACCGCAGGCAGCTCCTCCGTGTGCTCCGCTACATGCTGGATGAGAACGAGTTCCTCTCCCCCTGCGGCATCCGGTCGCTTTCCAAGTGCCACCGCGATCATCCCTACGTGCTGGTAACCGATGGTGGCGAGCACCGCGTGGCTTACGAGCCGGCAGAGTCCACCACCGGGCTCTTCGGCGGCAACTCCAACTGGCGCGGCCCGGTGTGGTTCCCGGTAAACTTCCTGCTGATCGAAGCCCTCCAGAAGTTTCATCACTACTACGGCGACCAGCTCAAGGTGGAGTGCCCCACGGGCTCCGGGCAGTACCGGACACTTTGGGAAATCGCGGCGGACCTTTCCTGCCGCCTGACGCGCATCTTCCTGCGCGGACCAGACGGTCGCCGCCCCGTCTTTGGCGCAATCGAAAAGTTTCAGGGCGACCCGCACTGGCGCGACCGCATTCTGTTCCACGAATATTTCCACGGCGACAACGGCGCTGGCCTTGGCGCCTGCCACCAAACCGGCTGGACCGGTGTGGTCGCCAAGCTCATCGAGCAAAGCGGATGCCGGCTCTAGCGCTGAGTTTTCAAGGCAGAGTGATCCTCGGGCAGTCCAAGGGGAGGGGTGGTGGCTACGAAAGCCGAACATGTCTTCGCCGGATGCGAGGCGGCGCCTGCGCTGGGCGTTGTGCACGCTGCGCCGGCGGTTGATTTCGGCCGGGAGATCTGCGGCTCGCTTGAGGCCTCCGAGCAGCGCGAGTGGCTGGTGACGAACGGTCTGGGCGGCTTTGCCTCGGGCAGTGTCGCGGGGTTGCTCACGCGGCGCTACCACGGACTGCTCGTGGCGGCGCTCCAGCCGCCGCTCGGGCGCACACTGCTCGTTGCCAAACTCGACGAAACCGCCAAATACAACGGCCAGACCTACTCGCTGGCTACCAACCGCTGGCTCGGCGGCGCGCTCGACCCACAGGGTTACCGGCTGGTCGAGCGATTTCGGCTCGAAGGGGCCTCGCCAGTGTGGACCTTTGCCTGTGGCGATGCGCTCGTGGAAAAACGTGTTTGGATGCACCCGGGCGCCAATACCACGTACCTGCGTTACGCGCTGGCGCACGCCAGCGCGCGCATCGACCTCGAACTGAAAGCCCTGGTCAACTACCGCGGCTACCACGCCAGCACCCACGCCGGCGACTGGCAGATGAGCATTGCGCCGGTCGAGCACGGCCTGCGCGTTTTGGCGTTTGATGGCGCGGTGCCGTTTTATCTCTTGAGCGCTGCGGGCGCTTCAGGGCAAGTTCCGGCTATCGCCGAGCCGGCGCACCTCTGGTATCACAACTTCGACCTGGCCCTCGAGCACTACCGCGGCCTCGACGACCACGAAGACCACCTTTATGCCGGCACCTTCCGCGCTCGGTTGGAGCCCGGCGAGGCGGTGACGCTCGTGCTCAGCACCGCTCCTGATCCCAACCTTGACGGCCGCTCGGCCTGGGAAGTGTGGCGGGCTGCGCAGCGGGCTTTGCTCGAGCGTTGGGCGGCGGCTCACCCGGAAACCGCCCCTGGGGCGCCACCGTGGGTCCAGCAGCTCGTGCTCGCTGCCGACCAGTTCATTGTGAGCCGGCCCCTTGCGGACGATCCCGAAGCGCGCTCGGTGATCGCCGGCTATCACTGGTTCAGCGATTGGGGCCGCGACACCATGATCGCGCTGCCGGGCCTGACACTTTCGACGGGGCGCCCCGAGCTCGCCCGCAAGGTCCTGCGCACGTATGCGCGGTTTGTGGACCGCGGCATGCTCCCCAACGTTTTTCCCGAGGCCGGCGAAACTCCCGAATACAACTCCGTGGACGCATCGCTCTGGTATTTCGAGGCCGTGCGGCAGTACTACGCGGCCACCCGCGATACCCCGCTGCTGCGCGAGCTCTTTCCCGTGCTGGCTGAAATCGTGGACTGGCACGTGCGCGGCACGCGCCATCGTATCCATGTCGATCCGGTCGACGGGCTGCTCTATGCCGGCGAGCCGGGCGCGCAGCTCACCTGGATGGACGCCAGGGTAGGCGACCGGGTGGTGACACCGCGCATCGGCAAGCCGGTGGAGGTGAACGCGCTGTGGCTGAACGCGCTGGTTACCATGGCGCAGTTTGCGCGCGCCCTGCGCAAGCCCACGGCTGCGTACACAAGAATGGCCAAGCGCGCGCGCGAAAGCTCCCACCGCTTTTGGAACGACGCGGCAGGCTGCTGTTTCGACGTGATTGACGGGCCCGAGGGCAATGACGCCTCGCTCCGTCCGAACCAGATTCTCGGCGTCTCGCTGCCGGAAAGCGCGCTGACCCCGGAGCAGCAGCGCGCCGTGGTGGACGTCTGCGCGCAGTATTTGCTCACACCGTACGGGCTGCGCAGCCTGGCGCCGGGCGATCCACGGTATCGCGGCCACTACGGCGGTCCGCCCGGCGAACGCGACGCCGCCTACCATCAGGGCACGGTATGGGGCTGGCTGCTGGGGCCGTTTGCCCTGGCTCACTTGCGAGTTTATGGAGACCCGTTGCAGGCTGCGGTGTATCTCGAAGCCATTGCTGGCCAGGCGCAACTTTATGGTCTGGGCAGCTTGGGCGAGATTTTCGATGGCGACGCGCCCTTCACGCCGCGGGGCTGCATCGCCCAGGCGTGGACCGTCGCCGAGGTGCTGCGCGCCTGGCAAGTGTGCCGCGAGCGCGCCGCGCCGCGCCGGTAGCCCCGGAGTCCTCGTGGACTTCTAGATCTAGAAATCAGCCAGGGGCCCGCGCTGCGGTGCACTCGCTCTACGGTCCTTTCTTGGTGTTGGAAACTCCCACGAGCTCGATCAGAACTTTCCTGCCATCCGGGGCGGCGGCAAGAAAGAAATTCACGCGGGTATCGTTGGCTCCGGCGCGCGTTTGCGGATAGACGGGCTGCTGGCTGAAGCGCGTGCGCAGAATTTCTGTCGCGCGCTCCACGTCTTTGACGCCGTACTCTACTTGTTGAATCCCTTCGCCGAATTTTTCGAGGAACCGGGCAATCGCGCCCTTTTCTCCAGGTGCCCTCGTCGTCAGGATGTCGAGGCTGGTGCCGCCACTCCAATGCAACTCGAACTCTTTGGCGTCGTGATCGGGCGGAACATCGGCCAAGCGGGGCGAGCCATTTGCGGCGCGAATCTTCTCGAACCTGCCCGGTTGGACCGCTACGCCCACTGTGGGCGGCCCCGCCAGCAGCGCGGCGAAGTCGGGCGAGGCGCCCCAGCGGGCTGCGATGGAATCGCCGAGGGCGCAACCAAAGCGGTAAAGCTCTCGCGCGGCGGCTTCTCGCGCAGCGCGATCGGAGCTCGCTAGCTGGGCAATGATTTCGGTCAGATCGGCTCGGTCCGGCACGTGGCACCTTTCTGCGGGGGTGTCATCGTTCGTCTACGATGGTTTCGCCTTCCGCTCAGCGGCTTCGGCTCCCCGGAGAGCTTTGCGCAGGGCGCGCGCTTCGGCTTGTGCGGCAACGAGAGAGGCGATCACCGCCACCGTGAGAACGGCTGCCACGACCGCCAGCGAGATGTGCGTCGGCAAGCGCACCCAGTGCTCGACCAGCATCTTGGCGCCGATGAACATCAGCACCAGCGACAGCCCCGTGCTCAGGTAGCGGAAGTAGGGGAGCACGCCCGCCAGCAGGAAGTAGAAAGCACGCAGGCCCAGGACCGCAAAAATGTTCGAGGTGAAGACGATAAACGCGTCGCGAGTGATGGCGAATACCGCGGGGATGGAATCAAGTGCAAAGGCCAGGTCGGTGGTCTCCACCACCAGCAGCACCAGGAACAGCGGCGTGGCGCGCCAGATGCCCTCGGTGCGTACAAACATCCTTTGCCCCTCGTAGGTTTTCGTCAACGGAAGGAACTTGCGCGCCCAGCGGAAGGCCGGGTTGCGCTCCGGATGTACCTCTTCGTCGGCCTGGAACATCATGTTCGCTCCGGCATAGACCAGGAAGGCGCCGAACAGGTAGAGCATCCATTCGAAGCGGCTGATCAGCGCTACCCCCAGGCCGATCATGGCGCCGCGCATCACCAGCGCTCCGAGAATGCCCCAGAGCAGCACGCGATGCTGGTAGCGCGGCTCCACAGCGAAGTATCGGAACAGCAGCACGAAGACAAACAGGTTGTCCACGCTGAGAGACTTCTCAATTAAGTAGCCGGTGAAGAATTCCAGCGCTGCCCTCTGCCCGTACCAGTGCAACAGCCCCAGGTTGAACGCAAGCGACACCGCCACCCAGACGGCGCTCCAGACCGCCGCTTCGCGCAGAGAGACGGCATGCGCCCGGCGGTGGAAGACGCCGAGGTCCAGCGCCAGCATCACCAGGACGAAGAGGTTGAACCCGATCCACAGCCAGAGCGTGCCCACGGGGGCAGTGTAGTGCCCCAAGGAAAGAAAAAAAAGGGCGACGCGCCGGTGGCAGCGTGGAATTCGGCCGAGTGACGCCGCCAAGCGGTTCCTGGAGGCTTTGTCGGGGCCCGGTCTATTGGCGCGTCCCGGCGCTCCGGGGCGGTTCGATGGCGTTGAGGTTTGAGAGCTCGAAGCGCGTCATCTGGCCCGCGCGCACAGTCACTGGCGTGTCCCAGCGCAGGCGGACGTCGCCGGCGACAGCTTCGGTCTCGAGCGTGCCGAGCCAGTATTCGCCTGGGGGAACGCCGACGAACGCCCCGCGACCTTCCAGGTCCGTTTCGGTTTTGGCCTCGAGGTAGCGCGTCTGTGCCAGACTCAGCACTCGCCGGCGGGTCCGCAGGCGCAGTTCGGAATCCTGCTGTGCCCAGCGCTGGCCGGGATTGATGGCGTCGAGGTACAACTCAATTCCCTCGACCGTGTGCGGGTTGTTCTCGATGAACTTGCGCAGCACCTCGCGGTATTCCTGCCGCAGCCTTTCGTATCTCTGCGGGTTTTTCTCCCGGTCGCTTTCGCGATACTTCGGCGTGGGGAAGCCTACGCCGACGTCACCGATGTTGCGCCTCAGGTACGCGTCGTGAAATTCCGGCACGTCGAGGATGTCATTCGCCTTGAGCTGGCGAAGGAAATCCGTGCCTGCCAAGTCGACCCAGCGCTTTTTCTTCATCCAGTCCTTCAGTTCCTTTGATACCTCGAGGCTTTCGATGAACCGGTCCAGATCGGGCTTTGGCTCGGTCTGTTCGACTTCCTTCTGGATTTCGGCGAGGCTCTTGCGGAGCAGATAGAAGGTCAGTTGCCGCACCGGCTCTGCGCGGCCTGCTGTCGGCGTCACTTGCGCGACAAATTCGATGGAGCCGGTTTGCGCCGCAGCTTGGCCGGACGAGCGGGCCTGTTGCGTCGCGAGCAGCGTCGCGGCAAGCAGCAGTCCTAGCGCGGAAATCCACCGTGCGCCTGTTTGTTTCACGCTGCTTATCCTAGCAGATTCGCGCAGCGGCGGTAGCGCCGGCGTCCTTGCTGGGTCGCGGGCGAGTTAGCTGGCCGGAGGCCGGCGCTTGTATCTTGCCCTCCATACTTTACAGAAGCCTTCCGACCGTTTAGAAGGAGACACGGGAAGGCGGAAGAGGTCTCGGGGAGGCCGGCCGGCGCTGAGGCCCGACATGGAGTCGAGAGCCTGTTGTGTAGATCGGCCCCCCGCCCTTTTCTCC